>Ga0214473_10000916_pt1 | contig 40283 bp, 51 predicted proteins | sample RVTome_7_FD_203509 | JGI IMG/M metagenome (GOLD analysis project Ga0214473, IMG submission 203509) | Soil microbial communities from uranium-contaminated site in the Upper Colorado River Basin, Wyoming, United States - RVT98D197 | ecosystem: Environmental > Terrestrial > Soil > Contaminated >...
TCTCCCGTATGGGGGTAAGTAGACGGTTAAGAACTTCTGCCAAAAACCTCTTCACTTCAATATCCCCCACTTGCCCCCCTTTATAAAGTTTCTTGTACTCCTCAATCTTGTCCTTGTCTTCCTTGCCGCCGAAACAGTCAAGATATATAAAAACAGGATTTCCTTCAATGTGCCCGGGGTCGCTCGAATGTATCCTGGTAGGATCCGTATACATTCCCATCACTTTCCTTACAACCTCCTCCTGGGAATCCGAAAGAAATATGGTATTTCCAGCGGATTTACTCATCTTTGCCCCTCCGTCCGTGCCCGGAAGCGTCGGGATTTCTCCAATCAACGCCTCGGTTTCCGGAAAAACTTCTCCGTATTCTCTATTGAAAGACCTGGCAATTTCCCTGGCAAGCTCTATATGGGGTTCTTGATCCTTGCCTACAGGAACAACCTCGCCTTTGACCAAAAGAATATCGGCAGCCTGGAGTATAGGATAGGACAATAGCCCCATCGACGGTTGTGTGATACCGGCATCCTTCATAACCTCTTTAAGGGTCGGAATTCGCTCTGCCCGGGGAACCGTGACGAGCATCATAAAAAGAAGGAAAAGCTCGCTTACCTCAGGCACATCGGACTGTCTATAAAACGTAACCTTTTGGGGATCAAGTCCTACGGCCAAATAATCCAAAACCATATCCTGAATGTTTTGATTAAATGTCGAAATGTCTTCCTTGCTGGGTTTTGTCGTCAGCGCATGATAATCCGCAATCAATACGAAAGTCTCATACTCATCCTGCAGCTTAACCCTATTTTTAAGCGTTCCCACGTAATGCCCCAGGTGCAAACGCCCCGTCGGCCTATCGCCAGTTAAAATTCGTTTCTTTATATTATTACCAGACATGTTTACTCCTTTGATTTTCTACCTTTTCCTCTATCTTTGCCATTATGTCATCCGCAAGCTTTCCGATGTCTTCCCCGGCCTTGGGGATAACAAAAATTATATCGTCGTGTCTATATCTTTCGGATGGATTAACCTTTCGCGCCCAACTCCTGCGCGAGAGCTTTTAACGCTAAGCTTTGACCTCTTCCTTCCCTTGGTTACCAGAAAATCTATCCCACATCCATCAAGTTCGGCCGAGCGCTCAAAATAATCTATTTTCCCTCTTTTTCTAAAATACCAAGCGCATGGGAGACCATCTCCTCTCTTCGCAACCCCCTTTCGTGCTGAGACCTTAGAATTAGCGAGCCGACGCTCTCGAGCGACATAATCTGGCTGATTGTAGCATCATTGAGGCTAAAAATGAAGCGTGGTATAATAACGCTGTTCTTTACATGCGGGGTAGTGTACGGCTGCACGGAAGGCTTAAAGAATGGGCTCCCTTGAGAGTAATTTTAAGGGAAAACCTGGCTGTATCGGTGAACTCCCGTTTAATTGGGACAATACCGAGGGAACCCGAAAGGGACTCCGTAGAGACTAAACGCCAGGCCCCTATTAGATATAAATTACTTAATAGGGTGATGATATAGTCCGACACTCGTAGTAATACGAGAAACTGTGCATAATCTTCCAGGCCAGGTTCAACTCCTGGCCCCGCAACAAGGAATGCCAGCGTAGCTCAGTGGTAGCAGCGACCGTTTCATAAGCGGTAGGTCACAGGTTCGATCCCTGTCGCTGGCACTAAAAGAATAACTTTAGCCACTTTCTCCAATTCGGATCCGGAAGGGTCTCCTGCTCTTGTTCGGCTCTCGGCGCAAGAGCCCGAAGCGTATCTTCGTCCGGAAGTACGACAATAGTTTCTCCTTCCTTGGCCAGCCCAAGATTGTCCCTTAGTTGTTTTTCTAGGTACTCTCCGCTTCCCGCAGTTTCTAACCTCTTTTTCAGATCCTCATTCTGAACTTTAAGTTTCTCCACCCTTTCTTCTGCCTCCTTTATCCTGTCTTTCGCTTTAAGGATTCTAGATACATTCCTGGCCAAAGAAACAGCCGTAAGAATAAAAAATCCAAGAAAAAGATATTTTACGTAGGGAGAAATAATGCTTTTTATTTTTGTCAAGAGCTTTTCCATTGAATTTGGCCAGCCTCCTATAATATATTGACCTTCGCAAAATTTATGATATCATATAGTCTGAAAGTTAATTTTTTGCCCTCTTAACTAATTATGGCACAAGAAACTTTTAAAAACCTGCTTCCTGTTTTTATAGACAGTCTAAAGCTCAAAAGCCGCTCTCCGTCGACCATTCTGGCCTACAGGGCGGATTTGGAGCAATTGGTTGGCTTTTTGCAAGACAAAAGCGTGGTTACTGTGGACGCGACAAAACAGGTCCAAATTGAGTCCTTCAGAGACTCGCTTTTGGCAGATAAATATACCCCCAAAAGCGTCTCCCGGAAGCTTAATGCAATAAAAACGTTCTTTAGATGGCTCGCTTCTGAAGGCAAACTCTCCTTTGACCCTTCAGCTCAGGTTTCCCACCCAAAAATAGAGGCCTCTCTCCCCAAGTTCTTGTCAGCTTTAGAATATAGGGCCCTAAGAGACGTGGTTAGGGCTGATGCAAGAATTGCCGCGATAGTTGAGCTTATTTTGCAAACCGGAATGAGAATTTCTGAAGTTGCCTCAGTTAAGCTGGAAAACATGAAGGGAAATCAAATTAAAATCGAGGCATATGCAACCCAGCCGGAGCGCACAATTCCTCTTAACAAACCCGCAAAGGATGGCGTCGACGGCTATCTTAAAACCAGACCCAAAAGCGATTCTCCGTATGTATTTGTAAGCAAAAACGGAAAACCCCTGGCTGTAAGAAATATAAGGGCCGCAATCGACAGATACATGCAAAGGGCAGACGTTCCGGGATATTCTGTAAATGACCTAAGAACAACCTTTATCGTGGAAAATCTAAGGGCCGGGGTCGATTTGGTACTTCTTTCCCAAGTCGCAGGCCATAAACGCCTCTCCACCACAGAGCGCTATCTGGAACTGGCAGGAGTAAAAGAGCCAGGCAAGAAGCAAAAGCTCGAAGAGCTTTAAACGGTGGGCCCTGATAGAGTCGAACTATCCTCTGTACTTTATAAGAGTACCGTCCTAGCCGATGAACGAAGGGCCCTCGAAGCTGAATTATAACATCAAAGAAGTTGAGATTAAAGCTTGGCGCGACGGGTAATCTCTGCCTCAACAAGCTTCATGTCTCTCCCGAACTTAAGCCTGCTCATTTCTTTAATTATCTCCGCAATCCTCGGATTTCCTTTTGTGGCCTCGCTTGAAACATCCTTAGTTAAATCCATTGAAAATGGCGGAACAGGCTCATTATTGACAATTGTTTTGGTATAAACATGGTAGCGCTCAATATTAAGAAGGTCGTCCTCTCCAAAAACGGGTGTAAATTCGTGGGCCAGATAGTTTGCGTCGGTTACGCCTACCCTAAAGCAAACAATTGTTCCTACATTTCCAAAAACAGCATTTTTGACCTCCTCTTCAACCTGACCAATAAACTGATTTGCAACACAAAGGTTTAGTTTATATTTCCTGGCCTCGGAAAGAATTTGGGCGAAGTCTGGCGTGGCGAAGTTCTGGAACTCGTCAACATAAAGGTAAAAGTCTCGCCTTGACTCTTCAGGTACGTCCTGCCTACTCATAGCAGCCATCAAAATCCTTGGAACCAAAACCAGCCCCAAGAAATTTGAGTTCTCTTCCCCTATTTCACCCTTGGCAAGGTTAATTAGAAGAATTTTGCCTGTATCCATTACTTCTCTAAAGCTAAATGACGACTGTGATTGGCCGATGATGTTTCTAATCATTTTGTTGGTAACAAAACGGCCAAACTTAGAAACTATGTAATCCAAAACCTCAGATTTGTGGAAATCCGCAGTTTGGGCTATCTGGTCTGTCCAATATCTTCTGACAATTGGGTCTGTAACCTTGGGAAGAATTTCCTGAACAAAGCTTGCATCTGTCAAAATTCTCATAACCTCTACAAATGTCGAACCCTCCTCATACATTGCGGTAAGCATGGCGTTTCGAACGGCGTGCTCAAATCTGGGCCCGACAATTCCGGTCTTATAAGGGTCAAAAAGTTTGTACATCATGTTAATTACCGCCGTTGCCACGAAGTGCTTCTGATCCTCGGTGTGGGCTTCCAGAAGGTTAAGACCAACAGGCCTTTCGGTATCTCCGGGATTAAAGTAAATTACATCCTCGGCGCGCTCGGGAGGTACAAGCTTAAGAATGTCTTGGATTGCATCTCCGTGCGGGTCCATAAAACAAATTCCTTTTCCGGCCCTAATGTCCTGCATGATAAGTTCTTTGAGAAGTTCTGTTTTTCCCGTTCCGGTTTTTCCAATTATGTACATGTGGCGACGCCTATCGTCATCCGAGATATAAACCGGCCGCTTTATACCTCTATAGGTACTTGCTCCCAAGTAAAGTCCTGACGTTGGAATTTCCGAAGGCGCTGGGGCGGTTTTTGCATAGAGCCAATAAATGTGTGGCGTTGTTACTTGCTTGTTGGGAAAATGATAAATGGTTGCCAACTCCTCGGAATTAAGTATCGAATGCCTGTTTCCGAAAAGATGAAACATGGGTTGATATCGATACAAAAAATCCTCCATAAATGCTCCTTTTACCCGTATTTTCCGCCCTCCCAAAGAGTTATATTCGCTGGAGAATTGTTCAAAAGCTCCTCCTATATTATCCAGGTGGCTCTTTGCCGCCTCCAGGCTCGGGGCAACGCAGACTATCCTTACAGAAACCTCAAAACCCGGCCTTGATACCTTTGACTCAACCGCCTCAAGTGTTTTGGCAGGAGTTGAAAACTTGGCCTTTTGCGGATCAGACTCCTGCTTTTTCGTCTCTGAGATAAAGCTCGACCCTGCAGACTGCCATGAGGAATCTGCCGGGGAAATAAGAATTTGAACAGCTGCCGCTTCGTCTTTACCCATTTTGGCCATGGCAGAAGTAACAGTTGCCAAAGGGTCCGTTGGAAGATCTTTAAAGGTTTTAATCGGATAAAAGTTTGATTTTTTAAGCTGCAGTGCCTTATAAGCAACCTTGCCGGACTCGGTGTAAATGTTGTACTCGCCGGTCTCGACTATCTCTGCATCCGGGTATGCCCCGTGGATTTGTTTTTCCACAAGGTCCTGGAGCTTTTTGGGGACCCAAACATAAAACCTGATATCTTCTGGCCTTGCTACTATTTCAAAAGATATAGTTGGCTGGTACGAAAACTTCTGCCAAAATCCTCCCTTTTTGATGGATGCAAGGGACGCAAAAAGCTGTTCCATCGCATCAATCTTGATTTCGTTTCCACGAGGGACCGCAACCTGAAGAAGAACCGAGTCAATAGACGCCTCTTCCCTGCCCCTGAAACGAAATAGGGTAAAACCCACAAATCCGACCAGGAATAAAAAAAAGATAAAAAGACCGGAAAGGATAATAATGATAAAAATGAGATTAAAATCGGGTACCACGTCAGTTTCCTCCTCCGGTTATCAGATTCCAGCCGAAATAAATAGCCTTTTTAAACATCCTTAACCAGAAGGCGGCAAACCAAGTCAATGAGTCGGAAATCGGTCCTTTTGCCCAAGCGAGAAGTTGTCCTTGGGTTGCAGGAAGAGTAATTGAAATTTTTTGCATAGCAGGAGAAACTAGCATAGGTTGGCCATGATCATCCATAATAGGAGTTTTAAATTCTCTCTCAACAGCCCTTATTCCCTCTTGGGCCAATTGGGGCGAAACTTCTACCTCTTCGGAATACTGCGATACTTCCGGTATCCTTTCTATTGTCATACACAGTAATTTTAGCACCGAATGGCACAAATTCGAACCCAATTTTTCCCAAGAAAAAACCCTCCTTAAATTGACTCTTAGAAACCGACTTGGCAAATGATGCATTCGCAATGAATGCGTGCCAAGTAAGTCTCCTTAAGTCCGGAGGGTAATTTCGACTTGCTTGAGGTCAGTTCTATGGCGCAGGTGCGGTACTAAACCGTTCTGGGTTGTTGAGTATTTCGTCCCACCGTTCGGGGGCAATTCCAGTTTCCGACAATGGTACGCAGAGCAAGTTCACCGGGATATACTCTTTGCCTGGAAACTTCCTTTCACATTCAGCGTCGTTGCGGCCGTACGGTGTACCAGGAATCTCCACCAAAACATCCATGACTGGATCCACCAAGTAAGCCGCTATGTCTACGAGCGCGTAGGCGATGACAAGAAGGGCCAATACAACCATTACAGCGATTAAACCCCGCCAGACGATATTCATCTCCCTCTCTCCTTTCAGGGTGTGTCAAGAAGCCGCTCTTAATTCTTGTTCGAACTTCTCAACTCCTTCGGCATCAACATAAACCGAAAGGTAGTTGAAATCTGGCTTCTGATCCGGGTATTCGGGAACTCTTGGAATTCCGAAGAGAATTTCTACACCCGACTTCCCGCTGGCCACGACGTAGTCCTTGATCGTCCTGGGATCCCAGGAAACGTATCCGTAGTGGTTGAAAACTTTTCCGCCCTTAACGAAACCAAGGATCCAGCGATCTAATTCATAGGTGCTCACTGTCCCGTCAGGGCCGGTAACTGTAACCCGGCGTCCGTATCCGAAAGCTTCTGGCCTGTCCAGAGTCAACCGTTCGGCCAGTGGAACCAGCCATCCCGCATTTCGAATTGCGAAAATGGCAACTACTGCCAGAGCGATGACGCCGATGACAACCAGAAAACCTTTTCTATTTATCTCCCTCTCTCCTTTGGGCTTTTGCCCAACTAATTTATGAGCATATCAGCGATGCCGCGCAGATACTGCTGTAGCGCCTCAAGAATACCGGGCTCTATCCCAGTACAGAAACCCTTCATACACTGGTTTTGCTCCGGGCAATCCATGTCTGTCAAACAAATACCGATTGAGGAGGAGACTATGGCCGCTGCCCGCAAGCAGTCGTCCAAATAAACATAGGGTCCCCGTACCTTTCGGCACAGACAGAGTCTAGGCGACTTGCCACCGCACCTGTTGCCAACATTCCAAAGATCACAATACCGATTACCAGGATAGAGACAAGGCGTTTGGCGGGATTCTCTTCCCGAACTGGTGGAACGCTGGTAATCATGTTCCTCTCTCCTTTCAGGATTTTCGACTGTGGACAACGCCCACCCAGAATTCATTGGGAGGGTCGACCCTTCCAGGTTTAATGCTTATGACCTCCATCTTTCCAATGCGGGACGGGAGTTCTCTGGCATAGCGCTCCGGCAATTCACAGGCGTTCGGTGGAACACCGAAATCGTCAATGAAGGCCTTGACGGCGCATTCTTCTATTTGCGCCAAAAGGGGCAAACCTGTTTCGAACAGAAAAGACATTTTTGTCTTTCCATCCATCTCTCACTCTCCTTTTTGGTTTCTGTCAAATGATTTCTCACCCCGATCGAGTGAGTGAATTTTTATTTCAAGCAAGTATGTCAAAGAGCTGGGTGTATTTTACTACCAAGAAGCCCAAAACTCAACTATAGGGTTATTTCTTCCAAACTTTTTCTCTTATTTTCGCTTCAAAGTTAATCTTACGGGCAAGCATGAAAAGAAGGTCCGAGAGGCGGTTTATAAAGGACAAAATTTCGGGCTTTATGGATTCAACTTGATTTAATGAGGCCAATTCTCTCTCCGCCCTTCTAATTATGGTTCTTGCAACCTGAAGATGAGCTGCCAAAGGACTTCCCCCGGGTAATATGAAGTTTTTAAGAACCGGCAAAGTTCCCTCAAGTTTGTCTATTTCTTTTTCCAGGACGAGTGTTTTTGAGGTCGAAAAGCGAAGTTTGGCTCCCGCCAGGACTGCCCCGATTCTAAAAAGGTTCTCTTGAATTTTTATGATTAGATTATTTAACTTTTTATCTTCTGAGAGCGAGGCGCAAACTCCCAAAAAAGAATTCGCCTCATCAATCGCCCCGATTACCCGAATTCTAAGAGATTCTTTGGAGATACGGATATTCTGACGAGATTCTTTGTCGTAAAGCGAGGTTTCTCCCCCATCGCCCCGCTTGGTATATATGACCACTATTTCTCCCTTAAAAAAACAAACCTTGGAACCTTTTTGCCGTTAATTTCTACCTCCTGGGTAAACATTGAGATGGGCCTGACCCAAAATTTCGAATCAGGATTATCGTATAAAGCCTCATAAACCACTAGTTCTTCTAGGGTCTCGCTATGCTTTGCCACAAAATGAACCTTATATTCTTTACCTGATTTGGAATGCTTATAAATTCCAGGCGCTATATTCTCTTTCGACATCTCGCGGTATTTTAACCCGCGGGGCAACTTTTTTGAAGAAGCTGTCGCAGAGAAGCCGTTGCAGGAGAAAGAGTTAAAATCTCAGCACTCTGCGTGGCCACAGGAGTAGCATTTGGCGCAACCCTCTTCATACACAAGGGAGCTTGCACCACAACTGGGACAGATATCCCCTGCTTTTTGGGAAGCTACAAAAATAACCTGGGTGGAGGAAGTCTCTTGTACCTCAGATTCCGTCACAACTACTGCCTTTGTGCTTCCATTTCCGTTGGTTTCTGGGTTTATGTGCGAATTTCCATTAGTTGCCGCTGGAGCTGCTACGGGGTCTGATACGCCCCCTAAGGGGGCCTGTCCATTTGTTTTAGGACTTGCCGCCATAACAGCTCCAGCTTCACCGTTGATTGGAACACCTGCATGATTATCACCATTAAGCTTAAATCCGTAGTGTGAGGAAAAAGCAAATGCCACGGCGTCCGGAAGAGAATGGATTTTGTTGGGGCCGAAGCCTACGGAGCGTCTTCCGCCGATACCCGCAAGCTGCCTTGCTATTTCAAAAGCTCTTTGCCTGGCGGGAAGGTCTCCCTTAAGCCTAAGAGAGGTAGAAATTGTTCTTCCCAAGGCCTCCGCCATTGCGGCAACGTCGCTTCCTGCCTTTCCCACATTTATAAATACCTCCAAAGGCACTCCCTCTTCAGTTTCATTTAAGGTCACGAATGCGCTTCCAACCGGGGTTTCGAGCCTATATGTCGAGCCTTTAACCTCAAAGGGCCTGGCAATAAGCGAGTCGTGAGAATTAAGCATTGCGGGAGTGGGAAGTACTTCTTTTTCTATGGGTTTTTCTTCTTTCTTTTGGGAGTCCAGGGTTTCCAAAACTCCGGGGCGGGAGCCGGACCTCATAAATGTCACTCCTTTGCACCCCAAATCGTAGGCTAGGGTATAAAGATTTTTGACGTCCTCTACGGAATAGGTCTGAGGGGCATTCACGGTTTTTGAAATCGAAGCATCCACATATTTTTGAATTGCGGCCTGAACCTTGACATGGTCTTCGGGAAAAAGCTGTTGGGCTGAAACAAAATATTCCGGAGGTTCTATTTCGGGGTGACCTTTACGCCAATCGTCGAAAATAGGATGGTAAATAATGTGCTCGCCCAACCTGTCGCGCCTAACATACGAAAATTCAAATACAGGCTCAATTCCGGATGTTACTCCTGCCATAAGTGAGGTTGAACCGGTTGGAGCCTGCATCAAAATTACCGAGTTTCTAACTCCCTGCTTTTTGACTTTTTTAAGAAGTTGCGTTGGAAGTTGTGACACAAAATAGCTTTTGGTGTATTTGGCCGAATCGAACTTTGGAAATTTTCCTTTTTCTTTGGCAATATCGGCCGACGCATCGTAGGCGGTGTCCCTTATGAGTTTGTAAATTTTCTCAATCACCTTGAGAGATTCGTCGCTTCCGTATTTAATTTTCATTTTGATTAAGGCATCCCCCAACCCCATTGTTCCGAGACCAATCCTTCTTTCTCCTTCAAGTTGGGTCTTTTTAATCCCGTCAAAGATGTAGATGTCCGAGTCAACCACATTATCCAAAAATCGGACCGCAACCCGTACGTGCTCTTCCAAAAGTTTATAGTCGAACTTTCCGTCACCATCGACAAAAGGAACAAGATTAATTGAGCCTAAATTACAAACTCCGTAGGCCGGCAAGCCCTCCTCCCCGCAGGGATTTACGCAATTAATTTTGTTGAAGTAGTAGTTGTTGTGCCATTTGTTGTAACGCTCCATAAAAACAACGCCGGGCTCAGCCGAATCCCAGGCCGCCTGGGCAATCATATCCCAAAGCTCCCGAGCCCTAAGGGTCTTCACAATTTTTACCTTGCCGCCAGCCTCAATCCAATTTTCCAAAATTCCGTCCCAAAGAGCATCGTATTTGGGATCGTCCAGGTCCGGAAAAAGAAGCGGCCAATCCTCATTATTTTTAACGGCTGTCATAAATCTATCCGAAACGCAGACAGAAAGGTTCGCTCCGTTTATTTTTGAAAGGTCTTTTTTAACTGTTATAAATTCCTCAATATCCGGATGCCAATCCCAAAGCATAAGCATTAAAGCCCCACGCCGCGTTCCTCCCTGCTGAATAATGTCGTGGGTGGCAACCGAATAAAGTTCTGCCCAGTTAAGAGGACCTGAGGAGAATCCGTTGACTTTTTTGACCCTGGATCCCTTAGGTCTTAGAGAAGAAAGGTTTATACCAACTCCCCCACCCCGGCTCATTATCTCAACCATTTCCTTAAGGTTATCCAGAATTCCGTCACGTGAGTCTTTTGGTGAGGGGAGAACGTAGCAATTATAGTACGTGACGGCAAAGCCCGTTCCGGCACCGGAAAGGATACGTCCGCCCGGAACAAACTTAAAATCCTTCATTGCCCAGCTGAAACGTTCCTCCCAATATTTTCTCTTAGAGGATACTTCCGTCTGCGCGACCCCCCGAGCGACCCGCCTCCACATCTGTTCCGGGTACTCTTCCATGGCATTTCCCGCCTCATCTTTTAGAGAATAGCGGTCGACAAAAACATCCCTCCTTATCCCTTCCAAAACCGTTCCTTCGTTGAGCTCTTCGGGTAAAACCCGTATATTTTTAGTTAGCTTGGTCATATCAATACTTCTTGATCGCTTTTTCAAAATCCCTAATATCTTCAAACTCTAGGTAGACGCTGGCAAACCTTAACCAGGCAACCTTGTCTACCTTCCTGAGTCTTTTTAATACTGCGTTGCCGATAAACTTGGTCGAAACCTCTTGGGCTTCCTGTCTTAACACTTCTCTTTCAACTTCGTCGACTATCTCATCGACAAGATCTAAAGAAACCGGTCTTTTTTCAATCGCCCTTAAAATCCCTCTTTTTACCTTTTCCTTGTCAAAAAGATCCCGCTTCCCGTCTTTCTTAATGACCCACAATATCCCCTGGCGAACTTTCTCGAAAGTTGTGAAGCGCTTATGGCAGGCCACGCACGTTCGCCTTCTTCTTATCGCCTCGCCCTCTTCGACCACCCTGGATTCTAGAACTTGATTTTCGACGCTCCCGCAAAAAGGACACTTCATAACTTGAAAATCCAACCAAACTTATGTTTCACAAATGTAAAAGAAAAACCCTATAGATAGCGACTGAAAAAATCATGCAACACTAGATACCTGGCGTCAACTGACAATAACTAGGTCAAAAAATATCAGTTTAGCCGTGGGTTGAGGCCATAAATTATTTGCGCCAAAATGCTAATGCGGAAAATCTCGTAAAAACTGAGGAATTTTTGTGGGACAGAAACCACCCCCGCTGGCAAAATTAAAACAGAAGATTTGTTTAATCCCATTCAAACGGGCTTTCCGGAACCGGCTTACCCAACTCATTTAACTCATCCCTTGCCATTTTATAGACATTTATTGAAATCCCCTTTGTCTTTTCTATATCGGGCCGGGCGTCTTCGGGAGCAACCACTAACATCTCGTCGATGACTTGTCTGTGTTTAAGCGAAGCCAAGGTAATCCGGGTCAGAGACCAGGTTACATCCATTCCCTGATCCTTGCCGCGGTTTGCGTGGTCAAACGCCTCCAGAAGATACGTTTCACCTTTCAAAAGCGTGGGGTATCCTAGTTCGAAATTGCCTTTTTCGAAAAGAATTTTTGCCGCCGCCAGTCTTTTGTCCGCAAAAAGAAGGTCAATTTCCGCCTTTCTTGTGTGAGAAGGGGTAATAGCTAACCAGACTTTGTCTCTCGCTACCTTAAAAGACCACAAGGGGCTATCCGGAAGAACCTTTCCCGGTGGGGCAAGTTCATAGTCAATTTCCATATCCTGCCCGGAAGAATTGCCAGAAAGTGACGGTGGTTGAGAAAAACTGTATTCTGGGCTTGCTGTGCGAAGTATGGAAATAAAAAGTATCGTTGCCGCAAGGCCGACGGTTACTATATAAAAAATTACCTTACCAAACATATTCAAGTTTCTAAATAATGTTAACCGGCCAAGGCAAAATCAAGAAACTGCGACAATACAGACCCCATAAGCTTCGTCCATTGTATCTATTATTTTTTGGACCCTTACCCTTGCTTCTTCAAAGCCTATTGCATTCTGTTCGTTAGGAAACCAATGAAAAAGAATATTGCGACAGTCCTTCCAGGTATCCCACAAAGCGTCTGCAAGTTCTTTGCTCCCGCAATATTCAACCACCTTATCATAAACGTTGGGGCCAAAGGTTTTTCTGTCCAAAGCCGGATTTAGGGCTTTTCCAATTCTAAAATGCTTGCCGTAATAGTCTTCGGAGGTAATAAATTCCCTTTCCAAAAAAAGCTTTTTCAAATACCCCTCATAGGCCTTGGCCGCGGGGAAAACAACGAAGGAATAATCGTGGAATTTCTCGGACCATCCTCCCACCGAGGCGATAAGCTTTAGAGTCTCCTCTAAAAGCTCCCTCAGGTCCTCCTCCAAAAAATCCCACCAGGCCTTTTTTGATAAATCGTTTTGCATAAAAATTCCGCCCTTAACCCCCGATAGGTAAGCCTATCGTTACCGAAATTTGACTTAAGTTCGCCTCTCCGGCCGTAATTCCTATAAATCCGGTAGTGCCGCTTTTTTCAAAAGAAATAGTATATCCCCCACTCTTTTCAAAAGATGATTTTATGCTCCAGCCCGACTTTGGAAGTTGGATTTTAAAAAAATTCGCAACCTTTTGTACCGAGTCCCCGCTTTCCCAAAGAACCGAAATTCCCTCTTTAGTCTCACCCTGAACAGCCCAAGAGTTTTTAACCTCGGAACCCGGATATGTGGGGAAGTCCAGCGGAAAATTCTTGGGGAGGGAACTTACCGAAGGGGTTACTCCCTGAACCTGTATTGGTTCAAATACCTTAGGTTCCTCCGTGTCACTTTTGTCGGATAAGAAATCATAGACCACTATCCCCACTATACCAAAGGAGATTCCGGCCACCAAGGCCGCTGAAAAAATAAGGGCCTTGCTCCGATACCAGCTTCTACCTTTAATACTCTTCTTCACCACTAATTAAGCATCTTAGGGGCAAGAGAGCTTTTAAGTCAACCGCAAGGTCGATATACTACTTAGTATCTATGGCTAAAAAGTCAAAAGCCAAGGCATCCAAAAAACAAAAAGGACTTACAAAGTTTTTCGCACCCCTAAGAAAGTTCGTGGCAGAAAGGCCGCGTCTTAAGCCGATTCTTGTTGGCTCGATTATCTTAGGAGGCCTACTTTGGCTTTTTTGGGGCATACCTTTGCCCACCTCTCTTTCTTCGAGGCAATATCCGGTATCGACCAGACTTCTTGACAGAAACGGTAAATTAATTTACGAAATTTATCTTGACAAAAGAAGGAGTCCTATAAAAATTAGCGAGGTGCCTGATTATGTAAAAACTTCAACCATTGCCATCGAAGACAAGGATTTTTATAAACACTTCGGATTCTCGACAACGGGTATCGTGCGGGCGGCATTCAATACAGTCTTTAGGCAAAAACTTCAGGGAGGCTCTACCCTTACGCAGCAACTTGTAAAAAATGTTTTATTGTCTCCGGAAAGGACGGTTAGAAGAAAAATAAGGGAATTTGTTCTGACCCTTGTGGTCGAGATTGTCTACTCAAAAGACCAGATTCTTGAAATGTATCTTAACCAAATTCCCTACGGCTCAACCGCCTACGGGATAGAGGCCGCATCCGAGCTTTATTTCGGCAAATCCGCCAAAGACCTAAGCCTGGCTGAGGCGGCACTTCTGGCGGGGCTGCCACAAGCTCCGACCCGATACTCTCCCTTTGGGGCGCACCCGGAAAATGCAAAAGGAAGACAAGAAGTAGTATTGGGGAGGATGATTGAAGACGGCTATATTAGTCAGGAGCAGGCCGACGAGGCCAAAAAGCAGGAATTGAAATATGCAGAGGTGTCTGTTCCGAAAGCCCCCCATTTCGCCCTGTGGGTAAAGGAGCAATTGGCTGAAAAATACGGCGACGCTGTCGTTGAACAAGGAGGCTTAAGGGTAACTACAACACTTGACCTTGACCTTCAGAACCTCGCCCAAGAGGCTGTTGCGACAGAGGTTGCAAAACTCAAAAAGCTTAATGTCAAAAACGGAGCTGCAATCGTCACCAGGCCAAAAACTGGAGAGATCCTCGCGATGGTCGGGTCAAAGGACTACTTTGCCACCGACGAAGACGGAAAGTTTAATGTAATTGTATCGGGTAAACGCCAACCCGGCTCTTCAATAAAGCCCCTAAACTACGCGCTGGCTCTAAGAGACGGGAAAATAACTCCTTCAACTCCCCTTGCAGATGTACCCACCTGCTTTTCCGTTACCGGCCAAAAGTCTTACTGCCCTGTAAATTACGACGGGTCGTTCCATGGTGCAATTCAGGCTAGATTTGCCTTGGGTAATTCCTACAATCTCCCCGCGGTTCGGGTAGTTGCACTTAACGGGGTTAAAAACTTCATAGAATTTGCCAACCAAATGGGTATCACCACATTTACCGACCCGAAAAACTACGGACTTTCCATAACCCTAGGTGGTGGCGAGGTTTTAGGGTACGACATGGCGGTTGCATTTGGGGTATTTGCCAACCAAGGCATAAAAGCTCCTCTTGTATCTGTCCTTAAAGTCGAAGACTGGAAGGGAAAGGTTTTAGAAGAAACCAAAGTTGAAGAAATTGAAGGAGACAGGGTTTTATCCCCCGAAGTGTCTTTCCTTATCTCCCATATCCTTCACGACAATAACGCCCGCTCCGCCGCCTTTGGAGAAAGCTCCTTCTTAAACGTCAGGGGGCACCCGGAAGTTTCGGTAAAAACAGGAACCACCAACGATAGACGTGACAACTGGACCATAGGCTATACGGGACACGCAGTTGTACTCTCCTGGGTAGGCAATAACGACAACACTGAAATGAGCGGAGCGGTCTCGGGAGTCTCCGGGGCCTCGCCTATTTGGAATAGGATAATGAGGGAGGTTTTGGATAAAGCCGAAGAGGGCGCTTACAGCAATGAAGACGAGGGACACGCCTGGCCGAAACAACCGGAGACGGTCGCCGGAGCTTCTGTTTGCGCGACTACCGGTACCCTACCAGGCGACCCGGCCAATCCAGGTTGCCCAACCCGATTCGAATACTTCTTAAAAGAATATGTAGGAGCCAAGATTGAGGCCGGAAGTAAGGATGTCGTTATGGATAAAACTACCCATGCGCTGGCCCAACCAGAACTTCCGGCGGATGCTACCGAAGTACAGAACCATCCTTTTCTTCTAGACCCATTAGGAACCCTGGTTTGTCTCGACTGCCCCCTCCCAGCCTGGCCGGTCACAATTTCAAACCCTTAAATTTCCCGCTTCTTTGAGGCTAAATTTGGAGTATACTACCAACGGTGGCCAAAAGGACCGCTGCCAAACCAAATGAAAATCTTGCCCCTAAGTTAGTTTTACAAGCCCTCAAATCTTTTTCGGGGCTTTTGATTTTAGTCGGAAAACCTTTCTTTCGCCTTCTCTCCTTCCTTTTTCTAATTGTCATCTCCGTCCTCTATTACACTGGAGCATTTAGCCAATTTCTTGTTAAGAAAGTTTTATCTTTTGCCCAAGTTATAGCCAAAAAGGCAAAGAGGTTAAAGATTAAGAAACCCAAAAAAGTAAGGGTCGACTTCGCTCGGATAAGGCTTGCGGCAAGATTAATTGGCCTAAGGCTAAAACTTAAACTCGCCGCGATTGGTCGCCTTAAACCCCGTCGCCCAAAACTACACCTAAGGCTTCCCGTTTATATCCTTCTTGTTGTCGCAATTCCTTCTGCCCTGGTTTTTGCTTTCTGGTATGCGTTCATTAGGGGTCTCCCACACCCGAGGGAACTTACCGCAAGGACCATCGAAGTCTCAACAAAAATCTACGACAGAAATGGGGTCCTTCTTTATAAAATCTTCAAAAATCAAAACAGAACTCCTGTTGCCCTTGAAAACATCCCTCTTCATGTACGCCTTGCAGGCCTGGCAATTGAGGACGCAGAGTTTTACCAACACCCGGGTTTTTCCCTGCGCGGAATTTTCAGAGCGGTTTATAAAAATATTACCGAGGGAGAGCTTTCCGGAGGCTCAACCATTACCCAGCAACTCGTAAAAAACGCCCTTCTTAATCCTGAAAAAACATTTAGTAGAAAAGTTCGGGAAATGATTCTTGCAATTATGGTTGAGGCAACGTATTCAAAAGACGAAATTCTTGAGATGTATCTAAATGAAGTCTCCTACGGAGGAACCGCCTATGGAATTCAGGAAGCCGCGAGGGTGTATTTCGATAAGGATGTTGGAGATCTAACCCTGGCCGAGGCGGCCCTTTTGGCGGGGCTTCCCAAAAGCCCTACCAAATTCTCACCTTTCGGACCCAACCCCCAGGCGGCTTTTGAGAGACAGAAAGAGGTCTTAAGGCTTATGGCGATTAACAAATTTATTACCTACGAAGAGGCAAGGCGGGCCATGGAGGAAAAGATTACCCTGGCTCCCAATAGGACGGATATTAAAGCGCCCCACTTCGTAATGTACGTAAAAGAAGCTTTGGTTGAAAAATACGGAGAGGAGGTAGTCGAAACAGGGGGCCTGGATGTAATAACAACCCTGGATTACGAGATCCAACGGCTGGCCGAGGGCGTTGTCAAAGACCAAGTCGAAAAACTATCTAGGTTAAATGTTACAAACGGAGCCGTGGTAATTCTTAACCCCCAAACCGGAGAAATTCTGGCCATGGTGGGATCAAAAGATTATTTTGATACCGAACACGACGGAAACGTAAATGTTACAACCTCTCCAAGACAACCCGGGTCTTCTATTAAAATTGTCAACTATGCCCAAGCACTTTCCAACGGATACACCGCAGCTTCCATTCTTTCAGATACCCCAGTCACCTTCTCTGTCCCGGGTCAGCCCCCCTACTCCCCCAAAAATTACGATGGGACATTTCGGGGCAATCTCACGTTAAGGATGGCCCTGGCAGAATCAAGGAACGTTCCTGCCGTAAAGGTCCTGGCTTCCTACGGGGTTGCCAAAATGATTGACATGGGATCAAATTTGGGAATAACTACCTGGACAGACCCATCCCGATACGGACTTTCTTTGACGCTCGGGGGCGGAGAGGTGAAATTAATCGACTTGGCGCATGCATACGCAACGGTGGCCAATTACGGAAAAAGACCGGAACTTGTTTCAATTACCAAAGTTACGAATTACAAGGGCAAGGTTCTGCAAGAATACCCGTGTTCTGACCAGGCCGCAATACCGGAGGTCGAAGCTGCCTCAACCAGACCTCTTTGTAATGAGCAAGTTTTAGACCCTCGGGTTGCATTTATCCTTACCGATATTCTCAGAGATAATGTCGCCCGTTCCCCTTCTTTTGGGAGTTTCTCCCAGCTTGTAATCCCAGGAAGGAGTGATATAGCTGTCAAAACCGGAACCAGTAACGACCTTAAGGATAATTTAACGGTGGGCTATAACCAAAAATATTTAGTTGCCGTCTGGGTTGGAAATAATGACGCAACCCCCATGGCAAGAATTGCATCCGGGGTAACGGGGGCGGCTCCTATTTGGAATCAAATAATGGGGGCATTGGTCTCGGCTACTCCCGAAGAGCCCTGGGTGGCACCGCCCGGGCTTGAACAAATTGGAATCTGTACTCTTACCGGAACTCTACCCTGTGATGGATGTCCAACTCGTACCGAGTGGTTTTTATCTGAAAATAAACCCGTAAAGGCTTGTGTTGGGCCTCCGGAGAAGCAACCTGGCGGCAAAATTCTTGAACCGGCAGCATCAACCCAAGCCACACCGACCCCCAAAAGGGTCAGGAGAATTATTCCTTAACTTTCCTCAAACTATCAAAAAGAAGGTACGGAACCAAAACATAAAAAGGAGTCATCAAGGTAATTATAAGTGGCCCCAATATTCGAATGAATCCTAAGACTACCTGAAAAATGATGAAAAAAAGCGTAATTCCCAAAAGTCTACCCACAACCGGCCAGAAGTAGCCCGAAATTAGCTTTTTACTCTCCTTGATGGCCTCTATAGGCCGAAGGTCACGGACAATTACCAAGTACTGGGAAAACTGATACCAAACCATAAAAACAAGTCCAGGAATAATCAAAAAGATAAACCCGACAAGAATAATAAGGCCGGAAAGAAAGTTGGTAACAAAAAAGCGCCCAAGTTTCCCCCAGGCAACTTTAATCGTCTTTTTTATCCCAAGTACCTTACCCGATACAACAGAAGAAACCGCCACCACGACGGTTGCCTGCATTAAAAGTCCCCAGATAACCATAGCCAGGATAAGTACAATTGTCGGAATAAAAACAGTTACGGCAGGGCCAACTTGTTGAACAATCGGCTCTTTTGAAAAAAATCCCGAGGTGGCAATAATCGGAACCACCAGACCCAAAGTTATCCCAAGGTTAAGAAGGGCAATTTTAAGAAAATACAAAAAGTTTTTTCCTCCGAAATAGATTACGAAGGATTTTTTTATAATCTCAACAATGCCGGGAAGTTTTTTTGCTTCCATATTGCCTTAATCATACGGCCACAAAAGGGCGGGGGTCAACTAGTTGGAAGTTTCTATCGCAAATACTTTCGCGGCAATTTCGGGTATTGCCTCATCTGCCTCTGTCTCTATAACCCCACGACTTACAATAACCAGTACAAACGGCGGCTCGGAGTATATTATCCCCGCGTCATTGACTACGTGAACTTCGCGTCCATATTTGTGGGCGACTCTGACTTGGCTAATGCCTCCGGCAATCCAACTCTCATATATTGTGTCTGTCAGAAAGTCCAGCATCTCGTCCCTATTTTTATCAGTCAGGATTAATCCATTCCAAAGTCTTTGGAAAAAAACTCCGATATCTTTGGCCGTCGTAAGATTTTCTTCCAAGGAGGTATCCTCCATTCCGATTTCTTCGATTGTTTTTTGAACTTCATCTTTGCCGATGGCTGCCACAACTTTTACCTGCGCGGCGTTATCTGAACTATGTCCCATTGCCCCAAGAAGTTGTCTATACGTGGAATTGGCACCGGCAACTTTCGAATCAAGGTTTATACTTCCCTTCTCTGCCTGCCTATACACCGCTGCCATTACGGGAAGTTTTATTAAAGAGGCTGCTTGCATGACTTCGGTTTGATTAAGACCGTACGAAGATCCGCTTCCAAGCCTTACAACATAAAGGGCATAAACCCCCGAGAGATTCCTTGTCTTGTCTTCAAAATATTTTGTAGCCTCTTCTGACTTTTTCTTAGAAGAATTATCGCCCTCGATAATAATCGTCTCTTCTCCGGAAAACTTCGGAAGACTTATTCTAGGTAAGCCCGGAAGTTTCCAGTTTCTGGCAGAGGCCGCAAGGGCCGCCGGAATAAAGACGGTCAGAAGCAAGAACGTAAGAACAATAATCCGTTCGGTTTTGCCCCAAGGCTTGATCGGTTCTTTTCTTTTTTTCTTATTCTGCGGGGCCAGGTCCTTAATTCTTTTGGCACGGGGCTCCTCCTCCAATACCTCCTCCTCGTCATCCTCCGTCGAGGAATCTTCCCTTCGGGATCTCCCAAAAATTGACATGTCTATATTTTATCAATTACCAAATGCTAATTCCTAGTTACTAATTCTGCGGATAAAATTAGGAATTAAATATTCGGCCTTTAGAATATCAGAGTTCGCTTATTATTCGGAATAAATTAACTTATGAATTTGTGGTATTGGTAGGAGAAATTATGTAATCGATATACCCTATTTCCGCCGTGTTTCCCAGATTTCTTCATTCACCATATTTTGTGGTTTTTTACCCGAAAATGCATCTATAAGTCCGTCGACGGCCATTGTTCCCATCTTGTTTCTGGCACTATAGGTTGCCGATGCAATATGGGGAGTTGTAATGGTATTTGGCATAACGATTAATTCGGGATCGATATTTGGTTCATTGTCATATACGTCAAGTCCTGCGCCCGCCAATTGCCCACTCTTTAAAGCCTCGACCAGGTCGTGTTCGTCTACAATTGCGCCCCTTGCTGTATTAACTAAAAAACTTCCCTTCTTCATCTTTCCTAAGGTGTCTTTATTTATCATATGTCTTGTCTCCTCGGTTAACGGCACATGCAGAGATACTATATCGGACTTGGCCAAAAGCTCATCAAGTGAACTAAATATTACTCCCAACTCTTCTTCCGCCTCCGGATCCGGACTTCTTTTGTTGTAAAGGACTGTCATGTTATATCCTTTGGCCCTCCTTGCAACCATTGAGCCGATTCTCCCCAGACCAACAATTCCCAAGGTTTTTCCTATTAAATCGGTGCCCAAAAAAATGTCCGGCTCCCACCCTTTATATCCTCCCCTGCGCGTAGCCTCGTCTGCCTCAACAATTCTCCTAGATATTGAAAGCATTAAGGCCCATGTAAGCTCAGCCACGGCTTCATTTACCTCATCGCAGGGAGTATTTGTAACACAAATTTGTCTATCGGTTGCGGCCTTCATATCAATATTGTCAAAACCGACTGCGTAGTTTGCAATTACCTTAAGTTGGGGTCCAGCCGCATCCATCAGATCCCCGTCAATATGGTCGGTAAGAAGGCAGAGCAGTCCATCAACACCTTTAACTTTATCTAAAAGTTCTTCGGGGGTAAGGGCACGGCTAACATCCGAGACCTCTACCTCATGCCCAGCCTGGGAGAGTTTGTCTAAATGGTCTCCCGGAATTTTCCTGGTCACGAATATTTTTGCCATATTCAAAACTCCTCTACTTTAACACCACTACTTACATACCTTTCTTTCCAAACTTCGATATCAGACTCCTTTAAAAGTCCTTTTTGCGGACCGACATAACCAATAACCGAGGCTGAATTGAGTGTCCCCCAAATCAAAGCCTCGTCCAATGGCTTATTTTTTATAATAGCAGACAGACACCCCGAGCCAAAAGCGTCTCCGGCTCCCGTTCGCTCATATGCATCAACGGGTAAAACCCCCGCTTTAATGTATTTTGTCCCGTCGTAAACAATTGAACCGTTTCCTCCGTCCGTAATCACGGCAATTTTGGGTCCAGCCTCACGTAGGGCAGAAAGAAGCTCTTTTTCTTTACCTTCGGAAATATCCGCGCCAGTAATTTTTCCCGCTTCTTCTCTATTTACAAATATTACTTCTGTTCTAGCCAATACAGACTCTAATTCTTTCCTGTCGGCCCTTATTTGATAGCTTCCGGGGTTAAATGCCAGCTTCACTTGGGAATTTCGTTCCAACCAGTCGACAACTCTTTTATAAAAAGGACTGAAGTTCTCCCCCATAGAAGTCAGATATGCCCAGGGTGACGGAGGTAAATAGGCCGGAAATTCATATGTACGCGGAGCGTGATAGACAAAGATGGTTCTTTCTCCCGAATAATTGATGACCGTCGAATAATTGGAGCCCGTTCCGCTCTGTTTCGTCACGTAATCCATCAAAACCCCTTCGGATTTGAGTTTATCCGTTATCAAACCTCCCACATTGTCATCCCCTACGGTAAGAACTATGGCTACTTTTAGACCCATTCTGGTTACCCCGACCGCATTGTTGGCGGCGTTACCTCCCGTAGAAAACTCCAAACTCTTAACCGGAATTTTGTCTCCATAGGAAAAACAAATAAGACTCTTTTTGTCATCAAGCTGGCAAAGCATCTCGCTTTCTGTGGGTGACATAAACACGTCAATAGAAGCATCTCCTATAGAAATAAGGTCCAAGTTACTATTCATTTTCCATTTCCGGCGAGTATTTGCCATATCTAGCCAAGGAGTTTAGTCTGGCCCGTTTGTTGAATGCTTTCTGGGCCGCCTCGAGGTTTTCGGAACTTCCGTTCCAGGTCTTAAGAACTGGTTCCTGAAGGGCTCGGCCAAAGGAGAAAGACAACTGCCAAGGAACGCCTCCTATTTTATTCATCTGACTTAAATATAAGGTTGCCTGCTCGGGAGTTTGCCCCCCCGAAAGAAAAACGATGCCCGGAACCGAAGTGGGAACCGTCTTTTTTATGGTCCTTATTGTAGCCTCAGCAATCTCTTGGGAAGTTGCTTTGGTGGGACAATCTTTGCCCGAAATAACCATGTTGGGTTTAAGAAGCATGCCCGATAAGTCAACGCCATTTTCCTGCAACTTTGAAAAAACCTGCGTTAAGACTCTGGTTGTTACCTCCTCACATTTTTGTATTGTGTGATCCCCATCCATCAAAACCTCGGGTTCTACAATTGGGACTAGCCCCGCCTTTTGAGAGATTACGGCATAATCGGCCAGGCCATTAGCATTTGCTTGAACAATCTTATCGCTAGGCAAATTTTGACCAATAGAATAAACCGCTCTCCACTTGGTAAATCTTGCTCCCAAGTCTCTATACTCAACTAGCCTCTCTGCTAGACCTTCGAGACCTTGAGTTGTTTTTTCTCCGGGCGAATCAGGCTCATCTTGAGTACCTTTGTCAACTTTAATTCCAGGAATAACTCCTCTTGAGACCAAAAAATCGGGGAAGGGAACGCCAGCCTTAGTCTTCTGCCTGACAGTCTCATCAAATAAGATTACCCCGCTTATATATTCCCCTATTCCCGGTGTTGTTATCAGTACCTCTCGATAGGCCCTGCGATTTTCCTCGGTTGAGGGAACATTAATCTTGGCAAATCTTTTTTCTATTGTAGGAAAGCTTTCATCCGCCGCCAAGATCCCCTTTCCGGAGGCAACCAGTGCTCCGGCAGTACTTCTTATGTCTGGCTGGGTTTCTTTCATATCCTTATTCACTTTTTCTTGCTATTACCAATTTAGCATACGTATACTTAACTTGTGAACACTAAAGGGGGATTTGCGGCGGTTATTCTGGTAATTATCGTTGGAATATTGTTAATGGGGATCGGAGGCTATTACTTTTTATACCAAGGAGGGAAGTTACCATCGCCAGCCACTCCCCCTTCTCCCACCGCCACCCCAACCTCCACTCGAACCGAAGACTGGAAAACTCACACCTATATGAATTTCGAATTTCAATATCCAGGCGATTGGGTGGTAGATGAAGGTGGGTTAAGTGTGCGCAATAAAGATAATAACGAAAAGTTTTCTGTAGCAACCAACTTGTTTGGAGATTCCGGTCTTCCCAGCTGTAAAGTTGAAAGTACGCCAATTAATATCGACGGAAAATCTTCTCAGAAGAAAACTCTGGCGTTTTGTAAAAGCGACAAGTTAGAACTATCCCCAAACGAATGTAGTTCTACTCCATGCATTTATACTGTAGAAAGTGAACTTTGTTTAGACGGAAACTTAAATCCCTATATGGGGGACGGTGGTTGTGAGTGGGCAACTAAATTTGAAGGGTTCACTTTATACCAATTCCACCTAGAATGTAATGAATATAAAACCGGTGAGTCGGGTAAGGAAAGTTGTAATCAGCTATACGACCAAATCCTCTCCACCTTTCAATTTCTTGATTGATCCTCCGTAGCCTTGCTCGGCCTTCGTAGCCACTTCGGCGAAGGAGGCGCGTAGTATGACAAATTCACTAATTAGCCTTCCTTGCTTGTGTACTTTTTGAGCCAAGTAACGATTTCCTTAAGAGTTGGTTTAGAGTTATCTACCCAAACCATAAAATTAGCACCGTCCATTCTTTCTGCTTTTAGGCTGTAGCCGTTAATTCTTAAGAATCTTTTGGTTGAAATCCAAGCTGTTCTTTTGTTTCCGTCGGTAAATGGATGATTAAGACAAAGTGACTGGAGTAGGGCCGCGGCCTTAGAAAAAACAGTCGGATATAAATCTTGCTCCTCGTAGGTTGCCTTAGGCCTTTCAACCGCTGAATGAAGAAGAGAAAAATCTCTTACAGAAGCTTTTGTCCCGGCCCTTTTAATTATTGCTTCGTGTATTTCGTAAACTTCGGCTATATCAACGTAGCGCCAGCTCATCTAAAATCTCTTTATCCTCCTCTAAAACCTCCTCAAGCCACTTTTTAAATTCGGCCTTTACTCCCGTTTTTCTCTCTTTTTTTGGAGGCTTCCCAATAAAAATCCCCTTACCCGGAATTTTTTCCACGGCCACCTCTTGACCAGCTTTCAAACCTAATTCCTCGGAGAACTCCTTGGGAATGGCAACTACATTGCTGTTGCCTGCCCTAAAAACCTTTTGTAACTGCATTGTAAGTACAATGTTATAACAAGAAGAATTGCCTGTCAAGAAGATTTTCTTGCAATAACTCTTTTAGCGGCCTCAATAATATGTTTAGCTCTCATTCCGTATTTCTCAAGGAGTTCATCCGGCTCTCCCGATTCCCCGAATGAGCCTGGCATACCTATAAACTCCATTGGGGTTGGGAAATTTTTGGCCAAAATCTCGGAAACAGCACCCCCCAGACCTCCAGTTATTTGATTTTCTTCAACTGTCACAACAGCCCCGGTTGTCTTTGCTGCACGAACTATTGCCTGTTCGTCCAAGGGTTTAATTGTATGGCAATTGATAACCAAAGATTCAATCCCACCCTTATCCAATTCTTTAGACGCCAGAAGAGCTTCATATAAAAGCGGTCCGCAAGCGACCATCGCTACCATGGGCTCTTTGGATTCCCAAAAGGTCTCTGCACGGCCGATCTTAAAAGGGGTTTCTTCTGTGGTAAAAACCGGAGTTTTCTCTCTAGCAAAGCGTAAATAAGTAGGCTTTCCGTTCCTGGCTGCCTCCATTGTTGCTTTTTTGGCTTCAAGAAAGTCGCAGGGTGCAATAACTATCATGTTCGGCATTGCCCGCATTATTGAAATATCCTCAAGCATCTGGTGTGTTGCCCCGTCGGGACCCACGGTAAGACCTGCGTGAGCCCCAACTATTTTTACGGGTACGTCATTTAGCGCAATTGTGGTTCTTATTTGCTCCCAGTTTCTGCCCGGAGAAAAGGCTGCATAGGAAGAAATAAAGGGAATCTTGCCGTAATTTGCCATTCCGGCTGCAATTGTGGCCAAAGCTTGCTCTGCAACACCGACCTCAATATAACGATCGGGAAATCTTTCCTCAAAAAGTATAGAACGGGTGCTTTCCTTAAGATCGGCCGAAAGAACAACCACCTTCTCATCCTTCTCCCCTGCGAGAACCAGCCCCTCCCCGTATCCCTGGCGGGTCGCAACCATTTCAACATCCTTCTCAAAAATCTTGGGATTTAACTTGGCGCTTTTGGTTATCATCTATTCGTGTTCACTTTTTATCTTTCCTCCTAGGGTTCTTAAGTCTGCAAAGGCTCGCTTGGCCTCTTCAGAATTGGGTGATTTTCCGTGCCATTCGGGAAGTCCCTCCATAAAGGAAACTCCTTTACCGGGAATTGTGTGGGCGATAATTACCGTGGGATTCTCATAAACTGCCCTTGCTTGGTTTACCGCATCGATTATTTCTTCAATATTGTGTCCGTCAATTCCAATTACGTGCCAATTGAAAGCCTTGTATTTATCTTCTAAGGGCTCCAAAGGCATAATATCTTCAGTATGGCCCGAGATTTGGATGTTATTTCTGTCAACTATGCAGGTTAAGTTCGAAAGGCTATATTTCCCCGCAAAGGCCACTGCTTCCCAATGGTTTCCTTCTTGGTGTTCCGCGTCAGAGGTTAAACAAAAAACTCTAAATCTTGCCCCATCCATCCTGGCCGCATAAGCATATCCTGCAGCTTGGGCCAAGCCGCTTCCCAAGGGCCCCGAAGTTGTTTCAACTCCTGGAAGTCTTTTCCTTTCGGGGTGTCCCTGAAGGCCCGAGCCAAGTTTTCGCAGGGTTTTTAGCTTAGTTAGGGGAAAATATCCAGCGTGCGCCAAAGTAGCATATAAAACGGGAGCAATGTGGCCATTTGAAAGAATAACTCTGTCCCTTTCCGGCCAGTCTGGCCTTTTTGGATCGTGATTAAGGATGGCAAAATAAAGAGCCGTAAAGACATCCGCCATTCCCAAGGGCCCTGCCGAGTGGCCACTTCCCGCCTCAAGAAGCATTTTTATAATGTCCTTCCTTATCTCATTTGCTTTTTTTTGAAGCTCCTCGATCGATACTTTTTCCATATTAAAGTTGGAACGGCTTTTCCTCACTGTGGGCGTGGTTTTGGGAAATCAGAGCTTGCTCAAATATCTGTATCTGCTCATATGCCTCTTCGGGAGAGTCTGCAACCTTATAAACCTTCGTATCTTCCGGCCTTATTCTCATATTTTTCTGAAAAGACATAATAACCTCGTTCCAAAACTCCCCGTAAAGGATAAGGGGTTTGTGGTGCCCAAAGTATAGCCTCGCCAACCCCCAGGCCATTCCGAACTCAGAGATTGTGCCCGTTCCTCCCCTAAAAATGACATATGCGTCGCCCAGCTCCAAAAGCTTGAGGGTGCGCTCCAGATAATTTGCCATTTTTACTTCTTGGTCGAGCGGATTTGAAGGATCACGGCCTTCGTAATTAGTTATATCTTTAGGGTAGAAAGTTACTCCAATTGTAGTCCCGCCTGCGGCCTTTGCTCCTTCGGAAACCGCCTTCATAATTCCCGGACCACCTCCGTTGATACAAACATAACCCTTAGAGGTTAGATACTTCGCACACTCGTAGGCCTCTTTGTAAAGAGGGTCATTCTGTGCGGCATCCGCAAAGCCGAAATATGAAATTTGTTTTATTTTTTTCATAAAAACCAAGCCCTGCTTATTTTTTTCATTGTCCGAGGGCTTTGTTAAAGTTTTCTACGCTCGCCGCAATATCTCCACCAATGAGTCTTTTTCCTACACTAACCTCGTCCGCTCCCGCCTGCATAACTCTACCTACATTATCTGGAGTAATCCCCCCGTCAACGCAGATGCGAAAAGGAGTAGTATCGCCCTTTCGAAGTGCAACAAGTTTTTTAATCTTTTCTAGGGCTATTGGATCAAATTCCTGACCTCCTACCCCCGCCTTTACGCTCATTACCAGTACAAGGTCCAAATTAGTAAGTATTGTCTCATCGAGTCTTTCAACCGCAGTACCAAGGTCGATGGCGAGCCCCACCGAAAGCCCCACCTCAGACACCTTGCCTACAAAATCAATCTGGGAAGACATCATTTCAATCTGTCCGATTACCCTATCTGCCCCTGCCCGAAGTACCCTTTCCACCCAGTCGGTAGGCTCCTTGGTCATAAGGTGGAAATCTATTTTGGCTGAAGTTTCGGCTCCCTCAAGGGCCGATGGATCTATGGTTCTGTTTGGCGCAAACTGCCCGTCGACAATATCGACCTGAACCCTATCGAAAAATCCTTCCACTTTGGAAAGCAGATGCTTGGCCTCAGAAGGGTCTGGGGTTAAAATTGACGGAATCAGCTCAACCATTTTTGGCTAAACTTCTCAAGCGCCTCTTTCTGTTCATCCTCCAGATGAATGTCCGGTCTTTTTACCTTAACTGCTGCTATCGCCTCCTCCACTTCCATACCTTTATATCTAATAAAATAGGCGGCAACCATCGTAGGACTTCTTCCGTGTCCTTCTTTACAGTGGACATAAATGTTTTTCCCTTTCGAAACTGTAGTATCGATTAATAATGACCCTACCTCAAGTTGATCCTGTGAAGGGGCTTTTTGGTCAATCACCGGAATCCAGGCGTAAATATCCATACGGTCAGGCGGAATTTCCTTATGTTCCGCAGTTAAATTAATTTCAGAAGCCACCCCCAGGGCCCTAAACTGTTCTGAATGAATTGGGCAAACGTGCCCCTTACAAAGGTCGCTTCCAATAAAGATATTATCTGTAATTTTGGAATAGTCGAAAGAATGGTCCTCTCCTGCCCGCGACGTAGTATTGTCCATATTTATGCTTTTTTAAAAGAAAGGGTAATTGCGTCCGAAGGAACAGTCATTGTATCTAGATTTCTTCCTACCCTTATCACCTGCTCAACAAGCCTATGGGCATAACCCCATTCATTATCGTACCAGGCAAAAACTTTAACCAAATTTCCGGCAACCACCTGGGTAAGGGTAAGGTCTACAATTGCGGATTCGCTCCGTCCGATTATGTCCGAAGACACCAGGGGTTCAGAAGATACTGCCAGAATCCCTTTAAAAATAGCGTTTTCCTCGGCTGCCGCCCTTAACGCCTCGTTCACCTCTTCGGCGGTTACGTTTTTCTTAAGAAGGAAGGTGAAGTCGGAAATTGAGCCCGTTGCAGTAGGAACACGAAGACTCATTCCGTCAAAAAGCCCTTTAAGCTCAGGAATTGTCTCTGTTGTGGCAATTGCAGCACCGGTTGTTGTGGGAATAATATTCTCAGCCGCCGCCCGTGCACGCCTTAGGTCTTTGTGAGAATTGTCTTGAAGATTCTGATCGTCGGTGTAGCTATGAACCGTGGTCATTAGTGCCTTCTCTATTCCGAATGCCGAGTGAATAACTGCAGCAACGGGTGCTACACAATTAGTGGTGCAAGAGGCGTTTGAAATAACTTCGGCGTTGCCCTTAGCTTCATTGACTCCGATCACGTAGGTTCCGACATTTTCCCCTTTGGCCGGAGCAGAGATAACTACCCTTTTTGCTCCTCCCAAGGCGTGCTTTTTAGCATCCTCCTGGGTAGTGAACTTTCCGGTCGACTCGATTACAACATCGGCCCCATACTTCCCCCAGGGAATTTTTGTTGGATCTTTTTGGGCAAGGAGCGGAACTTTAACGTCTTTGCCTTTTACAATCAAATATCCAATCAAAGGATCCTCGTCGGAGGCTAACTTTGCCTCCTTGACGGCCTCGGGAATAACCTCCTTCTCAAACTTTCTATACATGGTGTCGTAATTAACGAGGTGTGCCCAGCCCGAAGCATCCATGCTTCCGGAGGTATTAATTGCGGCAAATTGAAGCTCGCCCTCGTATTTTAGAAGGCCAATCCTAAAGGCAATTCTGCCTATCCTTCCGAAACCGTTTATTCCTACTTTTACCATACTTTCAATTTAAGTATACAGATTAAGTCTAAGTGATTGAAGACTACAAGCGCCAGACAATAGGCATAAGAAGTACAATCTCACATTTACCAATTGACCTTATGCTTTTAGTGCTTCAATTCCCGGCAGGGTTCTTTTTGCCAACAATTCCAAAGTAGCCCCTCCTCCTACGGATAACCAATTAAATCCAGCCTCGAGCTTAAATAGAGAAATTGCCTTGTGGGTATCTCCTCCTCCCGCAACTTTGAATGAGGGTGCACGGGCCACAGCTTCAAATATCCGCTGTGTCCCCATTCTATGTCCAAGGTCTTCAAATTTACCCATAGGGCCAGCTACCACAATGGTTTTTGCCCTAGCAATTTCCGCCTCAAACCTCTCTATGGAATGAACCGTTATGTCTTCTTTATCGGGAACAAGGTCTGCGTACATTACTTTCGGATCGACCCCCTTTATACCCTTTTTCTCGGCGTATTCAGGAAGCCGCCCCCCTACCAAAATCCTGTCTGCAAAGCTCCTGAACGCCTCAACATAAGAAAGCTTGTCTTCTTTTAACCCCGAAACTACAACAACAACCGGCCTTGCTGGGTTCACAAAAGCCTTTTCTAGATTATCTATTTCCTTGCCGAAATGGATACCGGCCGCATGTGACAGAAACTTAGGGATTCCCACAATTGAGGCGTGATTTCTATGGCTGGTTGCAAAAGCTTCATTCACATAGAATTCGCCCATCAAAGACAATTGTTTGGCAAAGTCTTCTCCATTCGTCTCCTCTCTAGGATCAAATCGGAGATTTTCAAGAAGAATTGCGCGCCCCTCGGCAAGAAGCCTGACTTTTTCCTTGGCTAAAAATCCAGTCGTGTCGTGCACAAACTCGACCTCCTTTTGCAAAACCATGCGAAATTTGTCGGTAACGCTCTTTAGGGAAAGGCCGGAATCCATCCTGCCTTCGGGTCGGCCCTTGTGGCCGATAAGAATAAGTCTGGCGTCGTTGGAAATCAAAAAATCGATTGTTGCCAGACAACTTTTTAGTCTGAAATCGTCATCCTCTACGTCCAAATCCAGCCTTACTATCACCCTTTTTCCCGTCAGCTCCGAGTCCTCTAATCTGGGCAGATTTATCATTTCAGTTAATTATTTGCCTCGAGTCTTTTTATGTCTTCGATTCTTTTTTTGAACCTTTCTTTTGCTTCAAACTTCGTTTTAAGAAAGACCTCGACCATGCGCTTGGCTTCTTCATCTTCTGTAAAGTCGGCCGCAAGTACCAATATATTCATATTATCGTCGTTTCTTCCGGCCTTTACCTGCCCGGGGCTCTTCCCAATCCCCGCCCTCACTCCGTCAATTTTGTTGGCCGCAACTTCAACTCCGACTCCCGACCCGCAAAGCAGGATTCCTAATGAATTCTTGTTATTGGCAACCATTGAGGCAACGCGCTCGGCATAAATCGGATAGTCGTCCTTGGGGTCAAGGATATCTGCTCCCAAGTCCGTAAATTCCCGGCCACTTTCAAAAAGCCACCGGGCAATCTTCTCTTTAAGGCCAAATCCCCTGTGGTCTGCCCCCAAATAGACTTTTAATTTTTGACTTTTCACTTTTTAACCTATTTAAATCCTTCGGCCAAGTCCAGAAGCTCTGCTCTGGGATCGACGGCCGCAACCACGTCGGTTGCGAGGGCAACGCCAACGGCGCCCAGCTCAAGACTAGTTCTTACGTCGTCGCGTGAGTGTACGCCCGCCCCGACGATAAGGGGTATGCCTGCGGCCTTACAAATTTCAGAGGCTTGGGAGATAATATCCGGATGTGCTTGGGCAACTGATGTTTCTTTACTCCCGATTAGTTCCGGAGGCTCGTAGCTTGCAAACGTGGGTTTAAGGGTTACCACCCGAGCCAGCTCTGCGGCGTTTGAGGCAAAAACCAAAGTTTTCAATCCAACTTCCGTGGCCCTTAATACTGCAGATTTGAGCTTCTCAAAGTCCCCAATTTTAGCCTCTGAATGGTTAAGAAAAGTTCCCACCGCCCCATCTTCGTAGACGGCCTCGGGCAAGATGCTTCCAGTGTGGGCACCGTAAGAAACGGGGTCTATATTCTGAGTCCAAATTTCAAGTTTAGAAGAAGAAACCGCCTCTTTTATATCGGACGCTTGAACGGCTGGGATAATTTTTATTCCCGAAGCCTGGGCAACGTCTTCAATAATCTTGATAAGCGACAATGCCCTCTCCCCAGTCCCTGCCTCAAAGGTTTTGAAGTTTACAAAAATCATGCTCTAGTACACTAGTGTACTGGCGAACCGGTGCACTAGTTAATACCCAATATAGAATTGATCCTGCCCTTATCAAATCCTACTATAGTCTCTTTTCCTCCATCGTCTTTATTAATAAGAGTAAATGGAACTCCCAAAAAGCCGCCGGAAAAGCCCATCATTTCCTCCCTGGAGGCGTCGTCCTGATCGACAAGCTTCTCAGAAAACGAAACATTGTGCTCCTGCAAATAATCCTTAAGCATTTTGCAATAAGGACACGTGGCGGTTGAATAAACAGTTACTGTCATCGTGACTCACCCCCAAGCTATTCTACCTTTAGGCTCCCCTCCATACCTTGGACCCTATGACTTCCTACCGAACAATAAAATTCTACATCCATTTCCTCGCTTGCAACAAACTCAATAACGTCTTGACTTCCCCCTGCAATGGTTTTGGTTGCAACGCTTAATTCATCAATCGTCAAATTGTGGGGAAATTTGCCGGTGTTTTTAAAAGTAAGTTTTACTTTCTCTCCCTTTTTAAGGCTTATACTTGCCGGGGTAAATGAATACTCATCTGCCGTGACTGTAATTTCTTTTACTTCACCCGTGTCGGGATTTGGTTCTTCTGTCGGCCCGGGCGTGGGAGTAGGGGTCAAAACAATTTGATTCTGGGTAGTTTCAGGGGCTTTTTTCGCTCCCGTTCCCAAAAGCACGATGCCGGTAACCAAAATAGCTAGCGCAATTCCAATACCAACCCATAAAGCTTTGTTCTGCATACTATCACCTCCTTGGGCAAATTATCTTACCTGGTAACCCAACTTAAATGCAACCTCAAAAAGCCACGCGCTTAAATACTTATAGGTATCCGTAAGAAGAAGCATGCCTAGCATGGCAAGGATAAGTCCCGACACCCTTGCCACCCTCCCTGCTTGTTTTGTGATAAATGAAAAGTACTTGGTAGTAAAGGCTAGGGTTAAAGAAACCAGCATAAAAGGAACGGAAATTCCCAAAGAATAGACAAAAAGAAGCGATGCCCCTCTAACGACCGTCCCGGAAACAGCCGCTAAGGTTAAAATCGAACCCAGGACGGCACCTATACAGGGAGCCCAGGCCGTTGCAAAAATAATCCCAACCAAAAAAGCCCTCAAAAACCCCAGGTTTTTTGCCCAAGAGGGAAGATTGAACCTTCTTTGGTAGGCCAGAAACGGAATGTTTATTAAGCCGGCAAACTCGAGCCCAAAAATCAAGATCGCAAGCCCACCCAACCTTTGAATTATTAAACCATGTCTTCTTAATACCTCTCCGAAACCAGCCGCGGCAGTACCCAAAAGTACAAAGATTGTCGAAAAACCCAAAATATAAAAAAGGCTGGAAATAAGAATCTTTTTTAGATATTTCCCGTTTCCAGACGCCATCAAATCCTTTGCCGAAACCCCGACAATATATCCTATGTATGCCGGAAGAAGCGGGATAAAGCAGGGAGCAAAGAAAGAAACCACGCCGGCCCAAAAAGCTACGGAGAAAGTCAAATCGAACATTTCAACTAAACATAAAGCCGAGGACCTTAAGCCAGGTGGGTATGTCGGTTGAAACTATTTCCCCTGTTGAGGCCGACACCCAAGCGCTTACCGGAACCCCGAAATCTACCAAATTGAAAACGTTTATCACCCTTTTACCCATAACTTTGTATGACAGTTCCTTGCCTGACTCTTCTTGCAAAAATATTTGCCCCGTGCCTTCTACCTGATTTGCAACTTTAGCTTTAATAAGGCTTCCAACCGCCTCTGAAGGCAGAACCACGACGTATCTTATTCCCGAAGGCGCTTCAACTGAAAGCTCGGCATTTTGGGGATTTATGGAAATAGGATAGTCGGTCATGGCTGTATATCCACCCTCTTCGATGGTAAATCTTTCCCCGGCCGTTCCCACCCTGATCATTTTCGTTTGGGGTCTTTCTTCAATCTCAATCAAACTTCCTTCAAGGCCGCTTACGTCCAGGCTTTTTTCCTGATTTTTCTCCGAAACGCTTAGGGATACCTTTCCGTCTTTTTTCGCCAAAGAAACCTTGGCGGTAGGTCCAAAATTATCCGCCGCAGCTATGTCTTTTATTTCTAGGACTGACCTTTCGGGAATTTCAAGGCCGGAGGAGGACGAAAGAACATTCCAGAAAATCTGTCCTTCCTTGCTAATTACTATAATATTAGCTTGCGTAGACTTTGCGAAAACGAAAAAGAAGCTAAGAAACAAAAAGAAAAGGGTTAATTTCTTCACATCTTAAGAATAACTGCAAGGTCGGAGGGTTGTCAATTTGGCGCGTCTCTAGAATGAACCTTCGAGGATATAAGTTTCGGGCCTTTGGTCGTTTAATTTCTCAAGACTTACCACAACCATACTATAATCTGAGTAATCCCGGTTTGACGTAAATTCAAGCATATAACCGCCCTTTGCAACCGACAGCCTTCCTGTAGAAATGGATGCGAAATTTTCCTCTCCCTCACTCCCTCTTACCAACCAGCCCTCGTAAAATTCTCCGGCCTTAGGGTCCGGAAGGTCTGCCAAAATAGCATGAGTGAACTTGCCGGATTCGTAATTTCTCGTTGCTATTCCCGACGCGGTACCTCCGGTTACATCTTTGAGTTCCGCCCTTTCAAAGTTTTCCGGGATTTGATATTTGAAGGATTCTTGCAGTCTTTGCTCAACTCCGGGAGTCGGGGTCGGGGTAACTTCGGAGGTAGTTTTGGAACGGGTAGCCCAATAAATCAGGACTCCCAGACCGGCGAGTACTAACAAACCTATAACTACGTTTCTTCCCATTGGCCGAAGGTTAACATGGGGTAGATAGTTTGTCAAATTCCCCCAACTTTTTCCGCATATTTAACGCATAACTTCCGCAAGGGGTCTATTTTTTAAGATAAATTCCAAAAAGCGCCAAAACCGCCGCAACTAAAAGCCATTGCGAGGAGGCCAACCAGATGTCTCCACCGACCCACCCTACCGCAGCCAAAATAATAGAAACAACTGCACCCGCAACTAAAAGCTGCGAAAAACTGGCCAAATCTTTTTTGCTCACTTTCATCACCCCCCTTTTAGAGAATATACTTTTCAATCAGGTATCCGACGGCAAAAGCAATCAAGGCAGCAAAACCCCCCACAATAAGCATTTCTAACCCGCTGCGTAACCAGTACTTGTGGGTAAAAATACTCCTTAGGCTGCCTATTAAAAAAAGTGCAAGAGCAACTAGAATTGTTGAGAGGACAAAAGCATTTGCGAAAGAAAAAACAAAAGGAATAAGGGGAATAAAACCGGCCACTACAAACGAAAAAAAAGTGACCATGCCGTGCTTCAGGGGCGATAGGTGTTCCTGGAAACCTTCTCGTTCGGCGCTCTCGTATTCAATTTCGCTTTTAGCACCCAGGTAAGTCCCTGTGGACATCGAAACCCCATCCGCAAATAAATTGGCAAACCCTAAAATAAGAACCACCGATGCGGGCAATGAGGCCCCGTAGGATCCGGCAACAACCGCAAAGGTCGTAATAAGGCCATCGTCCGACGCGAAAACCGCGTCTCTAAGAAGCATTCCTTTTTCGTGAAGCTTTTCTCGGGTTAACATTTGTTATTTACGGATTACTTTCCTCCGCACGCCTTACAATCGTTTTTGTGGGTAAGGGCAATATAAACAGTCGCTGCACCAACCAATATGTAAATAAATTGGGAAAGACCTATTCCAAAAATACTTTCAATCAAATTATAGTTGAAAAGTCCCACCAGTCCCCAATTAAGGCCTCCGGCCCAGAGTAACGTATAGGCAAAATAATGAAGCCATTTCATTTTAAATCTCAGCCTTTCATCTCGGTAATTTTAGTTTGTAATAAATGGGCTTTATAGTCAACTGCTCCTCCAAAAAACAAAAATTCCGTTACAATATATAGGCTATTATGTATACCTTTCGCCTAACCAAAAAAGTACTCTACATCGTGTCCGCAATTTTGGGACTCTTTCTTCTTTCGGCGTTAGCCCTTCGCTTTTATCCAACATTTTCTAAGCTATTTGCTCCCCGATCGACCTCACCCTCGCCAACTTCCGTCCCCTCATTTGACGTCTACGCCCCCTACAACGTTCTTATTCTGGGTTATGGGGGAGCGGGCCACGAAGGAGGAACTCTATCGGATTCCATTATGGTTGCGCATATTGCACCGAAAGACAAAAGGGTCATTTTCATTTTTATTCCCAGAGACACGTGGGTTGAAATTCCGGTTCGAAGCGACAAGAACGAAAAGTATAAGATTAATAACGCCTGGGCGATAGGCTCAAGCGATACGCTCTATCCTTTAAAGGAGCCCGTTTATAAAGGAGAAGAAGGGCCGGGAAATCTGGCAAAATATGTTGTGGGGCAGACAATCGGAATGCCGATAGACTACTTCGTGGCAATTGACTTTGATAACTTTAAAAACGCAATCGATGCTATTGGGGGAATAGAGGTAGACGTTACGGTCGCCTGGGACGATTACTTCTATCCCGTAAAGGGGCTGGAAAACGAAACTTGCGGCAAAACCTCTGGAGAAATCGCAACACTTCACTCAAAGTATTCCGGATTTGACCTCGAGAAACAATTTGAGTGCAGGTACGAACACGTACATTTTGATAAGGGGTTAAACAAGCTCGACGGAGATACTGCTCTAAAATTTGTACGCTCCCGCCACTCCGAAACCTACGGAGGCGACTTCGCCAGAGGAGAAAAACAGCAGGCGGTACTTATGGGAATTATTAAAAGACTCATCTCACTGGAAGTAGTCAAAAAAATTGATCCATTCTTCGATCAATTTAGTAAGATTGTCAAAACCGATGCCAACCTACAAACCCTAAAAGACCTTTTAACCATTCAGGTGTCTCCCTCGGAATTTGAAATAAAAACCGTTACCCTTTCCGAAGCCAACGTACTTGTGGCTTCAAAAAGTCGGGACGGGCAATATATTCTAATACCTAAGGCCGGAGATGGTAATTGGGGAGGGGTACAAAAATTTATTAAAGACGGGATCGAAAAATCTCCCTAGGTTTTGAGGCAGAACTTCCGGGCTATTTATAGCCTCGGCTCCCCCTACCAAGATTCTTTGCCCTTTTTTGACTGTGAGGGAGGAAAGAATGTTATATCGGGCTGTTTTTTAACTATCATTGACAATAATCTCTCCTTATTATTTACTTTATCTATACTCAAAGAGCCTTGAATGAACAAAAATATTTTAATTGTTGAAGACGATCCTGGCATCCTAACGGTCTACACCGAAAGGTTGAAATTAGAGGGGTTTGATGTAAATAGCGTCACAACCGGTAAAGAAGGACTCACGCTCACAAAAAACATCAAGCCAGACCTCATTCTTCTTGATATTATGCTTCCGGGAAAACTTAGCGGATTTGACGTTTTGGAACAGGTGAAAAAGGATCCCGACGTAAAAAATATTCCCGTTATTGTTATGACCAACTTGGGAACTGAGGCCAAGGTTGCAAAAGAGATAGGCGCCGTTGACTACTTTATCAAAGCTAATGTAAGCCTGGATGAGGTGATAGATAAAATTAAATCCCTCCTAAAATAGCTATTCAAAAAGTTCCCCAAGCCTAAGTAGTGTCCTTGGGGGTCGGGTGTAAAATGAAGAGTGTCCTCAAAGACTATTTTTTATATTCCGATAAGCAATAGTCGCGAAATTCTGCGACCTGTTCACAAACTTTCGGGTCATCCATAACCCTAGCCACATTTACATAGCACAGGACTTTGTTTTGACTCGATGTTTCATCCTCCACTGAAATTATTATCTTCTCACAGATAGACGCATCCTTTTCTTTAGTTGCGGCTGAAACGTAGCAAATATTCCTTTGCCATAGCTCTATCTGGTTGGCGCAATTGTTCCCGCTAAAAATCTGCTGAGACGTTTTTGGTAGAAAAAATGCTGGAATAGCTAGCCTTCCTATTTTTAACGAAATAAATATAGTTGCAAGCAGAATAGCTACACCAAGAAGCACAAAGACAAGGGAAAGACCAGACTCACCAATAACCTTCATACATCCATTATACAAAAGGTGACTCGTGAAGTGGATCTAATATGATGAGTGGAACCGATCCACGATTTTAGGACTTTATTTGTATAACTGGCTATGAGTACCTATGACCTCAAAGATAACTATTTTATTGGTTTCCTCTTCATACTCTGAAAAAATTGCCCTCCAATCACCTGAAACATTAAGACTTCTGTACCCTGAAAATCTACCAGTTAATGGGTGGTTATTGAGTTGAGGGTCGAAAGAATTTTCTATGAATAGCTCTAATCTTTTTCTGAATGCTATTTTAATTTCAAGCGGGGACTTTTTAAGTTGTTTTAAAAACTTTCTGGAGTAGTTAATTGTCTTGAATCTTTTTTTCATTAGCAATCATTTCATCCAGAAAATCCAAAGCCTTGTTGGGATCATCGAATGAAACTACCTTACCTGCTTTAATATCCTGCCTAGACTCTTTTAAAGAATCGATTAAATATTCACTGGGCTCTTCATTGAGGCTAAAATGAATAGATCTGGTTCTTACTAAATGCTTCAAAAATCCGTTAATTATTCCACTCAAAGAGATACCCAGGTCTTCAGCCACCTTTTGAGCTTCTTTTTTAACTTGAGGATTAACCTTAACGTTAACAACAGCTGTATTCATTGTATAGACAAAGTATATACTTTATATAACTCGTGTCAAGAACTCCCTCGTCTTTCGCTCCTGCTCGCTGAGTGGGACGATTTTAGGACTTTAAGGTGGACTGGACAAATCGACACTTCGGAAATTGCCCAACTAATTGTTAGTTGTCGAAGCTAAAACGCGCCCACCCAGTACAATAATGCTCCAGCAACAAGCAGCGATAAGATAGAAATTGCGGCAGCCCACCATAGTTCAACCTTTTTAAGTAGCCATTTATCTAACAAAATATTAAATATGACTAGCCAAAACAACATATCGATAAGTAGAATGGGGCTTGCCCCGCCACCTACCCAGGCCGGAGAATACATATAACGATAAGGTATGGGTAATCCGCGTAATCCCGTAGTTGCCATTTCGTAAGGAATTCTCTCTGCTGTCAACTGAAAATTGGTTAAAATGAAGGAGACGGGCAGGGTCAGAATACTCAAAAAAATTCTTAGCAGAATTATTAATCTGTTCTTCGCTTCTTTATCTTAGCAAAATTGAAATAATTTATTTGGAAGATAGACCTGGATTAAATATGGTGCTCCACCTAATAGACAACGTCAGAACCTTCTATGCAGTTATTTGCTTGCCGTCGAGAATTATAAATTTTGGCTTTTTTAATACTTCGGGGTAAACCAGGGGATTTTTGTCAAAAACTACTAAATCGGCATGTTCCCCTTCTTCGATACCCTTAAATCCCAAATATTCTCTTGCTATCCAAGACCCAGCCCCTAAAGCTATTTCGGGATCAACCCCTACCTCGAAAAAGTTATTAATCTCTTCAAAAACTATTCCATGCGGAAGCATTCCAGCATCTGTCCCCGCAAGTACTTTTACGCCCATATCGAAAGCTCGTTTTACAATACCGGGTTGGCCATGAACTGCCTTCTCCGCATTGGCAAACGACTCTTTTGATCCAGAACCCTTCCAGGTTTCAATAATGGCATCCCGAATAACCATGGTTGGAGTAAACGCAATATTTTTCTTTTTCATTTCTTTTAAATAAGACTCCTGCATTGCGGTCCCGTGTTCAATTGAATCAAATCCTGCCTCAATTGCCATTTCTATAGCCTCCACGGCAACAACGTGAGTCGCAATTCTTCCCCCCAACTTGTGAACTCGGTCAACCGTTTTTTTAAGAGTCCCAACGTCAAAGTTAGGAACGTCGTTACCCTTTTCATCAAAAAAGTCGCCTATAACTTTCACCCATCCGCCACTCTTATTAAATTCCGTTTCGGCTGCTTCCGGCAGCTTCTCCGCGTCGATTTCGTGCGCTAGCCCTGGAAAATATCCTCTGTGGGGGGCAAGAAATCTGCCACCTGTTTTAATTCTTGGAAATCCGTCTTCAACCTTTAGCTTTAAGGTTTCGTAGTCGGGACTACCGGGTTCGCGAACCGTCAGAACCCCGGCGTGAAGATGTGCTTTCGCATTTTCTTCCACCGAGTTTTCCCCCAAGTTTAAATGGGCGTGGGCGTCAACCAGGCCCGGGATAATATAACCGTCTTTTACCACGGTCTGGGCGTTTTTTACTTGCTGAAAAGTAATGTGGCCATCAACAACGTATATATCTTTCTCTTGATCTTCTGGGAGAACCCATCCGTGTATATGAAAATTCATTAACTCAATAAAGTGTACATTATTGCTCCGCCTCGTGGACGAAGTTAGAACCTATCACCAATTTTATTCAAGAAAATCCCGCTTAACTAAATAATTTATATAATATAAGGCCTTAGTTTTGTCTACGCTTGTTTCCCACCTTTACTAATTATCCAAACTACCATTACAACGATAAGCATCTGTTCCAAGAGAACAGCCATCTTAAAAGTAAAGAGCCCTCCAAAGTAGGCAGGGAATCCAAGGCGCACTACTGGATAAAGTAAAAATGCGTTAGCGTAAGCTAGCTTATTGTCTCTGGCTTTCTTGGCTGCCCATATACCAACTCCCAGGAAAATAACGTGGGCTGTAATGAATAAAATTGGCGGCATTGAATCTAAAAATATACCTAGCGGCATTAACCATCACCTCCTTCACATAAATTTAGCGCCTAATAACATTAGACGGAGAACAAGGGAAAATGATAAGTTAGATTTTGGAATCGGATACGAAGCTAAAAAAATGGCCCTACTTGGTATATGAAATTAGAACTTTTTGGCTAGTTAACCTTCGGGGCCCCAGTCCATCTCTTCTACCTCGACTAGG
>Ga0214473_10000917_pt1 | contig 40248 bp, 30 predicted proteins | sample RVTome_7_FD_203509 | JGI IMG/M metagenome (GOLD analysis project Ga0214473, IMG submission 203509) | Soil microbial communities from uranium-contaminated site in the Upper Colorado River Basin, Wyoming, United States - RVT98D197 | ecosystem: Environmental > Terrestrial > Soil > Contaminated >...
CGCATAAGTTTAATGAGCCCGTGAATTAAAGACCGTCTTTGGCGGCACGCGGAAGCTCGGATAGAAGATTGAACCAATCAAATACAAATTTTGAGCTTGACAGGCCTGGCTTCATAGAAGCCGCGATGAGCGACGACCAGTATCACGCAGCAAGGCGGAGTGATTGGGATAGTGCCCCGATGAGATAGCGGAAGCCACATCTCACGGGGCAAGCGAACTGAAGGTAGAAATGCGACCCGCTGGAGGCGGTCAGAATTATGAGGTGAGGAATTGTTTGAGTTTCGCTAAAAGATTGGTGGGGTTGCGGGTTTGGCATTCCCAAACAGTCAACACTTTCCAGCCCTGATTTCTTAGCTTTTTCAGATTTCGTCTATATCTATCTTTATTTGCCCGCAGTTTCGGAAGCCAATATTTAAGCCGCGATTTTGGACTTCGACGACCGAGCTTGCAATTATGCCTATGCCACCAGCATCCATTCACAAATATAATCTTTTTCTGCTTTGTTAGCACGATATCAGGATATCCGGGGAGATTCCTTTTATAAAGGCGATAGCGATATCCTAAGCTATATATTATTTTCCGAACAGCTATTTCAGGTTTAGTATCTTTTCCGCGAATCCTCGACATGCAGTATGAACGCTGTTTTTTGGTAAGAACGTCCATTTATAAGAATGAATATATATGTTCAGCAATAGCTTTAGATAAAAGAGGGGGAACGGCATTGCCGATTTGGTTATATTGAGACAAGTAGCTGTAGTGAGGCGCGCCATTCCTTTTTAATAGCCTGGACGATATAAGAGTCCTTTTCCCCATAAATCGGTAATCATCAGGGAATGATTGAAGGCGAGCGGCCTCTCTTGCCGTTATATTTCTGTTCAGATATGGATGAACAAAGCTAGAATAAAATGATGCTGGAATTGTGCAGGATGGCTTATTTGGATTGAGTCGGCGATTATTCATATTAAAAGACTGCTCTGATATCACTCCATTGCCGTTTCTCTTTCTTTCCTTATGCTTAAGAGGCACATCAAATACCGATTCGCCAATATCAATATGACTGAATCTTTCAATAATTCTTTTAGTATGCTTCATAGCTACATGATTATATAATATTTTCTGGTCTCTCCTTGCCCATATCTGATATTCCGTTTTTGGCTCTGCTTCATATTCCATGAATTCCTGCCCCTCTGATGCGCTGATTTTGGGTAAGTCAGAGATTGCCTCTTTAACGGTGATTGCTTTCTCTATACCCTTCACTCTTTTATTTATGTAGTGGGTTTTTGGAGGCGGCTCCATGGCTATATTCTTCTTATGCCCTACAATAAATACTCGCTCTCTTAATTGAGGAACGCCATATTCAGCCGCATTCAGTGCCCATATATTTAGATTGCTATACCCTATATCTGAAAATGTATTTCGTATTATCTCAATTATTCTTGAGCCTTTTGAATCGCACTTTGATAATATTCCTTTAACATTCTCCATTATAAAAATTGTGGGCTGTAAATACTCAACCCATTTGGCAAAATTTTTAAAGAGAGAGTTTCTTGGGTCATTCGGTTTTATTCTGAAAGACCCAGCATTACTAAATCCTTGACAGGGCGGCCCTCCTATCACAATATCAGGAGTATTCTTGCAGGCATTTAATATCGTTTTTCGAGTTTCATAATTTCTAATATCATTTTTCAGAATAATCATTCCATTATCATTATTTTCAGATAATGTATCAGTTGCCCATTGATCGATTTCTAAAGATAGACATAAGTCATATCCGGCCATTCTGAAACCCAAGCCAAAGCCGCCTGCGCCGGAAAATAAATCTATAACCTTATACTTCTTTCTCTTGCTCATTTTTCAATGCATTTCTGCTTCCACAAAATTAGGAAAATACCTATATATTTTACTATATTGCTTTCTCAATCCTCTCGGTATAGATGTTATTTCCTTATTGTTTTTTATTGATGTGGGTTCTTTTGCCGGAAGCACTCTATCTAAACATCGCATTTCCCTAAAAGTTAATTTTGGAACAATTATCTCGTACGGTTTATATTTTTTCCTTTCAGTTCTTATAAAATCTAATTTCTCAAAACCGCATTTTGATATATTGTCTTCATCATTTTTTGAATAAATAATTCCTCCAACTGTAAGCATTGGAGAAGACCCGTCCCGATAATAAAAATTAAAAAGTTGCTTATATGTCAATTTAGTTTCAAGTACACCATTTCTTATTGACAAAACCTGATCAATCTGGTTGTTTACAATTTTATAGCAAACCTCTGGAAAATGTTGAGGGTCCAAATCTCTTTCCGTAACTTCAGGGGGAATTTTATTTCTGCCTATACTCTCCAATAGTTGTTCGTACCGACTTTTGTCTTTTGGTTTTTTAGGCAATTCGTAGGATTTAACATCCATAGTTAATAATATAATACTTCCAGCTTTGGCTCTCGAAATAAAACTGTTAATATCAGCAAGCATATCCTCTTCCAAAGAATAATCGTAATCGAGCCAAAGAATAACCTTTCTGGTCAATCTCAGAATGGGCAATATTTCGCTAGATTTACCAAATTTTAAACGGATACACTTATAAGGACGGTTAAATTCAAATCTTTTTTTATCCTCCACTTCTTTTTCTATACTTATCAAGTCATATATCCCAAGAGTTTTATGTATAAGGGTAAAATCACTAAAAAATGTAGAACCAAAACCAATGTAGCCGTAATCCGCAAAATCAGAAATATTTATTAATCTTCTAAAGGCATCACATAACATCTTTCGTTCAATTGATTTAGCGGGACGAAGCCTGTAGTCGATCCTATTATAACTTCGTTCTTTTTCTTCCCTTAGTTCCATTATTTCTGGCATTCCCGTTTATAAGTGTAATCAAATGTTTTCTCTCCGACCTCCGCAGCCGAAGAAGCGTTAAGTACCCTTTTGAGCTTATTTACTTCATCTTTTAGCTTTTTATATTGTATTGTAACTTCATTTCGTTTTATTCTTTCGGCCTTTCGTTCTGGAGCAATAAAACATTTGCCAGTATTGACTTTTTCATAATTCTTCAGAGTTGCCGATTCCATTTCCTCTTCCAAATATTCTTCGTACTTTTCATCCCTGGAATGATTAACGCTTTCAGTGTGTACTTTATTTAAGAAAGTAATAATAGGTTTTGCTAAATTAATCATATCCAGTCTTACACTTTGAAAAATTGGGGAATCAATATCCAAGCCATTCTTTGAGGTATTCCAAGGTAAAACACTAGGTTTTTTTGATTTGAAAAAAACAAATCCTCGAAATCTATTATACTGGATATGATATTTTGGTAATCCATCACCCCATCCAGTAACTTCGGTTTGTTCAGGGCCCTTTATAAGCCTATTATTACAGAAAATATACCATCCCCCTAACGCTGATTCGGCCTTTGATATACCACAGTATATCGTTACGTTCATATTATCATATATTTTATAAATTTTTTCCGAATAGGCAGTTGTGAATTTTTTCGAATCTAATAATTTAAGCTGATTTGCCTTAAGCGCCAACTTATTAACAGTGACAGTAAACCCTTTTGAGATATTTATTAAGTGCTGTAACTCAAGTTTTTCTATTAATTCGGATACAAAATTTGATTGCTTAAAGCGTTCTGCTACATCTTCTTTTAAAGAAGTTATGATTATCTCGGTGCCGCAATTAATTAGCTTACTTTTATTATCATTTGCGGCTTCAAATTCAAAGTCCCACTTTTTAGAATCGCTTCTCCATTTGTTAACATCAATCTTAACCGTAAATGAATTATTAGGGGATATAGATTTTATTTCAAAATTATTCCCCATTTTAAATAAAGCCCTTTTCATACCTATACCAAATTGGCCGACAGAATAATTTATCGAGTCTACGTCTAAGGGCCTTCCAAATCGAAAGGCATATTCTTGCGCATCTTTTTTGTCTATACCACCACAATTATCTTTTATGCTAAATTGTTTGCCTGATACGTTAATGTCGACTTTTAAACCAGTAAAATTATTACTTCTTTTTAACCTAATAGCCCCGTCAATACAATTGTCTATTAGATCGGAAATCGCATCAATTAATGATATATCACGGATTAACATTGAAATAAATAACTCCTTGGTTGGAGTTCCATTGACAGTATTTGAAGAAGTTTCTTTCTCTGGGCTCATAGTTACTTCCTTAATCTATATCACCTTAAACTCTATCTTTTCCGCTTCCGTCTGCAAAATTGCAGTGATTTTTAACTGGGCGTTAGCCTGAAGGATTTGTTGAGGAATTACCTTGCGAGGCTTTGAACTGTACTTTTTAGCTTCCTTACCCATATTTTTCCCGATGTCCTTTAAACCTCCGTATTAATTTTCCGCCATTGTCGGGCAAAGGCTGGGGGTTGTCAAGGGATATGTATAGAGCGTATAGCGGACAGCGGATAGAAAAACACAAAAGCGGAGATTGCCGCGCCCGCCACAAGGTGGCGAGGCTCGCAATGACAAAGTTTGGGTCCCCTGTTCTGGACCAAGGAAGCAGCGCTCGGGGATCTTCGCAAGGCTTCGAGCGGGTCGGAAGTATCTTAAGACGATTTATAACTGCCATAAGTGCGCGGGGACGCTGGACGGTGGCGATATAGACGGGGATGGTGAACTGACGGTGCTGGATATAGACCATATAATTGGGTAGCAAAAAGGGCACGCACCGGTTAAACGTTAAATATGGATTGAATTTTGGATTTGCGGGGTGTAAGATTTGCGGGAATGTACAAGCATAATAAATCGATAAAGGCTTTTGCGCGGGCGAGCAGATTTTTGCCGGGCGGGGTGGATTCGCCGGTGCGGGCGTTCGGCGGAGTGGATGAAAAGCCTGTTTTCATAGCCAGGGCGAAGGGTTCCAAAGTCTACGATATCGACGGAAATGAGTATATAGATTATGTCTGTTCGTGGGGGCCGATGATTTTGGGGCATAGTCATCCGAAGGTTGTAAAAGCCGTCGTGAATGCGGCGAAAAAGGGGACATCGTTCGGGGCGCCGACGTTAGCGGAGACGGAACTTGCGGAAAAAATAACAAAGGCGTTCGGTTCGATAGAAAAGATACGCCTGCTCAGCAGCGGGACCGAGGCGGTAATGACGGCGATTCGGCTGGCGAGAGGTTTTACAAAGAGAAATTTGATAATCAAGATGGCGGGCTGCTATCACGGGCACAGCGATTCATTACTCGTCGCGGCGGGTTCCGGACTGGCGGAGAGCGGGACGGCATCAAGCGCCGGTGTGCCGGAAGATTTGGCGAAGCTGACGGTTGTGATACCGTACAACGATATCGAAGCGGCGAAAGCAGCATTTGAAAAACACAAGGGGCAAATCGCTGCGTGTCTGGTCGAACCGGTGGCCGCTAATATGGGTGTGGTGCCGCCGGTGGATGGATTTCTGCAGCAGCTTCGGGAATTGTGCGATGCGGAAAAATCGCTTTTGATTTTCGACGAAGTGATAACGGGTTTCCGCGTGGCGTTCGGTGGCGCACAGGAACTTTACGGGGTAAAGGCCGATATAACCTGCCTCGGCAAAATCATCGGCGGGGGACTGCCCCTGGCGGCGGTGGGCGGGCGAAGCGAAATTATGGATATGCTGTCACCGACAGGGCCGGTGTATCAGGCGGGGACATTGAGCGGCAACCCGATAGCGACAGCGGCGGCGAACGCCACACTGGAATTACTGGCAAAGGGAAATTGTTATAAGGAACTCGAAGCAATATCGAAGGAACTGGAAGAAGGATTAGATGAAGTAGCCAAACGGGCGGGCGTATCTGTAACAATTAACCGGGTCGGTTCGATTCTGAGCTGCTTTTTCACGGACCGGCCTGTGAGGAATTTCGCTGACGTCCAGAGGACCAATGTGAAGCAATTCAAAAAGTTTTTCAGCGGGATGCTCAGTCGCGGCATCTATCTTGCTCCGAGCGCGTATGAAGCGATGTTTGTTTCGCTGGCGCATACGAAGCGTGATATTGAAAAAACGATTCTGGCGGCAGAAAAGGCTTTCGGCAGATGTGCGGACTGATTAGAACTAATCGCCTGCGAACAAAAAGGCCGATAGGATAATTATGGGTTTTTGAAGGGATAACGAATAAATCCTGAAATAAGGAGATTTAAAATGAGCGACGAAAAAGAAAAACGCGGTATAGTTGATACCTCAGATTGCCTCGAAGCGGTGGACGTTTTCCGCGGCTGGAAGAATTTTTTGTTCGTGATAGTGCTGATAGCGTTATTTCACTTGCAGGCGGCGTTTTGGCTTATGGATTTGGGCTACGTCAAAATCGACGAGACCGGCACTGAATCCGCGATGTTAGAAAAAGGACTAAGCACTGCGTCGGTCGCGCAGCCGGCGGCTGAACCAAACAAGCCTGTAATGATATCCGAAGCGGCGGCGAAGACCAGTTTTCAGATTGGTTTCAAACAGTTGACGTGGTTAGTCAGATTTTTTAATTTTATATTAATACCCGCGGCGGTCCTTTATTGCCTGACTCTGCTGTTCGGATTGCAGGTTTCGCTGGTGGGCAGACTCGGCGGCGTAAGCCACGTGACGCGCGCCTTTTTCCTGTCGCTTTTGATGCTGATTCTGATGCTACCGTGGCAGAAGATTTTCTGGGGCGTTGTCGTGGGCATGATGTATTCGCCGGATGATTTGCTCAATTCCGTTACGATTACCCCTGCCAACGATACACTCGCGTCGATACTTTATTATATGCGGTTTACCGTTTACTGGGCGATAGTGGTGCTTCTGTTGATTTTCGCGCAACTGCGCAGCAGCAAATGGGCGCGGGCAATGCTTCGCAGATTAGAGGTGGTGTAGTCGATGGCCGGTGAGAAAATCGGTTTTATCGGCACGGGAATTATGGGGGAACCGATGGCGCGGAACCTTCTGAAAGCGGGTTTCCATACTACCATCCACAACCGCACTAAATCCAAAGCGGAAAAGTTACTGGCTGAAGGCGCACTTTGGGCAGATAGTCCCGCCAGCGCTGCACGCGACAGCGACGTTGTAATAACGTGCGTACCCGATACACCGGACGTCAGGATGGTTTTATTAGGTAAAGGAGGTCTGATTGAGGGGGCACGGGCGGGGCTAATTTGTATCGATATGAGCACGATATCGCCTGCGGCGACAAAGGAGATGGGTAAAGTTCTCGAAGCAAAGGGCGTAAAATTAATCGACGCCCCTATAAGCGGCGGACAGATTGGCGCGATTGAGGGCAAGCTTTCGATAATGGCCGGCGGTCCCAGGGAAGCCTTCGAAAAAGTTCGCCATATCTTGCAGGCGATGGGGCGGACGGTTACCTATTGCGGCGGACCTGGTTGCGGCCAGATGACTAAATTAGTCAATCAGGTGATGGTAATTCACACGATTATGAGCATTGCGGAAGGGTTTGCCTTCGCGGAAAAAGCAGGCCTCGATTTGAAAACGACATGGGATGTGACAAGCGCTGGGGCGGCGGGGAGCCATTCGTTAAAAGTTCTTGGCCAAAAGATTCTGGCTGGGGATTTCAAGCCTGCCTTTATGGTGGATTTGCAGTTGAAGGACCTGCGCTTAGTGATGGAAATCGCAGAGCAGTTGCAGCAGCCTTTACCGGGGACGGCTCTGGCGAAGGAATTGCTTTCGGTTTTAAAGGCACAGGGCCGAGGGCGCGACGGCACACAGGCCCTCGTGGACGTCATCCGTCAACTCGGCAGGATGGTGTGACAGCAGGGGCGAACTTATTTGTCGGCCCTTTTTCGTTTTAGCTAAATCCTGCAATAGGGGTTATACTCATAAGCACCCATATCAATATAATTGGGGTCACCTGAGCCAATATTGGTCCAATTGGGGTCATCGTAACGTGAGCTTCCAATTATGTCCTTGGCCGGTGCGAGGTTCCCATTGCCCGCATCGATGCAGCGCGTATTATCAATGCCAAGACCGTCATCGTAAGTCATCCACTTACCGTCGTAGCCTATGGGATTAAAGATATCAATGAAGTTGGGGTCAAGGTCTATATTACCGCCGCCATCGGTACCGACGTTTGGGTCCCATCCTGCGCCGCTGCCGCCGCATCCTTTGACGTCGGAGTAGCTGATATTGGGGTCGCAGTCGGTTTCATTATATATCTCGTTCCCAGCCGTTTTCGCATAGTTGTCCCAGAAAATGCAGTTTCTTATTGGTGGAGAAGAACTGCTGCCGCCGTAACTGCTGACATATCTGTTGTATATCGCACCACCGTAGCCGGGCGGTCCCCATGATATGCTGTTGACCTCATTGTTAGTAAATGTGCAGTTGGTAATGGTTGGAGAGGTGCCGTAGTTGTGTATGGCACCTCCTTTTGTTCCGCATTTGTTTGCAATGAACACGCAGTTAGTGAATGTCAAATCACTAGGTGAGTTGAACTGGGCATGATTGTGAACGGCGCCGCCTAAAGAACCGGCTGTATTGCCGCTGAAGATGGAGTTTCTGATTGTAACTTTACAGTGCTTGTCGACCTGAGATACACCGAAATCAAGAGCACCACCGCCATAATCCGACTCATTATTGACAAAGGTACAGTTCTCAATAAGCCCATTTACATCGTAACCAAACCAGTATATTCCGGCGCCTTCTCCACCACTGTAAAACAATGCCCGATTGTTACTTATATTGCAATCCCTGATTTCCGGGCTGCTTCCGGCTACGTATATGCCGCCACCCATTGATTCAGAATCGTTATCAATTATGTTGCAGGAGATTATTTTGGGACTGTACGACGGATGAGTCTGAATATATATACCACCACCGTCCTGAGCAGCATAGTTGCCTTTTATCACGCAATTCTTTATTGTCGGGCCATAGTAAGAGCAGCAATATATCCCGCCCCCTCGCTGTCTGTGTTCTCCTGAGATGTCCGCACATCCTTTCGTTACGGTAAATCCATCTATTGCGGTATTAACATCATTCGGAGTTGTAACAACATGGTAGCAATTGTCGGTATTAACGTCAGCAGTTCCGATATCGCCGCTTAGCGTTGTTATGTAAGTGCTCCAGTTCCGCTGGCTAAGGATTGTTTCTGTGCCTCCGAAACCACCGTAGATATCGACATGGTCAACAATCTTGAACGTGGCCGTACGGGCGTCATTTGCGTCCGTTTTTTTGGATGGTTTGTAGGTCCCTTCCGCCACCCATATCTCCTGGTCCGAACTGCCCACTTGTTCAGCCTCATTAAGCGCGTTTTGCAGGTCCGTAAAAGCATTCGCCCAGGAACTGCCGTCGTTATCTCCGGTGGCATCTGCATCGACATACCAGACCTTAAGGCCGACATGTACCGTGCATGTATCGACAGCCGTTAGCCCTCGGTTGTCGGTCACCCGAAGCTTGGCGGTGTAAGTACCGGCGCTGGTGTACGCATATGTTGTGTTTCCGTCACAAGGCGGAACTTCGTTGCAGTCATATGACCCGTTTCCATCAAAATCCCATTCGTATTTCGTGATGGTTTTGCCGCCAATAGCGTATGAAGAATTACCATCAAAAACCACCGTTACGCCAACTACGGTATCGTTTGGCTCTGCAGTCAAAATAGCAATAGGCGGTGGCGTACAAGCATTGCCCGTCCGTATGCCGCAAAAACTTCCGATTAGAACCGCTATAATAACCAGCAACTTTGTCTTCATGGTTTTATATCCTTTTGTTTACCGTTTATCATTATCATTCGAGCCATTTACGGGCCACCCGCAGCCCTTTTGCTTTTTCCGGATTCTTTGTCCGGCTTAATTAGATATTACTCTTTCTGGTTTCATAGATCAGGGCTCCCACAAAGCAAGGCCCTCGACGATTCCGCCAGCATAAATAAGGGCGGTTGGGTTCTCCAAATTCTGAGCGTCAAATCGCCAGACCGAATAACCGTTTATCGCGGCGCCGCCAACATAAACATAGGTCCCATCCGTGCAAACTGCTAGGGTGTCTGCGCCCGTATCGGCAGACGCAATCGGCGTGCCGCCAAAACCATACAACCAGACCGAGTGTAAATCCGCACTTCTGCTACCAACTGCAACAACACCTACACCTGGAATAATGCAAACGTCGAATATCATTACATCACTGTCGCCTGCGGTTGCAGCCCATACGGCACCGCCGCTTGAATTTCGTTTCCATAAATTAGCAGAAGAAGGGCTCTGTCCACCAACATATATACAACCATCATTGGCAACAGCCAAACAATATCTCTTATCATCCGCATCAGCGTCAGGAAAATTTAGCCAGCTTACGCCACCGTTATTTGCATTAAGTTTAAACAGAGTATTCGGATACGTATAAGTTGGGTTTACTATGGCAATAACACTATGATCTTCGAGCGGAATAGCATCCCATGAACTGCCTATATTTGACACAGAGACATTCCATTGAACCGTACCTGCCGGTGTAAGCTTTATGACAGATTGTGCAGCCGGTCCCAATGACCTTACTATCCCTAACGCCAGTTCGCGGAAACTGTTTATCCCAAAACCTTGGCAGTTATCCTCACCTTCAGGGAGCACATAAATTCCGTTTGTAGCCCAGTCTTCAGCGAACGTGCCGTCAGCAGAATTTAATTTAGATATAGTACCATCTTGGAATACCTCATCAATGTAAGCGGCATCAGCGACATATACATCACCGACATCATCAACGACGACTTTCCGAGCATGCCAGTTAGTTGTTAAGGCAGACCACACAAGCGAATTGTCCCCTAAATTAAACTTGTGGACATTGCAGTTGTCCGGACTATCCCACCTTCCGCTTGCCGTTATTAGATACGGTGCCCACTCATACGCACCCATATCTATCTCATCGCCATAGACCCTTTGGTTCCCCGCGGGGTCAGGTATGGAAGTATCCACGCCGCTGCTGGTACCTGAGTCCCTGCAAGGACTATTTTTATGTATTGCAAAACCGTGGTTTAAGGGGTCATCCGCGTTTAAAAATTGAGGGTCCTCGTCAATATTGCCGCTGCCGCCATAGCATTCCTCATTGTATGATGGAAGCCCGCCGTCTATATCACAGTTGTAAAAATACCAGCACGTTCCATAATCGTAGCAGTCCGAACCGGATATCTCATAAGACTGGTCATTCCAGAAAATGCAGTTGTAGGCATCAACGTTAGTTTCGCCAGTATTATACATTGCACCGTGCTTGTTGTTATAAAAAGTACAATTGTACATATGTAAATCCACACCTTCTCCCGTCAATATACCGCCACCTGCGCCCTGAGTTCCGTGTTCATTATTAGTAAATACACAATTGGTAAGTTTTGGCCGACCACAATCTACAAAACTTATAGCGCCGCCGTCCCACGTGGCAGAATTGCCGATAAAGAAACAATTTTCGACTTCAAAATCGTCCTCATAAGAACCAGTAAGAACACGAATGGCACCGCCGGATGAGACTGTAGAATTTGAAATGAAGGTGCACCTGCTAATTTTTATGTTTCCATTCTGACCCATACAGTAGATGGCGCCTCCACCTCCGCAGTACGTCTGGTAAGTAGTGCTATTGGATTGGAAGGTGCAGTCACTAACCGTAAGAGGGCCTCCGCTGCATATTGCCCCGCCTCCCTCTACAGCCTTATTATTGGCAAAGGTGCAATTTCTCACAGTGCCGGTGCCTATCATTCCGCCGCCGTAAATGGAATTATAACCGTAAGACCCATCCGCATTTCCTTTTTCAATTGTAAAACCATTAATTTCCGCAGCGGAATTTTCACAGGTAACCACGTTTTTACTGTTGTCCAAATCATTATCTACAGTATTTATATCACCGCTGAGAATCGTTTTGTTTGTCTTCCAATCTCTTTTATTGAACTCATAATCCTGCTCAGTACCTGCAAAGCCGCCATAAACTTGTAAGGATTTTACAAGCTTGAACGTGTCTGTTCGCTGACCGCTTGAAACACCCTTGCGCTGGTCTGGCTTATAAGTACCTGCGGCTACCCACACCCAGTCGCCATTTTTAGGTCCAGTTGGGCTGCTGTCCTCCAAAGCTGTTTGCAAATCCTTGTATGCCCCACCCCATGTTTTTGGATAAAGGCCCGTACCAGTCGGCTTTACCTTGTATATGTTAGGGATTGCAGTAGCACCTTGTTGTGGCGCTACGACGTTGACGTCGCGCCCATACAAATCTATTTCACCCGTATAGGATTGATTCGGGTCGCCGGAAGCAGCGCATGGTGAGGTCGATGGGATATAATACCCATTACTATCGACACCATAGAACTGCGGGTCACTGGTAATATTGCCAACTCCGTTGGCATCGTTAATATCCGAAATGCACGAATATGTTGCGCTGCAGCCATTCACATCATCGGTGTTGTTCCACAAAATACAGTTGGACACGTTTGGCTCCGTGCCGGATGCAACTTCAATTCCAACGCTGTTATTGTCCGCGATTGTATTATTGCGCACCATCGCGCTGGAATTAGCGGAAGCTAAGGTTATGCCTTTGTAGTTTTTGCAAATCAGGCTGTTCTTGATTGTCGGTGGCGTCGCCGATGTGGAATAAACCCCCTCGCCGTCGTAATTTCCGACAATCTTGTTATTCGTAATTACTGGCGTACCCGATACGCACCGTATCCCGCAGGAGTTATTGTCCGTTATCAAGCAGTGTTTAATAACCGGAACGGATGAATTATCGCAATAAACTCCATTGTTGCCGCCCCGCAAAGTCAAACCACGAATTAAAGCACTGCCGCTTTCGCCCGAATTGAATGTAACGACGTTTACATTCGGATTACCAGCATCGATAATCGTCTGCTCCACCACCTGCCAGTTGTTCGGGTCCGTGCCACATACCGTACAGTTGACTCCGCCAAAGTCTATCGCCTCGCTCCAGGTCCCTTCGGATACCTCGATAACGTCATTTTCATTGGCGTCGTTAAGCGCCGACTGAATACTGTTGTACCATTCATCCTGCGTTAGGTTGCCGACATACCCGACATGCACCGTGCATGTATCTGTCCCCGTATAGCTTCTATTGTCGGTAACCCTTAGCTTGGCTGTGTACGTGCCGGCACTGGTGTATGCATGCGTTGTGATTCCATCACAGGGCGGAACCTCATTACAGTCATACGTCCCGTCATTCGTCCAATCCCATTCATATTTCACAATTGTCTCGTCATCGAGAGTGTATGAAGAATTGCCGTTAAAAATCACGGTCGTTCCAATTCCGGCATTGCTCGGCGTTGCTGTCAAAACGGCCACCGGAGGCGGTGAACAAGCATTGCCCGTCTGTATTCCGCAGAAAACTCCCATTAAAACTGCTATGATAACCATTAATCTCGTCTTCATGGTTTTATCCCCTTTTGTTTATCGTTTATCATTATCGTCCCAGCCATTTACGGGCGTGCTTGGCCGCCTGACAATCAGGATATTCCGCCAGAAGCTGTTCGTACGCCTCCTTTATCTTCCCGTCCGCTTCCGCTCCCGGCATCGTCCCAGCCTTCTTCATCGCCTCGTAGTTACGGCCAATCATAAACTGCGCATTCCAGCGGCCAACATAATCAGGATGGTCGGTCACTACCTTCTTGTAACACTCAATGGATTTGATGTAATTGCCGATTCGATAATAGCAATCGCCTGCGAGACAATATGTCTCCGCGATATTCGCTGCGCCCGGCGCCTTCGCAATCATTATCTCCAATATCGCCGCCGCTCGCGCCAAACTCGCCTGAGTTTCAGCCGAATTACCCTGCTTGTCAAATTCCCTCGATTTGACCTGGTACAATTCTGCTATTCTCGACGCCACAGACAACACCTGGGGATTATTCGAGTTATCGGTAAATAATTTGTCTATCGCAGCTATCGCGTTATCATGCTGGCCTTTTTCGATAAGCTGCTGAATCATGCAGTTCGATAATTCCACCACCGCCTTATTCGTAAATGAATCCTGCGGATACTGCTGTATCATTTGCGTATAAATGTTCGTAGCGTCCTCATACTGGTTGGCCTGCCGGAACTTCCTCGCCGTCCAGAACATCGCCTCCGGCAGATACGATTCGCTCGAAAAGTTATTTACCATCTGGCCGAACTGCGTCCTGGCCTGCTCGATTTGCCCCGCCTTTATTAAAGACCATATTTCCAGATTTTGAATATTTATCCGAGACTTGTTGGCAAACGGACTGGCGGGATATTGCTGTACGACCTGCTGATAAAGGCTCGCAGCCTTGCCAAAATCTTCCGCAATCCTGTAGCCCCTGCCGACCCAGTAAATTTCCTCCGCCAGTTTCGGATTGCCTGTGTAATCAGCGAGCATTTTGTCGAAATCCGCCTGCGCCTCGGTATTTTTATCCTCATGAATGTATAAGGTGATAAGCTTTCTCTGCGCCTTTAACGCTGAATCGCTCTTGCCCTCGCTCTGCAATACCCCCTTGTAAATCTCCTCCGCCTTGCTGCAATTGCCTGCTTTTACGCACTTGTCCGCCTTGCTAATCTGCGCCGCTGCGTCCGCGAAACAAGTTGTCGTCACCCATAAAAATAGACCCGTTAAAACCAATCCGCAAATCGCTTTTCTTTTAGACATGTTCCATGCTCCTTTCATTTTTGATTTAATTTATGCGCATGGCAAGACCCCGCTTGCCATATAATCATTTTTGATAGACCCCTCTTGCCGGCTCTTCGCCCGCTCATCCGACTTGCCCGCAACTTCAGAACTCTCGCACTCATACAGAACCCTTCCCGCAACTTCGCTCTCTAACTAAATACCCTGCGCAATATTGTCAACATAAAAATTGAAAATTATCTTCAATAGCGACATACGTATGTCACCATAAAGCAACATTTTTTCAAAATCTTACCCATTTTAACATTTTCCCGCCTGTTTTTCCACCTCCCCGCCCCCATTCTTATGCCGAAATACACACTGCCGCAGCATGCTTCGCTCCCCAAACGACATACGCACAGCGACGTTTACTTGAATCCAAAATCCCCAACAAAAAGACCCGTCGGGGAAGGGTAGCAGGAAAAAGTTAAAAGTTAATAAAATTGAGTTCTTGACAAACGTGCGGTGAAGTAATAGATTAACCGCTCCGTTTGTTTTGAGGTAATTGAACGGAAAAACCCCTGTTTATAGTATTAAAAATGAAGGAGAAGCACGAATGGCAGTGAAGGTAGGAATTAACGGCTTCGGTCGTATCGGAAGAGCCGTCGCGAGAATTTTGTTCCAGCGAGGCGGCAAAAATCTCGAATTGGTTGCCATAAACGATTTGTCGGACGCAAAAAGTCTGGCGCATCTGTTCAAATATGACACGGTGATGGGCCCGTGGAAGGGCACTGTCAAGGCCGGTGAAGGCGAAATAATCATCGACGGCAAGAGTATTAAGGTTACGGGCATAAAGAACCCGGCGGAATTGCCGTGGAAGGCGATGGGCGTAAAAATCGTGGTTGAGTCCACGGGTATTTTCCGCGAGAAGGAATCACCGAAGGGCGGCTACGGCGACCATTTGAAAGCCGGCGCTTCAAAGGTGGTGCTGACGGTCCCGGCGAAGGACAGTATCGAGGCGATGATTGTTCTCGGTGTCAACGATGAGAAGCTGACGAAGAGCGTTTCGTGCGTCTCGAATGCAAGCTGCACGACCAACTGTCTGGCCCCGGTGGCGAAAGTTTTGCACGAGGCATTCGGAATTGAGAAGGGTCTTATGACGACGGTTCACGGATATACGAACGACCAGCGCGTCGTGGACATGATTCATAAGGATTTGCGTCGTGCCCGCGCGGCAGCGGCGAACATAATTCCGACGACTACCGGCGCGGCGAGAGCGGTGGGCAAAGTCCTGCCGGACCTGAACGGCAAGTTAGACGGATTCGCACTGCGTGTTCCGGTCATCGACGGCAGTTGCGTTGACCTTGTGGTGGAGTTGAAGAAGGAAGCTACGGTCGAGCAGATAAACGCCGCTGTAAAAGCCGCCGCCGAAGGCAAGATGAAGGGCATTTTGCAATATTGCGATGAGCCGATAGTCAGCAGCGACATCATCGGCAATCCGGCGTCGAGCGTTTTCGATGCGCTTTGCACAATGGTAAAAGGCAAAATGGTAAAGGTGATAAGCTGGTACGACAACGAGTGGGGTTATTCGAATCGCACCGTGGATATTATGGAAAAGATGGCGACACAACTATAAGGCGGGTAATTCGGGCCTGTCAGAAACGGCAGGCCCGAATTTTATTTATAGTTCGGCGAAGGCGGGATGGAGTATGGCCAAGAAAACAATTGCGGATATAGACGTAAAGGGCAAACGGGTTCTGATGCGGGTCGATTTTAATGTTCCGATGGACGAATACGGCAACATCACGAGCGACAACCGGGTTGTGCAGGTTCTGCCGACGATAAAGAACATACTTGACCGCGGCGGGTCTGTAATTTTGATGAGCCATCTGGGCCGTCCGGAAGGCAAAAAGAACCAGGGTGCGTCATTGGCAGCAGTCGCACAGAGATTATCCGAACTGATGGGCAGGCCGGTGATTTTTGTAAATGACTGTATAGGCATTCAGGCAAAGAAGAAGGCGAAGGAGCTTGCCAGCGGCCAGTGCCTGCTGCTTGAGAACGTGCGGTTTTATAAGGAAGAGGAAATAAAGGACAAAAAGGCCAAGGACGACCCTTCGCTGCAAAAGGCGAAGGAGGATTTCGCGAGGCAGCTTGCGGAGCTCGGTGATATTTACGTTGATGATGCCTTCGGGACCGCGCACCGGGACAACGCGTCGATGTACACGGTGCCGATGCTGATGAAGGGTAAACCGAGGGTCATCGGGTTTTTGGTCGAGAAGGAATTGAAATTTCTCGGTGAGACCGTGAGCAATCCGGAAAGGCCTTTTGTCGCGATATTAGGCGGGGCGAAAGTTTCCGACAAACTCGGTGTGATTGAAAATCTGCTGACGAAAGTTGATAAGATTCTTATCGGCGGGGCGATGGCATATACGTTCTTTAAGGCGCAGGGCAGAAGTGTGGGAAAAAGTCTTTGCGAGGATGATTTTGTCGGCAAGGTAAATGAGCTTTCGGAAAAAGCAAAAAGTCGCGGCTGCGAAATGGTTTTGCCGATTGATACGGTTGTCGCCAAAGAACTGAGACCCAAAGCGGAAAACAAAGTTGTGAGCGGTGATATCGAAGCGGATTGGCAGGGCGTCGATATCGGGCCGGAGACGCAGAAATTGTTCGCGGAAAAACTCGCGGGCGCGAAAACAATCGTGTGGAACGGTCCGATGGGCGTTTTCGAGATGCCGCCCTTCGACGCGGGGACCAAGGCGGTGGCCAAGGCGGTGGCAGAGGCGACGAAGGCGGGAGCGAGGAGTGTAATCGGCGGCGGTGACAGCGCAAGCGCGGTAAAGAAGATGGGACTTGCGAGGGAAGTTACGCATATTTCGACGGGCGGCGGAGCGTCGCTGGAATTCCTTGAAGGCAAGAAGTTCAAGGCCATCGATATACTCGATGATAAATAACATCGGCCAAAGAAAAGTTGGGCAAGATGCGATTACCTAAAGCAGGGACAATTGAGATTGCGCCGTCAATATTGAGCGCCGATTTCGGCATGCTCGCAGATGAGATATCGCAGGTCGAGGCGGAAGGGGTGAAGATGGTCCATCTCGACGTGATGGACGGGCATTTCGTTCCGAATATCACAATCGGCCCACCGGTTATTAAAAAGCTTCGCAAGCACAGCAAACTTATCTTTGACAGTCATCTGATGATTAGCGAACCGGAAAAATACGCTGAGGCCTTTGTCGATGCTGGTGTTGACAACATAACCTTCCATATTGAGGTTGCGAGGAATCCGCAGCGTCTGATTGATAAACTCCACAAGCTGGGTATCAGCGCAAGTGTCTGCCTGAATCCTGAAACGCCCGTCGAGACTATAAAAAATGTATCTCCTTTGTGCGATATGGTTCTTGTTATGACGGTCCATCCGGGCTTTGGCGCACAGGAATTTATCCAAGAGGCGGCGAAAAAGGTCGTTGATGTGCGAAAGATTGTCGGGCCGAATGTTCGGGTGGAAGTCGATGGCGGGATTGACGCGACGACGACGCCGATAGTTGTCGGGTACGGGGCGGACACGCTCGTGGCGGGCAACGCGATTTTCGGGCAAAAAGACCGGCGTGCAGCCATAAAAGCAATTCGACAATCGATAAAGTGATTTTTCTGGCAAATTAAGCGAAATTCTGCTAAAATTATGCGTAAGATAACAATGGCGAGAAAAGCTAAAAGTTCGTGGAACGGGTTTTCGCTCAAGCCCCGCAAGGCGATGCCGGAAGGGCTTTGGATGCGGTGTCCCGCCTGCGAGCAGATGCTTTACAAAAAGATTGTCGCGGAAAATCTGGATGTGTGCCCTGAATGCGACCACCACTTCCGCATCGACGCAAATACGCGGATTAAATATTTAGCTGATGAGGAGTCGTTCGCGCCGATTCATGAGGATTTGACGAGCAATGACCCGCTGAAATTCGAATTTCGCGACACCACTTATAAAAAGCGTATCGAGGAAGACCAGGCAAAAAGCGGGGCGAACGAGGCGATTAGAATCGGCAAGGCCTTTATAAAAGGGCGGCCTGTTTTTCTGGCGGTTATGGAACCGAACTTTCTGATGGGTTCGATGGGTTCGGTAGTGGGTGAAAAATTCTGCATCGCGGTAGAAAAATCCCTCGAAGAGAAACTGCCGCTGGTAGCGGTTTGTTCATCGGGCGGGGCGAGAATGCACGAAGGGGTAGTTTCATTGGGGCAGATGGCCAAGACAAGCGCGGCACTTGCAAAGTTTGACGACGCAGGGGGTTTATATATTTCCGTTCTTACCGACCCGACCACGGGTGGAGTGACAGCGAGTTTCGCGATGCTTGGCGATTTTATAATCGCCGAGCCTAAAGCGCTTATCGGTTTCGCGGGGCCTCGGACGATTGCGGAAACGATAAAGATTGAGCTTCCGGAAGGCTTTCAGACGTCGGAATTTATGTTAGAACACGGCTTTATAGATATGATTGTCCTCCGCAAGAATTTGCGCAACGAAATCGCCCGAATCATCGATTATTGCCACAAGTAGCGTATAGCGGACAGCGTGCAGAATTTTGGGGGTTATTTATTCCGCGCATTCATCCCTAATATCGGCAATGAGTTTGAGCATGTGCTCGGCCTGATTTTCAATGTCGGGATTGCGATTGATTACGCGGGCGTTCCATTTGCGGTATTCTTTGCTTAGCTGCTGACAAATCTGGCCATTATCCATATCCGCAGCGATGCCGAGACTTATTTCCATATCTCCAATCTCATGCATTCTGAGGGGAAGAATATTTTCGAGCATACTGCGGAACCTCTCCCGATGGATTTCTAACCAGTTGGCGATATTTTTCAGCAAAAGTAATTGCTCGAAGGCGATAATCCCACCGATGCCCGCGACGCGCAGGCAAAACTCGATGATGTCACAGCGGACCTTCAAGGATGAGGCGGCAGTGATTTTTTTGCAGAGGGCACGACTATAGATTCGAGCACAGCCTGGTAAAAAAGCAACCGTCTGTGCCAAGAGCTTATTTAGTGCAATAGATACGCCCGATAAGGCCATATTGTTTCTTGTCCAGTTTCGTATGACGGCAACTACGTTGGGTGATATTTTTTTTTCCGTCGCGGCGACGACAAAAGCAAGTCTGACCGCCAAAGTCTTGGCACGGTGGATGTTTTCCTCTAATTCGATATATCCGAGAGAGAAGTTTTCATAGACAACACCGTACACGGCATAGGCAAGCTCCGTATTTCCCCCGCCGGCTAATATCGATACTGTGAACTGCAAATTTCGTTTTCCCGCGCCCGGCAAGGCGAGGCGATGGACTGGTATTTTGGCGACGGGCATCCAGTGCGGCAAAGTAGTAACCTCGGCGGGAAGTCTTCCGAGACCGGCGGTATGGCAAAAAACGTGTGAATAATCAATTTGCCCATTGGCTATAAATGCATATACCGGTTTAAATTTGTTTACACCGTTGGTGGTATCTGTGACAGATATTTCCGCTATAACGCTGTCACGGGCCGCTGGCGCGTAAATTGTGCCGCAGATTTCCACACAGAAAGCCTGTGAAATGGAACTATCGTGCTTGTCTTCTATTAATCTGACGCGGGAGTTCAGATTTTTGAGGTTCGGCTGTGTGAAAGGTTCCGTGTTCATTTATAAATCGGCGGCCTATTCGACTTTTACGGCATTTAGCTGTCCGGCCTGCTCTTTTATGTCGCTTTGCGATATTTGCCCGTTGGAATCCAGAGAAAAATCCACATTGAGGATTTTTCCGGATTCGACATCTTCAAACGTGCAGTGCATTCTTTGATTTACGTCATAACCGTAAGTTACTTTTATGGGGCATTCGGCGGGCCGGCCGGGCGGGAGTTTGAGGGTATGCGTGGCAATTTTATTTACGAACTCGACGCAACTATCTTCGCCCTGCGTCACGGTCACTTTGAGTTCCGTTTGTCCTTCGGAGGTTGTGTAAAACATTTTGGACACTTCGCAGGGCAGCGGCGTATTTTTCTTCAGAATTATGAAATTTCTGATTACGCGTTTGCCGGTCGCTTCGTCGATGGGAGCGCAAATAGTGCCGTAACTGTGATTGCAGACATCCGTCAGTTTAATGTCCTTGAGACCATCGGCAATTCCGGCCGGCAGCACATCAGGCTTTTCTCTCTGCATTACCAGACCGGCATGTATCGCTGCACCTAACGCCACACATTCATCGACGTTAATTGTCATTTCGGGCGCGAAACCAAACATTTTTTCAAGGTGGCTTTGGACCAGCGGAATTCGCGTACTGCCGCCGGACAAAATCACCTTGTCTATCTGGGAAGGTTTAAGGTGCGCCTCTTCGAGGGCGGTTTCCACCAGCATATCCGCGCGGCCAACCAGCGCCGAAATGGCCTGCTCGAATGCCTCGCGGGTAATTTCAACCCGTACACTGCCGGCGGGGCCATAGATTATTTTTCTGGCGACAGGACGTCTCGACAACGTTTTTTTAATATCTTCGGCCTCGTCTTCGTATTTTGCCCGGTCTTCTTCCGACCTGATCAGCTCAGCCTTTAATTGTTCCTTGTAGATTTGTTCCAGCATTTCCAGTATTTTTTTATCGAAGTCAATGCCACCGAGGGCATGGTCACCCTGTGAACAGATAATGTCCATTTGCTGTCCCTTTGTGCTCATTATCGTCACATCGAAGGTTCCACCCCCGAGGTCATAAACGAGGACTTTTCCGGAAATCCGCCTGGTGGCGGCATAATAAAGTGCAGCGGCCACAGGTTCGTTGACGATTCCTATTACGTTGATCCCCGCCAGTGCGCCGGCGTCCATTGTGGCTTTTCTCCGGATTTCATCGAAATGCGCCGGAACGGAAATAACGACATCGCGGATTTCGCCGTTTTCGGTCGTGCATTCCTGTTTTAGTTTTTTCAAAATCAGGCTTGATAATTCGACTGGCGTCCAGTCTTTGCCGTCAATATTTACGCGGTAGGCGCTGTTTCCCATGTGGCGTTTTATCCATCGGACGCTCCTAGCGGTATTAAGATATCGCGAATTAATCGCTTCGATACCCACCCTTACCGTACTTGAGTCTTCATCGAAGAAAATCGCCGAAGGCGTAATCCTTTCACCGTCGGCGTTGGGGACTATCTCCGGTTTGCCGACGGCATTGAGAACCGCCACCTCGGAAAATGTCGTTCCGAGGTCGATACCCGCTATATTTATTTTTTTGCTGCAGTCCATTTATTATTCCCCATGACTGATTATCCAAATAATTTTATCTGGGCTGTGCGAACTACCTTCACATTTGCCTCGTCAATTATGTATTGATAGCCTGGCCTTAAAACCTCGGCGATTTTGCCTCGCATATTCGGGTCGTCCGGGTTTACTTTGTCCTTAGCAACTTCGGTGGTTTTTTCCTTGCCGTTATAATCGCTGTTGATTTGGGGTCTGAATTGTTCGACCCCGCTCGATTCGAGAGCGAAGACCAGCTCATCCATTATTTCCTCGAGGTCCGTTGTGTCGATATTTTGCTCGGACAATTTCGCGATGCGGTTTTCGAGATTGTCGATACAGCGAATTACCCTCAGACAAAAGTTTTTGATTATATTCCAGTCGTATCCTTCCTGAAGTTTTTCAATTTTGCTGTGCTGCGAAGAGGTGTATTCGCGAATCGCAGAAATCTGTCTGGTAAGTTCGTCAATGCTGCTTTTTACAGGCTCGGAGTTTTTTGACGAAGTCTCCTGGATGGTTTGCGCCATCTGCATGACTTCGGCCACCTGTTTTTCGATGTTTTCATTCTGGGTCTTCAGTGAATTTTGGACTTCAAGGGAGCTTTTATAATAACCAGCCAATATTGTTTTGCGAATGTTCTGCTCCATTTGACCGAGCAACTGCGTATTTAACTGCGCTGAATCAGCACCGATGTTTGTCTGTTCTTTGGGGGTGAGCAATTTTTCATCGCAATACAGCGTATCGATTTTTTGCTCCTGGTTTTGTGAATAATCACAGCGTAAATTGTGTTTGACAGCATATTCTTTCGATAGCGAGATTCCCCTGACTTTTGTCAGGCACGCATTAAACAGCTTGTTTGGCACATAGAACAGCCTTCTAATGATGCCGGCGAAAAACTCCTTGAGGCGAGATAAAACCGCCAGACAATTACTTTTTAATTTGCCCAGCCAGCCAAGAATGATTTTCCGCAAAGTCTTTTTACATTTTTTGAGAAAATCTTTAATTAGCTCAACTCTGCACAGTTCTTTGAGACGCCTGACAATATAGGATGAAAATTTCTTTAAATTCCGCAAACCTGTTGAGACAGAGTAAACTGTCAATGCTATTAACCAACCTGCGGAAATTGTTATACCGGCTGCCAGACAAACGAAAGAAATGATCCGAATATTCGACCTCACTGCCGGTTCTTTCCCCGCTGGTTCATCCTGCAGGTTTTCTCCGGCAATCTGGCTTGAAAAAGGTCTGACGTTTAACTCGCGGTCAAGCACCTTGCCTGCTTTGGTGACTCTGGTTTTGAGCTGTTCATGCTGCTGGGAGAGCAATTGCTGCTCGCTGGTTTGTTCAGAAATAACCCACTGATGCCCGATGGCGCCAGCTACCAACAACAATAGAGCCAAGCCAAGAAATATTTCTCTTAGTGTAGTCATTATGCCGTTTAGCTTCCAAACTTTACAAAAACCGCAACACTTTCAAGTCTATAGAACTTCCCCTATAAGATACGGTCCCTCCTCCAAACACATATTAAAGTATAGAAAATAGTTGGCGGTTATTCAAATTAAGTCGTGGGTGGAATTTTCGCGTCCCATAAATATTAAGTCCGGCCGCTGCCAGCAGGCAAATAATTATATGACTTAAAGTTTTCTGTCGAGTTTTCGGTAGCTGACGGCTTCTGCGATGTGTTCTGGTTTGATAATCGGCTGGCCCGCGAGGTCGGCGACGGTGCGGGCGATTTTGCAGATTTTGTCGTGCGCGCGGGCAGACAAGCCGAATTCCGTCATCGCCTGTTTCAAAATCATTTCGCAGGACGAATCGAGCTGGCAGAACTTTTCGACCTGTTTGTGGCTCATCCGGGCATTAGTCATAATTTTGCCGTCACCGAACCGCTGCGTTTGAATTGCCCTTGTTCTTATGACGTCGCTTCTTATCGTGGCGGAATCGAGCTGGTTTGATTTCGAGCGCAGCTTGCTGAAACCGACAGCCGGAACATCGATGTGGATGTCAATCCTGTCAACGAGGGGCCCGGATATTTTTGAAACATATCGCTCAATCTGACCCGGAGTGCATTTGCATTTTCGCGAATCTGTGCCGTAATAGCCGCAGGGGCAGGGATTCATCGCGGCGATGAGCATGAACTGGGATGGAAAACGGATGGTGGTTTTAGCGCGTGAGACGGTAACGAAGCCATCTTCGAGAGGCTGGCGAATCATTTCGAGGACGTGGCGGGGAAATTCGGCGAATTCATCGAGAAACAAAATTCCGTGATTGGCAAGAGATAATTCACCCGGACGTGGATTTGTCCCGCCACCGACTAAGGCAATGCCGCTGGCGGTATGATGCGGCATTCTCACCGGCCTGACGGCCAGCAATGCCCTGTCCCTAAGCAGACCGACCGACGAATATATTCTTGTTGTTTCGAGTGATTCTTCGAGACTAAGCGAGGGCAGGATGGTGGCGAGTCTTTGTGCGAGCATTGTTTTTCCCGCGCCGGGAGGTCCAATCATCATAATGTTATGGCTGCCCGCGCCAGCGATTGTCAAAGCACGCTTAACGTTTTCCTGTCCCTTAACATCCGCGAAGTCGATGTCATAGTTCGATTCGATATTGAAAAGCTGACCGATATCGACGGTGGTCGTATCGAGCGGCAGTTGGTTGGAAAGGAAGCCTACCGCCTGAGTTAATGAGCCGACACCATAGACTTCAATGTTTTGAACGACAGCGGCTTCTTTGGAGTTTTCGAGCGGGACGATTATACCTTTGAAACCTTTTGCGGCGGCGGTCATCGCCATACTCAGGACGCCGTTGACGGGTCGAACCCTTCCGTCGAGGGCAAGTTCACCAGCGATGACGTAGTCCTTGAGGTTGCTGCCGAGAAAGGCGCTATTGCCGAGGAGCATCCCGAGTGCGATGGGCAGGTCGAAGGCTGGGCCTGCCTTTTTGACATCCGCGGGGGCAAGGTTTACCAGCGAATTGGTTTTGGGATATTTGTAACCGCAGTTGATGATTGCGCTTTTGACGCGTTCGATGCTTTCCTTAACAGCGGCGTCGGGCAGGCCGACAATTAAAGATTTTTCCAGCCCGCCGCGAGCGACATCGACCTCGACTTCGCAGATTATCCCCTCGATACCTTCGAGCGTGACACTATTCAGTTTTGCCAGCATATATTATCCCCGTTTCCAGATTTAAAAGGTGTATTTTAAACAGCTCTTTTAGCAACATCAAGGGATTTAAAAAGAAAAACATGAACCGGCCCAGGGGAGCTTTGTACTTCGCCAGGGTACGACGCGATAGGTTGGTGCCCACTTTTCATACGATATCGCTTTTTTTATTTTCAAAGTCAGCTATGTAGGACACATATAGTTTCTTCTGAAAAGAGTTTTCTATTTTGTCCGCTGTTTCTTTGAGCAAGGCCAAGCCTTGTTCCGTATTTCCCTTTTTCACTAAGACCAATCCTCGTGCCCACTTACATTCCGTTTCCCACGGCATTTTTTCGAAGGCGGCCTTAGAAAAAGCATCAGCTTCTTCCAATAGCTCGTTTCCTTCTATCATAACGTCGGCAGTTGCAATGGCGTTTAAGATGCCGATTCTCATGGCGGGACTTAAGCTGGTGCTTTGCTGCAATTTTACAAACAAATTTCGTGCTTCGGTATACTTACCGAGCCATAAAAACACTCTTCCAATCCCGTAGTGAAGTGCCAAGCTATTAGGAAAATTAGCTAATGCCGTTTCGTAACTCCGCTTGGCATCCTCAAAGAGACCTCTCCTGTAATAGCTATATCCTTCCCATACACAATAAGCTTCAATTTCTTGATTAATTCTTGACTCAGACATAAAAGGTATCGTTAACAACGTCAGACCGTCAGATGATGTGATTGTGCCGCCGAAATGGCTCTTTTTGGGAAAAAGGCTAAGTAGCAATGCGAAAACATTTGCTGCTATAAACGCCCTTATGAAAGCCAGAAGCCATGGCGAAGAAATACGGAAAAGCAGGATTGTTGCAACAAATATCAAAAAATAATTAGCCAGCGGCCCGCCTAAAGAGGTCAAGAAACTTTTTATTTTATAGAATTGTCTTTTGCTAAGACTAATCATTGTAAGTCCACAAATCGGAATAGCGCAGAATTTCCATTCAATCCCCCAAAAGTCGAGACTGTTCAATACTTTGCCTAAACCGATAATCACCTCTAATACTTTGGTCTTTGTCGTAAGAGCAGCCAAAACATGTCCGAGTTCGTGAAGCACTGCGGCTACGGTGTAAAAGCATCCCGTAAGTCCAATCTGGAATACGAGCCATGCAAATTCATTTTGAGGACTTATCAATACCCATATGAACCCTCCGACCAATACTGTGAGACAGCCTATTAAATAGGACTCCCCATGTTGAATTTCATCCTTTTCTCTGCACGTAGGGCAGTAAAATATTTTGTCAGAATAATATGACTTTTGAAATGCCTCTTCTATTTCAGACACTATACTGCATTTTGCGCATTTACGAGACATATATAGTTTTTTCCCTTCCCGGAAAAATAGGAACAAGTGATAATTATCACTTTATTTTTCCGAAAAATGAAGTTTTTTCTTGCAGGCAGCAAAATACGACTGTTTTTAAACGGCAAGTTTAGGCTTGCTGAATGAGGGGGTTTTAATATAATGCTTAAATTCATTAAGTTCTGTAAAAGATGTTTTCAGTTTAGAGAATAAGGAGATTTGGAATTATGGCGACGAAGATTTATTATGAGAAAGACGCGAAGATTAACGCATTAAAAGGCAAGAAGGTTGCGGTCATCGGTTACGGCAGCCAGGGACACGCGCACAGCCTAAACCTGCGTGATAGCGGTATTAAGGTAGCGGTAGCGGAACTAAAGGGTACTGCTAATTATAAACTGGCTCAAAAGCACGGTTTTAAGCCTTCGGATATACCGACGGCAATCAAAGGGGCGGCGTTGATTATCGTAACTTTGCCTGATGAATTGCAGGCAAAGATTTATCAAACCCAGATAGCACCGAACTTGGTAGCTGGTCAGACACTGGGTTTCTGCCACGGGTTTAACATACACTTCGGATATATTAAGCCCCCCAAGAGCGTCAATGTTGTAATGATTGCTCCGAAGGGGCCGGGGCATCTTGTTCGAAGCGAATATGAAAAGGGCGGCGGTGTTCCGTGCCTGGTCGCGGTAAAGCAGGATGCGACGGGAACGGCAAAAAAGATTGCTCTCGCGTGGGTGAACGGCATCGGCGGCGCAAGGGCCGGCGTCATCCAGACCACATTCAAGGAAGAAACTGAAACAGACCTGTTCGGCGAACAGGTAGTTCTTTGCGGCGGATTGACCTCACTCATTAAAGCTGGATTTGAAACTCTGGTAAAGGCGGGCTATCAGCCGGAAATCGCCTACTTCGAGTGCATGCATGAAGTCAAGTTAATCGTTGACCTTATGTACCAGGGTGGAATGAGCTATATGCGATACAGCATTTCCAATACCGCTGAATACGGCGACCTGACCCGCGGGCCGAGAATTATTACCGATAAGACAAGGGCTGAGATGAAAAAAATCCTCGCGGACATCAAGAGCGGCAAGTTCGCGAAGGAATGGGTCGCTGAATATAAAAACGGCTTAAAGAAGTTCAACAAACTTTACAAAAAAGATTACAACTGCCAGCTCGAACAGGTCGGCAGGAAGCTGCGAAAAATGATGAAATGGATTAATGCCAAGGAAGTTTAATATTTAAGGACTGAAAATTTTTAAGGAAGAACTCGTGCGAGTATTAAAGCTTTCGCTTTTGGTTTGTTGTGTTGTTCTTAGCGGATGCAGTGCCATCGAGTATTTCACACCTGAAAAGCCGCCTTATGATGTTGAACTTTTCTACAGCTATCGGCAGGTAGATCTCGATAAAAGCAGTTCTGCCGATGTGCTGGGGATGATTCACAGAGCGGATTTCGAACTGCTGAGCCAGAGCAAAAGCGTAATCGTTTCTACAGGACAGCAGAAGGAAGGCTACAAAACGTGGTTCGACATGGTGGCATTCGATGAAAACGAACTGACCGCCAAGCGGAAATACTTTTTCGAGATAGACGAAAAACCGAAGGTGCTGGGGAAATCGCCTCGTGAGGGTCTGCGTTTTGATTGTGATATTGTTTTGTCAGCCAAGGTATTAAGTGAACCTTATGCGAATGAAAACGCCAAACGAATCGCGGTGCTGAAACAGATTCTTGAGGATTTCCAAAAGGATATTGCCGATGTTCGCCAGGACAATAAAGCCCTTGCGACATCAGGAATGCTTGTCAATCAGGCTTTGACGTCGGTTTTAACCGTTTTGGATTCCTCGCCTGCTCTGGCGACCAGGCTCAGCGAACCTGCGGGCGTAGAGTTCAGTAATCTCAGTCTGGATAAGGGCAAAATCCAGATGTTTGCTGTCAATACAACCGCGAGGGTAAAAATAAGATTAGGCTCTTTTTGGGATCGCAGGCTCGTGGGAGACGAATTTTATAAATGTTCCAAATGCGGCTATATTTATGACCCGTTTGTCGGCGACCCAAAACATGGCTATAAACCCGCCAGCAGCTTTGAAATTCTGCCGGAACAATGGGTCTGCCCGGTCTGCGCAGAAATTATGAAGAAACAATAGGAATAACCTCAGATTGCGCCTGAGTAAAACTAAAATAAAAAGAGCGGGTCTGTAAGCCGAGTTTTGTACCCACCGTTTCCGGCAGGTGACGGTCATCTAACTTGACCGGCTGTTGCCAGCCGGCTCTGCCGAAGAATCGACAAGCGACCTACCCGCTGTTAATACCCGGGCCGAGTACCGGGATAAATCCCTGTCAGCATGTTTGGTCTTGCAGGCGGCGGGGTTTGCCCTGCCGGCACCGTCACCGGCGCCGCGGTGCGCTCTTACCGCACCATTTCACCTTTGCCAGTTCCCGGTTTCCCGTGAACTTCGGCTGTGTATTTTCTGTGGCACTATCCCGCGGGTTTCCCCGGGTGGCCGTTAGCCACCGCCGCGCCCTGTCCTGCTCGGACTTTCCTCCGGCCCAAAATCGACCGGCGACCGCCCGACCCACTCTTTTCGTATTAAATTATATCAAAATGGCTTAATATTGTGAATATTGATTTATTTACATAATTTGATACAGTCTAAATCGTTCAATGGTTCAGTTAGCAGGTATGGGTAGAAAACGGCTATAACGACAGTGAGGAAAAGTGATTAAGGTATGCTAAAATCTGCTGTCCAAAATCTTGAAAGGATGCCGCTTCTCTTTGGGATGCCGGAACCTTACACAAATGAAAGGCCTGCAAACTATGCAGACCGTGTTGGCCAATGGTACTCTGCTTCTATTTCATCGACTTACAAAAAACAATTTGGTCAATATTTTACCCCTGTTGAAGTTGCGGATTTTATGGCCAGCCTGCTTTCGTCCAGAAATAAGGCAACCCATCTTATTGACCCGGGAGCTGGTACGGGAGTTTTGGCCTGCGCCGCCTGTGAGTATTTAATATCATCAAAAAAAAAACCATCGCGTCTAACTCTCGATGTTTATGAAATAGACCCGAATCTTGCGGCAATACTTGAGAAAACAATTTCCTATTTAGCAGAGTATCTTGCGAAACAAGACGTTGTTTTCGAATATACACTCCATGTGGAAGACTTCGTTTTAAAATATGCATACGCATTAGAAAAAAGTCCCACACTGTTTGATGCGGAGGAATCTGAACCAAGGTTCGATATCTGTATTTCAAATCCTCCTTATTTTAAATTACCGAAATCAGACGTGCGGGCACAAGCTGCCAGACGTGTAGTTCATGGTCAGCCGAATATTTATGCTCTCTTTATGGCTATTTCAGCATCGCTGCTTTCCGAGAATGGCCAGTTAGTTTTCATTACACCGCGTAGTTTTGCTTCCGGGCCATATTTCCAGTTATTTCGCGAGCATTTTTTTGAAATAGTTAAGCCTGAGTTTATTCATATCTTTGATTCGCGGCGGGATGCTTTTGAGAGAGATAGTGTATTGCAGGAAAACATCATTCTAAAAGCCTGCCGCAAAAAAAGCCGGTCTCTTGATTCGGAACAATCGGTCATGGTTTCCGTAAGTACCGGCACCAAAGACATAATGCAAGCCAAGCGTAAGAAGTTGCCTCTTGGTGTTATGCTTGACCTTGAGACGAGAGAAAAAGTTTTGAAAATCCCACATAGCGACCAGGTCGAAACTGTTCTCGATAAGATGGCTCACTGGACAGGTTCTTTGCATAAATACGGCCTTGAGATTTCTACTGGGCCAGTGGTGGCATTTAGAGCTATTGAGTTTATGTCGGAAAAACCCGACAGCAAAAAAATTTACGCTCCGCTTTTATGGCTGCAGAATGTTCACTCAATGAATGTTGTATGGCCTACCGGCGCGAGGCAGAAACCGCAATATATTGAAATGTCGCCTGAATCGATGTATCTGCTTGTTCCTAATACGGATAAAAATTATATTTTGCTTCGAAGATTCAGTGCCAAAGAAGAAGCACGCAGGCTGGTAGCAGCACCGCTTACTTGCAAGATGTTACCTTACGAATGGCTTGGTTTGGAAAATCACCTTAATTATATTTACCGCCCCAAGGGTACTCTGTCTGAAGAAGAAGCATGGGGATTGGCTGTTTTGTACAATAGTTTCTTTTTGGACACGTATTTTCGCATGGTAAACGGCAGTACTCAGGTTAGCGCAACCGAAATACGATCTATTCCGTTGCCGCCTTTAGATATAATTACCGCGATTGGAAAACGTGCAATGACCTGTGCAAACATGTATGAAAATATTGATTCCTTGGCGAACCTTGCCTTTAAGAACACACACGCAAATATAAGGGATGTTTATGTCTAAAGTGCAGGAAGCACAAAAAATTCTCAAAGCGTTGGAATTGCCTCCCGAACAACAAAATGAAATGTCGGCGTTGACGTTGCTGGCCTTGACTGGCGTTGGCCCAAAAGAACCATGGAAAAACGCGGCAAGAAAAAGCCTGACTGTAACTAAAGGTATTATGGCTTTTGCTGCAACACGTTATCGCAAAAAATACGCGCCAAATACGAGAGAAACTTTTAGAAGGCATGTTCTTCATCAGTTTGTCCAGGCAGGTGTCGCAGATTATAATCCCGACAATCCATCCCTTCCTACAAATAGTCCTCGCGCCCATTATGCTATTTCCGAAGCAGCTCTTTCGGTTGTTCGTACGTTCGCTACAAAAGAGTGGGCAACTGCATGTGCACAGTTTAAGAAACAACAAGGCAGTTTGCTCGACTTATATCGTAGCAAAAGAAGTACCATAATGGTTCCGGTACATTTACCGAGCGGAGAAACTTTCGCCTTGTCTCCCGGAAAACATAATGAAATACAAGCGGCCGTCATAAAAGAATTTGCGCCTCGCTTTGCCGGTTCCCCAAAAGTGCTTTATTTTGGGGACACAGCAAAGAAAAATCTTGTTATTGATGTTGATGCGCTACAGCAATTGAATGTTTCCATAACTGAACATGATAAACTTCCTGATATTGTTCTGTACGATGGTAAACGCAACTGGCTTTTTCTGATTGAAGCTGTTACTTCTCATGGCCCGATGTCCCCTAAAAGAGTTGTCGAACTCAGGAAAATGTTTTCACGTTGTTCAGCAGGTCTTGTATTTGTCAGTGCTTTTTGGGATTTTGACCAATTTCGCAAACACTTAAAAGATATCGCGTGGGAAACGGAAGTTTGGATAGCTGAAGTTCCTGACCACCTTATTCACTACAATGGTGACAAGTTTTTAGGCCCACGTTGACAGCATTTCCGGCTTGCACAAGTTTAGGTTATTTTCCAGCGGTGATTTCTATGTGTTTTTTGAAGTGGGCATCGTCGGTATCAGGGTAGTCACTGCGGTAATGGACGCCGCGGCTTTCCTTCCGCTGTTGGGCACTTCGGGCCATAAGCAGGCTTGTTGTGAGCATATTCTGGCATTCCCAGCCGTCCGGTGAATCGAAGATTTTATCCATCACATATCTTTGCCAGAAACTTATTATTTCCTGCGATTCAATCAGAGGCTGCGCCTTTCGAGTGATGCCGACATTACGCCACATAAGAGCTCGCAGCGAGTTTCGCACGTCTGCGGTATCGAGCCTTGTACGGCCTGAATAAGGCACCTGGTATTTAATCTTGGGGTGCATAATATGATTTGAGCTGCTCTTGATATTTTCTGACGCGGATTTGCCTGCGATTTTGCCCATAACCAGCCCTTCGAGCAGCGAATTGCTGCCGAGGCGATTTGCGCCGTGGACAGCGGTCGAAGCTACTTCGCCACAGGCGTAAAGATTCTCGATGTTTGTTTTTGCACAGATGTTCGTCTTTACACCACCAATCATATAGTGGGCACTTGGTCTTACGGGAATCAGGTCGCGGGTGATATCTATATCAAAGCTTTCGCACAATTCATTGATGACCGGAAATCTTTTCGCGAAATGCTGCTTGTCGAAATGCCGTACATCCAGATAGACGTGCGTTGATTTTGTTTTGAGCATCTGTGAGAGTATCGCTCTGCTGACGACGTCGCGCGGGGCAAGTTCCGCTGATTCGTGATATTCCTTCATAAAGGCCCGGCCTTTGTTATCCACCAGTATCGCGCCTTCACCGCGAAGCGCTTCGGTAATAAGGGCGCGTGAGGCGCCTGCGATATAAAGCGTGGTCGGATGAAACTGCATAAATTCGAGGTCTTGCAGTACAGCGCCAGCGCGGTAGGCCATCGCCAGGCCATCACCGGTCGCGACGGCTGGGTTGGTTGTTTCGCGGTAAAGCTGGCCTGTGCCGCCGGTAGCGAGGATTGTATTAACCGCCCAGATAATCTGGAGACCTCGCTTGTCCTGCCCGATTATACCTACACATTCGGTTCGGTCATTTGTGAGTAAATCAATGGTGAAAAGATTCTCTATTATTTTTATATTTGGCATTTGCTTTACTTTTCTTAAAAGCGTTTCCGCGATTATCCTGCCGGTCTCGTCACCGTGGGCGTGGGCGATTCGCGGATGGGTATGACCGCCTTCGAGCGTTGTAATGATTTGGCCGTCGGTCTTGTCGAATTCAGCGCCCCATTGACATAACTGCTCGATAAGCTCCGGTCCCTGGCGGACAATCAGCTCAACAATATTTTTATCTGCCAGCCCGCAGCCCGCGTCGAGTGTGTCCTTCGCGTGCGATTCGAATGTGTCTGTCTTGTCGAGGGCGGCGGCGATGCCTCCCTGGGCGAGCCAGGTGTTGCTGTCCTGCAAGCCGTTTTTGCACACGACTATTACGTTGCAGGCCTGCGATGCTTCGATAGCGGCACGAAGCCCCGCTACGCCTGCGCCAATGACGAGGCAATCCGTGAAAAGCTGCTGCGTCGAAGCGGTGTCAATATTAACGAGGAAACGTCTTTGTTCCGGCAAAACGGCCATATATTTATACCTTTATTAATTCAACTTCTGTAACCCATTGTTAAATAATACATTAATTTGGCGTCTTTGCAAAGATTAGTGTTTGGACAGATTTACCCAGTCAACATCGGCCAGCGATGGGACGATGACCTCCCCCAGTTTAAGTTCCTCGACGCTTGCGGTTTCATCGAAGGGGACATCAGCGAGAATTGCCACGCTGCCGCACTGCGAGATGACCTGGCCGGCGGTTTCTTCCGCGATAGTTGACTGCAGGCTGTTGTAGCTGTTAATTACGACTCCAGCGATTTTGAGATTGGCGGCGCGGGCAGAATCGATGGTCATTAAAGTGTGATTTATCGTGCCGAGATGCGGTTTTGAGACGATTACTACAGGCAGAGCGAATTCAACCGCCAAATCGCGAAGGTCGAATTGGTCGGTCAGCGGCACCCGTATGCCGCCTATGCCTTCAATGATAACGATGTCGCAGTTTTGGCAGATTTCATTATATGTTGACGCGATTTTATTAAAATCGATTGGCCTGCGTTCTTCGACGGCGCTGACGATTGGGGCGGCGGCGGTGACATAAGCGACCGGATTTATAGTTGTCAATCTCAGGTCGCTATTGGCGCAACAGGCGAGAAATTCGCTGTCGCTGCTGACGAGGCCTTCCCAGTGACTAATGCAGCCTGTGGCGACGGGTTTGAAAACACTGACCTTGTGACCTTTATCTGTTAAAATTTTCGCAATAGCGCCGGCGATGAGAGTTTTTCCGACCCCGGTGTCTGTCCCAGTGATAAACAGGCCATTTTTCTTAGGTAAGTTCAGATTTATTGGCATATATCAGTTTTTCTTTTGGCTGGTACAGTTTGGGTCTTTGGGCCCCTGTATTTTACGCTTTAAAATGGTTCCACCGCCGAATATATTCGGGTCATTGGCGTATTTGGCTACAAATTTTTGAAGCTCTTCGGTTGGGGCAGTCAGGACTATTTTGGAATCCTCCTGATCTTTTATTACTTCGTGTTTTATCAGATTCGGTTCATTCTGGAGCAGCGTTTTCACTTTATCCGGGTCCATCATTCTGATTACTAATTCTGAGTCGTTCGGTTCAATTTTACCAAAGGTGTGCACAAACAATTGATGACACTGATAAAAGTAGCTGGCATCGGATTCGATATCTTCCGGGTAAAAATCCGCAAACAGCATATCGTTTAGCTTGCCGAAGGTAACGAGAAAGCGGCCGTGTTTGCCTTTTTCGTGGTCGATGTGAATGAGTCTGTACCTTTTGTCTTTGTTGTCACTGTAACGTCTCAACTCCCATGTGTCATTTGCGCTGTCGCTTGTCCAGAGGCCGAGAAACACGTCAGCGAACACGAGGTTTTTGTCGGTAAACAAAGAATGTAATGAAGGAACACAACCGACTAACGTGGCGGCTAAAAGATAGAGGAGAATGTTTTTGGTTTTCATAATCGCACCTTTGAATTTTTGGATTTAGAGGTATTTTACCATCGTAAGAAATAATTTGCAAAACAATGGTTTTAAGGCGATTATTAGGTGGTATGGAAGACCGGTCGGACAAATTCGCAATTGCCCGCGAGCAGATGGTTCAAAACGACCTTATAGGCCGCGGGATAAAAGACAAACGCGTTATAGAAGCGATGCGAAGTATTCCGCGGGAGGAATTTATACCTGCGGAATATAGGGACCAAGCCTACAGGGACGGCCCATTGCCGATTGGGCAGAACCAGACGATTTCTCAGCCTTACATTGTCGCGCTGATGACGCAGGAACTTAAAGTCCATCCTGACAGTGAGGTGCTTGAAATCGGAACAGGCAGCGGGTATCAGACGGCGATTTTGAGCAGGCTGGCGAAAAAGGTTTATACAATCGAAAGATTCGAGCCGTTGTCGTTATCCGCTCAGGCGGTTTTAAAAAAACTTGGGATTACCAACGTCGAGTTTCTCATCGGCGACGGCAGTTGCGGCTGGCCTGCGAAAAAAATTTTCGACAGGATTATGATAACAGCGGCGGTACCGACGATACCTGAGCCGGTGCAGAGGCAATTGGCAGACAGCGGAATTATTGTGGCGCCGATTGATTACGGAGTGATGCAGGATTTACTGGCTTTCGAGAAAAGAGGCGATAAGCTCAAGGAGGAGTCTCTTTGCTACGTCCGGTTCGTCCGGCTGATGGGAGAATACGGTTTCAAGGAATGATTTTGCACAAGGACCAACCCGCGAATAAATTAGACCTCGCGATGCCCGTGCAATATTTAAAGGGTGTCGGGCCTGCCAGAGCGGAAATTTTCGCAAAGCTCGGGGTGCAAACGGTCGGGGATTTGCTGGAATATTTCCCGCGAGACTGGGTCTTTGCGCCAAATCCCGTGAAAATATCGCAAATAAAGGTCGATGAGGTCGTCACAATTATCGGCTTGGTTGAATCGACCGATTATCAGGCTTGGCGCAGGCCGCAGATTTTCGAGATAAGTCTTGCCGATGATACCGGCGTTTGCAGGGTGTTGTGGTTCCACGGGGGCTTTTTGAAAGGCCAAATCAAGGCGGGACAAATGCTCATCGCCACCGGCAAGGTCTCTGAATACAAACATCAAATGCAATTAACCAATCCGAAATTTGCGGCAGTTGACGAAAAAACAGTTTCGGCGGAGCATTTCAGCGGCGGTGTTTATCCGGCGTCGGAAAATCTTTCGAGCGGACAAATTAAGAAGATAATCAGGCCGGTGCTGGAAAATCTCGACGGGCTTATAAATGAATTTTATGACAAAAATTTTCTCAAGGAGTTTCGCCTTATCAGCAGACAGGATGCTTTCAGGTGGATTCATTTGCCACCAGACGAAGAAAAACTCGAACAAGCCAAGCACAGGCTCAAATACGACGAGTTATTTCTGATGCAAATCGGTCTGGCACTGAGGCGGTACAGATTGCAGAATTTTTCAACCGCTGTCGCGATGAAATGCAACGACGAAATCGACCGCAGGATAAGAAGGCGGTTTCCGTTTCTGCTCACTGAAGACCAGACCAATGCCATAAGTGAGATTATTGCCGATATGCAAAACACCAAGCCGATGAATCGCTTGCTGCAGGGCGACGTCGGTTCCGGCAAGACGGTTGTAGCGTTGTATGCAGCATTATTGGCGGTAGCTAATAAGACGCAGGTGGCAATTATGGCGCCGACGGAAATACTGGCCGGCCAGCATTTTTTGAGTATCGAACGATACTTGCGGAACAGCGACGTTAAAAGAGTTTTACTGACGGGAGGACTTACCGGAAAGAAAAGAGAGGAACTGACCAATCAAATCAGCAAGGGCGAAATCGATATTGTTGTCGGTACGGTTGCTTTACTTCAAAAAGATATAGAGTTCGACAGGCTCGGCCTTGTAATAATAGATGAACAGCACAAGTTCGGGGTCGAGCAGAAGGCGCAGTTGCGCAAGCAGGTAACGCCGCATTGCCTTGTTATGACCGCCACTCCTATCCCGCGGACTCTTGCGATGACGGCGTTTGGCGACCTTGATGTCTCTATTATCAAACATTGTCCACCGGGCAGGGGGGCTGTAATTACCCGCTGGGTCGAAAAGGAGAATCGACAAAAGGCCTACGGATTTATTCGTGAGCGGTTAAGAACGAAAAATCAGGCGTATTTTGTTTACCCGCGTATAACCAGTGTGGAGGAAAACAGTGATATAAAAGCCGCCACTGACGAGTGGGAAAATCTTTCTACAAAAATTTTTCCGGAATTTGCCGTCGAGCTTTTACACGGCCAGATGCCATCCGAGAAAAAACAGGAGATTATGCAGTGTTTCCGCAAGGGCAAAATCGACGTGCTGGTATCGACGGTAGTGATTGAGGTCGGTGTTGACGTCCCAAACGCAACAATAATGGTTATTGAAGGTGCTGACCATTTTGGTCTTGCGCAATTGCATCAGTTGCGTGGCCGTATCGGAAGGGGTGAAGCCAAATCATATTGTCTCTTATTCGCGGAGACAGACAGCGAAGCGGCAAAAAGCAGACTGGATATAATGACCCGAAGCAACGACGGTTTTGAAATTGCCGAACGCGACCTTCGGCTCCGCGGACCGGGAGAGCTTTTCAGCACGCGCCAGCACGGCCTGCCCGATTTAAAAATCGCGAATATTGTTGATGATTTCGATTTGCTTGTGATGGCGCGGAAAAAAGCCTTTGAGCTGGTAAACACCGACCCGATGCTGGCCAAAGCAGAACACATTAATATCCGTCGGACGCTGCTGGCCAAATTCGGAGATGCAATCGGCCTTGTGGATATCGCGTAGAATGATGTTTGACAATTTTTCTTCTCTTATATACCCTATACGCTAATATATGCGGATAACCTTCAAAAACAAGCGGCTTGAAGGATTTTCAATCGGTCTGAATATCATGGCGGGCGTCGCTGTGGTAGCCACTTTCGTGGCGTTGTTCGGCTTTACCCCGCCGTTACTGTCACCTCAAATTTTGTACACTATCCAGGCAGTATTACTGCTGTTTTTTATTACGGAAAAAATAATTCGCTCATTCAACGCTGTTTCCCTGAAGGAATTATGGCAGGTTGACTGGTATGAGATTCCGCTCCTTCTGGTTCTGGGTATTACGCTGATTGGCGCGGGACGATGGTTTGCACTGACAGAAGCCCCTGCTGTTCGCCATTTCGCGGTTGGTATATATCTTTTTGTCGAAGTGGTCGTCAAGTCGTGCCGTACGGTAATCAGCCTTGCGGCGGCAGGTAAAAATCCGACGAGCACATTAATCGCAAGTTTTGTTGTTTTGATAATTTCGGGCGCTGGATTTTTGATGCTGCCGAAGGCCTCGGCGGACGGTCACTCAATCGGTTTTATGGATGCACTGTTCACTTCGACAAGCGCAACGTGCGTGACCGGCCTTGTGGTAAAGGATATTGGGCAGGATTTCAATCTGATGGGCCAAATAGTTATTTTGTCGCTAATTCAGCTTGGCGGTCTTGGTATCGTCATATTCGGCGCGGTTTTCGCTCTTCTGTTAGGCCAGGCCCTGAGCCTCCGCGAATCCGTGGCAATGAAGGACCTGCTCAGTTCCGATACACTGGGCCGCATAGGTCATATGATAACCTTTGTTTTTGCCGGCACAGTGCTGATTGAGGCAGCAGGCGCTTTGTTAATGTTCAATATGTGGGACAATGTCCCCTCGTGGACCGGCAGCACAGAACGTCAGTGGTTCTGCTCCATTTTTCATTCGATAAGCGCTTTTTGCAACGCCGGTTTCGGCTTATTCAGTGATAATCTCATCAGTTACAACAGATGCTGGGGCGTATATGTGGTAATTTGCCCTCTTATAATTCTCGGTGGTCTGGGCTTTGGTGTGCTGTTCGATTTGTTCGGCATCGCCATTGAAAGAGTAAAAAGATTTTTTATAAAGCTGTTTTACAGACAAACTCTTTTCTCAATGGAAATGCCTCGCAGGATGAATCTTCAGACCAAAATAGTATTGAGCGTAACAGCGTGTCTTATAGTCTTCGGGATGCTGCTTATTGTGCTTTTTGAAAATCTGACTGGCAGCACCGAATCACGGAGTGTTCTTGACGCATTTTTTCAGTCGGTTACAGCCCGCACGGCTGGTTTTAATACTGTCGATATATCGAAGCTGACGGCATCGAGTCAATTTGCCCTGATTTTACTTATGTTCATCGGAGGTTCGCCCGGAGGTACAGCAGGTGGTATTAAAACCGTGACATTAGCCATAATAATAATGGCGTCTGTCGCAACACTTAGAAAACGTGACGATGTTGAAATTTTCGACCGTTCGGTGCGCCTTATTATCATCCGAAGAGCAATAACTGTAACACTGCTGTTTGTACTGATTCTGTTTGCGGCCGCACTTGCGTCGTGTATAACTGAGCGGTCGAACAACTTTACAATGATGCAGATTATGTTTGAGACAGCATCGGCATTAGGCACAGTTGGGCTATCGACCGGCATAACAGGTTCTTTGACAACGGCGGGAAAGTTGATTATCATTATTGTTATGCTGGTAGGCAGGCTCGGTCCTCTGACGCTGCTGGCATCTTTGACATTTAATTTAAGACCGGCGAGGTATCATTACCCTGAAGAAGCTGTAATGATAGGCTAAATTACACAGGTGGCAGACAGGAGCTTTTATTATGGAGCGTTTTGCGGTAATAGGTTTAGGTCGGTTCGGGCAGATGCTGGCGGTTTCACTGGCAAAGAGCGGCGCCGAAGTTATAGCCATCGACAAGGACAGGGACATTATTGAAGCGATACGCGACGATGTAAGTCACGCCGTCAGACTCGATAGTACCGATGAAGAAGCCCTGCGTGCACAGGGCGTCAATGAAGTCGATGTGGCCATTGTGGGCATCGGGCAAGGACGCGGCGGGCAGGGCTTTGAGGCCGCAATTCTTAGCGTTGTGAATTTAAGGCAAATGGGAGTAAAGCAAATATATGCGCGGGCGGAAAATCGCACAGCCGGTGAGGTTTTGTCGAAAGTTGGCGCAACTGAAGTGATTTACCCGGAAGTTGAATCAGCCCAAAGATGGGCTTACAAGCTTATCGCCCCGCAGGTCGGTGAAAAAATAGATTTCGCGCCGGGATATAGTTTGGCGAAAATAAAAGCTCCTGCCAGCTTCAACGGCAAAACCGTTATGGAACTGCAATTGAGGCAAAAATACAACATAAATTTAATCGCAATAAAACGCTCTGAAACAGCAAAGTTCATCAGTGGTGAGACAGACGAAATTATAAATGTGCCTATGCCTGAGACGGTCATTTACACCGGTGACATTCTGATGGTTGTCGGTTCCGACGCCGACATCGCGAAACTGCCCCACGAATAGATTTTCTGTCACTGCGAGCGAAGCGAGGCAGTCTCACTTCCAAAAACATCAAACAGTTGCGGTTGCGCAATCCGTTTTGATTGCGTTACACGTAAAGCATTAAGGAAATAGGTAAACGTGGGGCTGTTGAAAAAGCCCTTTTATGGCACTTCAAAAGCCGCCTGTTTCCATATAGTTTTTCCAGTAAAAATTTCATATGAGTGATGCGGACAGCCTCTTACTGATACCCGCAGCGCTCTAAATGTATCTTGCCTAATCACATAATACCAAATATAA
>Ga0214473_10000918_pt1 | contig 40246 bp, 38 predicted proteins | sample RVTome_7_FD_203509 | JGI IMG/M metagenome (GOLD analysis project Ga0214473, IMG submission 203509) | Soil microbial communities from uranium-contaminated site in the Upper Colorado River Basin, Wyoming, United States - RVT98D197 | ecosystem: Environmental > Terrestrial > Soil > Contaminated >...
ACAGGTCATCGCAGACCTGGAGCCCAGGCCGGGCCGGAACTTCACCAATCAGGAGCCCCAGTACATCACGCCCGACGTCTACGTTCACCGGGTGGGGGACAAGTACTTCGTCGTCGCAAACGACGATGGCATGCCGAAGCTCAAGATCAGCGGCTTCTACCGGGCCGCCATGGCCGACGATCCGAAGGCCAAGGAGTACATCCAGAACAAGCTGCGCAGTGCCCAATGGCTCATCCGCAGCATCGATCAGCGGCGCAAGACCATCGTGAAGGTCACCGAGTGCATCGTCGACAAGCAGCGGGAGTTCTTCGACAAAGGCATCGACTTCCTCAAGCCCATGATCCTGCGTGACGTCGCCGAAACCGTCGGCATGCACGAGAGCACGATATCCCGCGTCACGAGCAACAAGTACGTGCACACGCCGCGGGGGATCTTCGAGCTCAAGTACTTCTTCAACAGCGCCATTCGGCGCGACCATCAGGACGACATCGCCTCGGAATCCGTCAAGCAGGCGATCAAGAAGATCATCGGCGAGGAGGAGGCCAAGAATCCCCACAGCGATCAGCGGATCGTCGAGATTCTGGCGCAGCAGGACATCCGGATCGCCCGTCGCACCGTGGCCAAGTACCGCGAGATGATGGGAATCCTGAGCTCCTCCAAGCGCAAGAAGTACTTCTGAATGAGCGTGAACCGTTCGGTCAGGGTTGAGCACGCGTGCCGGGTCCCGCGGGAGGTCGCGGCAAGCGTGGGTGCACAGGACCGTGAGCTTGCTTCCGCGTGGCTAGGGTGCTTTGGACCTGAGTGGAATGGCTAGGGCAGCGCCGCGGCGCATCGGGAGGGAATGAGGTGAGAATCGCATTCACGTTCCGCAACATCGAGTCCTCAGAGGCAATCAAGAACTACGCCTCGGAGAAGATCACGAAGCTACAGAAGTACCTGAGAGCCCCGCTGGATGCCGAGGTCACCGTCTCGCTCGAGAGACACCTCCAGTGCGTCGACGTGAGCGTCGTCGCCGACGGCAGCCGATTCGCGGGGAAGGAGGAGTCCGAGGACATGTACGCCTCCATCGACCTCGTCATGGACAAGATCGATAGGCAGGTCCGCGACTCGAAGGGTGCCATCACGACGCGGAAGCGACACCGCGGCGGCGACCACCGCTGAGAGCCGACAAGGACCCGGCTGACCCCCGTGCGCCTTGCGCCGCGCGGGCTGCTGCGGTATGCGCGGTGCGACCGATGCGCCTCGCCGATGTGCTCACCCCCGAACGCGTCTCGACGACGGTTTCCGCCGCCGACAAGGAGCAGGTCTTGCGCGGCCTCGCCCAGATGTTCACGGGCCGGGATCCGGAGGCGGTCTATCGAGTCTTCCAGGATCGAGAGCTGCTCGCGAGCACCGGGATAGGTAGCGGCGTGGCCATCCCCCACGGCCGAATGGCGGGGCTCGACCGAATCGAGGCGGCCCTGGCGATCTGTCGGGAGGGCGTGGACTTCGACGCGGTGGACGGCTTGCCTGCGCGGATCTTCGTCGCCGTCATCGCCCCTGAGCGCCACACGGGGGACCATCTCAAGACGTTGGCGCGAATTTCACGCCTGCTCAGGCGAGACGACGTGCGACAGAGCCTCCTCGATGCGGCCGACCCCGCGATGGCCTACGAAGTGGTCGTGGCGGGCGAGGACGCGCCCTAGTTCTGCCTCCCTCGCCGCCTGTCGGCGTCCTGTGGCCCTTCCCGTGGACCGGGCCTGGCCCCACATTCACCCTTCGTGCACCGTGTGCGGCGATTCTGCGGTGTTCTCCTGGCGTTGGCCGTGGGGGGCTGCTCCGGGCCCGACCCGGCGGTGGGGTGGGCCCCCGCCTTTGACGCCACCGATACCGGCTGGCTCCTCAACGTGTGGGGGCCGTCCGGGGACGACCTGCGTGCCGTCGGGGGCGACCCTGACCGTGGGTGCGTCGTGCACTATGACGGCACGTCCTGGGACGTCGAACCCATGGGCCTCGACGTGCCCTTGCTCAACTGGACGCACGGCTTCGCCTCCGGGGAAACATTCGTGGTCGGGAACCGCGGAACGGTGATCGAGCTCGGTCCCGAGGGCTGGCGCCAGCACGGGGGCGTGCCCACGGACCAGGATCTCTGGGGTGTTTGGGGAGCAGCGCCCGACGATCTGTGGGCGGTGGGGGGCAACGGGCGCGCGGAAGGCCAGGCCACGATCCTGCGGTATGACGGCGCTTCCTGGCGCACCGTGGAGGTTCCCGCCTTGATGCGGGCCCGGGTGTGGGCCTTCTTCAAGGTCTGGGGCACCGCCTCGGACGACTTGTGGATCGTCGGGCAGCGAGGCGCCGTCCTGCACTGGGACGGCTCGGAGCTCATCGAGCACCTCGTGGGCGCCAGCGACGACCTGATCTCCGTATGGGGCACCGGTCCCGACAGGGTGGCCGTGGTCGGCGGACGGGGCAACGCCGTCGTCGCGACCTTTGCCGGCAACGGGTGGACGTCCCGCACGTTGGCGCCGCTGCCGGGTCTCAACGGCGTCTGGATGCGGGACCCGGACGTGCTCCACGTTGCCGGAATCGAGGGAACCCTGGCCTCGGTCGACTTCGAGACACTGGCCTACACGGAAGAGCCCTCGGGCACGCGGCAAACGTTCCACTCTGTCTTCGGTGATGACCGGGGGCGATTGACCGCCGTCGGTGGAAGCCTCGCCAGCCCGGTCGCACCGTTCGAGGGCGTCGCGTACGCGCGCGCTCTCGGGGAGGGAGAATGATGAGGACGGGTGCAAAGTGGCTGCTGGCCCTCGGCGTGGCGATCACCTTGCCTGCATGTCCGGGACCGGACGAGCCGCGCCTCGCCGAGGGCGTCTTCGCGGATCTCGGTGAGCCGCTGCCTTCGGCGACGGAGGAACAGCTCGCCACCTTCGCGCGGGGTCGGGCTGTGGCCCTGCGCCGGTTCGACCGCGAGACCGGGCTCGGTCCCGAGTTCAACCTCACGTTTTGCGGCGGGTGCCACGAGAAGCCCACGCAAGGGGGGTCGGCGGGCCGATACCGCGACTTCCTGCTCCAGGGGCAGCGCCTGCCGGACGGATCATTCACGCCCACGGGGGCCAGCGGCGTCCAGCGGCAGTTCAGCCTCGGGCCGGAGGCGCGGGTGCCGACGCCGGAGGGCACCAACGTCGTGGCTCTCCGAAACCCCATTCCCTTCTTCGGTGTCGGGCTCCTGGCGGAGCTGCCCGAGGAGGTGATCCTCGAGCGCGCAGATCCGGACGATCGTGACGGCGACGGCATCAGCGGCCGGCCGAACTTCGACCGGGGCTTCGTCGGCCGCTTCGGCCGCAAGTCGCAGACGGTGTCCCTCGAAGGCTTCATCCGCGGGCCCCTGTTCAATCACCTCGGCGTGACATCGAACCCGCTCACCGCGGAGCTCCAGGCCCGGCTGCCCGTGCCGAGCGTCGCCGACGTGCGCGAGTCCCGCGCCGCGCTGCGCGACCCAGACGTCGGGCGTAACCAGATGGCCCAAGCCGCCGCCCCGGCCGAGCCGACGGTGGACGACGACGGCGTGCCTGACCCGGAGCTCGGGGAGAACGACCTGTTCGACCTCGTCGCGTTCGCGATGCTCCTCGCGGCGCCGCAACCCGATGAGCCGAACGAGCAGGCTCGAGCAGGCAGGATCGCTTTCGACGAGGCAGGCTGCGAGGACTGCCATCGGGCGACGCTCGCGGGGCCCCGGGGCCTGATCCCCGCATTCACGGATCTGCTTCTGCACGACATGGGTCCCGAGCTGGCCGACGGGATCCAGATGGGCGTAGCCACCGGCAGTGAGTTCCGCACACAGCCGCTGTGGGGCATTGTCGCGGTGGGCCCGTACCTGCACGACGGCCGCGCCGACACCCTCGACGAGGCCATCCGCATGCACGCTGGGGAGGCGGCGGCCTCCCGCGACCGGTACATCGCGTTTCCCGATGCGGATCGCGATGCGCTGCTCGCCTTCCTCGACTCGCTCGGCGGCTCGAGCCAGCGGACCGACGGGCTGCTGCCGCCTGGGGCGCCCGTCCCCGCCCCGCTGGCCTTCGGTGGGCCGCGTGAAGCCCTGTCCGCGTCCGACGCGCAGACCTTCGAGCGTGGGCGCGCCGTCTTCGATCGGGACGTGGCCATTACGGGGGGGTTGGGACCCTTCTTCAACGGAGACGCATGTCGCGCCTGCCACTTCGATCCCGTCATCGGGGGTGCCGGTCCGTCGGACGTGGACGTCACGAGACACGGGACCGTCGACAGCTCCGGCGGCTTCGTGACGCCCGAGCAGGGGACCATGGCGCACCATCAGGCCGTCGGCGCCGCGCGCCCCCCCGTCGATCCGGATGCAAACGTCTTCGAGCATCGGCAGACGCCCCCCCTCTTCGGCCTCGGCTTGCTCGACTCGATCTCCGACGCGACGATCCTCTCAAACGAGGATCCGGATGACCTCGATGGCAACGGCGTCAGCGGGCGTGCCCACGTCCTACCGGACGGGCGCGTCGGTCGCTTGGGGTGGAAGGCAAACGTACCTTCCGTTGCGGAGTTCGCCCGCGATGCGTTGTTCAACGAGGTGGGCGTGACGCTGCCCAGCGAAGCGGGACAAACCTTCGGCGCCCTGTCCGACTCGGACGACACGCCCGACCCGGAGATCTCGCACGACGATCTCGTCGCTCTCGTGTTCTTCATGAGCATGCTCGCCCCACCGCCGCGCAGCTCCAGCCAACCCACGATGGAGACGGCGGGTGAGGAGGTGTTTGCGCGCGTCGGATGCGGCGACTGTCACCGGCAGCTCGATCTCCCCGACGGCACGCCAGTCGCTTTGTTCAGCGATCTGCTTCTGCACGACGTGGCCGCCCCCGGCGCTCCTGGGATCGCGGACGGGGACGCCTCGCCCCGCGAGTTCCGGACTTCACCGCTGTGGGGCATCTCGGCGTCCGCCCCCTACATGCACGACGGTGCGGCCCTCACCATCGAAGAGGCCGTCGTCCTGCACGACGCGGAGGGGGCTGCGAGCCGCGATGCGACCATGATGCTCTCCGCGGCCGACCGGGCCGCCCTGATCGCTTTCCTCGAGTCGCTGTGAGCGCTTCTCGCACAGTCGCCGTGACTCTGATCGTGCTCGGGAGCGCGTGCGCTGATGTTCCCCTGGCCCGCGTCGAGTCCGTCGCCGGGGACGTGCGATTCGAGGTGTTCGTCGACGAGGCGCGGACCGCCCAGGAGCGCGTGCGTGGTCTGCGAGACCGAACCCTCGAGCCGGACGAGGGGCTGCTCATCGCCTTCCCCGTCGTGGGAGAGGTCTGCATCTTGAACGCCGGCGTGGACCTCGACATCGACGCCATCTATGCGGGAGCCGACGGACGCATCGTGGCGGTCGAGCGGGGCGTGCTTGCCGGGGACGCGATGGCCCGATGCCACGGCGACACCGCGCGCGTGCTCGAGATTCGCTCCGGCGTGGCAGCCGAGGTCGTGCCTTCCGACGTGCTCGTGCTCCGCTGACCGATCAGCCGCATCAGCGCATCCTCAGACCGAGAGCCGCGAGGATCTCGGCCATGTGGCGCGCGGGGATCATGCCGTGCCCGTGGGGCGACTGAGCCACGACGACTGTGTGGGCGCGGACGGCGTCCCCGATCGGTCCCTCCGGGTCGATCGCCACCCGATCGGTCTCGAGACGCTCCTGCAGCGCGCCCGCGAGAGCGCGGCTGCGGCGCGCCGTCGTCGCGGTCCCTGTGTACACGGACACGAGTCGGCGGCGGTCGGGCGCCTGCGCAAGCCAGGACTCGAAGACGTCGGAGCGCGCGTACAGGGCGTCGAGGAGCACGACGGATCCGACGAGGTCGGACACCTGTCCGCGCTCCAGGATGGCGGCGGCCGTCTCGTAGCCGGCGCTGTGTGCGACGAGCACGATCGTCGTCACGTCGGTGAGTCGGCGGGGACCGCCGAGGGCGTCGACCAGCGTTGTGCTCAACAGCTCGTCCAGGAACGCGCGGAAGTGGCCGGGTTCGGCGAAGCGCCCAGGGTTGCCGTTGCGCTCGAGCCAAGCGAGCTGCGGCACGATGAACAGGCTGTCCGTACCGGCCTGGTCGTGGTGATCCCCGAGGGCCCAACCCATCCGATCCCGATCTCCCGGGCGGCACGGGACTCGCCCCGTTCCGGCGAGCACTGCAGCGCATCCGCTGAAGCCGTGGACGAAGATCACGAGCTGCAGAGGCTCCGAGACGTGGAGCCCCGCCGGGCCGCGGACTACCACGTCAGGCGCGCCCGGAGGGGAGGCAAAGGCGCGGCTGCTCATCCGCGCCGCGAGAGAGAAGGCGTCTGCCGTGGGCGTCCCGCTGCGGTCCGCGGGCACCGGCGTGGGCTCGACGGCGGCTCTCGAAGGGGTCCGCTCGAGGCTGCCTCCTCGCGCCGCAACGGAACCCCCATCAGCACACGCCCCGACGAGGATCAGGGCGCCACTGAGCCATGGCGAGAGCCTGGGCACCGCGCGATGGTATGCTGCCGTCGTGAACAGCAACACGTCAGAAGTGGCCCTTCCGGCGCCCCGCGAGGTGGAGGTTCGGCGCCTGCTCTCGCACGCCGACCTCGACGGCCTGCTCGCCCTGCGTGCGGGAGAGAAGGGGCTCGAGCGACCGATCACTCACCCCCGCGTCCAGAAGTCGGGCCTCGTGCTGGTCGGGCATGTCCGCGGCATCGTGCCGACGCGCCTCCAGATCTTCGGCGAGACAGAGATGAGCTACTTGGAGTCGCTCGACCCCGAAACCCGTGCGCAGCGGGTGCGGGGCCTCTTCGCGTTGGGCCTCTCGTGCGTCGTCGTGACACGAGGCGTGGAGCCCTTCCCGGAGATGCTCGAGGAAGCCGCGCTCAGCGACACGCCCCTGGTCGTCGCCAGCCACCGCTCGAGCCGGACCATCAACGCGGTCCACGCGGTTCTGGATCGTCTGCTCGCGCCGTCGATCGCGCTGCACGGCGTGCTCGTCGACATCCACGGCGTGGGCGTGCTCCTGTTGGGGCCGAGCGGAATCGGCAAGAGCGAGTGCGCCCTGTTCCTCGTCGAGCGCGGTCACAGGCTCGTCGCCGACGATCAGGTCGTCGTGAGCCTGCTGCCATCCGGTCGCATCCTCGGGCAATCGCCCGACCTCCTTCGCTACCACCTCGAGGTTCGCGGGATCGGGATCCTGAACATCCGCGAGATCTTCGGAGCGACAGCCGTTCGCGAGGACGCCGTCGTCGACCTCGTCGTCGAGCTGTGCCCGTGGCGGCAGGACGAGGACTACGATCGCCTCGGTCTCGACGATCCGGTTCACGACATCCTCGGCTCGCAGCTGCCCATGCTGCGAATCCCGGTGACACCCGGCCGGGATATGGGCGTGATCCTCGAAGTGGCCGCGCGTAACCAGCTCCTCAAGCAGTCCGGGATCCACCCGGCGAGACGCTTCGCCACGACCCTCGCGGCCCGCCTCGGCTTGCCGAGGGAGGATCTCGGTGGGCACGAGTGAGCCTCGTGTACCTGGCGGCCCGTTGGTAGACTCCGTGCCCGTGGGCGGTCTGCACGTCGTAGTCATCACCGGCATGTCGGGTGCTGGGCGTAGCACGGCCGTGCATGTGCTCGAGGACCTCGGGTTCTTCTGCGTCGACAATCTGCCCCCCGCGCTCGCCCCCCAGCTGCTTGCCATGCTGGGCACCGGAGAAGAGCTCGCTCGCGTGGGCCTCGGCGTCGACGTGCGCACCGGGACGTTCCTCGAGGGAGCCGAAGAGGTCATCGAGAATCTCCGCGCTGGGGGGCATGAGGTCGAGGTGATCTTCCTCGACGCCAGCGACGAGGCGCTCGTGCGCCGCTTCAGCGAAACGCGTCGCCCTCATCCCCTCGAGCCCAGTGGTGACGTGCTCGGGGGTATCCAGCTCGAGCGCGAGAGGCTGGCGCCCCTGCGCGCGCAGGCGAGCCACATCATCGATACCACGACCCTCAGCGTGCACGATCTCAGACGCATCCTCGTCGACCACATCGCGCGCGGCGGGGGTCGACCGCACATGGTGACTCGGGTGGTGTCCTTCGGGTTCAAGTATGGCCTGCCCGTCGACGCCGATCTGGTCTTCGATTTGCGGTACTTGCCGAATCCGCATTTCGTGCCTGAGCTCAGGCCGCGCAGCGGGCTCGACGCGGACGTGGCGGAATTCGTTCTGGACTCGCCGGAGGCCGCAGAGCTCCTCGAAGATCTCCTGCCGATGCTGCAGCGGGTCCTTCCACGCTACGAGCGCGAGGGCAAGACCCACCTGACGATCGCGGTCGGCTGTACCGGGGGACGCCACCGCTCGGTTGCCATCGCCGAGGAGGTCGCGAGAAGACTACGCGGAGGGCGCGAGATCGTGGTAGCTCACAGGGATGTGGGCCGAGTAGCACCTTGAACGAGCTCAGCGAACGATTCGAGATCGTCAATCAACTCGGGCTCCACGCTCGCGCAGCGACGCGCTTGGTCCACCTCGCTTCGCGCTTCGTGTCGACGGTCACCATCGAGAAGGACGGCCAGTCCGCAGACGCCAAGAGCGTCATGGGCGTCCTGCTGCTGTGCGGGCAGAAGGGGGCCATGCTGACGGTGACGGCCAGAGGCCCCGACGCGCGGGAAGCCGTAGCCGCGCTCGGGCAGCTCATCCGGAGCAGGTTCGGGGAGGATCGGTGACGTGAAGCCAGAACGCCGCGTGCTTCGTGGAGTACCCGCCTCGCACGGGATGGCCGTCGGCCCGGTCAAAGTGCTGCGACACGGCGCGGTCGTCGTGCCGATGCGCCGCATCGAACCGTCCGAGTTCGACGGCGAGGAGCTTCGACTGCGAGCGGCGATCGACGCGTCTCGCCAGGAGATCGAGAGTGTGCGTGACGCTCTCGAGAAGGCCGCTGGTACCGACTACGGCCTGATTCTCGATGCGCATCTGCTGATGCATCGAGACGAGCTCGTGGTGGACGGTGCTGTGAGGGCCATCCGCGAGGAGGGGGTGAACGCGGAATGGGCGCTCCGCCGCACCATCGACGACCTCAAGCGCAGGCTTGGGAGCGCCGGTGCTGCGTACTTTCAGGATCGCGCTCTGGACGTGGAGCACGTCGGCCAGCACATCCTCCGATGGTTGATGGGTGCGGCGACGCCTTGCCCGCCCATCGATGCGTCGACGATCCTGGTCTGCGACGACCTCACTCCCGCCGACGCGGCCAAGTTCCTCGACAGCCCGGTCATCGCCCTCGTGACCGAGCTCGGTAGCGCGGCGAGTCACACGGCGATTCTGGCCCGCACCCTGGAGATCCCGGCTGTGGTGGGCGTCACCGGAGTGATGGAGCACGTCGTTGACGACGACGTCATCGTCGTCGATGCCCTTCACGGGCTCGTCGTCCTCGAGCCCGATCGGGCGGAGCGTTTCCGGGCCCAGGAACGGGCCCGACGATATCAAGCCTTCCTCCAGGGGCTGCGAAGCAAGCGCGAAGCAGCGGTGGAGACGAAGGACGGCGAGCGCGTCTGCCTGCAGGCCAATGTCGAGTTCCCCGCCGAGGCGCCGCTCGCCATCGATGCTGGTGCCGACGGAATCGGGCTCTATCGAACCGAGTTCCTCTTCCTCGATCGGCCGTCACCGCCTTCGGAGGACGAGCAGGCCGAGGTCTACTCGCAGATCGTTCGGGTCATGAATCCCCGAACCGTCACGTTCCGCACCTACGACCTCGGGGGAGACAAGCTCCCCGGCTCGAGTCAGCTTGCACGCTCGCCCAATCCGGCCCTTGGCCTTCGTGCCCTGAGGCTCTCCCTCGCCATGCCCGAGCTCTTCGAGGAGCAGCTGCGCGCCATCCTGCGCGCGTCATGCGATGGGCCCACGCGCCTGATGTTTCCCCTCGTGAGCAACGTCGATGAGCTCCGCCGCGCTCGCGCGATAGTCGCGCGCGTCGTCGAGGAGCTGCGTTTCGAGGGGACGGCCGTTCCCGACGTGCCCGTTGGAATCATGGTCGAGGTGCCGTCCGCGGCCCTCGTCGCGGACGTGCTGGCGCGCGAGTGTGAGTTCTTCTCCGTCGGCACCAACGACCTGATCCAGTACACACTCGCGCTCGATCGGACCAATCCCCAGGTCGCCTACCTCGCCCGTCCCCTCGAACCCGCGATTCTGAGGCTTCTCGACATGGTGTCCCGGGCGGCCCGGGCCCATGGAATCGATCTCGCGATGTGCGGCGACATGGCGGCCGATCCCTTTGCCCTGCCAGTCGTCGTCGGCCTGGGCTACCGCAACCTGTCCATGGCCTACGCGTCCATCCCCCTCGCTCGCGAAGTGCTCGGGCGGATCGATTCGGCCCGCGCACACGAGGTCGCCGCGATGGCGCTCGAGTGCGACTCCGCCGATTCGGTCCACCGCCTCGTCCTCGAGCACTTCAGTGGGGCGCTCGGGGACCTGTGGATCGAGGAGGGACTCGAGCTCGAGGCCGTCACCGGCGTGGACTGACGCCCGTCCCCGTCCCCGACCCTGTCCCCGTCGCGGCCGCGGGAAGCCGCGCCCGGGTCCGCTCCAGCATGTGCGCCAGCCGCCGCTCGCTCGCGAGGCCCACATATCGCTCGGCTTCGAAGCCGTCCGCGTCTAGGAACACGATCGTGGGCACAGCCTCGATGTCACCGAGATCGCTCGTTCCTTCGAGCACGGTCTCGTTGGGGTCGTATGTGACCACGAAGGGGGGGCTCAGGGCGTGCGCCCACGCATCGACCAGAGCCGCCGCATCCGGCTGCAACGCCACCCCCACGATGTGCACGTCTGGGTAGTGCCGAGCGAAGCGGGAAATGGGCTGAAGGGCCGCCTGCGACAGCGTGTCGAACGTCGCGAAGAAGAAGAGCGCTGTCACGCGGCCCCGCAGGTCACCGACGTGAACGAAAACCCCGTCCGGCGTCCGCAGCTCGAGCTCGATGGGCACCGGCGCCGGTCGGCCCGTGGAGACGCCGACCGAGTGATCGGCCGAGCCGCTTCCGCACCCGCAGCTCAGCAGGGCCGTGACGAGGCCGCAGGGCGCGATCCACCGGCCGGCCCTGCCCACCCCGCGTCAGCCCTTCTTCTGCCCGGTGAACCCGTCCGTGCGCTCCCGGAACAGCACGTTGAAGGTCGTCAGCGAGCCGTAGCATGCCGTGATGTACTGCTGCAGCTGGACCTTCTCGTCGGCCGCTAGCCCCTTGTGGCCGTTGATCTTCTGTTCGAGCACCCGGAGCCTGTCCCGAAGCATCACGATCTTCTGGAAGAACACCTCGAGGGGTAGCCGCTTTTCCTGGGTCTCCGTGCGGCCCGGGACGAGGACCATCTCCCCGCCCTTCCATCGTTCGCCGATGGGTGTCGTCGAGAGACCCAGCTCTTCCTGCAGCACCTGGCGTAGCACTTCGCGAAACTCATCCTGGTCCATGTCGATGTCGATCTCCTGCGGCAAGGCTCGCCGCACTGGTAGCGCCGGGGCGTCGTCCCGATACCGCCGTGGAGTCCCGGCCGCCTTGCTCCGGCGCAGGGCGTTGTCCCACGAGGTTCCAATGGGCTTGTGATTGGCGCACGTCGCGGTGTCCTTCAGAGGTGGCGGCCAACATCCGAGGCGACATTCACCCTCGCCCGTGCCGTTCGCGTCCGTGCGCAGCTGGAAGAAGAACCCACAAGTACCACACCGACCGGTAAGGTCGCGCTCCATGTGACGGAGCAATCTACACCAGGAGCGACGCGGACGCATCCGTGTCGGAACCCCTCCGTCCTCGCGATGGGTGGGATCCTCGTGGGCCGAGGCGATCACGGCCCCTGGGCCGACCGCCCCCGGCCACGCCGACGTCTGATGGCGAAGGCGAGCATCAGGACCACACCGACACTAGCGCCGACGATCCACCAGAAGAGCGGCCACTCGACCCACATACCCAGCGTGCCAGTTCCGAGGATGGGGCCCCGCGACGGATCGTCGGCCGGAGCGCCGTCACAGATCCACGGACCCTCTCCGCGGAAACCGCAACGTTCGATCCTCGTCCCGTCGGAGCCGATGGTCGTAATGCGCATTCCGTCTTGGTCGGCATCGACGACGACAAAGTGGTGTCTCGGCACGAACGACAGCTCGTGCGGCAAGCGGTGGTTGACGGTGTAGAGGGGCGCCCCGCCGCCCCCCGTCACGATGTAGCGCAGCCCCTCGGCTTCGCCCCGCTCGTAGTGATGGTCGTGGCCGCTGAACACGAGCGCGACGCCGTGGCGCTCGAACGACTCCACCACTCCGCCATCGAACAAGGCAGCATTGCCCCCGTGGTATCCGCTCGAGTAGGGGCCGTGGTGCATCAGGGCCACGATGTGGGCGACGCGGGGGTCCCCCTCGGCGGAGGTGAGCTCGGCCTCGAGCCACCTTCCCTGCGGCGACCCCCTCCCGACATCGTCATTCGAGTCGAGGACGACCACGCGCAGGAGACCGTAGGTGAACGCATAGAAGAGCTCCCCGTGGCTGTCGTCCGGCGCCCGGAGGTAGCGCTGGTAACGCGCGAGCCCGGACCCGTCGCTGTAGATCTCGTGATTGCCGAGAACGGTGTACAGCGGTGTGTCACGCAGCAGCGGCCGCTCGATGTCGAACAGCTCCTGCCAGTCGGCGGGATCGCTCCCCTTCGCGACCATGTCGCCCGTGTTCAGGACGAATTCGCCCGATTGCCCGAGCATGGTGCGGATCACGGCCTGGTGCGCCACCGAGTTCGAGCGGTTGTCACCGAACACGAGGAACCTGACCGGCCCTTCGCCGGGCAGCGGGGCAGTGACGAATGTCCCTCGCCCGAGCTCCGTGTCGGACGTCCGCACGACGTACTCGTACCGCGTGTCGGGGGCGAGCGAGCTCAGCACGACCTCGTGGAAGTCCATGGGGGGCGAGCTCACCGAGGCCCGCTCACCCGACTCGGTCTCGGCCGTCACCTCGAGGCTCGCGACCGAGGAAAGCTCGGCGAGGACGGCGACGGAATCCGGGCGCACGTCCATCAGGTACGGGCCCTTGAGCACCCGCACCTGCGCCCCGGCACGGGCCCCGACGACCGTCATGGCGCCCGCCACCAGCAGGGAGAATGTGCGCCGCTTGCCCCGGCCCATGGGCTGACCTATAGCGCAAAGCGTGGGCCGCGTCGCCGCTTCGCACCCGGAGTTGAAGGAGAGGCTGGAGGCCCTGGTCTCGACTCGTGATCTGCGGGTTCGGGTGCAAGCCGATCCCGTTTCGCTGGTCCACCGCTTCGACAGCTCTGACGATCGCGAGGTCGCGGGTCTGGTCGCGGCCCTCCTGGCGTTCGGCCGAGTGGACGGGATCAGGAGAAGCGCAGGGCGCGTTCTGCAATCCCTCGGCCCCCACCCGGCCGACGCCATCGCCATCGCCCCGAGGGAGGACCTCGCGCGCCGCCTTCGCGGATTCGCGCACCGCATCTACCGGGGCCCGGATCTGGCTTCACTCCTCTGGAATGCCGCGAGCCTGCGCCGAACCGAAGGGTCCCTCGGCGGCGCCCTCGCGCGCCGGCTCGAGGACACGGGTGGCGACGTTCGGGAAGCGCTCGCGCGCTGGGCCGATCAGCTTCGGGGTCCCCATCCTTCGCGGTCCCTGGCCCATCTCGTGCCCGATCCGAGGGCTGCAAGCGCGTGCAAGCGCCTGTGGTTGTACCTGCGCTGGATGATCCGTGGCCCGGATGGGGTGGACATGGGCATCTGGGACCTCCAACCGTCGCTGTTGCTCATTCCCCTCGATACGCACGTTCACCGAATTTCCGTCAACCTCGGGCTCACGAGTCGGCGCACGGCGTCGTGGCGAGCGGCCCAGGACGTCACCCGCGTTTTGTGCCAGCTCGATCCGCTCGATCCGGTCCGGTACGACTTCGCCCTGTGTCACCTGGGCATTTCGCGCGAGTGCCCCAGCCGCCGCGACCCCGTTCGCTGCCACTCCTGTGTTCTGCGCACCGTGTGCCGCGTTTGGCGGCCGACGCGCTCCGGTCGCCGCGCCGTCACGGTAGGGGAATCGACAGCTGCTTCTCCAGCGCGCGGATGATCTCCGCGTCCTCGAGCGCCGCGCCTGGCTGAAGCGTCTCGTCTTCCCCAAAACGTACGATGTGCTGGTCCCGGAGGGAAAGCAGCGCGTTCTCGATCCGCGGCTTGGACAGCGATTCGCGCAGCTCGAGCTCGCCCGCGAGGTACATGCGTTGGCCAGTGGCCAGCACACGCTTCGTCCACTCCTTCCGACTGATCGGGCCGCTGAGCAAGAGCTCACAGCCCGTGATCGACAGGCGATAGGTTTCGAAGTAGGTCCGGATCATGGAGGCGTAGCGATCCACCATGTCGCCGGGCACGTCATCCGCCGCTTTCACCCGGTCGGCGATGTGCTCGAGCTCGCCTGCCTCCAGCATGCGGTCGAGCGAGTCGCGGAAGATGTCGTCGAAGTCCGCATCGGCCCGGTATATGAACTCGTACTTGAACAGCCTGGACAGCTGCCGCACGCGCTCGCGCAGCGTGATCTCGCTGACCGGCTCCCCATCCCCCACCCGCAGAGCTGCGGATATCAGCGCGCTCGGCACATAGAAATGCAGGATGTTGTTCTTGTAGTACTCCAGGGCGAGGCGACGCTCCTCAGGCACTGTGTAGATGGCGTCTTCGCCGTCGCCGTGCCGTAGCAGCAGCTTGCCGTCGATGAAGAGCAGCAGAGCCTGCTCGACCGTGTCGATGCGCACGCTGCCACGATCGTCCCGCAGCGAGGTCGCGAACCTGGCCTCGACGCGGTCGAGCGCTTGGGCTAGCCGGTCCGCGCTCTGGTGTAGCTCGGCATGGGTCATGCCTCTGCGCCGGTGACCCAGCAGTGCCGTCGCCACGAGGGCCGCAGGAGTCACGACCGTGACCCTGTTGATCTCGTGGCCCACGAGGTGCGCGATGCGCTGCACGAGGCCCCGCCGCTCGGCGGGCTTGAGCGGCGAGTCGTCCGGCTTCCCCGCCCGGCGCTCGCGCAAATGCTCCTCCAGGATCTGTTGGAACGGGATCAGCTGACCGAACTGGACGTACAAGCGCCCGTACTTCGAGCGCAGCACGCGCGAGGTCTTGAGCAGCTCGCCGATGTTCTCTCTGGGCTTGTCGCCACCGCTCACCTCTTGGACGTACGATCGCTCCTCCACGATCCGCTCGTAGCCGATGGAAATGGGCGCGAAGTGTATCGGGCGGTTGGGAAGGAGCAGCGCGGCGTCGATGATCATGGACAGGAGGCCCAGCTTCGGTGGGAGGAGCTTCCCGGTCCGGGAACGCCCCGCCTCGATGAAGAACTCCACGTTGAAGCCCTGTACGAGCACCTTCCTCAGATAGGCGTCCACCAAAGCCGTATAGAGCTTTTGCCCCCGGAACTTCCGCCGGATGAAGAAAGCGCCGCCCCCGCGCAGGATCGGCCCCAACGGCCAGAAGCTCAGATTCTCACCCGCCGCGATGAGCGGCGGAGAGATGGCGTGGGCAAAGAGCACGTCGCTCAGGATCAGGTAGTCGACGTGGCTCTTGTGACTCGGCAGCAGGATGATGGACCCGTCCCGTGCCGCGAGGCGCAGGCGCTCGATCCCATCCTTGTCGACCTCCACGCCGTCATAGATGCGGTGCCAGACCCAGTCGAAGAACCCGTGGAGCAAGCGGAGCCAATAGGGATCGGGGTTGGCGCAGAGCTTCGCCAGCTCCTTGCCCATCTGTCGCTCCACCTTGTGCACGGGCCGTCGGCTCGTCCTGGCTTCTGCCTCGACGTGGCGCCGCAGACGCGGGCTGCGGATCAGCTCCTCGCGGATTCGCCCCGGTGTCTTCTTGGTCGGACCGAAAACCACGGCCCGCTCCCGCTCGATTCGTCGCAGCAATGCGTAGCGCACTTTGTCGGCGACCTGCGCGTCGGTGAGCTCCTGGTGCTGCGCCATGAAGTGCCCGAGATCGAACGGCTCACCGGAGCGCAGCAGCGCGTTGCGGTAGTTGATCAGGAACTGGAAGAACACGCGGATCTTGCCAGGCCACTCGTGCGGTCCGAAGAACAGGTCGAGCCAGCCCTCTTTCTTCCGCGGCGGGAGCTGGCTCCACACGAACGTTTGAGGGACCAACAGAATCGGGCAGTCCAGCTGGCGTTGCGTCTCGACCAGCGTGCGGATCAGATCCACTTCCAGGTGGTGCCCCTTGGCGGACAGGCGGCCGAGCTTGGGGGGGCGTCTGAGGAAGAGCAGTGCGCTGAAGCGATCTCGAATAGTCTGCGAAAGAGCGCGCGCTTCGGGGATCTGCCGGCGGAGGCGGACTCGCCGCTCCCCTTTTCCGAACGGCTCCAGGATCCACAGGCCCAGGTCGTTCACGAAACGAACGAGGGGAAGCGCGAACTCCTTGACCAAGTAGTCGAGGCACAGAAAGTCGAGAAACGACAGCGACCGCATGACGTAGACGACGACGCCGCCGCGGGCGGCTCGACGCACGCCGCCGGTCCAGCGTTCGTCGACCGCGATGTGCGAGAAGAAGCTCCGGTACAGCCACCGCAGGATCGCGTTCGGCTTGTAGGGCTTCGCAGGTGTGGCCTCCCCCTGCCTCAACTCCGGCGTACCCATCGGAAGGGCGGACCGTAACACGAGTGGCGCGATGTGCGCCCAGACCGCGCTCTCAGAATTCGGCGCTCAGCGACCGGCGCTCGCCCCGGACGAGGGTGATGCCGTCGAATCTCCGCTCTTGGTTGCGGTACCGAGCCACGATGTCGTAGGTCCCCACGCTCACGTGAGCCGAGACCCCGCTCGCCAGCGCCCCGATCTGCCTGCCCCCGCTCATGATCGCCGCCATACCCGCCGCTCGCCTACCTTCGGCGGTGAAGCGCACCTCGAGGATGGCCGTGGCGAAATCGACCCCGACCCGCGCCGTCGCGCCACGCTCAACGCTCACCTGGCGGGCCTGCTCGCCCTCGCCGAGGGCGCCGTCGAGGCGCAGGATGGCTTCGTAGGTCCCCGGGGGCACGTCCAGGGCCACCCCGCAGGACCCGGAGGCCACCTGCTCGGCTCCACGCCGCAGGACCATGGTCCCGCTGGCCGTGGAGCCGTTCTCGGTCACCTCGCACAGGACGTGTCCCAAAGGCCCGCCCTGGGTGGGTGTGGGGGTGGCTTGGGCGAGGGCCCATCCGGGGCACGCCAGGAGCCCGAGGCTGAGGAGCGCTGATCCCACGGTTTTTCGAGTCATTTCGGTCGGCCTGCTTCTCGTACGGTCTTGGTGGATCTCAGCGTTGAGACGGCCCCAGCGTCACGCCATTCAGGGCCACTCTACCGCCATGGCTGCGGGCAGGGAACGGGTCCTCCGACGGGGGGGCCGGTTCCGGCAAATTCGGCCCCATCCCAGGGGGTCCGGACGCCTCCTGGCTGCCAGTCGGCTTGACAGCAGAGCCGGCCACGGCTAGTAAAGCCGCCCCTACGCGGGTTTTCGAGGTGTGGTCATGCGAACCCCGAGCGCCAAAGCATCCGAGGTCAAGCGAGCCTGGTATGTCATCGATGCGACCGGCCAGCCCCTCGGTCGGCTCGCGTCCAACGTCGCCCAGTTGCTCTCGGGCAAGCGGCACGTGGACTACACCCGCCATGCGGACACGGGCGACTTCGTCATCGTGGTCAACGCGGAGAAGGTGAAGCTGACCGGCAACAAGCTGGACAACAAGCACTACTATCGCCACTCCGGCGTCCCTGGTGGGTTCAAGGCCACGTCCTATCGGACCTTGATGGAGCGCAAGCCCGCGTTCGTGATCGAGAAGGCCGTCAAGGGGATGCTGCCCAAGAACACGCTCGGCCGGCACATGCACAAGAAGCTCAAGGTGTACGCGGGACCGACCCACCCCCACGCGGCGCAGAAGCCCGAGCCGCTCTCCATCTAGAGGATCCATGCCCCCAGCCACTCTACACGGCAAGTACTACGGCACTGGCAAGCGCAAGAACGCCGTCGCGCGGGTCCGTCTCTTCCCCGGAGAGGGCAAGGTCACGATCAATGGTCGCGAAGTGTCGGAGTACTTTCCGCGCAAGACCTCCGTCATGATCATCCAGCAGCCCCTCGAAGTGCTCGAGAAGGTGGGGCAGTTCGACGTCATCGCCAACGTCAGCGGCGGAGGTGTGGCGGCCCAGGCCGACGCGGTTCGGCACGGGATCTCGCGGGCCCTGCTCAACGTCGACCCGGAGCACCGCGCTGCGCTCAAGCGCGCTGGGTTCCTCACGCGGGATGCTCGCAAGAAAGAGCGCAAGAAGCCCGGCCAGCCCGGCGCCCGCAAGAAGTTCCAGTACTCCAAGCGCTGAGCTTCCGTGGCCTCTTCAGCCATGGACGCTACCCGCGTCTCGGTTGTGGGTGCCACCGGATACACGGGCGCTGAGCTGCTGCGGCTCATCGCTGGTCATCCGCGCCTGGAGCTCGCCGCCATCGTGGGGCACTCGACCATTGGCCAACCCGTGGCGGAGGCCCTTCCGAGCGTCACGGGGACCCTCTCAGCCCGCATCGAGGCCTTCGACGCCAGCGCGGTCGCGAGCCGCTCCGATGCCGTCTTCTGCGCCCTGCCCCACGGGGCCAGCGCCGCGGTGGTGAGGGAGCTACGGGCTCTGGGCACGGTGGTGCTCGACCTGTCGGCCGACTTCCGGCTCGCGGATCCGGAGGTCCATCGTGAATGGTACGGCGACCATGCAGCTCCTGAGCTTGTGAGCCAGGCCGTATACGGGCTCGTGGAGCTGCACCGCGAGGCGCTGCGGACCGCGGACCTGATCGCCGTGCCGGGTTGTTTCCCGACGGCGAGCATCCTGGCGCTCGCTCCGCTCGTGCGGGAGGGCCTCGTTGCCATCGACTCCATCGTCATCGATGCGAAGACGGGCGTGTCCGGTGCCGGCCGGGCGCCCAAGCTCGAGGCGCACCTGCCCGAGATAGGCGAAGGGATCCGTGCCTACAAGGTCGCCGGTCTGCACCGTCATACGCCCGAGATCGAGCAGGAGCTCGGGAGACTTGCCGGGCAAAGCGTGCGGGTCACCTTCACACCCCACCTGATCCCCATCACGCGCGGCGTCCTCGCGACGGCCTATGCAGTAGCCACTCCGTCATCGCTCGGCGCCGAGCGATGCGCCGAGGCCGCTCGCGCCCTGTACGACGGATCCCCCGCCGTCTCCGTGCTCCCCGTCGGCACCGACCCCGATACGCTGTGGGTGCGCGGAGCCAACCGTGCGTTGCTCTCCTATGCCGTCGACGCGCGAACGGGGCGTGTCGTCGCCCAGTGCGCGATCGACAATCTCGTCAAGGGTGCCGCAGGCCAGGCCGTGCAGTGCTTGAACGTGCGCTTCGGGTTCGACGAGGCGGAGGGCCTTCGCGCCCCGGCGGTCTGGCCCTGAAGCCGCTCAGAAGACGTCCAGAGGGAAGAAGGGCGTGGCGGTCATGAACAGCCGGTCGGCCAGGTGCACGGTCTCGGGCGTGTCGACCGTGGCCACGCCGAGGCGCACGGCGGAGCTCGGTCTCAGGAAGCCGGCGTACAGCTGCGCGGCCGTGGCCCGGTCGGTCCGGATCCACGGACCGCCCCGATCCACGCCGATCGTCGCGACACCGTCCCGGACGTCGACGGCGCAGCTCAGGTCCCCTTCCGGATCCCAAATGCGAAGCGCCAGAGCACCGTCCGATGACCAGCCGCGCGCTGCGAGCGCGCCCTCCACGTCGACGAGCTTGACCATGGCGCCGGCACCCACTTCGCCCGCTGTCGCCACTAGGCCGCGGATCGTTTGCGATCCGGGGGCACGAGGCTCGTCGAGCACGGCGAGCACGGGGTCGTCGCGGTCCACGACGAGACGCACGCCGCAGACCTGATCTCGCTGGCCGTGGATGAATCCGTAGAGGGCCAGGCGCGCCCGATCCGTGTCGGCGACGAGCTCCACGACGTCGAGCTCCGAGCCTGCCGTGTCGGGTGGTCCCAGGTACTGGAACAGCAGGTACCCCTCGACCTCGCCGCCGAAGCCCGTCACGGCCACCAGGTGGCGGGCGTCGAGACCCAGCAGCCCTCGCCACACGGCAGCGTTGCGCTCCAGCAGGCCGGTCGCACGGGGAGCAACTCTCGCGTAGCACCTCTGCACGGCTGCAGTCCCGAGGGGATCGCCGATGGCGACGATCCGGCTCTCGGTCGCGCCCGCGGGGAAGGCCGAGGGCGCGATACGCAGCCGTCGCATCTCGGACACCAGCCCGTAGCCGAGCCGCCGGTAGAACCTGTGACGGAAGGGGTAGAGGAGACAAAGGGGCGCGCCCCGGGCCGCGGTCTCTCTCGCGAGCGCGTGCATCAGGACGCGTGCAACGCCCTGGCCCCTCGCCTCCGTGGCGACACCCACGCTCGCGACGCCGCCGACGGCGATGCGGCGCCCGCCGATCCAGGTTGCCATCTGAAACAGAAACGCGTGGCCGACCACGGTCGAGCCGAGCAGGGCCACGAACAGGTCCGACAGGTCACCACGGGCGTTGTCCGTGAAGTTGCGCCTCCGAGCCTCGCGGTTGCGCGCGTCCGGGAAGGCCGATGCGTGGATGGCGACCACGCGGTCCAGGTCCCCCTCGCGCGCCCGCCGCACGCGAATCAGGGGCTCAGCGGTGGGCTGGCGATCCTCCACGATGGCTTCGTTGCTCGGGTCTGCGCTGCGAGAGTGAAATCGTAGCCCCGGAGCGGCCGCTCGGGCAACGCGCGAACGACCTCGCCCAGGTCGAGAACCCTCGGTCGCCGCGGGGGCAGGGTTTGCGAGGCTTGCACGCGGACGAGCCGCAGCACATGGTGGCGCCCCATGCTTCGGGTCCTGCACTTCAGCGACGTCCATCTCCAGGCTTCGCTCGAGGGGGTTCCCCTACGGGAGCTGGTTTCCAAGCGTTTCATCGGCCTGATGAACCTGCGCCTGCTCCGGGGGCGGAGGTTTCGGCAGACGCGGGAGAAGCTGAGCGGCCTGGCGCGGCTCGCGGTCGAGGCCCGCGTGGATCTCGTGATCAGCACCGGTGATCACACGGCGCTCGGCACGCGGCCCGAGCTCGCCGAGGCTCGGCGGCTCCTCGAGCCGTTCACGAAGACCCGGCTGGGACTGATCACCATGCCGGGCAATCACGACGTCTACCTGCCCGACGCGATCCGCGACGGACGCTTCGAGCACCATTTCGGCGACCTGCTCGTGACGGACCTTCCGGACTTGAGCGTCGACGGCCCCTGGCCCCTCGTTCGTTTGGTTACCGAGGACGTGGTCGTCGTCGCCGTCAACAGCGCCCGGCCGAATCCGCAGCCATGGCTCTCGAGCGGCCGCATCCCGGACCGCCAGCTGAAGGCGCTCCGCGAGACGCTGAGCGATGCTCGCCTCGCCGGGCGCTTCGTGGTCGTGGCGACCCACTACGCGCCTCGCCTCTGGAACGGTCGACCCGATCATGTTCGCCACGGGCTCGAGAACGCGGACGACTTCCTCGAGGTCTGCGCGCGGCTCGAGCGCGGCATGGTCGTTCACGGCCACGTCCACCGTTGCTTTCATGTGCGTGTGCCGGGTCTCGGTGCGCCGATCTTCGGAGCCGGAAGCGCCACCGACCTGGGGCGTGAGGGTCTCTGGCTCTTCGAGCTGGGGGCGGGCGGTGGAACCGCGACCCCGGGCACCTGGGCCGATGGCCGTTATGTGCTCGAAAGAAATAAAGAAATTGTGATTTGATGTCCCGGTTCGGGGGGAGGGCGGTTTCTGGGTCCTGGGTAAGTGGATGTCGTAGGATGTCGTCTAGTCTACTACCCCAGGAGGTCGGTCCATGTTGCAGGTCGCGGAGGTCCTACCCGGAGCCCGGCGTGCGGTGCGTCGCGCCGTGAGCCTCGAGTGCGCCGTCATCAGCGATTGGTGGGACGAGCCGGTGCCGCACCTCGTCACCAACCTGACACCCCACGGCCTCTGGATCGAGACCCCCTTTCCGCTGGAGATCGGCGACGAGATGATCGTCTCCTTCACGCCGCCGCGCTGGCGACGCGACCGAGAGATCGTTACCTGCGGCGCCGTCCGCCGCGTCGACCTTCGGCGAAGGGAGGCCGGGGGAGGCATGGGGATCGAGTTCCTCGACCTCGGGGAGGGCGAGCGCAGCGAGCTGACCGCTACACTCCGTGGGCTGCCGCCCCCTCTGCCCAAGAAGCTGTCGCGCCGCCGCCCGCGGCGAGAGCACGTGTGGGTCGAGATGCTGCTCACCTGGGAGGAAGACCTGGGCGACCGCGTGAACCGCTTCGAGGTCAGCGACACCATCGGTGTCTTCCGTGACGAGGCTCTCCGCTTCGAGCCGCTCGGAGAGCTGTTGACGGGCGGCGTTCTGGCCGCCTGACCCCCGTCACCAGCCCTCTATTCGTCCTGCAGGTAGGCGATCGTCCGGACGAGCTCCACCACCTGCTCGCGCTGGGCCTTGGTCAGCGCGTGGAACTCCACCCCCATCCCCGGGTTGAGATTCGGCCCGCCGGGTCGGTATGGGTTGACCCAGGCGACCCGCCCGGCGAGCTCGAGCTTGGCGTCGCTCTTCTTGCCGAATCGAAGCTCGAGCTCCGTGCCGATCGGCAGGGGATCGTCGGTGCGTATGAAGATCCCCATGGCGCTGATGTTCTGGATATAGGCGAAGAGGAAGTTCTCCCCGTCGCCATAGTCGACTTCGAAGCTCGTGTCGTAGCGAGCGTGGGCGCGTCGATCCTTGCCGCTCGATCCACCCTTGACGTCCTGTCCCATGGTGCGCTCCCCTCCTGCCTACTGGATCCTCAGAATGCCCGCACGCACGCGATTCACGTCGTCACGAGGACCTTCCACGACCTGGAGTCTGTTCTCTCCGGAGTAGAAGCCCACGAAGATCGTGTATGAGCCCGGCCGGTAGTTGGCCGGCACCGTCAGCTCCTGGACGTCCACGACCACATCCCCCACGTCCCATAGCCTTGCGGGGTACTTACCGTCCACGGGATCGTGGTCGCCGTTGAGCCGGAGACCCTGACCGTCGATGTGGACGAAGACCAGGTAGGAGCCCGTCACCGGGGCGAGGCAGCGGTAGTACCACTTGATCGTGAAGCTCTCCCCGGCCCCAACGTAATCGCCGTGCGGCAGATCGAGGTCGATGCCTACGAGCTCGATCTTGTCCTCGAAGCGGGCCCCCACGGGGTGCTGCACGCGCGGCGCAACCTCGAGCACGTACCGGGCGATGATGTTCTCGTTGTCGACGCCCTGGACTTCGCGGTTGGATGCCAACACGACCCGCGCGCTTCGCGCGTCCGCCACGAACAGGTGCCGCCCCGCCTGTCGCCGAAACGCGCGATCGACGGCTGGCAGCTCATCGGCGGGGAAGGCCGCCCAACGACGGTCCTCGGCGCTCAAGAAGCGCATCAGATCGGCCTGGCTCTCCACATCGATGACCTCCCCGCGCGCGTAATATGAAGCCGCGCGTCCGCCAACGCGATACTGGGCCAGGGGCTCGCCCGCCTCAGCGAGGGAGTTATAGGTGTCGTAGGCCTCCCGCGGTGAGAAGTGGGAGCTCAGGGCGGGCAGGTAGCCCTGGGCCGCGTAGGCGCCCACCGCCGCCCCCGCCACCAGGAGGGGCACGAGCCGGTACCCGCGGAGGTGCCCGAACGCGAGCAAGGCGAGCTGGGCTCCGGCCACGATCACCGGCAGCAGCAGCAGGCCAAGCGCCGCTCGCTGCGCCCACTTGCGGACGAGCGTCGTCAGGCCCAGGCGCATGGCCAGGGGGTCGCTCGCGATCAGGCACAACAGCCCGAAGGCGAGCAGTGACACGACGCCGATCGCGAGCGCGACGAGCCAGACCTTGAACTGCCAGCCCCGCCGCCACTGATCGCGGACGAGCTGGTAGGGTGCCAGGAATGGGCGCAGCGCCTCGCGCGCCGCCGGCCAACGCTCTTGGGGCTGCGATCCCAGTCCGAGCACCGCCATGGCGGCGAAGGCCACCAGCAGCACAGCCCACCAGCCGCGTGGGTTGAATACCTCGGGAACGGTGACCGCCTCGATCCCCAGCCCGGCCACGGGGCTCCCCGGATAGAGCGCGTAGTCGCGGATGGTTAGCCCGACGAGCAGCAATGCCACGACCGCGATGGTCCACTGCGGCTTGCTGGAGCGTTCCACGTCGCGCAGCAGGATGGCCACGGCTGCTCCGAGGGCCACCACCGGGATGAACGTCGCTTGTCCATAGCGCGCGGTGAAGAGGGTGAGCGCGCCGTACCCCAAGGCGGCCCATGCCACCAACACGAGCCTCAGCGGTGCGTCCTCCGGGGCGGCCTCGGCGCCAGCCTCTCCGTCGTCGTGCCGGGGTCCGCGGCCGACGGGCCACAGGAGGCGGCCGATGGCGAGGGGCAGCAGCGCGCTCCAGGGTGCGAAGCTGTGGAAGATGCGCTCGATGGCGACTTCGAATGTCGGTGGATCGCCTCCGCGCGGCTTTCCTCCGAGCCAGGCGCTGTACTCCTCGAAGTCGGCGATGACTGAGGCCATCACCATGAACACGAGCAGCAGCGCGAGCGCCGTGATCACATAGACGGCGATCGCGCGTGGCAGATCGCGTTTGGGTCGCCACAGCAGGCCGCTTGCACCGGCGACCAGGGCCACCGCTCCGAGCGCGGGCAGTGCCCCGAGCAGCGCACCGCGGGACAGGATGGCGAGCACGAAACCCACCAGCGCGACGGCGAGCCACGCGCCCGTCCGGATCCACCGCTTGCGTTCGTCGTCGGGCCGTGCGCCGAAGATGGCCGCGCAGGCGGCCAGGACGAGGAGCGTCTGGGAGGCGAAGCCCGCCGCGTCACCGAGCATCTGCCTCGCGTTGAAGAGAAACAGGGGGCTCGTGCCGGTGATGAGCGCCGCGTAGGCTCCAGTTCGCCGTCCCGAGAAGCGGCTCACGAGGGCGAAGGCCAGAAGGACCGTCAGAATCCCGCAGAGCGCCAGCGGCAGGCGGCCCGCCCACTCGCGCACGCCGAAGGCCGAGAAGCCGGCCGCCACGAGCCACGCGGGGAGGGGAGGGCGCGCAAGCTCGGTGTGGTCGCCGGCGATGATGTGCCGCGCGTCGTCTGCCGGATTGAGCTCCCAGGGATCCCAGATCCCGAAGGCGGACAGCCGCAGGACGAGGACCGCCGCGACGAATCCGACGGCGGCGACGCCCCAGATGAGCTCGGTTCGGCGGCTGCTCTCCATGGTCGAGCCAGGCGCGGAGCCTAGCATCCCTCATGGCGGTCCGCGACGGAATCGGCCTCGTGTGCCGCGGCCCTCGGCGTCAGTCCATCGGCGATTCTTCGCTATCCGCTTCCGCAAGCTCGGGTCCGGTCGCGGGAGGCCCCTGCGTCGGGGCCGAGCCAAGACGGACGCCCTCGAGCTCCCGCACGAGCTCCCGCACGTGCTCTCGGTAACGCGGCAACGCGGCGGCGGGCATCATGCGTCCGGGGCCATTCATCTCCTGCAATGGGTCCACGAACCGCCCACCCCGCTCGAGCGCGAAGTGCAGATGCGGACCCGTCGACCGCCCGGTCGAGCCGACGTATCCGATGACTTGCCGTTGGTTAACCTCGACGCCCGATGCGATGCCCCGTTCGATCCTGCTCAAGTGTGCGTAGTGGGATTCGTAGCCGCCGTCATGGCGCACCGAAACGAGATTCCCGTTTGCTCCGCGGTCGCCCGCGAACGTGACGGTGCCGGATGCGGCGGCCCACACGGGCGTGCCGGTCCCTGCCGCATAGTCCGTACCGTTGTGAGGCACGATGCGGTGCAGGATCGGGTGCATCCGGCGCGGGTCGAATCGGGACGAGAGCCGGTCGTACCTGAGGGGCGCGCGCAGCCAACCGCCGTGGATCGCCCTCCCGGTCTCGTCGTAGTAGTCGCCTTCGCCGCGCCGGGGCTCGTACCAAAATGCGCGCAGGGTTCCGGCCCTGCGGCCGACGTACTCGAGGGCGTGCACGGTGCCGTGGCGCAGAAAGCGTCCGGAGATGCGGTGCTCTTCCATGATGACGCGAAAGGTGTCTCCCCGCCTCGCGTCCGTCGCGAAGTTCACGTGCCCTTCGAAAACGCCCACGAACGTGCCGACGGTGCCACGCCCGAGCCCCACGGTGGACAGGGCGTCCCCGAGGGAGCTCCGAACCGTCCCGCCCCTCGCGAGGCGGATTCGTTGGACGGGGACCTCGACGCGCTCGCCCCTCAGCGTCCCGCTGGCCGTTCGCGTGGCGCGGTAGTACTCGGTCGGGCTGCCGCGGAACTCGAAGAGGACGACGTGGCCGTCGGCATCGCGTTCGATGATCAGTTGATCGTCCGGGCGGCAGCGGCGGAAATCGAGCGTATCCTCGAGCGCGGTTTCCACCTCCAGCGCTTGGTCCCGGGCCAGGTGCGCGCCAGCGAGCGCCTGACGAAACCCGCGCGCGGAACCGAAACGCGACACCGTGCGACTCGTCGCCCCGAGGGTCCTGGGCTCAGTCTCTGCGATGAGCGCCGCTCCCCCGTCTGGTTCCCCGCTGCCGGCTATGGCCGAATCGCCCGCCGCGTCGGGTGCCGACGCCATGGGGGCGGGGGCCGAGGCCGGGCGCCGTGTGGTCGCTTCCGCGTCGCTAGGGGGGGCCATCGCGACGAACACTGCCGCCGCCACTGCTCCCGCCACCAGCGACAGCCCCAGGACCGCGAAGGCCACCACGCGGATCCTCACGGCCCTGCGCTGCTCCCGCAGGAGCGGCATGTCCACGGACGGCATGGGTCGGTGCTCCGCGGTGGGCTCGGTGCTCGGCTCGGCGGCCATGGCGTCTGCAGGGATATCAGCGCGGCGTCCCGTGTGCAAAGCGGCGACGGGCTCACCCTGGTCGGTGCCCCTCAGGCGTCGAACATGCCGATGGCCCACCGGAGGGTGTCCCGGTCGATGTTCTGACCGGTGTGCACGATCACCACGCTCCGGCCCGCCAGGTCCCTGTGGATCTTCCACGCGGCCGCGTAGGCCGCCGCCGCCGCTCCTTCGGCCACGTTGTGCGTCGTCTCGAGCACGAACCTCACGGCCTCACGCATCTCGTCTTCGGAAACGAGCACCATGCGGTCTATCTGGCCCTTCACGAGGGCGTACGGGACCTCGAAGGCGAAGCGCGTGGCGAGTCCGTCGGCAAAGGTGTCCGCTGTTTCGATTTGCTCGAGCTTGCCCGTCTCGAGGGAGCGAGTCAGGGCGGCAGCCCGCTCGGCCTGGACCCCGATGATCTGGACGTCGGGCCGGAGCGTGCGCAGTGCCACGACGCACCCCGAGATGCAGCTGCCTCCTCCGACCGGCACGATGATGACATCGACATCCGGGAGGTCCTCGGCCACTTCCACGGCCAACGTCCCCACGCCAGCGATGAGGAGCGGCTCGTTCGCCACGTGGACGTAGCGCAGGGACTCGTTGCGGGCGTGTGCCTCGGCCTCGATGCGCGCCTCATCGAAGTCGCGCCCGTGCACGACGACCTCGCCCCCGAGGGACTCCATGAGCTTGTTCTTTTCGGGGTTGTTTCCTTTGGGCACGTACAGCACGGCCCGAGAGCCGAAGGTGCGAGCCGCCCAGGCGAGCGAGAGACCATCGTTGCCCCTCGTGGCCGTGACGACGCCGCGGGCGCGCTGCGAGTCGGTGAGGTTGGCGAAGAGATTCACGCCGCCCCGTACCTTGAACGCTCCAATGGGCAGATGGTTCTCGTGCTTGACGAAGGCGTCGAAGCCCATCCGAGCGCTCAGCAGGGAATAGCGATAGAGGGGCGTGCGGGCCAGATAGCGGGCGACCGTGGGCCGAGCACGGAGGATATCGCGGAAGGTGACGGGTGCGGGCTGGGACACGGGGGCATTGTACGGGAATCGTTTTCAGAAATCCGCCGCGCTTGACACCCACGGGCACCGGCGCTATCCGTCCGCCCTTGCCCCGTAAGACGACGATAGCAGGCACGTAGCTCAGTGGGAGAGCACTACCTTGACACGGTAGGGGTCGGCGGTTCAATCCCGCCCGTGCCTACCACCCACGTGGTTCGGGGCACCTACAGCGCCGACTGCCCGGCAATCGGGACATTTCCTCTGGCCTCATTCGGGGGTGCCGCGTCGCGCACTCGGTCCGTGGTGTCCGGCCACCGGGCGAACTGCCGCGGGCCCCTTTCGCGGGGCCAGGGTCAGCGTCTATTCTTAGAGAACAGGGTGCTTGTCACTCTCAGCAGGAGGTATTGAGTATCGCCAAGCCACGTTTCGACCGTTCCCGCCCCCGACCCACGGGTCCTAGAACCAACGATCGCATACGCGTTCCCGAGATCCGCGTCATCGGTCCGGAGGGTGAGATGTTCGGGGTTCTTCAGACCTCCGAGGCGAAGCGCATCGCGCGCGAGCGGAATCTCGATCTCGTCGAGGTCAACCCCAAGGCGAGTCCGCCAGTCTGCAAGATCATGGACTTCGGCCGCTTCAAGTACGAGGAGAAGAAGCGGCAGACGGACGCGCGCAAGCGCCAGACCAAGGTCGAGATCAAGGAAGTCAAGCTGCGACCCAAGACCGACGACCACGACATCGACTTCAAGGTGAAGCACATCCGGCGCTTCCTCGAGGAGGGGAACAAGGTGAAGATCACGGTCCGCTTCCGAGGCCGCGAGATCACCCACCCCGAGACGGCTCAGCGGCAGATCGACCACATCATCGAGCACGTCAAGGACATGGGCGCGATCGAACAGCATCCGAGGATGGAGGGACGCACCATGACCGCCATGCTCGCCCCGAAGGTGAAGCCCGTGGCCAAGCCCCGCACCGCGGAGCAGAGGGAGCCCGCCGCCGCGGACTGAGCTCCTTCGTCGGGCCTGGGGGGGCAGCTTGACTTTCCCCCGACCCCCGCCTAAACGATCGCCCTCTCTCCGCGCGGTGCCGCGGTTTCGCTGGTACCCGCGCTCCCCAAGTGAGGAACCCATGCCCAAGATGAAGACCAACCGGGCAGCGGCCAAACGGTTCAGCGTGACCGGAACGGGCCGAATCCGCCGTGGCAAGGCGGGCAAGAGCCACTTCATGCGTGGCAAGTCCGCCAACCGCCTCAGGCGCCTCAAGAACAACGACATCGTGGACGACGCGAACGCCAAGCGCATCGCCCGTCTCATCCCCTACAAGTTCTGAGGAGGCCCGGTCATGCCACGCGCAAAGAGGGGCTTCAAAGCCCGCCGTCGTCGCAATCGCATCATGAAGCATGCCTCGGGCTACTACAGCGCCCGCGGCCGAACTTTCGCCAATGCCATCGAGCAGGTCCACAACGGCTGGGAGGATGCGTACGCACACCGGCGTCAGAAGAAGCGAGACTACAGGCGCCTGTGGATCGTCCGCATCAGCGCCGCGGTTCGTCTGCACGGGAGCAACTACAGCCGCTTCGTCGCCGGACTGAAGGGCGCGAGCATCGAGCTCGACCGCAAGGTCCTGGCGGACTTGGCGCTCAATGATCCGGGCGGCTTCAAGGCCGTCGTCGACGCGATCAAGCCCGCAGCCGGGGCCCAGTCCGCGGGACCCTATCGCTGACCGTGTCCCCCGAGGCGGATCCGGCGGCTGTATTCGAGGAGGGGCTCGCTCGGGTCTCGGCGCAGTACCGCGCCGTCTTCGCGGAGGCGGCGGACGAGCACGCGTTGCGCGCGGCGGGGGCGCGCTTCGTGGGGCCCCAGGGTGAGCTGACCCGCCTCATGAAGCTCATGCCCAAGGTCGCACCCGACCGTCGGCGTGAGCTCGGACAGAAGGCGAACGCCGTCAAGCGGGAGGTTCAGCAGTCCCTCGACGGTGCGCTGCTCGCGCTCGAGCGGGCCCAGCGCGAGGCCGACCTCTCCGAGCCCGCGATCGACGTGAGCCTGCCCGGGCGCGGTCCCGTCCCCGGCCGCCTGCACCCGATCACGCGCGTCACGCACGACCTCCTCGATGTCTTCGGTGCGCTCGGCTTCGACGTGGCCGATGGTCCCGAGGTCGACCTCTACGAATACAACTTCGACAAGCTTGGGTTTCCTCCCGACCACCCCGCCACCGACATGCAGGACAGCTTCTTCGTGCGGACGAGTGACACGAGGACCCTCTTGCGCACGCACACCTCGACCATCCAGGTCCGGGCGATGCTGAAGCACCCGCCGCCGCTGGCCATCGTGTCCCCGGGGGCTGTCTACCGTCGCGACGACGACATCACCCACTCGCCCATGTTCTTCCAATTCGAGGGGCTCCTGGTCGACGAGGGCGTCAGCTTCGCCCATCTGCGTGGCGTGCTGACCCGCTTCGCGCAGCGCATGTTCGGTCCCGACGTCGGCATTCGTATCCGGCCGAGCTACTTCCCCTTCGTCGAGCCGGGCGGCGAGATGGACATAGCCTGCGTGTTCTGCCGCGCGTGGGAGGGCGAACGGGCGAGAATCGCGGCGTGCCGACTGTGCAAGGGAACCGGCTGGCTCGAGATCCTCGGCTGCGGGATGGTGCATCCGGTCGTATTCGAGAACGTCGGCTACGATCCCGAGCGATACACGGGCTTTGCCTTCGGCATGGGCGTGGACCGCGTCGCCATGCTCAAGTACGGCATCAACGACATTCGCCTCCTCTACGAGAACGACGTTCGTTTCCTCGGTCAGCTCTGATGCGTGCTTCCCACAAATGGCTCGAAGAGCTCTCGGGTGTCGAGGCGCCGGCCGAGGAGGTGGCCGAGCGGCTCACCGCGGTGGGGCTCGAAGTCGAAACGATCGAACGCTTCGGTGAAGAGCTCGATGCCGTCGTGATCGCGGAGGTCCGAACCAGCCGGCCAGTGCCGGACCGCGACAAGCTGACCGCCGTCACCGTCTTCGATGGCGACCAGGAGCTCCAGGTCATCTGTGGTGCGCCCAACGTGCCGCCTCCGAGTGGCAGGGTGCTGCTCGCCCGCGTCGGGACTCGGCTCCCGGGTGGGTTGACGATCGGCGAGCGGACCATCGCGGGCGTGCGGTCGCGCGGAATGCTCGTGAGCGAGCAGGAGCTCGGCGTCGGCGACGATGCGTCTGGGATCATCGTGCTGTCGAGCGATGAGCGGGGCGTACCCGGCGAGTCAGCGGTCTCCGCGCTCGGGCTTCGCGACGCCGTGTTCGAGGTCGGCCTCACCCCCAATCGTCCTGACGGCCTGGGCCACGTGGGCCTCGCGCGCGAAGTGGCCCTCTGCTTCGGCGTGCCCTTCCGGGCACCCGTGCCCGCGGCGCCGCGACGCGTCGCTGCCGCGACGGGCCTCGTCGATGCGTCGGGCCGGTTCGACCTCAGAAGCCATTGGTCGGGGTCGTCGATGGAGCTCGTTCTCTCGCCGGAAGTCGCGCTGGCGACGGCAGGCAGCGCCGTGGCCGTGGAGATCCTCGACGCGGAACGCTGCCCGCGATACGGGGCGGCGCTCGTCTTCGGGGTCCATATCGCGCCCTCGCCCCGTTGGTTGCGTCATCGGCTGCACTGCCTCGGAGTGCGCGCCATTCACAACGTCGTCGATGTCACCAACTACGTCATGCTCGAGTGGAGCCACCCGATCCACGCTTTCGATCTTGCCGTGGTGCGTGGCCGTCGCGTGGTCGTTCGGACGGCAAGGGAAGGGGAGCGCATGACGACCCTGGACGGCGTCGAGCGCAAGATGACCTCCGACGACCTGTTGATCTGCGACGGGGAGGGGCCGGTCGCCATCGCTGGCGTCATGGGCGGGGAGAACAGCGAGATCCGCGACACGACGCGGAACGTGCTCATCGAGTGTGCGTACTTCGATCCGCGTTCCGTCCGTCGAACGTCACGGCGCGTCGGCCTGCACACGGACGCGAGCCACCGGTTCGAGCGGGGCGTCGACCCGGGGGCGGTGCCCGTCGTGCTCGCGCGCACGGCCCAGCTCGTGGCCGACCTCTGCAGCGGAACGGTCTTCGAGGACGCCCTCGATGTCTGTCCCCGGCCGCCGGTACCACGCCGCGTTCGCTATCGGGGCAGCCGCGCGACCGCCGTGCTCGGCTTCGAGACGCCCACCGATGCGGCCTGCCGGATCCTGGAGGGGCTCGGTTGTACGGTGACGCGTGACGACGCGGACCTCGAGGCCACCGTCCCCACGTGGCGCCCCGATCTCGCACGCGAGGAGGATCTCTTCGAAGAGGTCGCGCGCATTCGGGGCTATCACCACATCCCGACGGTGGTTCCGGCGGTGAAGCCCTCCGCGCACGGAAGCCCACGCGCTGTGACGTTCCAGCGCAAGCTGCGTGAAGCCGCCGCGGCCGCAGGCCTCACCGAAGCCGTGACCTACTCCTTCCTCGCGCCGCGGGATCTCGAGGCTGCCCGCGTCTCTACCGATGCCGTGCCCTTGCAGAACCCGCTCTCGGAGGATCGCTCCGTGATGCGCACTTCCCTCTTGCCCGGCCTGGCGGCGGCGGCGCGCAGGTCCCTGAACCGACAGGTGGAGAGCGTTGCCCTCTTCGAGGTCGGCCGGACGTTCCATCCGGCAGACGCGGTTCTCCCCGAGGAGCAAGCCAGGCTCGCGTTCCTGCTATGCGGTCCACGGCCAAACTGGATCGGCTCCGGTCCGCCCGCTGGCTTCTACGACGGCAAGGGCATCCTCGAGGCCATCGTGCGTCCGGTCGCGGGTGTGACGCCGACCGTGCACGCTACCGAGACCGTGAGCGGGACCGCGCCATACCTGCACCCACGGCGGTGTGCGGCCGTCCGGCTCGCGGATCATCCGATCGGGGTCCTCGGCGAGCTCCACCCCGATGTGGGCGGAGGCCTCGGCCTGGGCGAGGCCGTGTTCTGTGAGCTGTCCATCGCGGCGCTGCTCGGGGCCGCGGACAGGATCGGCACGCCCCAGGCCCGGCCCCTTCCGCGGTTCCCCCACGTGGCTCGGGACATCGCCATGATCGTTCCCGACGGGCTCGCGTCCGAGGAGATAGCCTCCGCGCTGCGCGAGGGTGCGCCGGACCTGATCGAGGAGGTCCGTCTCTTCGATCTGTACCGAGGCGAGCAAGTCCCGGCCGGGCACCGCAGCCTGGCGTATCGCATCATCTATCGCGACCCAGCCGCTACCCTGACCGACCTGCGGGTCGACGAGGCGCATGCGGCGGTACTCGGCGTGGCCCGGGAGCGTTTCGGCGCTAGCATCCGTTGAGGCTGAAACCCGGGAGGTGCTCCTCGATGTTGGTTGAGATTCGTTTCGGATCGTGCTTGCATCACGAACCGTATTGGAATCGCGGAGGTTCTCGATGACGAAAGCGGAAATCATCGACGCCGTCTACGAGAAGGTCGGTGGGTTCTCAAAGAAAGAGGCGGCGGAGATCGTCGAGGCTGTCTTCGATACGATGAAGGAGGTCCTCGCCCACGGCGAGAAGATCAAGATCTCGGGGTTCGGCAACTTCGTCGTGCGCTCGAAGAAGGAGCGAGTCGGCCGAAACCCGCAGACTGGCGCACCCATACCGATCAGCGCCCGGCGGGTCCTGACGTTCAAACCGAGTCAGGTCCTCAAGGGCGTGCTCAACCCGCACAAGGAGCACGGTAGGGGCTCCGCGCACGGGAACACGCCGAGTGACGGTTCAGGTGCGTCCGCGTCGTCGCAGGGTGGGGGGTCGGGCTCGACCACCAGCTGAGCTAGCGAGCCAGGAAGTCGTACGAGGAGGGGGATCCCCTCGATCGTGGGGTGGTGCCGTTGTCGAGGTCCACGCAGCTGCCCGATAAGCTCTTCTTCAAGATCGGCGAGGTCGCCGACCTCGTCGGCGTCAAGCCGCACGTGCTGCGTTACTGGGAGTCGGAGTTCCCTGCCTTGCGCCCGCTCAAGACCCGGGGCGCCCATCGAATCTACCGCCGGGGCGACGTGGAGCTGGCGATGTTGATTCGCCGCCTCGTCCATGACGAGGGCTACACGGTTCCGGGTGCTCGCAAGCAGCTGCGGGTCCTCGGACACGCGAAGGTGGACAGCGAGCCGGACCCCCAGGCATCGCGGGAAGTGGCTTTGCGTGCCGAGCTCCTCGGGCTGCGGAGCCGCCTGGCCGGCATGCTCGAGGAGCTCGAGACCATCGCGAGGAGCGCCGAGGCGCCGCCGAAGGCCGTCCGCATCCAGCAGGTGGTTCCCGCCGCGTCCGTGTCGGTGCCGACCCCCGTGCGCCGCTCGCGCGGCTGAGCGCCCTTCCGGCTTGCGGGCCGGCCTGAAGCGTGTATGTTCCGCTTCCCTCGGTTCCGCCGAGGGGGTGGCTCCGGGGCGTAGCGCAGGTTGGTAGCGCACCAGACTGGGGGTCTGGGGGTCGCTGGTTCGAGTCCAGTCGCCCCGACCATCGGAAGGGCCGGTCGCTTCAGGGTGGCCGGCCCTTCGTCTCGCCGGGACCCTCATTGGCGCGGGCCCGTTCTTCTGGTACTCCCGACCGCCGTGCCCGAGGCGCCCCTCATCCTGCTCTCGAACGACGACGGGGTCGCCGCGCCGGGTCTGATGGCTCTCCACGCTGCCCTCGGACCCGTCGGCGAGGTGCACATCGTCGCGCCGGAGCGCGAGCAGAGCGCCAACAGCCATTCACTCACCCTGCATCGGCCGCTCCGCCACCGGCGCGTCGAGCCCAGGATCCACGCCATCGACGGAACGCCCGCCGACTGCGTGTACGTCGCCCTCTACTACGAGGGCATGCTCCCGAGACGGCCGTCCCTCGTGCTCTCAGGGATCAACGTCGGACCGAATCTGGGAAGCGACATCCACTACTCCGGAACCGTCGCCGCCGCGCGCGAGGGCGCGCTCCGGGGAATTCCGTCCATCGCCCTGTCCATGTGCGATGGCGCCGACCTCGGGCTGGCTGCCGGCACGGCACGCGACATGGCCAGCCGTCTCCTGTCGGCGCGCCCGCCTGACGGTCCCGCGCCCCTGCTCAACGTGAACTTCCCCGCTGGCACGCCGCGCGGTGTGCGTGTCACGAGCCTGGGTCGACGCATGTATCACGATGAAGTGATCGCGCGCCTCGATCCGCGGGGCCGAGAATACTTCTGGCTCGGGGGTCCCGGTCACGGCAACGAGCTGCTCGAGGGATCGGACACCGAGGCCATCGAGCATGGCTACGTGGCGGTGACCGCACTGCTCACCGACGTCACGCACGGCGGCCACTTCGAGCTCGCGACATGGGTCGCCAGGGCGGAGGAACGATGACGCATCACGAACGCATCCAGTTGATCACGTCACGCATCCGCGACGTGCCGGATTTCCCCAAGCCCGGGATCATGTTCAAGGACATCACGCCGCTGTTGGCGGATCCGGTTGGATTCTCCACGGTGCTCGACCTCTTCACCGAGCAGTGGGCGCACCACCGGCCCGAGGTCATCGTCGGCATCGAGGCGCGCGGCTTCATCTTCGGCGGCGCGCTCGCGTCGCGCATGAAGGTGTCCTTCGTGCCCGCGCGCAAGCGGGGCAAGCTGCCGGCCGAGACGATCGCGCAGGAGTACGACCTCGAGTACGGGACCGACACGGTGGAGATCCACGCGGACGCGTTCCGCAATGGGGCCAGGGTGCTCATCGTCGATGATCTGATCGCGACGGGCGGGACGGCCTGGGCGACGGCCAAGCTCGTGGGCCGTCTGGGTGGCGACCTGCTCGGCGCGGCGTTTGTCGTCGAGCTCTCGGACCTGGGCGGCGCGGCCCGCCTGGCTCCGCTCGAGACCCACAGCCTGATCAGGTACTGACTGGCGGCAGTGGCACTCCCGGCCCGACTCGAACGGGCGACCTACGGTTTAGGAAACCGTTGCTCTATCCAACTGAGCTACGGGAGCTTCGTCGACCGAGCCGTATAGCACGGCCCGCCGCGTCGGTCATCGGCCGGCTCCTCGCCACCGGACGTTGCCGACGCCGCAGGCTGTCGCGTGGCGGGTCAGGGCGGCACCGAGCGCAGGCCGGTCGAACGTCACGCCCGGTTCCGGCCAGAGCTCTTGCACCTTCAGCGCCCCGTCCGCCGCGCGTGCCTCGATTCGGCCGACGAGGCGTCCCCTGTGCAGGAGCGGGCACACGTACCAGCCCCACCTTCGCTGATGCTCGGGCTTGTACACCTCCCACACGTAGTCGAAGCGGAAGACTTGCTCGACGAGCTTCCGGTCCCAGAGCAGCGGATCGAGGGGCCCCAGGATCCGCATGCGTCCGTCGTCGCGAGGGAAGCGCCGATCGCGAAAGCCGGCAGGAGCGAGGTAGGGCCGCGACGAACCCTCGACGAGCACGTCCTCGAGCTGTCCCGAAGCGATGAGCTCATCGGGCAGCGAAGAGGTCCGCACGGCCGAGAGCATGGACCAGCAAGGGCCGCCCGCCCGCGCGAGCAGCCCCGCGGCCTCCACGCGCTCGAGGAGGGACCAGGGCTCGAACTGCACCGCCGGCAGATCGTGGACGTGGGGCAGCGCCCGCTCCGGCACGTCGTAGATCTTCCCCCTGGGACCCCGCCCGCACACCACGATCCTGCACTGGGTCCAGAGCACCTCGAGGGCCATGGACGCCGACTTGGCTGTTCCCTTCCAGCCGTGCCAGTCGAGCGGCCGCACGCGCCCCCGTTCCGCGAGGTCGGCGGTCGCCACCGGTCCGCGTGACCGCACCTCCGCGAGGACGTCCTCGACGAGTGATGGCGGCAGCCGGCGCATGCGCTCGGACGAACGCCACCAGGGAGTTTCGGCCGCACGCTCGCGATACTGGGGGAAGGCAGACGCCGGCAAGAGGCAGCGCTCCTTGGCGAAGTGCTCGAAGGCGTGACGAGGCAAGAGGTGTCGGTAGACGTCGCCCCGACCGATCCCGTCCACGCGCGCCAGGGCCACCAGGTCCGCGTTCGTTCCCATGGGGTCGAGCGGGTCGAGTTGGATGCAGCGCAGGGTCGAGAGCAGTGAGCGCGCGCCCGCCGCTCCCCGCAAACGCCGCGCACGGAGGCCGAGCTGGCCCACCATGTATCGACGCGCCTGCTCGCGCGTCAGCCGCGATGCTCGCCGCTCAGCCGCCACCGTCCGCGAGCGCTCCGGCGTCCGGGGCCTCTGGGATGGGGCCACCGTCGCCGCGCGGGACCAGGCCGCCGTCGCCGATGGTCATGCCGCAGACCTCGTCTCCCCAAGCGATGCGCACGTGCCGCTCCGCCTCGACCATCAGCCCGCCCGGGGAGTTCTCGCTCACGCGGGCCCGGATCGTCATGTCCTCGTCGAGCGCCTGTTCGGGCACCGGGATCACGAGCGCGAGCCCCGACAGCTCCGTGTAGTCCGCCCCTGGTGGCTGATCGAAGGTCAGGCGCACCTGGAACGGGATCGCCGTGTTCAACCCGTCGCGGTCCCGCTCGGCCACGATCTGAATGATGGCCGGTCGCGTGTTGATGTGACGCGCCCTGAGGGAGATCCACACGTGCTGGCTTCCCTGGCATCCGCGCACGAGCTCCATCGTGTCGCCGTCCGAGACGGGCTCGAACACGCCGATGCCGCCCGTGCCGATGTCGATGTCCGCAGCGGGACCCGCGTCGCCGGAGCCCCCATCCGGCGCTCCCTTCCCCGGGCACCCGGTGAGCGCGAGGCCGAGGCCTGCGCAGAGGCACGCATGCGTCAAGCTGTGCCGCACGTCAGTCAACGCGCTCCATCAGCTGCAAGAAGCGGTCCGCGGTCATGAAGCTCGTGACGCGCGCAGCCTCTTCGCCGTCTCGGTCGTGGAGCACGACCAGGGGGAGACCGCGCTGCTCATAGGACGCCAGCACAGCTCGTTTCTCGGGCGAGTCTTGCCCCGGGCTCAGATCGATGCGCACGGGCACGAAGCCGATGTTCACGGTTCGGGCCACCACGCGCGGATCGCTGAACGTGTCCCGATCCATCTCCCCACAGGCTGCGCACCAGGATGCGCCGAAGTCGACGAGCATGGGCCGGCCCGAGTCGAGCGCCAGGGTCCTGGCCTCGTCGTAGTCGTCCATCCAGGCGATCTTCGCGCCCGGGGGGAGGGCTTCGAGCCACCAGAGCATCGCGGTGGCGCCGAGGACGGCCATCGCCACGCCGGCCGTCTTGCGCACGCGCACGGCCGTCGTCGAGTCGTGGTAGCTCAGGTGCACGGCGCCCGCGGCGAGGCCCACGGCGAGCAGGCCGAGGCCTCCGAGGAGGAGCCAGGTCTGACGCTCCACCGGGCGATCGAAGGGCAGCAGATCGCGGAGGTAGTAGAGGGCCATCACCAACATGACCGTACCGAAGGCGCTCTTGACCCACTCGAGCCAGCGCCCGCTCTTCGGGAGGCTCACGGCGAAGGTGCCCACGACCCAGAACAGCAGCCCGAGCCCGAGCGCGTAGACGAAGAGGGCCAGCCCGCCGAAGGCGACGTTGCCGGTGGTCCCGATCCAGGCGAGCAAGAAGGCGAGCACCGGTCCGGTGCAGGGGGCGGCGATCAGGCCGCTCACGAACCCGAGCGCGAACGCCCCCTTGTGTCCCACGCCGCCGATCTGGGAGAGCCGGTTTTGTAGCGAGGGCGGGAGCGCGATGTCGAAGGCGCCGAACATGCTCGCCGCGAGCGCCGTGAAGAGGAGGGCGAGCCCGCCGAGGACCCATGGGCTCGACAGGGCACTCCCGAAGACGCCGCCCGTCATGGCCGCGATGATCCCGAGCGGTGTGAACAGCGCGGCGATACCGAGGACGAAGGACGTGGACAGCAGCGCGCCCGAAAGGCGGGACGTGGCCTGGCGCGCCCCGAACACGCTTACCGTGATGACGATCATGGGGTAGACGCAGGGCGTGAGCGACGTGGCGAGCCCGGCTGCGAACACGAGCAGGAGCGCAAAGCCGAAGCTGCCCGAGGAGAGGGCCTCCCGGAACGGCGCCTCGAGGTCGCCGAGCAGGTCGGCGTGGGCCACGGAGCTGATCCCCAGGACGCCCAGGGCGACGATGGCGGCGGGGAGCAGGGCGCGGGCCGGACGGTTCATCACCCGGCAGTATGCCCTTCCCGACGGCCCGTTTCGGTGCTCGGTGTGGGGTTTCGCACCCCCGGGGCGGGGGCACTCGGGGGTTGAGACCCCCAAGACCGGCATGTCGGGACAGGTATAAAGTCGAGTGATTCTAGCCTCTTAGTTGCTTCCGGGTCCTTGGATCGGCCGTTGCAACGCATTTGCCCGGATGCGGTCCATTGCTCGGGAGGCAACGATGACACGATGGATACTGTCCGCCACGCTGGCGGCTCTGACGATCGCCGGCTGCAATACCGGCGGGGGAAACGAAGGGGTGCTACCGGGCGTGCAAGCGCTCGTGTTCGCCAAGCGCGCCTTCATCACGGAGACGGGCGACCACAACGTCGCTGGCGGAAACGCGAACTCCTTCGACTACCTGCGCTACCAGCCGGGCGGCGGGCTCTACGTGCTGACCCCGCCGACACCGTCGGGTGAGCTGCGCAACCTCACCGAAGGGTTCCGCGACGTGGACGTGAGCGGCCTCGACGTGTCCTTCGACGGGACGCAGGTCGTGTTCTCCATGCGCCGGGCCGGCACGGACAACTTCCACATCTACGTGGCCAACATCGACGGAACGGGCGACATCCGGCAGCTCACCTTCGGCAACGCCGACGACGCCATCCCGATCTTCGTCCCGGGCGACCGCGTCGCCTTCGTCACGAACGAAGGCTACACGGCCATGGGCACGCGGGCCGACGAGTACAACCACTCGCGCATCGTGTCCCAGTTGGCGACCGTCTCCCTCGCCAACGGCGACGCGGACCGCGTGGTGTGCTCGCAGAACCTGTCCCACACGGCCGAACCCTTCCTGATGCAGGACGGCCGCGTGGGCTACTCGCGCTGGGAGCACCTCGGCGGGACCAACGACGTCAAGCTCTTCGCGATGAACCCCGACTGCACGGGCATGGTGGCCATCGCCGGCCAGCACGGTAAGCCCGCCAATAGCCTCGTGCAGACGACCGAGGTCGAGGCGGGCATCTTCGTCACCATCGGCATGGACCGCACCGGCACGATCCAGGCCGGCGCCCTGCTCCGCGTCGACAGCCGGTCGCGCGCCGGGTCCTCGAGCATCGCCCTCGACGAGCAGACGGCGACCATCGAGAACCTCACGCCGGCCGTGCCGACCGACCGCTCGAGCCCGCCGAGCGGCGTGGGCCGCTATCGCAACCCGCGCGCGCTGTTGAGCGGCGGGAGGATCCTGGTGTCCTGGTCCAACGGCGACGTCAACGGCCGCAACGTCCTGGCCGGAACGGCGCCGAACTTCGGCGTCTACCTGTTCGACCCGGAGACCCGCGAGCGCACGCTCGTCTACGACGACCCGAACACCTGGGACCTCTACGCCACGCCGGTGCGCGAGCGCGTGATCCCGCCGGTCCGCGGCGAGACGGTCGTGACCGAGCTCGCCCCGGACGT
>Ga0214473_10000920_pt1 | contig 40221 bp, 41 predicted proteins | sample RVTome_7_FD_203509 | JGI IMG/M metagenome (GOLD analysis project Ga0214473, IMG submission 203509) | Soil microbial communities from uranium-contaminated site in the Upper Colorado River Basin, Wyoming, United States - RVT98D197 | ecosystem: Environmental > Terrestrial > Soil > Contaminated >...
TCCGCTTCTCGAGGCTCGTCGCGGTGGGATCCCGCTCGAGCAGCTCCTTGACCGCGTCGGGCACGAACTTGGACAGCTCGCCCTTGAGCTGCTCGAGCACCTCGAGGCGTTGACGGGAGGCCTGGAGGTTCTCGAGCGCGGTCGCCAGCTCGGTGTTTCGGGCGGCCAGATCTTGCTGGGCCCGCGCCAGGTGCCCGGTCATGTCGTTCAGCGCGCCGCCCAGCTCGGCCACCTCGTCGCCCGACCTCGTGCGGGCGCGCACCGCGAAGTCACCCTCGCCGATGCGCCGGGCCACCGCGGCCAGCTCGTGGATCGGGCGGACGATCACGAAGCGCATGGCCACCGCCAGCACCGCCGCCGCGGTCACGATGGTCATGAGCCCGATCATGATCTGTCGGTTGCGCTGCTTGCGGACCTCGGCCAGCACCGGCTCCATGGAGGTGGCGGCCTGGATCACCGCGCGGACCTTGTGATCGGACCCGTGACAGCCCTGGCAGCGCTCCTGGTTGGCTATGGGCTGGTACAGCGTGAACACGGTGGCGCCATCGCGGACCTCGAGGGCCTCCTGGATCTGGAGCGTCTCGAGCGCGCGGATGAAGAGCGGGCCGGCCATGGTGCGGCCGGGCTCGCGGCGCATCTTCTCGATGGAGGCCATGACCCCCTTGGGCAGCTCCGCCTCCTTCGACACCTCCCGCAGCGTGGCGAGGTCGGTGAAGGCCTCCACGCCATTCCTCCGGTAGACGACAAGGCCCTGGACGAGCTTCGAATTGCGCAACTCGTCGATGAGGCCGCGGGTGATGTCGGGCCGCTCCGACAGCATGGCGGTCTCGATGCTCGACACCAGGGTCCCGATGAGCTGGCGCGCGGCGATCTTGTTCTGCTCGACCAGCAGCTCGCTCTCGCGCTTGATGGTCAGGATGGTGGAGACGCCGAAGCCGACGATCAGCACCAGGATGATCAGGACCGTGATCTTGGCGGTGAGGCGGGGCCGGATGGGGCGCGTGGTCACACCCGCGAGGCGCGGCCCGCCCAGTAGGGCTCGCGGAGCTGGCGCTTCAGCAGCTTGCCCGATGCATCACGCGGGAAGACCTCGTGAAAGGAGACCTCGCGCGGCACCTTGTAGCCGGCCATGTGCCGGCGGCAGAAGGCGGTGATCTCCTCGGGCGTGGGCGCCTCCCCCGGCCGGACGTGGAGCGCGGCGTGCACGCGCTCGCCCCATTCCTCGTCCGGCACGCCGAAGACGGCGGCGTCCAGCACGGAGGGGTGCCGGTGCAGCACGTCCTCGATCTCGGCCGGATAGATGTTGACGCCGGCCGAGATGATCATGTCGCGCTTGCGGTCGCAGATGTAGTAGAAGCCGTCGGCGTCCGCGTAGGCCACGTCGCCGACGGTGTACCACTCGCCCCAGCGCATCTTCTCGGTCGCCTCGGGATCCCGGTAGTACTCGTCGAGGATGCCCGGGAAGCGGCGCACGTAGAGCTCGCCCGGCTCGCCGAGCGGAACGGGACGGCCGTCGCCGTCCAGCAGCGCGATCTCCTTGCCCGGGGCCGCGCGCCCGCAGGAGCCGGGCCTGCGCAGCACGTCCTCCGGCCGCAGGATCGTGTTCACCCCGAGCTCGCTCGAGCCGTAGAACTCGTAGAGCGCGGGCCCGAAATGGGCCACCACACTCTCCTTCACGCTCATCGGGCAGGGCGCGGCCGCCATGATGATGGCGCGCATCGAGGACACGTCGTAGCGCGCCCGGACCGCCGCGGGCAGGTCCACGATGCGCTTCAGCAAGGTCGGCGCCATGAAGGTGCTGGTGCAGCGGTGGCGCGCGATCTGAGCCAGGGCCTGCTCGGGATCGAACTTCGGCATGATGACCACGGAGCCGCCGACCAGATGCGTGTAGAGCGCGAGCCCGCCCGGCGCGGAGTGATACATCGGGCCGGCCACCAGGTGGACGTGAGCCGGATCGAGCAAGTCCATCGCCCCGAGCGTGTCCATCAGGTCCTGGGGGTCGATGCCTCGTCGCAGCGCGCCCTTGGGCTTCCCGGTGGTCCCGCCGGTATAGATGATGGAGGCGCCGAAGCCCTCTCCAGCCCGGGGCGGGACCGGATCCGGCCGGCCCGATGCCATGAGATCGTCCAGGTGGACGCCCCACGGTCGGCGCTCCGCGCCGAGCAGGATCCACTCGCGCACCTTCTTGGCCTGGGGGCGCACGGTGTCCACCATCGGCAGGAACCGGTCGCTCACCAGCACGGCGACCGCGTCGGAGTGGTCGAGGATGTATGCTGCCTCTTCGGCCACCAGGCGGTGATTCATGGGCGCCGGGATGAGCGCGGCGGCCCGGGCGGCGGCGCCAGCCAGATAGTGCTCGAGGGAGTTCTCGGCGTAGACGATGGCGTGACCGCCCGGCGGCAGGCCGAGCCCGACGAGGCCATGGGCCAGCCGGTTGCGCCGGGCGATGAACTCGGCCCAGCTCCAGGCGCGCTCCCCCTCGATGAGGGCGGTCTTGTCCGGGTGTCGGGCGGCGTGGGCGGCCAGGACGTCCATCGCTCCCGCGTGTGTAGCATGAATCGGGCGGAGGCGGCAATGGGTGCGCGTTTCACGCGCGCGCCCGGCCGGTGTCATAGTCTGGACAGGTTCCATCTCGCAAAGAATCGGGGAGGATCTCCATGGCGGCGGATCGATCGTACGTGGCGGAGAATCGGGCTCAGCTCGAGCGGCTGCGGGCCCTCGTCGACAAGCTGAGCGATCGGGAGCTGGCCTCACCGATGGACGCGGGCTGGACGGTAGCCGGCGTCCTCGCCCACCTGGCCTTCTGGGACCAGCGGATCGTCATGTTGCTCGACCGCTGGGCCGGCGGGCGCGGCACCTCGCCCCAGCCCCACGACGAGGCGGCGGTGGACTGGATCAACGACGCGGGCAAGCTCCTTTGTCTGGCCCTGCCCCCCCGGATCGCGGCCCGGCTGGCCATCGACGCCGCAATCGCGGCCGACGACCGCGTCGCCGCCCTCTCGGAGGCGCAACTGGCCGCGAACGCCGCCGCGGGCACCCCGATCAGCCCGCGCCGCGCCGTGCACCGCCGCGAGCACCTCGACGAGATCGAACGGACGCTCGCGCGCCGCTAGCCGACACTAGTCGTCGAGGAAGGCTCGGGAGCCCGGCCGGGTGGCGTCGGGGTCGCCCTGCCGGGCGGCCGTAGTGGGACCCCCGAGTCCGGTACGCCGCTCGAAGAGCGGCGAATCCGGCGAGCGGGTGACGGAGGCCGAGCCGGCAGGGCGACCCCGACGACAGGACCCGGCCGCCTCGCGGGTAAGCTCGTGAATAGTCCTGGCTAGAAGCGACGCGGGCTACCAGCCGGAGTAGATGCCCTCGCGGATGGTCGGGTCGGGACCGCGCGTCTGGTCCCACTGCTTCTGCATCAGCACCTGGTAGAGCCCGATGGAACCGCTCGCGAAGGCCACCGACGAGCACGTGAGGTAGAGGAGCCAGGTCCGGTAGGTCTGCTCGCCCACGAGGGCGCAAGCCTCCTCGGCCCGTGCCCTCAAGCGCTCCGCCCAGTGCTTGCAGGTGCGGGCGTAGTGAAGCCGCAGGTTCTCGACGTCCGATAGCTCCCAGCCCGCCCGCTCCATCTCGGTCAGCGTCTCGGCCACTCCCGAGAGATCGCCGTTGGGGAAGACGTAGCGATACAGGAAGTCGGTCTGGCTCGTCCGCTTCCAGTGGAATTCGTGATGGATGCCGTGGTTCAGGTAGAGGCCGCCGTCCACGAGCATCTCCTTCACCCGGCCGAAGAAGGACGGGTAGTTCGGGATGCCCACGTGCTCGATGACCCCGATGGCCGCGATCTTGTCGTAGCGCGCGTCCGCGGGCAGGTCGCGGAAGTCACGGTACTCGACGAGGCAGCGCCCCTCGAGCCCCTCCCGCTTGATCCGCGCGGCCGCCCACTCCGCCTGCTGCCGCGACAGGGTCACCCCATGGGCGCGCACCCCGTAATGTTGGGCGGCCCAGATGCTGAAGCCCCCCCAGCCGCAGCCGATGTCGAGCACGCGCTCGCCGGGCTGCAGGCGCAGCTTGCGGCAGACCAGATCGAGCTTGTCCTCCTGCGCCTGCTCGAGCTTGCCGTCGGAATCCCGGTAGTAGGCGCAGGTGTAGACCATCAGCGGATCGAGGAAGAGCGCGTAGAACTCGTTCGAGACGTCGTAGTGGTGCGCGATGGAGCGAGCGTCGTGTACCTTGGACCGGGCAGACTGGGTCATGGGGCCACCTCCCGCATGCCGAAGATGGAAGCGAACACGATCCGACGCCGGGCCGCCGCCGACCCCAGCACCACGCGCACGCCCAGGCGGGCCACCGCCTCGGGCAGGCCCGAGAGCTTTCGCTGGAGCCAGCCGAGCTCGCCCGATCCGTAGCGCGCGACGATCTGCCGCGCGTAGCCGCCGAGCGGCGTGCCGCGACGAAGCAGGGCCGTGACCGCCTCCGCGGCGAGCCGCCCGCTGCGGATGGCGGGGCCGATGCCCTCGCCCGACATGTCGCGGGCGAGCCCGGCCGCGTCGCCGACCAGGCAGAACCGGGCGCCGTGGAGGCGTCGCGGCGCCTGGCGGCGGACCACATACGCGTGCCCCTTGAAGGGCTCGATCGACAGCCCCTCCGGCAGCCGGCCCGAGGCCCGCAGCGTCGCCACGAGGGCGTCCCGCCGGCGCGGCAGGCTGCCGTCGCCGCCCTGGGTGCAGCCCACGCCGATATTGATGAAGTCGCGCTTGGGGAAGTACCAGCCGTAGCCCCTCAGGTCCGGCTCGACGTAGATCTCGGGCGCGCGCAGGAAGGGCTCGAGCCGCTCCATCCACGGAGGCGGCAGCCGCGTCTCGCTCTCCTGCGCCACCACCACCTCCTCGCGCTCGGACACCGCCCCGAGGGCGCGCGCCACCGGGCAGCGGTGCCCGCCCGCCCCGATCACCACCGGCGCCTCGAAGAGGCCGCGGTCGGTCTCCACCGAGACCCGGTCCGCCCGCTCGGTCACGCCCCCCACCCGGAGCCCCCAGCGTACGTCGGCCCCGGCGGCGGCCGCCCGCTCGAGCAGGTAGTGATCGAACTCGCGGCGGATGATCCCATAACTCGTGGGTCGCCGCCAGTCCGTCTCGTGGCGCGCCCCCGCGAACTCGAGCACGCACGCGTCGAAAGGCTGGATGGTCAGCGGGTACTTGTCGGGATCGATCTCCAGGTCCGCGAGCGCCTCCGGGGTCACCCACCCCGCGCAGATCTTCACGCGCGGGAAGACGGCCGCGTCGAGCACGAGCGGGCGCAGGCCGGCCACGGCCAGCCGCCAGGCGGCGGTGCTGCCGCCGGGACCTCCCCCCACCACGATCACGTCGTGGTCCATCACCGCCTCCACAGGGACAGGAGGATCGAGAGCTTCTGGAGCGGCGTCACCTTCAGGGCCTCGACAATATTGGCCACGTCCATGGCCGAGAACAGATCGCCCTCCAGATCGATCCGGTTCTGCACGTAGGCCTCGGCGAAATTGTACGGCGACGGGTCGCAGATGAGGTGAAGAAACGTCTCCGGGCTCTTGATCACCGCCGTGCAGGCGGGCGTGTCGGAACCGAAGCGCACCTCCTGGCCGTCCCAGAGCCGGAAGGCGAAAGATGCGGGGAGGGGGCCGAAGACCTTCTGTAGTATGGCGGCCGCCCGCGCGGGGGTCGGGGTGGGGGTGAGAAAGGCCAGCATCAGCCGCGTATGGTCTTCATGACGTCGGGGTTCTCGAACGCGCGCTTGGGCTCTCCCTCGAATATGATCTCCCCGCGGTCGATGGCATAGAGGCGATCCGCCACGCGGGAGGCGGTCATGAGGTTCGACTCCGCGATGAGCAGCGAGATGCCCATCTCCTTGATCCGCTTCACCGCGTCGATAAAGCGGCTCACCACGACCGGGGCCAGCCCCTCGAAGGGCTCGTCCAGGAGCAGGATCGACGGCGACAGCGTCATGGCCCGCCCGATCGCCACCATCTTCTTCTGCCCGCCGGACAGGTAGAGCCCGCGCCGGGTCGCGAAGTGCGCGATCTCGGGAAAGAGGCCGAGCACGCGCTCGTCGATGCCGTTGCCGGCGCCCACCCTCGGGGCCCCCTTCCCCGCCGAGCGGGCCAGCGACTGGCTGATCATGAAGTTCTCGGCCACGGTCAGATCGGGGAAGATCCCCGCGTCCTCCGGCGAGTAGCCGATCCCGGCGAGGGCGCGCTGGTGCGTGGGCAGCCGCGTGATGTCGCGGCCGGCCAAGGCGATCCGGCCGCTCTTGACCGGCAAGAGCCCCATGATGCCGTCGATGGTGGTGGTCTTGCCGGCTCCGTTGCGGCCGACGAGACACACCGACTCGCGGTCACCCACCGACAGCGAGAGGTTGCGCAGCACCTGGGCGGGCCCGCGGAAGATGTTCAGACGCTCGAGCTCGAGCATGACGTCAGGCCGTCCGGGTGCCGAGCAGGTTGGCGGTGACCTGCGGGTTGCTCCGGATCTGGTCCGGGGTGCCGTCGGCCAGGATCGTCCCCTGGTGCATGGCGACTATCCGAGGACAGTAGGTGAAGACGACGTCCATGTCGTGCTCGACGATCACCGCGGTGATACCGCCCGAGCGCACCACCTGACTGATGATGTCCATGATCGGGGCCTTCTCGCGCGTGCTGACCCCGCTGGTGGGCTCGTCGAGGAAGAGTAGCTTGGGCTTGAGCGCGTAGGCCACCGCCACGTCGAGCAGCTTGCGCTCGCCCTGGGACAGCCCGCCCGCCGCCGCGCGGGCCCGGCTCTCCAGACCGAACTGCTTCAACACCGCGAATGCCTCGTCCCGCACCGCGACGTCGGCGTCGGCCAGCGAGAGGAGCCGTCGCGTGCGGCCTTCACGCGAGAAGATGGCCAGGGCCACGTTGTCGTGCACGCTGAGCTGGTCGAAGAGGTTGACGAGCTGGAAGCTGCGCGCGATGCCGAGCTCGATCTTCCGGTGGATGGAGGCGCGCGTGATGTCGGCGCCCTGGAACTCGATGCGCCCCGAGTCGGGCGGGATGAGGCCGCTGATCAGGTTGATCAGGGTCGTCTTGCCCGCCCCGTTGGAGCCGATCAGGGCCAGCACCTCGCCCGCGGTCACCGTGAAGTCCACGTGGTCCACCGCGTGCGTCTCCCCGAAGGACTTGGCGAGCTGCGTCGTCTTGAGGATGTCCACTCTCAGGCCGCCTTCGCAACGCGTGGGATCAATCGTTTCAAAGTCCCGACGATGCCCGCGGGCAGGGCCAGCACCAGCACCACCAGCACGATGCCCAGCACCATCTGCCAGTACACGGTGTGGCCCACCGCGTAGGTCTCGAGGTAATTGTAGATGATCGCGCCGACGACGGGCCCGAAGAAGGTCTGGAAGCCGCCCAGCACCGTGAAGAAGACCATCTTGCCCGAAAAGGTCCAGTGCAGGATGTCGGGCGTGGTGAGGCCGTTGAGCGGCACCCACAGGGCCCCCGCCACTCCCGTGAAGATGCCGGAGATGAGGAAGGCGACCCAGCGGTAGTGCCAGACCTGCACGCCCACGAACTCCGCGCGCGTCTCGTTGTCGCGGATGGCCTGGAGCGCCTTGCCAAAGGGCGAGTGCACGATCACCCACATGACGGTCGCGCACACGACGAAGACGGCGAGCACGTAGAAGTAGTAGCGGTGCGAGAGGAAGTCGAACTTGTCGCCCCCCGCCCGCACGAACCCGCCGAGCAGCGTGGGCGTCGGCACGCGGAGGCCGTCGCTGCCGCCGGTCACCCAGAAGAACTTGAAGGCGAGGCTCCAGAGCACCTGGGAGAGCGCCAGCGTCAGGATGCCGAAGAAGATCTTGGTGTAGCGCACGCAGAGCAAACCAAAGAGCGCCGCCACCGCGCCCGAGGCCACGATGCCCCCGAGCAGGAAGACCTCCATGGACTCGACCTTGAGATACTTGACCACGAAGGCCACCGCGTAGGCCCCCATCCCGAAGTAAGCGGAGTGGCCGAACGACAAGAGGCCCGTGTAGCCCAGCAGCAGGTTGAAGCCCAGCGCCGCGATGGCGAAGACCAGGCCGTAGGAAAGCAGCACGGTGTGGTAGGGCGGGACCACGAAAGGCAGCGCGATGAGGGCCAACAGGACGGGCGCCGACCAGGCGAGCACGCGGCGCGGCGGCGCGGTCATGGCCCTCATGCGCGCCCCAGGATCCCGGCGGGCCGGATGAGGAGCACGAGCGCGGCCATCAGGTAGAGCACGGCCAGCTCGATCTCGGGGAAGAACGTGATGCCGGCCTCGCGCACCAGGCCCACCATGAGCGCGCCGATCAGCGCCCCCTCCAGACTGCCGAGCCCGCCGATGACCACGACCACGAAGGCGAGGATGAGGGCGTCCACCCCCATCCCGAGCACCGCCCCCTGCTGCGGGACGATCACCGCGCCGCCCAGCCCCGCCATGAAGCAGCCGAGCGTGAAGGCCTGCACGTAGACGCGGTTGACGTTGACGCCCAGGGCCGAGGCCATCCGCATGTTCTGGGAGGTCGCGCGCAGCACCACCCCGAACTGCGTCCGGTACACGAAGGCCCAGAGCGCCGCGGCGGCCACCCCGCCGATGACGATCACGACGAGGTTGTAGGTCGGGTAGATGGACTCGCCGATCGTGAGGCTGCCCATCCCCTCGTAGAGCGCGCTCACCTGCAGCGGGTACGGCCCCCACAGCAGGCGCATCAGGTCCTCCAGGATCAGGAGGAGCCCGAAGGTGATCAGGAGCTGATACTCCTCGGCGCGGCGATAGAGCGGCCGCAGCAGCGTCGGCTCGAGCACCGCCCCCAGCGCCCCCGCGGCCAGCGCCCCCACCGGCAGCAGCGCGTAGAGCCAGGGGCTCGCCTCGGTCGCGCCGCCCAGCGCGCGCCCCACCGCCCACGCCGACACGTAGGCGCCGAAGGCGTAGAGGTTGCCGTGCGCGAGGTTCACGATGCGCATGACCCCGTAGATCAGGCTCAGCCCGCCCGCGATCAGGAACATCACCGACGCGTACAGCAGGGCGTTCAGGAGGTGGACGACGAGAGTGTCCATGAGCGGATAAGATGCCTCAACTCAGGGGGTGGCTTCAATCCTTAACTGGGCCGTCGCCACCTCGGGATTCACGAGGTTGTCGCCCAGGGCCAGGGCCACCAGCGCGGTATAGGCGCCGGGCTTGAGGCGGCCCTTGAGGTCGACGACGAGGCGAGAGGCCTGCACCTCGCGCGAGACGCCCGCGGCGGCGACCGCGCCGTCTCCGCCCAGGATCACGTAGCGGCAGGCGGGCAGATCGGCCTTGTCCTCCTCGCCCCGCGAGCCGAGCGGCTCGCGGACGAGCCGGTACTCGCGCAGGAACTTCTCCAGCCGCTCGATCTCCGCGCTCACCTCGAGCCGGTCGCCCCGGACGGTGATGCGCGAGACGTAGGCGCGCCGCGGAATGGCGAAGCGATCGTACGTCCCCACCCCGAGCGGGTTGTTCATGTCCCGGAAGACCTGGAGCACCACCGCGCCGTCGCTCCACTTCTCGAGCTGGTAGGGCCCGTTGGTGACGAGGTAGTGGCCGCGCCGCTGGGCGAACTGGCGGAGCGCGGCCCAGCGCGCCTGCGCTTCGTCGGCCGCCACCAGCCGCTGGAGCGGCTCCGGCACGTGGTTCTGCCGCGCGAGGCCGTCGAGGATGGCGCCCAGCTCCGCGCGGGTCTTGGGATCACGCACGAGGTCCAGCCAGCGCACGCCGCGCCGGCGGGCCTCCCCGGCGGAGAATGCACCCACGCCTCGCTTGACCGCCTCTTCCATGAGCACGGTGACGTGCCAGGGCGTGGCGCTCCAGGGCGGCGCCAGCGCGGCCAGCTCCCGGGGATCCGGCGAAGCCGAGTGGAGATATACCTCGACGACCGGCACCACGTAGGTGAACGTGATGTCGCTGTAGCGTCGCACCTCGCTGTCCACTTTCACCAGCCGTACGCCGGCGAGCGCTTGCCGCGCGGTGGCGGTGGCCGCGTCCACCGCCGGATCGTACTCCACGCTGCCCGGCGCCCGGCTGCCGCCGCTCCAGTGCGCGGCGAACACGTAGGGGTAGAGCGCGTCGGCGGGGGTGACGCGCGTGTTGTCGTGGGCCGCCGATCCCCAGAGACGATACGTGACCTTGGCCTTCGCGGTCCTGCCCTTGCCCACCGGGAGGAGCAGACCGGTCCCGGACTCCGGCAGCACCGCGTCCTCGGGGATCTCGATGCTGGATGCGCCGCCCACCACGACCGCGCCGGGCACCGCGCGATGCGGGACGAAGCCCGAGGCGTATGGAGCCGGCAGCAGCCCGGGGTCGCCCAGCGCGGCCCAGAGCAGGCGTCCGGCCACGTCGGTGAAGCCGGCGACGGGATTCCAGGCGGCGGTGGGCCGCACCGCCGTGCCCACCTTCATCCAGCCATTCCACGGGAAGTCTTTCAGCTTCGCGGTCCGGACGAAGATCTCGGAGTCGAAGCCGGCCTGCGAGTCCCACGCGACATTCTCGATGCCCTGCGAGAACTCCGAGTTGAACGGTTCGCGCCGCACCGTGTAGCCCAGGACCACGCGCTCGCAGCCGGCGGTGAGCCGCGAGACGAGCCGCCGCTCCAGCTCGGCCCGCTCCGCCGCACCTTGGTAGGCCCCGGTGACCAGCCGGCGGTAGAGGGAGTCGGCGGCCTGCCGGCCGGCCGCGTCCGTCATCGAGGGCGCGTGGAGGAGATAGGCGTGGAACCACCCCTCCTTGAGCCACGGCGGGGCGAAAGATCCGCCGGCGGGCACCGCCTGCGTGGCTAGCAGGGTCTGGAGATCCACCTCCTCGAGGCTCACGCCCGCCGCCTTCGACTCGTTCCGCTCCCTCGGCGACTTCAGCAGCCGCTCGGCGACGAGCCCGCCGCGGGGCACGACGCGAGGCGGCCGGCCCGCCGGCGCGGTCTCCACCGCCTTGCGCGCGGACTGCGCGAGGTCCCAGTGCTGCAGATAGTCGGCGTGGTACGGCGTGATGGGGTACGGATGCGCGACAAAGGCGGCCCGCGAGGCCCCGAGGCTCTTGCCGATGCGCAGCGCGGTCGCGCAGCGGGCCTGCGGCGTGGAGGCACCGGGCGCCGCGGGATCGAGCGTAGCCACCAGATATCCCTGGAGCGACTCGACCGAGCTCACGTTGGCGGGGAGCCGCCCGCCCCCGAAGGGATCGGCCCCCAGGTAGGCGTGGAGCGTGGCGTTCTTCAGCTGCGCCGCGGCCGCGGCGGGCGTGAGCGTCTCGAGGCGGATCTCCTGCGGGTAGTAACCGGGATAGAAGGGCAGCTCGTGGCCGGCCCGTGCGGGCGCCACGAGGGCGAGAGACAGCGCGAGGGCAAGGGTGAGGAGCCGCATGCCCTCACCCGTGCCCTCGCCTCCTCGCTTTCAGGCCTTGACCGTCGGCCAGGTCTTGTCGATCCAGGTGTAGGTCGAGGTCGGATCGCCCTTGGGCCAGCCGGGAGGCGCCGTGATGTTGCGGATCGGGATCGTGATGATGCGGTTCGGGTCCAGGATCTGGAACGGATAGTCGGGCGAGTTGATGCTGAAGCCCGTCATCGCGTCCTTGTAACCCTGGTGGGTATCGGGCCGGATGTAGACATAGCCCGCGGGGCCGGCGTGCATCGCGCCCTCGAGCTGGCTGATGATCGCGTCCTCGTCCGGCCAGCCGCCGGTCAGCTTGTTCGCCTTCTCGATGGCGGTCTTCAGCATGTAGAGCGTCGAGTAGGAGCCCTCGGACTGGAAGTTCGGATACTCCTTCCAGCGGTCGAAGTACTTCTTCACGAACTGGGCGTTGAGCGGCCAGCGGTCGCCCGCCGGGTAGTTGAAGTAGTAGTTGGAGTGGACGCCCGCGATGACGCCCTCCGGGTGGTCTTTCCCGATGGCGTGCGGGGCCACGCCGAAGGCGATGGTGGACGCGAACTTCATCTTCTTGAACATGTCGTAGCGCAGCGCCTGCTTGTACATGGCCACGTAGTCGCCGCCCCACACCGAGGACACCAGAAGATCGGGCTTGGAGGAGATCGCCTTGGTGATGTGGGAGGTGAAGTCGGTGGTGCCGAGCTTGGGCCAGCCTTCGGACACCACCTGGGCGCCCGGCACCATCTTCTTCATCACGATGCCGAAATGGTCGAAGGCGTTGCGCCCGTAGGAGTAGTCGGGGTGGATGTGGGCGATGCGCTTGATCTGCTTGCCCCACGTCATGGCCGCGGCCACCGCGCAGGTGACGCCGTCCGCCGACTGGATGTTGGTGATGCGGAAGATGTAGTGGGGATTCGGCACCGCCTTGTCGAACAGGAAGTCGGTGCAGCCGTCCACGAAGATCGTGAGCAGCTTCAGCTCCTCGGCCACCGGGCCAAGCGCGGGGGTGTTGCCGCTCGAGATGACGCCCGTGAAGAGGTCGATCTTCTCCGACAGCTTCATCCGGCGCATTTCCTTGACGTTGGCGTCGGTGCCCGCGGCCTCGTCGGCCTTGAGGGTCTCGATCTTGCGCTTGCCGAGTAGGCCACCCTGGGCGTTGATCTCCTCCGCGGCCAGGGTATGTCCCTTGAACGAGGGCTCCCCGAGAACGGCGGCCGCCCCGGTGAAGAAGGTCATGTGCCCGATCTTGTATGGCGCGTCCGGGATATTGCCCTTGGGCTGCGCGTGCGCCTGGGAGATCAGGGGCACCGCGGCCAGGGGTACCCCGGCCGCCGCGGCGGCGCCGGCGGCGGCGGTGCCGACGGTCACACCCAGACCGGCCAGGAAGTCTCGGCGGGTAACTTCTTGCGTCATGGTTCTGCCCTCCTCATTGGGGGACGATTGGGAACCTCGTTGCGGACGACGGGGGTCATGCGTGGTAATACTGCCCTAGCAACCGCGGGGACCGCAAGAAGTTCCCGGAGACTATAATCGAGGACCATGGACCGGGTCGGGCGCGTCTTAGCGGGCATCGCGGGAGGAGTCCGGCAGGCGCTGCGCGCGCGGTGGGGCGTCTTCGCCGGGGTGGGCGTGGCGGTGCTCGTCCTGGACATCCTGGTCCCGGTCCTGGTGCTCTCGATCGCCCGGAAGCCCGTTGACTACTTCATGGTCAACCCCTGGCTGTCCAACCTTCCCGGCTACCTGACCTCCGGCAAAGGCCCGCTCACCGAGCGGCTCGGACGAGCCTGGGAGCTCGCGCTCTTCTGGTTCTCGGCCAACGGCACCTTCGGCATCGAGTGGGGCTTCGCGGTGACCGCGGCCGACCTCGCGCGCTTCGCGCTGACCGCGGCGCTGGTCGGCGCGTATTTCGCGCTGTGGGTTCACCGCCGCGACCGGGGCGGCGCCCCCGGGTGGCGTCCCACCGTGGGGCAGCAGGGCGGGATGCTGGGCGCGGTGGGGAGCGTCTTCGGCGTGGCCACCGGCGGCTGCACGGTCATGGGCTGCGGCGCGCCCGTGATCCCGGTGGTCGGCCTGGCCTTCGTGGGCCTGTCGAGCGGCACCCTCGCATGGCTGTCGCAGCTCTCCACCGTGGCCACCCCGCTGGTGATCGGCGGGATGGCGGCGGCCGTGCTCTGGCAGGCATGGCGCGTGGGCGATTCCCCCGTTCGAGCGCCGGCTCCGCCGGCGCAATCTGTCTTTGGGGGGAGGTTCGGAAGGGGGGCGCAGCCCCCCTCCGAGTCTTAACGTCCCTTGAACTGGGGCTCGCGCTTCTCCACGAAGGCGCGGGTGGCCTCGCGGTGGTCTTCGGTCATGCCGGTGCGCGTGTGATGCCACGCCTCGAGATCGAGCATCTCCTTGAGCGAGGCGCTCTCGGCCGCGTTCATGTTCCGCTTCATGTAGCGATAGGCGACGCGCGGCCCGCGCGCCAGCCGCGAGGCCAGGGCCATCGTCTCGTCTTCGAGTCGTGCATCGGCTACGACGCGGTTCACGAGCCCGAGGGCGAGCGCCTGCTGGGCGTCGAGCAGATCCGCGGTGAAGTACAGCTCGCGCGCCTTCGCGGTTCCCACGAGCTGGGTCAGATAGTAGCTGCCGCCGAAGTCGCCCGAGTAGCCGACGCGCGCGAAGGCGGTGCCGAGGCGCGCGGTATCGCTCGCGATCCGCATGTCGCAGGCCATCGCCAGCGAGAGGCCCGCCCCCGCCGCCGGCCCCCGCACCATCGCGATGGTGGGCTTGGGCATCTCGTGGAGCCACCGTGACGTCTCCATGCGGGCGCGCAGCGCCTCGGCCTTCTCCTCCATGGTCTGACCGCCCAGCTCGTTGCCCTCGGCCATCGCCTTGACGTCGCCGCCCGCGCAGAAGCCGCGCCCGGCGCCGGTGAGCACGATCACGCCCACCGCCGGATCCTCGGCCAGGCGCGGCAGAGCCTCCAGGAGCGCGTCCAGCATCGGGCGCGACATGGCGTTGAGCCGGTCGGGCCGGTTGAGGGTGAGCACGGCGACTCCATCCTTCACGTTCTCGATCAGGTCGGTGGTCATCGGGGCCCCTCCTTCCGGAGCAGCCGCGATTCTACCGCGGCGCCGGCCGCGCTGGCCTGCCGATTAGCCATGCGCGGCCGCCTGCTCGCCCTGGCCCTCGCCGCGCTCCTCGCTCCATCCGCCGCCGGGGCGGCGGAGCTGCCCACCGTCGCCCGGACCATCGAGGTGGCCGGCGTCACGCGGAGCTATCTGCTGCGCATGCCGGCGGCCCTCGGTCCGGGCCCCGCGCCCCTCGTCCTCGTCTTCCACGGTGGGGGCGGAGACGGCCCGGGTACCGAGCGGCTCACCCGCTTCAGTGCCCTGGCGGATCGGGAGGGGTTCCTGGTCGCCTATCCCGAGGGTCTCGGCCGGAACTGGAACGACGGGCGCGAGTTCGCCAGCTCGCGCGCGCATCGCGAGCATGTCGACGACGTGGGCTTCGTGGCCGCGCTGCTGGGCGCCATCGCGCGCGTTCATCCGGTGGACCCGCGGCGCGTCTACGCCACCGGGATCTCCAACGGCGGCATCTTCTCGCACTACGTGGCGGCGCGCCTCTCCTCGCGCATCGCGGCCATCGCGCCGGTGGTGGGCGGCATCGCGGATCCGCCCGAGCCGTGGTTCCGGCCCGAGCAGCCGGTCTCGGTGCTGATCCTCCAGGGGACGACGGATCCGCTCGTGCCCTACCGCGGCGGGGCCATCGCCTTCGGACGAGGCAAGATCATCGATACCGAGGAGGCGGCGCGGCGCTGGGCGCTCGTGAACGGCGCGGCGCGCGAGCCGGAAGCGCTGGCTCCTGGGCCGACCGGAGCCGGCTCCCGGAGGAACCGCTGCGGCGGGCTACGGCTCGTCTACCCGGACGGGCGCGACGGCAGCGAGGTGGTGCTGGTGCGGCTCGAGGGCGGCGGGCACACGTGGCCGGGCGGCGCTCAGTATCTGCCGGAGACGCTGATCGGCCGCGTCTGCCACGACTTCGACGCGACCGCCCTGATCTGGGAGTTCTTCAAGGCGCATCCCAAGCGAAGCGGGGACTAGGCTCGCGCCGCCGGCACGCGCTCGGCCTCGCGGGTCTTCGCGCCCTCGGTGGCCAGGAAGGAGCGGGGCCGGAACGCGGCGGGCGGCAGGCCCAGCTCGAGGATCCCCCGCTCGAGCCACACGTGCTGGTCCGTCATGACCGCGGAGGCCACGCGGTTCTTGAGCGCGTCCTCGTTGCGCCACAGGTCGGCGAAGAGCCGCCGGACCTTCCGCCGGGCGTTCCGGCAGAAGAGATCGGCCAGTTCACCGGCGCGGCCGGCCTCGGGATAGCGCCCGTCGGCGAGCCGGGCCGCGTGGCTGACCGCGGCCGCCATCGCGAACAGCTCCATGACGATGTCCACGGTGCGGAACAGAAAGGCCTGCTTCCGCTCCATCCGCGCGCGGTAGATCAGCATGCCGTGGAAGCTCTGCCGGGCCAGCCGGCGGGCGCTCCGCTCCACGAAGCGCAGGTGCGGGGCCAGCTTCCCGAACTCGGCGAAACGCCCGAAGGCCACGAGACCCCTCAGCCAGAGGAGCGGATACCACTTGCCGTAGAACGCCGCCACCCCGGGCAGGGCCGCGCGCTTCTCGGCCCCGCCCCGGCGCGGGTCGATGAGTCCGCCCGCCACCTGCAGATGCTTGTCCACCGCCTCGCGCGCCATGAAGAGGTGCATGATCTCGCTCGAGCCCTCGAAGATGAGGTTGATGCGCAGGTCGCGCATCATGCGCTCGACGCCGATCGGCGCCTCGCCCCGCCCGGCCAGCGACGTCTCGGTCTCGTAGCCGCGCCCGCCGCGGATCTGGAGCGTCTGGTCGGCCAGCTCCCAGGCCCGGACGGTGTTCCACTCCTTGGCCGCGGCCGCCTCGAGCCGGATGTCGTAGCCCCCGCGATCGGCCATCTCGGCGGCGAGCTTGGCCACCGAGTCCATGGCGAACCCGGTCGCCGCCATGTCCGCGATGCGGTGGCCGATCACCTCGTGCTTCCAGATCGGCGCGCCCCACTGCACGCGCGCGGTGGCCCAGCCGCGGCAGATCTCGAGACAGCGCTTGGCCACGCCGGCGCACACCGCGGGCAGGGTGAGCCGTCCGGTGTTGAGCGTCACCAGCGCGATCTTGAGCCCCTGCCCCTCGCGGCCGATCAGGTTCTCGCGCGGCACCCGCACGTTGCGGAAGGTGATGACGCCGTTGGCGAGCGCCTTGAGGCCCATGAACCGGCAGCGGTACTCAACCGTGACGCCCTCCCACCCGGTTTCCACGATGAACGCACTGATGCGATGGTTCTGCGGATCACGCGCCATCACCACCAGCAGCTCCGCGAGGGTGCCGTTGGTGCACCAGAGCTTCTCGCCGTTGAGCACGTAGTGGTCGCCCCGTGGCTCGGCCACCGTGGAGAGGCTCGCGGGATCCGAGCCCACGTCGGGCTCGGTGAGGGCGAAGGCGGAGATGGCCCCCGCCGCGCAGCGGGGCAGGTACTTGGCCTTCTGCTCGGGGGTGCCGAAGAGCTTGAGCGGCTGCGGCACCCCGATGGACTGGTGCGCGGAGAGCACCGCCGCGATGTTGCCGTCGTAGCTGCCCACCAGCTCCATGACCCGGCAGTACTCGGACACCGTGAAGCCGAGGCCGCCGTACTCCTTCGGGATCTTCATGCCGAAGGCGCCCAGGCGCCGCAGGCCGGCCAGCACCGGCGCGGGATACTCCCCGCTCTGGTCGATGGCGACCGGGTCGACCGCTTCGCGGAGGAACTTTCTGAGGTCGTCGACGAACCGCGCGAACTCGGGCCGCTCCTTCCCCGCGTGCGGGAACGGGTGGATCAGGTCGAGGGCCAGGTGGCCGAGGAAGAGATCACGCAGGAACCCGCGGCCTTCCCAGACCTCCTGGCGGGCCTGCTCGGCCACCCGCCGGGATTCTTCCTCGGTCGGCATCCGGGCATCGGCTGTGCTCATGGCGCCCTCCAATCACGTCGATTCTAGTATGCTCTGCCCGCGGAACCAACACGGGCTGGACCGAGGAGGTCGCCACCATCGCCACCGACGAGATCGAGCAGCGCGTGCGCCGGGTTCTCGACGGTCTCGGCCTCTCCCACGAGATGGTCGAGATCGACCCGCAGTACGCCGACACCGCCGCCTTCTGCGCCCGGTACGGCTACCCCATGGAGCAGTCGGCCAACACCATCATCGTCGGCTCGAAGAAGGAGCCCAAGCGCTACTGCGCCTGCGTGGTCCGCGCCACGAAGCGCGTGGACGTCAACCACACGGTGCGGAAGCTGCTGGGCGTCCCGCGCCTCTCCTTCGCTGACCCCGAGGAGACGCGCGCGCTCACCGGGATGATGCTCGGCGGCGTGACCGTCTTCGCGCTGCCCCCGGACCTGCCGGTCTACGTGGACGAGGGGCTGATGGGCCAGCCCTGGATCATCCTGGGCGGGGGGAGTCGGTCGCTCAAGGTGAAGGTCTCGCCCGAGGTCTTCCGCGTTCTGCCCAACGCGTCGGTCATCCCGGGGCTGGTGTCGGCATGACGCCGGCCGCCGACGGTCCCAACGACGCCACCCCCATCACGCGCGCGCAGAATCGCGCGTTCCTCGACGCGCTCCCCTTCGAGGATACCCAGGACTTCGAGGACGCGCGGCGCGGATTCCTGGCCACGCTGCCCGAGGTCGAGATCAGGAACGCGCAGGGCCGCGTCGTCTGGAGTCTCCGGGACTACGCGTTCCTCGCCGAGACGGAGGCGCCGCCCACCGTGAACCCGAGCCTGTGGCGGCAGGCTCGGCTGAACATGCACAACGGCCTCTTCCTGGTCACGGATCGCATCTACCAGATCCGCGGGTTCGATCTCTCCAACATGACGATCCTCGAGGGCGACCGGGGCGTCATCGTCATCGATCCCCTGGTGACGATGGAGGTCGCGAGGGCGAGCCTGGATCTCTACTTCGAGCATCGCGGCCGGCGGCCGGTCACCGCGATCATCTACACCCACAGCCACACCGACCACTACGGTGGCGTGCGCGGCGTCGTCGACCCCGCCCAGGTCGAGGCGGGAGAGGTCCCGATCATCGCGCCGGCGGGATTCCTGGAAGAGGTCGCCTCGGAGGCCGTGCTCGCGGGCACCGCGATGGTCCGGCGCGGACAGTTCCAGTTCGGCGCCACCCTGCCCAAGGGCCCGCGGGGCCAGGTGGACGCCGGGCTCGGCAAGGTGACATCACGCGGGACGGTGACGCTGATCCCTCCCACGCGCACCATCACGGAGCCGATCGAGACCCACCGGATCGACGGCATCGAGATCGTGTTCCAGCTCACCCCGGAGACCGAGGCGCCCGCCGAGATGCACATGTTCTACCCGGAGCTGCGGGCGCTGAACCTCGCCGAGAACGCCACCCACAACCTGCACAACATCTATCCCATCCGCGGCGCCCAGGCCCGCGACGCCAACGCGTGGGCCAAGTATCTCAACGAGGCGATGGATCGGTTCGGGCGCGAGGCCGACGTGGCCTTCGCCCAGCACCACTGGCCGGTATGGGGCAATGCCCGCCTCCTCGACTACCTCGGCAAGCAGCGCGACCTCTACAAGTACCTGCACGACCAGACGGTGCGGCTCATGAACCACGGCTACAAGCCGGCGGAGATCGCGGAGCGGCTCGCCCTACCCGAGAGCCTCTCCGCGACGTGGCACGTGCGCGGGTACTACGGCACCCTCCGCCACAACGCGAAGTCCGTGTATCAGCGCTACCTCGGCTGGTACGACGCCAACCCGGCCAACCTCGACCCGCTGCCGCCGGTCGAGCGCGGGCGGAAGTACGTCGCGTACATGGGAGGCGCCCGCGCGGCCATCGCGCGGGCGCGCGAGGACTTCGGGGCCGGCGAGTACCGCTTCGTCGCCGAGGTCATGAGCCACGTGGTGTTCGCCGATCCGTCGAACGCGGAGGCGCGCCAGCTCGGGGCCGCCGCGCTCGAGCAGCTCGGCTACGCGGCGGAGTCGGCGACCTGGCGCAACGCCTATCTGCTCGGGGCTCTCGAGCTCCGCCGCGGTACCGGCGACGCGGGGGCGCGGGCCCCGGTCAGCCCCGACGTGGTACGAGCCATGAGCCTCGACCTCTTCTTCGACTACCTGGGCGTTCGACTCGACGGGGAGAAAGCGGAAGGCAAGCGCATCGTGGTGAACTGGGTCTTCTCCGACCTCGGCGAGCGGTACGCGCTGACCCTCGAGAACTGCGCCTTGACCTATCTCGCCGGGCGCGGGAGCGCGCGCGCGGACGCCACCGTGACCCTCGAGCGGTCCGTGCTCGACCGCCTGGTCCTGCGGGAGACGACCCTCGCGGAGGCGATGGAGCGCGGGCTCGCGCGCGTCGATGGCGATAGAGCGAAGGTCGTCGAGCTCTTCGGCCTGCTCGATGACTTCACGCTGATGTTCGAGGTCGTGGAGCCGAAGCCCTGACCACCCCTCACCGCCGGCCACCCCCTCACCGCCGGCCACCTCTCGCCCTACCCTCTCCCCTGAGGGGAGAGGGAGAGCTACTCGCGGAGGGCACCCGCGAGGAGACCACGCACCAGATAGCGCTGGAAGGCGACGACGATGAAGATGGGCGGCAGGCTGGCCAGGAGCGAGGCGGCCGCGATGTCGCCCCAGGGCACCTCGAAGACGCCCGGGAAGAGCGCGAGCGCCACCGGCACCGTGCGGCTCGCTTCGGTCGCGGTGAAGCTGTAGGCGAAGAGGAACTCGTTCCAGGAGAAGAGGAAAGCCAGGAGGCCCGCCGAAGCCATGCCGGGGGCCACCAGGGGCAGCACCACCCAGCGCAGCGTGGCCAGCCGGCCCGCGCCGTCCACCGCCGCCGCCTCCTCGAGCGCGGGCGGGATCTCGCGGATGAAGCCGGCCAGGAGCCAGACCACCAGCGGCAACGTGAACGACGTATCGGCCAGGATCAGTGCGAGCCAGGTGTCGCGCAGGCCGAAGGCCCGCATCATGAGATAGAGCGGGCTCACGGTGGCGATCTGGGGAAACGCGGTGGCCGCGATCATGCCGAGGAGGATGAGGCCGCGACCGGAAACCGGCAGGCGCGCCAGCGCGTAGGCGGCGAGCGCGCCGAGCCCTACCGCGAGGAGCGTGCTCAGGAGCGCGATGCCCAGGCTGTTGACGAGCGCGCGCGGCATCAGGCTCTGGCGGAAGACCACGTCATAGTGGGCGAAGGTGAGGCGGCTCGGCCAGAGCTGCGCGAGCGGCAGGAGCTCCGCGTCGGGGCGCAGCGAGGTCAACGCCTGCCAGAAGAAGGGCGCCGCGTAGAGCGCGAGCCCCAGCAGCACCAGCGGGTCGCGGAGGCGCCCCGCTCTCATGCCGTCCGCTCCTGACGGTTGATCAGGCGCAGATAGCCCACGGCCACGAGCATGACGAGGACGAAGACGACCACGCCGATGGCCGAGCCGAATCCCACCTGCAGGGTCTGGAACAGCGCCCGGTAGGCGTACACCGTGAGCGTCTCGGTGCTGCCCGCCGGCCCGCCGCCGGTCAGCACGAACATGAGGTCGAAGGCGCGCAAGGCGTCGAGAGTCCGGAAGAGCAGGGCGACCAGCAGGATCGGCCGCACGAGCGGCCACGTGATGCGGGCGAAGGCCGGCCAGCCCGCCGCCCCGTCCACCTGGCCGGCCTCGTAGAGCTCGGGCGGAATCGTGAGGAGCCGCGCGTAGCACAAGAGGGCCACGAACGGCGTCGTGCGCCAGACGTCGGCCGCGATCAGCGCGGGCAGCGCCAGGGCCGGGTCGCCGAGCCAGTTGATGGCGAGGCCCCCCAGCAGAAAGTTCACGAGGCCGCCCGAGGGATGGTAGAGCCACTCGAACAGCTTGGCCGTCACCACCGAGGGGAGGGCCCAGGCCAGCAGCAGGAGCGCGAGGGCCGCCCGCCGCCAGTGGCGCTGGCCGCGCAGGGCCAGCGCGACGCCCAACCCGAGCGCACACTCGAGCGCGACCGAGACCAGCGTGAATGCCCCGGTGACCCCCGCCGCGTTCCAGAAGCGCGTGTCCACCGCGAGGAAGGCATAGTGCTCGAGGCCGGCCCAGCGCGCGATCGAGAACACCGGGATCCGGTACTGGAGCGAGAGCCACAACACCCACAACGCGGGATACACGGTGAGCCCGCCGAGCACGAGGAGCGCCGGGGCGAGGAGGAGCCAGGCGAGGCGCCGGTCGGTCACGGGGCGATCGCCCGCAGGAGGTGGTCGACCTGGGCGGTGGCGTCGGCGATAGCCCGCTCCGGCGACTTGCGGCCGACCAGCACCGCGGAGAACTCGGGCTGCAGCGTGGTGGAGAGCATCAGGTAGTAGGGCGTGATCGGGCGCGGGTGCCCTCTCTGCATCAGCCCGAGCAGGGCGGGCAGGCTCGGGTCCCGAGCGACGAGCGCCGCGTCGTGGTAGAGGCTCGGGCGCGAAGGCCGCAGCGCGGCGCCCTCGGTCATGGCCCGCTGCGCGGCATCGCTCGTCAGGAAGCGCACCAGCTCCACCGCGAGGGCCCGATGCCGCGTGCGCGCGCTCACCGCCAGATGCGCGCCTCCGGTGGAGCCCCTGCCCCCCTCGCCATGAGGCAGCCGGGGCAGCGGCGCGACCCCCACCTTGCCGCGTACCGCCGAGCCCGGCAGCTCGAAGAGATCGAGCGCGTACGGCCAGCTCCGCAGGAAGATCGCCCGCCCGTCGCCGAAGGGTCGCCGGGTCAGCTCCTCGTCGCCCGCGGTGACCCAGCCCGGGCTCACCCCGCTCTCGATCAGCCCGCGCAGGAACGCGAGCGACTCCCGCGCGCGGGCGGGCTCGGGGAAGGGCCGGCCCGCGTCGTCGAGCAGGCGCGCGCCGTTGGCCCACAGGGCCTCCAGCACGTTGACCATGCCGCCCTCGTATTGCTTGCCCTGCCAGAGGAAGCCGTCGAGGCGCGGATCGCGCTCGCCCTCGCGGATCCGCCGCACCTGCCGGACCAGCTCGTCGTAGGCCTCGGGCGGCGCGAAGCCGTACTTGGCGAGCAGATCGGTCCGGTAGTAGAGGAGGCCCACGTTCATGAACCACGGCAGCGCCCAGAGCTTTCCATCCTGCACGGCGGGCTGGATCGCGGTGGGGAAGTGGGCGTCGCGCTCCGCCGCGGGCACGAAGGAGGTCAGGTCGAGGATCCAGCCCGCGCGCGCGAACTCGGGCACCCAGATCACGTCGAGCATCATCACGTCGAAGGGCGGACTGCCACCTTCCAGGTTGATGACGTAGAACTGATGCTGCTCGTCCGAGCTCCACGTGAGCGCCTCGCTCTGCACGCGCAGGCCGGGATGGAGAGCCTCGAAGCGACGGAGGAGGCCGGGCACCGGATCGGCCGGCCCCAGGATCTTGGCGTGCTTGAAGACCAGCGTGACCGGCACGCCGGTCGTCGCGCGCTCGCCGCAGCCGCCCGCGATCAGCGTCAGCAGGAGCACCGGCAGGCCGAGCAGGACGGCGCGCGCCGGGCGGCGAGCCATGGAAACGGCGTTCCGCCGCGCTATCCCCCGCCGAGCGCGTCGCGCAGGGCCCGGCCCTCGCTCTTGAACCAGTCGAAGAGGATACTCACGTCCCAGCCCATGCAGAAGTGCCGGACCCCCAGGTCGAGGTAGGCCTTGGCCTCGCTCGGGTGCGAGATCTCGGCCCGCGGGACGATGCCCATGCGCAGCGCGGTCCGGATCACGTGGCGTTCGGCCTCGAGGACTCTGGGATGGCTCCACTGCCCGGCGAGGCCGATGCTCATCGAGTAGTCGGCGGGGCCGAACTGGACCATGTCGACCCCCTTCACCGAGAGCAGCGCCTCCAGGTTCTCCACCGCGGAGGCCTTCTCGATCATCACCGCGACCACCGCGTCGTCCAGGGCCTGCACGAAAGCGGGCGAGCCCACGTCCACCACGTAGCCGACGTCGCGGCGCATCCCCACCCCGTGGAGACCGCCCGCCTCGGGCGTCTCCGCGCGCACGGAGCGCACGCACTCGCTGCCGCGTCCTCGGGGGTGCGCGGGTCGGCGAAGAGCAGGTTCTGGATTCCCGCGCCGATCGCGCGCACCGCCAGGTAGGTGCGGGGCTGCTGCTCGACCTTGAACATGGCCGTCATGTGGTCGAAGGTGTTCACGGCCCGCGCGAGGTTCTCGAGCGCGAAGAGATCGTAGGGCGCGTACTCGCCCACGAACTCCACGTAGTCGAAGAGGCCCGAGTGTCCGGCCAGCTCCACCACCGCCGGCCACGCGGAGTGGATGTGGGTGCCCACCGACGGCTGGCCCGCCCGTAGCAATTCCCGGAGTCGATTGCGTCGCATGCGCCGAGTCTAGGGGGGCAGGTGCGCCCCGTCAATCGCCGCGCTATACTCGGCCGGTGCGCGACGCTTCCGGCCCCCTGTCCGACCTCCCGCTGTCCGATCTCGTAGTCCTCGATCTCACCCGCGTCCTCGCCGGCCCCTACTGCACGCGGCTCCTCGCGGATCTCGGCGCGCGCGTCATCAAGATCGAGCGGCCCCGTGACGGCGACGACATGCGGAAGAACCACCTGCAGCTCGAAGCGGGCCGGGCCGACCAGTCCACCTATTTCATCCGCATCAACGTGGGCAAGGAGAGCGTGGCGGTGGATCTCGCCCACCCGCAGGGACGCGGGGTGGTCGAGGACCTCTGCCGCGTCGCCGACGTGCTCGTCGAGAACTTCGCCCCCGGCGTCGTGGAGAAGCTCGGTCTGGGCTACCCCGCGATGGCCGCGATCAAGCCCGATCTGGTGTACTGCTCGATCTCGGGCTTCGGTCAGACCGGCCCGTGGCGGGAGCGGTCCGCCTTCGCGCACATCATCAACGCCGCCTCGGGAATGATGGACCTCGACCAGGGCGATCTGCCCGCGCCGCGGGCGTCGAACCTCCAGGCCGCCGACGTGCTCGCGGGCACCCACGCATTCGGCGCCATCCTGGCCGCCGTGCGGCGGCGCGACCGCGAAGGCCGTGGCGCCTACCTCGACGTCTCGATGCTGGAGGCGCTGATCGCGGCCGACGACGTCTCCTACGCGGCGGTGCTGAACGGCGGCCAATCGCAGGGCTCCCCGCGTCCCGCGATGGGCGTGTTCTCGGTGGGAGGCCGGCATCTGGCCCTCCAGACGGGCGGCGCGGCCGCCCTGTGGCCGCGGTTGCAGGCCCTGCTCGGCCGGCCCGATCTGGCGGCCGATCCCCGCTTCGAGACGCCGGACCTGCGCCGCCGCAACTGGGCCGCCCTGCGCGACATCATCGGGGAGTGGGTCGCCGGCTTCGCCACCGTGGACCTGGCGCTCGAGGCGCTACGGGGCGCGCGCATCCCGGCGGCCGCCGTGCTCACCCCGCAGGAAGTCGTGGCCCACCCGCATCTGGCCGCGCGCGGCGCCTTCCCCACCGTCCCGCACCCCGGCCGCGGCGCGGTCCGGGTGACCGCGACCCCCTTTCAGCTCGACGGGCAGCCGGTGACGCCGGCGGGCCCGGCGCCGTACCGGGTGGGCGAGCACACCCGCGTGGTGCTGACGGAACTGCTCGGATACAAGGACCGAGACATCGACGACCTCGCTCAGGCCGGCGCCATCGAGGCGCCCTGAGACGGGGGATTCCAGGAGAGAGACGAGATGGCGGGACAGGCGGAGCGCATGACGGGCGGCGAGGCACTGGTACGGTCCCTGTACCGCGAAGGCGTGCGGGTGGTCTTCGGACTGCCCGGCGTGCAGCTCTATGGCGTACTGGCCGCGCTGCGCGACGAGCCGCGGATCCGCTTCATCACCACGCGCCACGAGCAGGCCACCAGCTTCATGGCCGACGGCTACGCGCGCGCGGGCGGAGACTTCGGCGTAGCGCTGGTGGTGCCGGGGCCCGGCCTGCTCAACGCCATGTCCGGGCTCTCGACCGCCTACTCGGCGTCGTCACCGGTGCTGATGATCTCGGGCCAGGTGCCGCGCGACAGCATCGGCAAGGATATCGGCCTCCTGCACGAGGTCAACGACCAGCTCGACTGCATCGCGCCCGTCACCAAGTGGCGGAAGCGCGTGCTGCAGGTGGCCGAGGTACCGGCCGCGGTGCGCGAGGCGGTGACGCGGCTTCGGTCCGGCCGGCCGCGCCCGGTCGAGATCGAGATGCCGCCCGAGACCATGGAGGACGAGGGCCTGGCCGAGCTGCTCCCCCCCGTGGACGTGAAGCGTGCCGCCGCGGGCGCGCGCGACATCGACCGCGCCGCCGAGCTCCTGCAGGCATCCCGCGCGCCCCTGGTCTACGCGGGGGGTGGCGTCCATCTCTCGGGCGCCCACGACGCGCTCGCCGCGGTCGCCGAGCATCTGCAGGCGGGGGTGGCCCAGTCCGCCGAGGGCAAGGGCGCGGTGAGCGATCACAACGCGCTGTCGCTCGGCGCCGCCTTCTGGCGGGAGTCGCCGCTGCGCGCCCACATCCACGAGGCCGACGTCGTGCTCGCGGTGGGCACACGCCTGGCGCTGGTGTCGTTCAAGCCCGGCACCCGCATCGTCCAGATCGACGCGGACGAGAACGAGATCGGCCGCAATCACAAGGACACGCTCGGCCTGGTCGGCGACGCGCGCGCCACCCTCGAGGCGCTGCTGGAGCGCTTGCGCGCCGCCGCCCCGCCCCGGCCCTCGCGCAAGGCCGAGCACGAGACCCTGCGCGCGAACATCGCGGCCCAGAACACGATGGAGCCCAACGCCTCGATTCTGAGATCGCTCCGCGCGGGCTCGCCCGAGAACACCATCCTGGTGGCCGGCATGACCCAGATCGGCTACTACTCGCGGCCCTTCTGGCCGGTCTACGAGCCACGCACCTACCTCACGTCGTCGTACTCCGGCAACCTCGGCTACGCCTATCCGGTCGCGCTCGGCGCCAAGGTGGCCCGGCCCGACCGGCCGGTGGTCTCGGTCTCCGGCGACGGCGGCTTCCTGTACAACGCCCAGGAGCTGTCGACCGCCGCGCGCCACGGCATCAACGTGGTCGCCGTCGTCTTCAACGACAGCTCGTACGGCAACGTGGCACGCGATCTGGACGAGGCCTGGGGCGGCCAGTACGGGGCCGAGCTGCAGAATCCGGACTTCATGAAGCTGGCCGACGCCTTCGGCGTGCTCGGCCTGCGGGCGAAGGAGCCGACCGAGGTCGGCAAGCTCGTACGCGAAGCCATCGACCGGGATCGCCCGGCGCTGGTCGAGGTGCCGGTGGGCCGGATGTCGCGGCCGATGTTCTTCACGCCCCGGCGGACCCCGACCAAGTACCAGGGCTAGGGGCGGAGGCGCGGGCAGATGGCGGCGCCGGCCCTGGGCGAGCGCGGCGCGACCTCGGCTCATCCTGGCCTCGTGGCTGCTCAACTTCGCGGTGTTCCGGTGGTACGCCTTCGCGAACGCGGCTGCAACCCGCCTAGGCGCTGAACCGGTGCTCATTTCCGGCCGGGCCCACTGACGATTTCTGCGGCCGAATCGCCGCCCGGTCGGCGAACCACCTGATTTCCCAGCCGCTTCTGACTGGCGCGCGTCTTGCTCCTTTCGACGTCATGCCTCCTTCCCCCGAGCGTCCCCAGGTTCTCGTCGTCGACGACGAGGCGATCATCGCGCAGCTCATCGCGGACGTGCTCGCCGCCGAAGGCTACGACGTCGACACCGCCCCGAACGGCCTCGCCGCCCTCGAGAGCCTCGAGAAGCGCACGTACGATCTCATCCTGAGCGATCTGCGGATGCCCGAGCTCGACGGGCTCGGCCTCTATCGGGAGATCGAGCAGCGCCGCCCCGATCTCCTCCGACGCTTCGTCTTCATCACCGGCACCTCCGAGCACGCCGACTACCAGGGCTTCATCGACGACGTGAAGGTTCCCGTCCTGACCAAGCCGTTCGACATGACCGAGCTGCAGCGGGTCGCCCGGGACATCCTCGCCGCGGTCCGCTGAGCCCGTCGGACTCCTGACGTTGTCCCACGGCTGACGATTCACGGCAGCGAGGCGCGCCGGGAACGGCTCCCAGGCCTCACAAATCCGGGTAGTTAGCACGCCTCCAAGGTGGCATGGGCCATGCTCTACTCGCAGCCTGGGGGCAGTAGTGGCCGCGCGGCCGGTAGATCGGCGCGGTTCCCCAGGGGGAATCATGCAGAAGGCGCTCGCGATGTGGCTCCTGCTGGCCGCCGCCGGCGGCGCGCAGCCCGAAGTCAGCCCGACCCAGGTGGTCCAGACAGCCACCGACCAGGTCTTGCAGGTGGTTCAGGATTCCCAGCTGGCCGCTCCGGTCAGCCCCGAGCGCCGGCGCGTGGACGTGCAGCGGATCGCCGACCGGCTCTTCGACTTCCAGGAGATGTCGCGCCGCGCCCTGGCGCTGCACTGGCGCGAGCGCACGCCGCAGGAGCAGACCGAATTCGTGGTGGTGTTCAAGCACCTGCTCGGTCGCGCGTACCTGGGCAAGCTCGAGAGCTACGCGGGCGAGCAGATCGTGTACCTGGGCGAGACCGTGGACGGCGATTTCGCCACCGTCCGCTCCAAGATCATCACCGGCCGAGGCGCGGAGATCCCGGTGGACTACCGGCTCCACCTGGTCGGCTCACGGTGGGCGGTCTACGACGTGGCGGTATCGGGCGTGAGCTTCGTCGCGAACTACCGCGGGCAGTTCGACAAGGTCATCCGGAGCTCGTCGTACCAGACGCTCATGCGCGACCTGAGGACCAGGTACGCCGAGGTCACGGGACGGACGGCTCGTCCCGCCGCGGTCCCGGCCGTCACCCCGGCGGCCACGCCCGCCGACAAGACCCCGTAGCGCCCCCGGCCCCTCCGCGCCCGGCCGCGGCGGGGCCAAGCCGGCCGGACCCTACTGCCGCACCCCTACTGGCCCTCGAACCCCCAGTCCACGCTGCGGACGTTCACGCGATACGTCGCGGCGCCGGTCTGCAGCGGGACACAGAAGTAGGAGTAGCCTGACACCGGGACGTCGCCCAGGACTTCCTTGATCCGGCTGCTGACCACCTGACCCGAGGTGTCGAGCCCTTCGGCCAGGAGCCCGACCCGCCGGGCCATCACGTGCCGGGTGTTGTAGACCCGGCCGCACATGCTCCGGTAGCCCCCGCGGGGAGCCTGCAGCTCCCACTCCACGCGGATATACGGGGTGGACGCCGAGCCCGTGTCCTGCGCATGCGAGACGGCGGGCGGGCCCAGCACGAAAGCGAATACCAGGATCTTCGTCGTGAGCCGAGCGAGCATAGTGGCGTAAAGCATGTCACGATTCCTCCCGTGCGCCTAGTCCTCTGAGCACGCGGCCCGCCCGGCGAGGGCCGGCCGGCTTCTGGCCCGATGCGTGGAAGGTGGGCACTCTGATAGACTCGGCCCCGCCAATTCGGACCGACCCCGTCCAAGGAGGAGCGCGCGATGCCCAGGGTCGTGGCGGGAATGCTGGTGTGGGTGCTCGCGGCCGGCCTCGCAATCGGGTGCAGCCGCAGCAAGGAAGACCTCGTCGAGAAGTCGCGCAACGTATCCACCCGGGCGGAGCTCGAGCAGGCGCTGGGCAAGCCGAGCGACATCAGCAAGATCGGCCCGGTGGAGCAGTGGACCTACAAGGCCTCGAACGGCACCGTGGTGTTTCTCATCGTGGCCGACAAGGTCACGCTGCAGGCCACCGGGAGCCCGCCGCCCGACAAGAAGGACAAGAAGTAGGAGGAGATCGTGAGCGACAACCGCGAAGATCACCTGAGCCGACGGCTCGATCGCCTCGAGCGCGAGAACCGGCGCCTGAGGCTTCTGGGAGGGCTGGCGCTCGTCGGCCTCGCCGCCCTGACCGTGATGGGCCAGACCGCTCCCGCCCCGGTGGCGAACACGGTGGAGGCGGAGCGCTTCGTGCTGCGTGACGCCTCCGGCAACGTGCGGGCCACCCTCGGGCTTCGCCCCGACGGCACCGCGGCCCTGGCCTTGGCCGACGACACCCAGCAGGAGCGGGCGCTGGTGAGCGTGAGCGCGCAGGGCCTGGCCGCCGTCGAGCTGTCCGAGCGGAGTGGCCACCCCCGGGCCAGCCTCGGGGTGCGCGCCGACGGCGCGGCGGCGCTCTCGCTCCTCGATCAGGCCGACCGGTCCCGCGTCGACCTGCGCGCGCATGGCGACGGTCGCCCGAGCCTCACGTTGTTCGACCAGGCGGGGCGGCCCCGCTCCCTGCTGGCGCTCACCACCGAGGGCGCGACCGGGCTCACGCTCTACGATCGCAACGGGCGGCGGCGAGGTGCGGTCGGGCTCGAGCCGGCGGGCGCCCCCGCGGTCTGGCTCTACGACGCCGAGAGCAACGGCCGCGCGATGCTCGCGGTCACCGGCGACGGCCAGCCTACCCTCACCCTCTCCGACGTGGGCGGCAAGGGCCGGCTCTGGGCGCGCGTGAGCTCCGACTTCCAGCTTCCGTTCCTGAGCCTCCACGACCGCGACGGCAAGCAACGCCTGGCGATGCTGCTCCAACAGGGCGGAATCCCCAAGCTGGCCCTCGGGGACGCAACTGGGCGGGTGATCTGGGGGGCCCCCTAGAGACGCATGCCCGGCACCAACCTGCTGGTGCTGTTCGGTCTCCTGTTTTATCTCGGCGCCAGCTTCCTGCTCTGGCATTTCCTGCTCAAGGAGCGGCCGTCGATCGCTCCCCCGAGCCGGCGGCCCCGGCGCTGGCCGATTCGGCTCGCGAAGGCCCTGGCTACCCTGGCCGGCGGCGCCGCCTCCGGCGCCGCGTCGCTGCTCGTGATCGTGACCATCGTGAACGCGGGCAAGCCCGGGACGATGAGCCCGACCGCCACGCTCGCGGTGTGGGCCGTCTTCTCGGTCCTGGCGATGCTCTTCATCGGACGGGCGCCCCTGATCCGCCGCGTCGTGACGCGCACCTGCCTGGCCGTCGGCGTGCAGGGCGTCGTGCTGCCGCTGGCTACGCTCGTCTCCTTCGTCGTGGCGGGCACGCGGCTCGCCGGCTCCGCGGGCACGGGCGGCGAGCGCGCCGTGGAGTTTCTGGGCCTGCGGCTTGCCGGAAACCTGCCCGCGGTCTGGATCGGTCTCGGCGCCTTCGGTATCGGCCTGGCGCTCATCATCGTCGGCGACCGGGCGCGACGGCGCATCGTGAGGCGGCGCGGGTTCCCGCGTTCCCGCTCGTCGCGCGCGGGGATCCTCTCCGCCCGCGGCCGCCGCGGTTAGGGCGTTGGGGGGTGCTCGAGGCGGCGGAGACGGTCGCGGGCTTCGGTCAGGACCAGGGAGACGTGCCGGCGGCAGTGGTAGACGTCGCGCTGGTGCTGGAGCGAGAGCCGCCGCGCGAGCCCCTCGATCTGGCCGCGCACGGCTTCCAGGCGCGCGATTCCCTCGCGAAGCGGCTCGGGCCGGCCCGCGCCCGCGACGACCGCCTCCGCGTCGCGCAACAGTGCGTAGTGGCGCTCGAGGACCCGGTTGCCGCGCCAGCGGATGAGCCACGGGAGGATCTTGAAGAGAGGCAGCCAGACGGCGAGCAGCGGGAGCAGGATCAGGCGCCCGTGCACCACCCACCGGAGCGCCCAGTAGGGCAGCACGCGCGAGAGGAAGGACTCGCCTCTCGCCAGGAAAGAGTCGGCCGCCTCGTGCAGCGGCACGTCGACCCCGTCGCGCGTGGGGAAGCGCTGCGGCGGATCGAGCAGGCTCCCCGCGCCGTGCACCTCGCGCGCGACGGTGAGCAGCTGCTCCACCACGCGCGGGTGGAGCGTCTCTCGGCAGACCAGGAGCGCCGCCGGGGCCATCAGCGTGATCTCCTCGCGCGGCAGGTCGGCCTTGAGGTCGAGGAGCCCCTCGGGAATCCGCACCGGGGAGAGATAGCGGAAGGTGCGCGCGAAGGCCGCGTCACGCCGGAAGCCGCACCCCCGGCCGGCGGAGCAGGGCGGCCACGTTGGCGTCGCGGTACGATGAGACGAAGAAGGCCGCCTCGATGCGGCCCTCCTCGAGCAATCGTCGCGCCTCGGACGAGGGCAGATTGAGGAGATTCGAGCCGGTCGTGGGCAGCCCGAGCTCGCCGAGCAGGGCGCGGGTCACCGCCTCGGTGCCGCTGCCGGAGGCGCCGATCGCGATGCGGCGGCCGGCCAGCGAGGCGAGGCCGTCCGTCACCGGCCCGCCGCGGTAGAAGATCCACAGCGGCTCCCGGTACACCGCCGCCATCCCCCGCAGCGTGCCGCCCGGATCCGCCACGAGCGGGTAGGTGCCGCCCTGGACGAAGGCCACGTCGGCCTCCCCGCGCAGCAGGCGCTCGAGATTCTCGAGGGAGCCGGCGGTGCGCCGGATCTCCACGCGGAGACCTTCCCGAGCGAGCCGCCGCTGGTATTCGCGGCCGAAGGTGTCGTACGCCCCGTCGGGCTGGCCGGTGGCCAGCACGATGCGGTGGGGCGGGAACGGATCCATGTACCGCAGGCTCCCGCCGACGACGGCGATCGTGAGCAGGACCGCCGCCGCCCAGAGCGTGAGCCGGCCCTTCACCGGCGCGCGAACTCCTCCTTCATCCCGGCCACCCGGACTGGATCGCCGAGCAGATCCGCCGCGCTCATCGCCATGAGCTTGGCCCCGGCGAGCAGGCCCGCGCGGGCCGCCGGCGCCGCCGCGGCCGCCGCGAACTCACGCGTGTGGATGGCGGTGCCCAGCGGCGCGATCGCCACCCAGGCGTGAATCGTGGGCGTCACCTGGCTCACGTTGCCGATGTCCGAGGAGGCGACGCGGTCCGGCGCGGCGGGACCCTCCACGAGACCGGCGGCGGCCAGATTGCCCGCGAAGACGTCGAGCAGCGTCTGGTTGCGCTTGAGCGGCTCGTAGACGTCCTCGTGCTGGGTGACGGTGAGCCGGGTGGAGGTCGCGGCGGCCGCGCCCTCGGCCGCCGCCACCACGCGGCCGTAGAGCGCCCACATCGCCTCGAGGCTCGGCCCGCGCACGTTGAAATCGGCGACCGCGCGCTCGGGAATGACGTTGGCCGCGGCGCCGCCGTCGGCCACGATGCCGTGGATCCGGCAGTCCGGCCGCATCTGCTGGCGGAGCATGGCCACCGCGTTGAAGGTCGCCACGCAGGCGTCGAGCGCGTTCCGGCCCTCCCACGGGTCCACCGAGGCGTGCGCGGCCTTGCCCGCCCACTCGAAGGTGACGCGGACCACGCCGAGAAGATCCTGGTGCAGGAGCGTGCGATCGAAGCCGTGGACCATCATCGCGGCGTCCACACCCTTGAAGAGACCCGCCTCCACCAGCTTTGCCTTGCCCCCGCCCTTCTCCTCGGCCGGCGTGCCGATCACCACGATGCGGCCGGGCGGCAGGCGATCGCGCGCGGCCATGAGCGCGGCCCCCGCGCCGGCCCCGGCCGCGGCGATGACGTTGTGGCCGCAGGCGTGGCCGACGCCGGGCAGGGCGTCGTACTCGCACAGGATCGCGATCGCGGGTCCCGCGCCGGTGTCGAGGCTCGCGCGGAACGCGGTGGCCACTCCCCCCACGCCCGTCTCCACCCGGAAGCCCTGCCCGTCGAGGAACTCGGCGAGCCAGCCGCAGGCGCGGGTCTCCTCGAAGGCGAGCTCGGGGTGCGCGTGGATGCGCCGGGACAGTCCGATCAGCTCGTCGCCCAGCCGCTCCACCGACTCCGCGATCTGGTGCTTGAGTCCATCCATCGGGACCCCACGATATCATGGCCTATGCAGACGCGACGCGGCCCCCGACTCGACTGGCCCGGCCGGCTGGCCATGGTCGTGATGCTGGCGGTGGCGGTCTGGATCGGGGCGGAGATCTGGACGTGGCCGACCGTGAAGCGCCTGGCCGTCGAGCGACCCGCCACCACCGCGTTCATCGAGCAGTATCGCGCCCGCCGGCGCGCGGCCGGCCGCCCCGACCGGGTCGCCCTGGCCTGGACGCCGTACGGGGCGATCTCCCCCGCGCTCAAGCGGGCGGTGCTCGTCGCCGAGGACGTCGGCTTCTTCTCCCACCGGGGCTTCGCGCTCGGCGAGATGCAGAGCGCGCTCGAGGACGCCCTGCGCGACCGCGAGCTGCCACGCGGCGCCTCCACCATCACCCAGCAACTCGCGAAGAACCTGTGGCTGTCGCCCTCGCGCAATCCGTGGCGCAAGGCCAAGGAGGCGCTCCTCACCTGGCAGCTCGAGCACGCGCTCTCGAAGCGACGCATCCTCGAGCTCTACCTGAACGTGGCCGAGTTCGGTCCCGGCCTCTACGGGGTGGGCGCGGCGAGCCAGCGCTACTTCGGCAAGGCGCCCGCGGAGCTCGACGAGCACGAGGCGGCGCAGCTCGCGGCGGTGCTGCCCAACCCGGCATCCTGGCGCCCGGGGGCGACCGGCTCGGCCTATCGCCGTCGCGTGGCCGCGATCGAGGCGCGCATGGGGCGCGCGGCCTTCCTCGGCAAGCAGATCTGAGAGCGGGGCGGCCGGATCAGAGGATCGTCAGGAGCTCCGGCAGCGCGCCCAGCCGGTGGTCGGCCTCGCGGAAGTCCTGGTGACGCGTGTGGGCGCAGGGTACGACCGCGCAGGTCATGCCGGCGGCCTTGGCGGCGAGCAGGCCATTGCGCGAGTCCTCGATGACGAGACAGCCGTGAGACGGCACGCCGAGGCGATCGGCCGCGGCCAGGAACACGTCGGGCGCCGGCTTGCCCCGCGCGACCTGGGCGCCGGAGACGACCGCCTCGAAGAGCGGTCGGAGCGAGAGGGCGGCCAGATTGGCGTCGATCAGTCGCGGCTCCGCGGAGGAGGCCAGCGCCATGCGGTATCCCGCGGACCGAAGGCGCAGGAGGACGTCCGGCACGCCCGCCATCGGGATCGGCCCCTGGGCGATCAGCGCCAGCATTCCCTCGATGTACCGGTCCGCCAGGGTCTCCGGCGATTCCGGCAGTCCGTGCCGCGCCTGGAGGATCCGGCACGACTCCAGCGTGGTCCGGCCGAGGAATTCCGCGTTCTCTTCCTCGGAGTACGGCAGGCCGTGGTGAGCCATCACGCGCCGCAGCGCCTCGAAGCCGAACGGCTCCGAGTCCACGAGCACGCCGTCCATGTCGAAGATGACGGCCTGGACGCTCACCCGACGAGCATAGCAGACCAACCCGCGATGGACCCTTGACGCGAGCCCGGCCTGCGGTAGGCTCTAACGCAGGAGGAACAGCCCATGTTCGGTCTGCGCAAGCGCAGCATGGTGGGGGCATCCGACGCGCTCCCCGGCCGCCGGGAGCGGTTGTCCGTCCCCGACGCCCACTTCGTGAGCGGCAGCCGTCTCGAGCCCCCGTTCCCGGCCGCCACCGAGCGGGCCGTCTTCGCGATGGGCTGCTTCTGGGGGGCGGAGCGGAAATTCTGGGAGGCGCCGGGCGTGTACTCGACCGCCGTCGGCTACGCGGGTGGCTACACGCCCAACCCGACGTACGAGGAAGTCTGCAGCGGCGCCACCGGACACACCGAGGTGGTCCTGGTCGCATTCGATCCGGCGAAGGTCTCCTACGAGAGCCTGCTGCGGATCTTCTGGGAGAATCACGACCCGACCCAGGGTATGCGCCAGGGCAACGACGTGGGCACCCAGTACCGCTCGGCCGTCTACTGCTACGGCCCCGCCCAGCAGGATGCGGCGGAAGCCTCGCGCAAGACGTACCAGGCGGTGCTCGAGAAGGCGGGCTACGGTCCGATCACCACGGAGATCCGCGAGGCGCCCGAGTTCTACTACGCGGAGGACTATCACCAGCAGTACCTGGCCAAGAACCCGTGGGGCTACTGCGGCATCGGCGGTACCGGCGTCGCCTGCCCGGCCGGGCTGGTCCAGTCGGACTAGATCGGCTCGGGCCCAGACCGCCATGCTCAAGCGCTCCCGGATCACGATGTCTCCCGCCGAGCTCCAGGCCTTCCTGGCCGAGGAGCGCGTGGTCACCGTCGCCACCATGGGTCCCAATGGGCGGCCCCACCTCATGCCCCTCTGGTACGTGACGGACGGCGCATCGATCAGCGCGTGGACCTTCGCCAAGTCGCAGAAGGTGCGCAACCTCGAGCGGCGGCCGCAGGCCACGCTGCAAGTGGAGGCGGGCGACCGCTACGAGGAGCTGCGCGGCGCCATGCTCGAGTGCGACGTCGAGATCATCCGCGGCGTGGAGGCGGTGACCGCCATCGGGCTCGCCCTCGGCGCGCGTTACGTGCTCGACCCGTCCGGGGCGGCCGGTCCCGAGCGGTACGCCCTCGTGGCTCAGCAGGCCCCCAAGCGGGTCGGCCTGCGCTTCCATCCCACGCGCGTCTCGAGCTGGGACCACCGCAAGCTCGCGGTCGGCGTGCACTGATGCGGGGCCTCGCCCGCCCCACGATCGCGGCCCTGCTCGGCCTGCTCGGGGCCGGCTGCTCCCTCGCCAGCCAGATCGGCACCACCGCGCCGACCGGGATCACCCAGCAGCTGCTGGTGCGCTCGCTCGAGCGAGGGCTCTCCCGCCTCGATCTGGCCCGCGTCAGCGGGAAACCGGTCGCGCTGGAGGTCGCGGTTCAGGCGGGCAACGAAGGCTTCGTCAAGGACTTCGTCGCGACGTGGCTGAAGGCCCACGGGGTCCGGACCGTCCAGGACTCGCCTGAACAGAAGGTCAAGCTCTTCGTCGCGGTCTACGGGACGGACCGCGACCAGACCCTCATCGGCGTCCCCGCCTTCCAGGCGCCGGTCGTCAATTTTCCCGTTCCCGAGCTGGCCCTCTTCAAGTGGGTGCGCAACCGCGGGGTGGCCGAGCTGCGCATGTGGGCCTTCGACGGCAAGGGGGACGTCATCATGGACGCGCCCGCGCCCGGCGTCGGCCGCGCCAGGTACGACGACTTCACCGTCCTGCTCTTCGTCGGCTTCACGGTGAGCGACGTGAACAAGCGGTCCGAGTAGCCCCGCCTCCGACCGCGGCCGGGTTATACTCGCCAGAGTGTCCGACGACTCCCTGCCCCTCCACAGCCTCATCGTCGTTGACTTGACCCGCGTCCTGGCCGGCCCCTATTGCACGCGGCTGCTCGCCGACCTGGGGGCCCGCGTCATCAAGATCGAGCGCCCCGGCGAGGGCGACGAGATGCGCCGCAACCCGCACCAGATCGAGGCCGGACGCGAGGACCAGTCCACCTACTTCGCTCGCGTGAACGCGGGCAAGGAGAGCGTGGCGGTGGACCTGAGCCGCCCGGAAGGCCGCGACGTGGTCCTGGGCCTGGCCCGACACGCCGACGTGTTCATCGAGAACTTCGCCCCCGGCGTGGTCTCCCGGCTCGGCCTCGACCATTCAGCGGTCACCGCTGTGAAAAGCGATGTTGTCTACTGCTCGATCTCGGGATTCGGCCAGACCGGACCGTGGCGGGAGCGGCCGGCGTTCGCCCACATCATCAACGCGGCCTCCGGCATGATGGCCCTCGAGCAGGGCGACGAGGCCGCCCCGCGCGCGTCAAATTTACAAGCGGCCGACGTGCTGGCCGCGGCCCACGCCATGGGCGCCATCATGGCCGCGCTGTGGCGACGCGCCCGCACCGGACAAGGCGCGCACCTCGACGTCTCGATGCTGGAGGCGCTGGTCGGCGCCGACAGCGTGACCTTCGCCTCCGTGCTGAACGGCGGCGAGGAGCACGGCAACCCGCGTCCGGGCATGATCGTGCACAAGATCGGCGACCGCTACCTCGCGATGCAGAGCGTGGGGGCGGCCCGGCTCTGGGAGCGCCTGCTCCGGCTGATGAAGCGGCCGGAGCTGGGCCGCGATCCACGCTTTACCACCTCGCTGACGCGGCGGAAGCACTGGCGCGAGCTGAGCGCGGTGATCGGCGAGTGGCTCGACGGCTTCGCGAGCGCGGAGGCGGCGCTCGCGGTGCTGACCGAGGCCCGCATCCCGTGCGCGCCGGTACTGAGGCCGGCCGAGGTCATCGCCCAGGAGCATCTGGCCGAGCGCCAGTTCTTTCCCGTCCTTCCGCATCCGGCGCTTCGCTCGTTGCGGGTCACCGCCAGCCCGTATCACCTGGACGGCAAGCCCACGCATCCGCGGATGCCCGCCGCGTACCGCGTGGGCGAGCATACCCGCCGCGTGCTTCGCGACCTGCTCGGCTACAAGGACGACCGGATCGCCGAGCTGATCGCGGCCGGCGTCGTCGAAGGTCCCGCGTGAGTCACCGCGAGGAAGCCCTCCAGCGGACGGAGAAGGAGATCGTGGCCGAGAAGGCGGCCACCCTGGGTCGGGCGGGCGAGCGCCTCGAGGCCGCCCGGCGGCTCTGCGCCGAGCTCCGTGGAGGGCTCGAGCACGCGCCCGAGAGCCCCGCGCGAGAGCGGGCGCGGGCGAGCTACCGCGAGGCGCGAGCGCGGGCGCTCGAGGCCCGCCGCATCCTGATCATCCAGCGCGAGGCCATCGGCCTCCGGAGTCACCGAGTCGTGGACCAGCAGTTCCCGGAGCCCCCTCCGCCCGCCTGAGTCTCTTCTCCGCCTCCGGCGGAAGGTTCGCGAAGCGCTCGAGCCGGTGCCCGCCGCCCGCTGAGGAGTAAGAAGTTTCCGATCACGGTGTCGGATTGACACCGCCTGCCCGTAGTACCGCCCCCCTAAGTCCCTGATTCTCCGGCGGTCCGCTCTGGCCCACCTCTTGCTCCTGTCCGTCCTTCGCGGGACGGAGCCAGCCATGACCAGGACGATCGTCGTAGGGTGCGCCGCACTGCTCGCCTGTGGCTTCACGTGGCCGCCCGACTACGTCGAGCAGTCGCGCGCCGACGTCGCCACGTGCGTGGACTACGCGCGTCGGACCTCGCCGCGCTTCGACGCGCAGGTGAACGGCGTGGACCTCGAGACGGGACGCGTGGACATCGAGCGCTCCTCCGGAGACTCGCGAGGCGAACGCGCCTTCTCGACCTGTCTCCTGGCGGTGCGGCGGTGGCGGCTGATCGAGCGCCACCTCCCGAAGCCCTCGGATCCAGGGCCGCCGGATCCCAGGACGATGGCGGGCCGGGTTCCCGACTACCTCAGCCGCTGAGATCCGGCCGTCGCAAATCGTGGTAGGCTCCCAGTCGCCATGAAGCTCGGCCTCTGCCTGCCGCACTACGGGAGACCCATCGAGCCGTCGCGCCTGATCCAGCTCGCCGCCCGCGCCGAGGAGGTCGGCCTCGATTCCGTCTGGGTCACCGATCACATCGTGGTGCCGCGCGACGCCTCGCTCATCTACCGCGACGATATGCTGGATCCGCTCGCGGTGCTGCCGTGGCTGGCCGGGGTCACCGAGCGCATCGCGCTGGGCACGAGCGTGATCGTGCTGCCGTATCGCTCACCCCTGCCGGTGGCCAAGCTGCTGGCCAGTGTGGACGTGCTCTCGGGCGGCCGCCTCATCGTGGGGGTCGCGGTGGGCTGGCTGGAGGCTGAGTTCGAGGCGCTGGGCGTGCCATTTCGCGAGCGCGGCCGCCGAACCGACGAGGCGATCGAGCTGTTCCGCGCGGTGTGGACGCAGGAGTACCCGGAGATCAAGACGGCGAGTCACCAGCTCACCGGCCTGAAGGCCTCGCCCCTGCCGCTGCAGAAGCCGCGGCCACCGATCCTGGTCGGCGGCAGCTCGGAGGCGGCGTTACGCCGCGCGGCCCGGCTCGGCGACGGCTGGCACGCCTCCAGCGTCCCGCCGTCCGTCTTCCGCGCCAGCGCCCTCGCGGTCTCCAACCACTGGAAGGAAGCCAAGCGCGAAGGCGAGCCCCAGCTCACCCTGCGCGTGCCCTTGCTGATCGACGGCATTCACCGCCCCGCCGTCGACCCCGCGCTCCTCGGCACCCGCCACGTCGTGCGCGGCTCCCTCGCGAACGTGGCCCGGGAGCTACGCCAGTATCAGTCCGCGGGCTGCGGCCACGTCGCCCTCGAGGTCAGCTACAGCACCTACCCCGCGATCCTCGACACCATCGACGTGCTCGCCGAAGAAATCCGCCCCGCCCTGGAACAGCGCGAACGCTGAGCTGCTGACCGCCGGGAGGCCGCCGGCCGCGGGCGGGGTGGCGGGTGGGTCTCTGACCACGGTGCGCTACTCTTCGGGCAGCCCATTCAGGAGTTCCCAATCCGGGCGGTTGGCGTCCTCGTTCTACGTGGCAGGAACGGGTCACCCGACCCACCCGCCACCCCGCCCGCGGCCGGCGGCCTCCCGGCGGTCAGGCGCGGAGTTTTTCTAGTCCACGCCAGTCGAATTCCATGCCGTGCCCAGGCCGGTCGGGTGCGATGGCGCGGCCGTCTTCGAGGCGGAGGGGATGGGCGATGAAGCGGTCGAGGCCGAAGCCGTGCGCTTCCAGATACGAACGGTTGGGGACGGCGGCGAGCAGATGCACGGTGATGTCGTGAGCGCCGTGCGACGTCACCGGGAGATTGAACGACTCGGCGAGGTGACAGATCTTCATGAAGGAGGTGATGCCGCCGCAGTTGGTGACGTCGGGCTCGGGGAAGGTCACGCCGCCGGCCACGATGAGCGCGCGGAACTCGTGGAGCGTGTGCAAATTCTCGCCGGCCGCGATGGGCAGGCCGCCGTCGCGGACGATACGGGCGTGGCCCGGCACGTCGTCGGGGATGGTCGGCTCCTCGAGCCAGACCGGGTCGAGGTCGCGCAGGGCCCGCGCCGCGCGGATCGCCTCGTCCACGCTCCAGCGCATGTTGGCGTCGACCATCAGGGGAAAGTCGGCCCCCAGGTGCCCCCGCATCGCCCGCACGCGCTCGACGTCCTCGCGCAGCGCGGGGCGGCCGACTTTCATCTTGATGGCCCGGAAGCCCCGCGCAAGGTTGTCGTCCGTCTGCCGCAGCAGCGCGTCGAGCGGGAACTCGAGGTCGATGCCTCCGGCGTAGCAGGGCACGCGCGGGTCGAAGCCACCCAGGATGCGCCAGAGCGGCGCGCCTTGCCGGCGGG
>Ga0214473_10000921_pt1 | contig 40205 bp, 44 predicted proteins | sample RVTome_7_FD_203509 | JGI IMG/M metagenome (GOLD analysis project Ga0214473, IMG submission 203509) | Soil microbial communities from uranium-contaminated site in the Upper Colorado River Basin, Wyoming, United States - RVT98D197 | ecosystem: Environmental > Terrestrial > Soil > Contaminated >...
CCGCGCAGTTTCTGGACGCGTTGATCCGCTATACGCTGGTCCACACCGACGGACGGTGGCGTCTGCAATTCGATGTCGACACCGCCGCCTTCCATCGCCTGCTCACCGAGCGACTCGGCCGCACGGTGCTCATGACCAATCGCCTGGATTGGTCGGCCGAGCAGGTGGTGGCCGCCTACGGCGGGCAGCAGCATGTCGAGCAGGTCTTCCGAGGCCTCAAGGACGGGGATTGGCTCGGGTGGGGACCGATGTATCACTGGACCGACAGCAAGATCCGGGTCCACGCCTTCTACTGCATGCTGGGGATTTCGCTGTTGCACTACGTGCATCGCCACGCCCAGCGCGTGTGTCCGCAGATCACGGTCGACCAACTGAAGGCCGAACTCGCCGGCATCTACGACTTCGTGCTGCTGTACCCGCCGCAAGGACAGAAGGGGCCGCCGCGCACGGCCACCGTGCAGAGCAAGCAGACGCTCACCCAAGTCCTGCTCGCCCAGGCGCTCGGCCTCCACGCCCTCGCGCCCAAACGCGTGGGTAAGACACACCGCCGGTCGTAACCCGATAGGCTACCGACAGTTGGAGAGAGCACGGCCTCATTCGCAGTAAACTGCCGCTAGTCGATCGCGGTCCACCGCGCCCCCAATCTCTGACGACTGCCTGGTCAATGCGAGCAGGATCTGCACCGTGTCGGCACAGAACGGCTCGCTGGCATCGGTGTAGCCGATCTCGCGAATCGCCCCGCGGACGAGGCGCTCGTAGTCAACTTCCGCCGCACTGCTGATTTCGCCCGCGACGACGACGAGGTTGCGTTTGCAGAGCACCTCGCAGGCGACGTGGCTGTTCGAGTCGCCCGCCAGGTGCGCGTCGACGACGGAGTCGGCGATGTAGTCGCAGACCTTGTCGGGATGGCCTTCAGAAACGGATTCCGAGGTCGTGGTCGATGTCGTCTTCATGGGTTGAGTCCTTCTGTGGAATGTGAGGTCGGGTGTCATCGCCCTCGTCGGCGTATGGCTGAGGCGAGACGAAAGCTGTTGCAGGACGCGGCGCGTGAGGGTGGTGATCATCGCTGCCCTTTCGTTGAGAGCCCTGCTCCCGCAGGGCGTCGCGTCTCGTTCGCGCATGGGTCCGTGCTTTGTTGCCAAAGCCGGCCGGCTGGGCCACCGTGCGGCAGGCTGAGCGCCTGCCAAGGCTACGGTCTGGCGTACGGGTCAACGAGCCGGGTGCTCTCGCCGTACTCTTCATGCTCGGCAGCCGAAACGCAGGCTGCCAAGGTCGTGCTCGATGTCGGGCCTGAAAAACAAGAAGCCCGCCGACTGTCAGTCGCGGGCTTTCGTGCGACTTAGATGGCTTGTCGGGACCGGAACTGTCCGGCTGCGCGGCCCATCAAATCGGAACTCACCGCGCAAGATGAACTGTACCGCAGATTGGTTGGCCGACGCAAGGAGCGTCGTGTGTCCAAGAGGAGAAGCGCGGGACAGGACTGTCAACTCGTGAAGGCAGGTGCCCTGTCGAGAGGGCCTTCGATCTACATGTCTTCGAGGCTCATTCCGCTAATGCACGCCCTGGATCCAGGGCGCCTCCATCACCGCCTCACCCAGCCAGACGCGGGCGATCGAGGACAGGCGCAACGGCGGCGTCGTGACCGTGCCACCAGCGGTGACGACTTCGACGCGCCGAAGACGCCGACCTACCAGAAAACGCCCATCATCGGCCGGATGGACGGCGGCTAGCCGGTCTGTCGTGCAAACGCGTGTCGTGCGGCGTCACTGCGCTGGATGTTGAATGTGAGACGCTCGAGAACTTCAACGCGTCAAACACGAGGCAAGGAACTCGTCAGTATTCTTCTTTCTCGAGACCTTTCAATACCAACTGTGAATGCAAGTCGCAGTAGAGCAAATTCACTTCTGGTTCCGTTGGTCGCCTATACCGGTCAAACTTGTCCAGCCCGAGACGATCAGTGGCCATCCGCTCGGTCATCACACAGTACCCAGCGTTTGAATTCATCAAAGCATCAGGTCTGTATTTCACCTCTCCGCTCTTGCCCTTAACCGACAATGCTGCGCGCCGGCCAAGGCTGAGACACTCCGCTCTATTCGGGGCCAACGACCCGAAGCCAGGGCGGGGGCGCCTTAATCAACGCGAGTTCGACCGTTCCGGTCCATCGGTCAAAGCGGGCCATCCCCGCCGCCGAAGCCTCCCAGCGAAACTCGTATCGCGGCAGTAACGCATGCAGCATCAGGGCAGCGGTAATGAGTAGAACGCCGAGCCACCAGCCGCGTCGCGTAATCACGGTGTGCTCCCTTCAGGCCGGGATTTCCATTTTGGCCATCCGGGACCAGCACCGTTATACACCTTGGCCTCCGTCTGAGGCCAGATTCATTCGTCGCACATTCTTCGGGCTCCCGAAACCGTCAGCGTGGTCCACATCGAGGGCGAACCGACCGGAAGCAACCTGGGTCCAGGCATGTCTCAGACACCTCTTCATGCCTGTGCTCTTCCTTCACCAGCCCTACGCCGTGGCGTTCGCTGCACGTCAGCCCGCCGGGACCGGCAGCGCCCAGATCCGCTGGAGCATCGCCCCGAACAGGCGCCGGGTCAGGTGGCTCTCCGCCAGCAGGAGCCAGTAGTAGCGCGCGTGTTTCACCAACCGCCCGCCCGTCTTGACGGGACGCTGCTGGCGAACGCATAGGGGATGCCGACCTGCCGCCGCGACCTCGCGTGTGACGCGCAGCTAGAGCGGCCTGGGAATGATCCGCGCAACAGACAGCTCAGAGCCAAACACGGCGACCTACAGCACGCTTAACTCTCGGCCCGGCCCACGGTCCCCTTTGGGTACAGTGACGCTGCATAGAGTCGCCCGGCAACGCTCGACATGCCCGCCCGCCCCAGCAAGATCGCCGCCGCCGACAGGATCGCGGACCACGACCGGCTAAGAGGTCGCCCCTTGGTCTCGTCGAACCGCCGCCCCAAGGCGCACTGCGCGGCGCGAAGACCGTGCTCACGCTCAAGGGGTTCTTGGACATTCGGTATGCGCGCGACGAGTGGTTCCAGATACTTCGCATAAGCCTGTTGCCATCGCCCCCACTCGTCGCCAGCGTGTCGGTCGGGTGACGCCGCTGCGGAACCCAGCCACCGCACCTGCCACAGGGCGCATTGCTCGGAGGCAAACTGGACAACCTTGTGCCACTCGTCCATGGGCATCTCACGGTTCTCCAGACTGAGTAGGCGGTGAAACTCGGCATGAGGAATCGCCGCCTTGGAGGCGGAGAGCTGTCGCACGGCCTCGCGGAAGCCGCCGTCGCGATCTGCCGTTGTGTCATCCACCATGGACGGTCCTCGTCTTAGCGATCAGTTGCCCGGCTCACCACCTGTGCGCTCCATCGCCGCCCGCTCTTCCTCCGCCCACTGCAACGCCTGCGCCCGCAGGACGAACGCCCCGCGCCCGTACAGGAAGTCGCCGCGCTCGAAGAATTGCACTTCCCAGCCGTAGGATTCGCCATGGAACCGGAGTTCACAGGACATCGTCGCCCGGTCAGAAGCGCGGACGAACTCGAACAGCCGCTCGCCAGGCTTCCGCACCCGCGGCGGCGCCGGAAGGCGGTTCGGGGTGTAGAAGGGCTCGTCGCTCACTTGCAGCCGATGCGCTCAACTTTATCCTTCGCCTTGGCCGCGGCGACGGACTGCCACTGCATATTTGAGGGCGCGTCGGCACCGCCGCAGGCCAGGGGGACTACGTGATCGATCACGTAGCCTGGGCGGCCATTCGGAAAGCCGGTCTGCCTCGCAAACGCGTGTCGTGCGGCGTCACTGCGCTGGATGTTGCCCTTGGCGTCCCGAGCCACCGCGGCGGATGCGGTCGTTGCGGCCGGTGGCTTTGGTGTCTTCGCAGCCTTTGTCGCCTTCGGCTCAGGCGCCTTCCGGTCGTGGGCCGCGACCTTTGTGCCGTCCTTCTTCGTGTACCCCTTGACGTGGACGGTCTTCCCGGTCTGACCAGCGGCGACGCCGAGCAACGGCGTGGCGATGCAGAGGGCGAGGAGGACGACGAGAAGACGCAGGAATCGTTTCATGGCGAAACTCCGTTCACGGTTCAGCAGATGCTACGCCTTTCCCACAGGGTCGTAAACGTGCCGTAGTTGAGCGGGTCCATCCGGACACCGGCCTTGCCGCCAGAACGTGTGTCCAGTGAGCGAAGACACGCCACAACGCGCCACGTCCGCTAATGCACGCCCTGGACCAAGGGCGGCGAAAACACCGCCTCGCCCAGCCAGACGAGCGCCATCGACGACAGGCGCAACGGGGGCGTCGTGACCGTGCCGCCGGCGGTAACGACTTCGACCCGCCACGACACCTCCCGCTCCACCTCAACCAGGCTGATGCGGTAGATCGGCACTGACGCCGGGAGTCGGGACTCCGCCCACAGGAACTCCTTAGCGTCGACTGGGGACCTGAGCACCACGCCTCTCAGGCGGGCGCCCGCTACTTCCGAAGCAGCACGTAGACCGCGCCGGCGCCGCCGTCGGCCCGCGGGGCGTCGCTGTAGGCGAGCACGGCCGGCTGCCTGCGGAGCCACGCCCGCACGCGCGTCTTGAGGATGGACACCTGCCCCGCGGAGTGCAGCCCGCGGCCGTGGACGATCGCGACGCAGCGATGACGGTGGCGGGCGTCGTCGACGAACTGCTTGACGCTCGCGAGGGCTTCCGTCGCCGTGAGGCCATGCACGTCGAGCCGGCGGCCGGGAGTGTGCTCGCCGCGTTTCAATTTCCTGAGTTCGCGCCGGTCCACGCCTGGGGCGACGAAGCCGGCCTCTGAACCTTCATCATCGTCCTGAGGGACGGCCTTCGACGCTGCGACTGGCTTGGCAATCCGCGGCGCGCTGACGGGCGGCGTCGCCACTCGGCCGCGCGGGTCCGGCGCGAGCGGCACCACGTCCGCCATCGCGCGCGCGAACAGGTCGGCGTCCGTGTCGCGCTTGTCGGGACGCATCTTCACGGCGTGATTGTAGTGCGGCTGTGGCTGGGGCGAGGCACCGACGGGAGCATCCAGGTGGGGCGTTCGCGTTCCTCGCCTCGCAAAAGCCCAGCGCCACGCGTCGTGGCCCGCTATACAATCCCCATAGCTTGGGCCGCGTAGCCACGCGGTTCAGTCCAACGAGGTTTATCCGCACGGAGCGGCAACCGGTCCGTTTCAGCGTCTGTGGCCGTGCGGATCAAACCTTATTCGTTATGCCGACCAGGACGCACGGCAACGTGGTCCGAGTTGGCATCCGAGTCAGGTGTTGTGATTTGCGTCACGTAGGAATTGGTCCTTCGGCACCCTCAACAGCCTGATCGACCAGGGAGGCAGGGGCTTGAGAATCCTTCGTCGGGCATCCCATTGCGCCGCAAGTGCATCGCTGTTCCTCCTGATGACGCTGGCTCTTTCGGCGCAGTCGCAGCCACCAGCCCCACGTCCGGCGGTAAGCACCAAGCCTCCGCAACAGCAATCCGCCACCACCAGCAAGGCACCCGACAACAGATCCGGGCCACTCTCGACGCCAGGCACGTCAGCGCCAGCGCAACAACCCGAGCAGCTCGTTGCCAAGCAGAATCAGCGGCCGGCGTCATATTGGAGGGATTGGCTCACGAATGCCGGCGCGAACTGGGCCATCGTTGTGTTGACCATCGCCTTGTTTGGAGTTGGAATCGCCCAATGGCGGGCGACGACTACTGCAAACACCCACAACGCTGTCATTGAGCGCGCCTACCTCGACTTGTCGCATGTTGGCGCGCTTCAACTCGGCGCCACCTATGCCTCCCTCTCGTTGACGATAAAGAACAATGGACGAACGCCGAGTGACATCTTGGGAGGGCAAATCCGCCTGGCAGTCAATGACCTCCCACCAGGGACGTTCGGCTGGGTACCGCTGTCCGCTGGGCCTCGACTGCCAGCCGCTTTCATCAACCCGAACGACACCCTCCACTTCGGACCCGTTCAACTGCCGCTTGGGAGTACCCCAATGACCGCCAATGCGACCGTATTGGTTATCGGGCACATCGATTACATGGACAGATTCGGGGGCTTTCACAGAAGTGGTTACGCGCGACAATTAATTACGCCTACTCCTGCCAATGGAAACAATCTTGTCTTCTCTGTTGCGACCGCGGGATTGAACTACGACAGAGCTCTCACAAAGAAGGAGCGCCAAGAGTACGCCAACTAGAACGGCGTCGCAGCGTGGCGGGCACCATCGGGATTTCGTTCAAGCACATCAGAGTGGGTCACCCACGGCATAACATCCAAATGGAGGCGACACCCGCTCCCTGCTTGCGCGCGGCGGCGGGCGCGGCTCATTTGTCCCGTTGACCGCATGGTCACGCACCGAGGTGCATTCCCGTGGTAGTGAAGCTACTCAGAGGATTCGCCTACGTCTGGTTCGTTCTCGCAGGATGTTTCATCTTGCTGAATCTTCTCTCCATTTGGTACTTTCAGGGCTTCGCAAGGCTGCAGGAAATCATGAGCCCATTCAACGTCGTCAACTTTATTGTGACGCTGATCACGCTGAGCCCGGGAATCGGCGCGTACCTATTGGCTCAGAAGTTCGAGCGTCAACAAGACGGCCGTCAGCGCGCCGGCCGACGAGACGCTGACGAGCAACTGGACGGGATGGTGCACTCACCTGCCCAGGACGTACTCTCGCTTTATGGGGATTTGCTTCAGGAACGGAGCCGTCTTCTACTCCCAGAATCGTCGTTGCCGGCCTCAAAGGACTCGATCAAGGCTGCGCTACTTGCCGAGGCAATGCGGAATCGAGGCGATGGAGAATTTCAGCGCCAGTATGTGGCGACCCTTCGAACCTGCTATGGGCTGCTGGCGAGCTTCGTCCCAGATCCCGTGGCAGAACGAAACAGGGATCTCACGGCAGACGGAAAGGCTTCGGCCCAAAGCGGAAGTGACCCAATCCCGGTTTCGCGATCGGCCGATCTCAGGGCGATGAGTGACGGCATGGCGCGGCTCATCGAGGAGTTTGACAGGCATCTTGGAGATGCTGGCAAGTGATCGTTTGTTGCGAGGTGATGACGCCACCGAGGGACTTCCGGTCGATCAAGCTGCGGCTGAACCCGGCTGCGGTGTGACAGGGCGTTGCACCAGACGGTCGCTGGCGTGACACTGAGCGGCCGCGGGTGAACGCCACGGCGGTCAGCCGGATCAAGACGCTGAACGCGTTCGCGGTGCAGAGGGACTGACACCCCAGTCATCGAACACCGTGGTCCCGGAAAGAACTGATTGTCCCGCAGGGCTGACTGCACGCGCCGGCCCAACAAAACCCGGGCGAAAGTGGCTAGCTCCAGGATGAGGATTGTCCCACCGGTTGGGCACCGACGTGGTCATCAACGACCGAACGCGCACCAGCAGCGTTCCCGCCGCTCGGCGGTCCGTGGTCGGGCATGACGAACAGCGGGTCGAGGAATCGCAAGAGGGGAACGCGTCGCCGAGCAATCGGCGGAGCCTGGTTCATGCGCTCGAGCGGGACTCAGGTCGTCTCGCGGCTCGGCGCACGCGCCTGACGGACGCCGACTGTCCGCCCCGACTCGGGACTTCGGTCCCCCTGCCTGGCTCCGCAAGGGGCTGCTGATGATGGCGATGCCGCATCGGCGCGAGGCGACCTGGCGAGAACCTGGAACGCGCGATTTGTAGACTCGTGCCGTTCTGAGTTCTCGTAGGGGCGTCCATGATGACGCCAAGCCTAAGCGCAGCCAAAGGGAAGCGCCATCGTGCGCGGCTACGAACAGGCTCGACGGAGTGACCGGCTCCGTATTCCGCCTCTTCTGGCCGCTCACAGGCAGGAGACGGAAAGAGTCGGAGATCCACCTTGCGCAGCGCCGTCGCGGCGATCTCGGCGTGGCACCCAGCGCCTTGACCGGCTGCCTCAATCCCATCCTTCAGGCTCCACGCCGGGAACGCTCCTGACGTTCGGCTACAGGACGTCCTCAGACGACTCAGGGTCATCGGCGGCGGCCCCTCGGGCGATACCCTCTATTTCGAAGGCGATCTCCTTGAGGCGGTCACGGAGCCGAGCGCGGGTCTCGATCGTCGTCCGAGTCTCCTCGGCGATCCGGGCGCTTATGGCGTGGTCTCTTGGAAATGGGAGCACCACCTCGAACAGCCGCTTTCCCAGCGTGTCGATAATGTCGCGGGTGAACTGCTTGGCACGCATCTGGCGCCGGACCGTGGGAGCATTGAGTAGCGCAAGCAGCAGATACGGATCGACAACCTCCGGCTTCTCGACTCGGAGCTTGTAGAGTCCTCCACAGTACAGGATCTTGATGTCGTCTTCGGTCAAGATACAGGACGTGCCGACAAGGTACGTGCCGTCCCGCACCACGAAGATGTCACCTGCGCGAACGTCCTGCAGGTTCGACTGGTACACGTCCTCGCTGACGTTCTGCTTTGGGTCTCCCTTGAGCTGCCAATTCGAGATATCCGACGTTCGGATGAACGGGACGTCGCCTGTCCCGTAGACCATCTTGCCTACCTCGATGCCCGTGTCCCACGAGACTGCGCCATCCTTTACGAGCTTTCCAAGGGAGATCAGACGATGGGATGGCTCCAGGGCACGGACTGCTTCCTCTAACTGCGGGTCGTAGTACTTCGGCATCATGATGCCGTTTCGTAGCTCGGAAATCGGCCGCACGAAACCTGGGTTTCCATTCTCAACCACGTCGGATACCGCGTCAGCTGGCAGCGGCTCGTCGAGTGTGTCGATGAAGCCCTCGACCCAGTAGGGAATCTTCCTAATCTTGTCTCGAAGCCGAGAACGCTCGGCGACCAAGTCCTTTACTTCTTGCTCGATCCTCGAGGCGACGCCTGCCGAGCGCGGTATCGGCAGCACCAACTCGCCGAATCTGCCCCCGATCGTGTCGATGATGTCCGCCGTAAACTGCCTTGCGCGAATCTGGCGTTTGACGATGGGCGCGCCGAGGCAGGCCAACAACAGCCAGGGCGAGACAGGGGAGTCGTCAGCCACGCGAAACTTGAGCAGGTGAGACTGGTACAACAACGGCAGGTCGGACTCAGTCACGAGCGCGACTTGGCCGATGAGATACGTGCCATCGCGGACGAATAGAATGTCCCCGGCCTGAACATCCTGGCTGGGACCGTAGTCCGCATAAATTGCATCGCTGACACCCTGCTTTGCATCAGTCTTCAGCTCACCATTGGACACATCGGACGTCCGTACGAATGGGATCGTTCCGGTCCCGTAGGCCATCTTCCCAATCTCGTCGCCTGTGGAGACGCTGATGTGCTTCTTCTTGATGAGATCGCCCAACGTAATGAGCTCGTGGGTGTGTTCCAGTTCGGCGAGGCGCGCCGTGTTTTCTGGATTGTAGTACTTCGGCAGGAAGATGCCCCGCCGGATCTCGGCGAGCTTCATGCGGAATCCGAGGTGATCTTGAACTTTGGGCGTCGCCACGGTAACTGTCACCACTTTCCGATGATAGAAGCCCACCGAGTAGGGACCGAGGGAACTTCGTCCAACAGTACTTGCTTGCCGGTCTTATCCTTTCGAATCGTGGGGTTTCCGCGTGAATCATGGCCACACCATTTCACATCGGCCATGAACACGTCATAGTCCTGGTCCTTCTTGACCTTCACGTTCTCCACAAACAGGATGCATACCTTCGCGTGGGTACCGCCCTTCCCGCTAGTCTTGAAGAGTGACTCGGGCATCGAAACCACGCCGCGGATCTTTGCGCGTCCGCGCAGCCAGGACACGACGTAGTCGTAGGTGGGCATTCCGAAGACCGCTTCGGGCAGTACTATCCCGAGGCGTCCGCCTGGCTTGAGCAGTTGGATGCACCGCTCCAGAAACAGAATCTGCGGTGGCTGATCTTCGTGCAGGGTGCTCGTCTTCTCAACTGTCTTCGTGGCCTTGTTGCGTTTCCACTTGTACCCGAGGTCGAACTGCGACAGGAGCCTGTCGCCCTTCACCACGATCTTCTTGCCGAATGGCGGGTTTGTCAGGACGACGTCGAATCCCTGTGGTTTTATCTTCTGCTGCATCGCGTCGGGCCAGGATGTCATTGGCTCGAGGGCGTTTCGGCAGAAGACGCCTCCGCGGCCGTCACCGACTAGCGCCATGTACGCCTTGCACACCTTCGCCAAGAACGCGTCCTTGTCGATGCCGCGGAAGGTGTCGCTGGCGACCTCTTGCTCACGCTTGGCAAGCACACGTTCCGTCCAGCTCTTTCGTTTCCCTTCCACGCGCAGCTGTTCCCAGACGTGCGCGAGCGCATTGATGAGAAAACCACCGGAACCGCACGCGGGGTCGATAATGCGTTCGCCAGGCTTGGGATCGACGATCTTCACCATCATGTGTACGACGTTACGAGGTGTGAAGAACTGCCCCTCCGCGCCGCGAAGGGCGGGGCCGATGAACACCTCAAACGCATCCCCGATCGCGTCTCGATCGGCCTTCATGATGGCGTAGTTCTGAAGTTCTCCGACCACGTACGTGAGACTTTCCGGGTCCAGCTTGATCGTATCGCTGGCATCGAAGACGTCCCCGAAGGCCGTGTTCTTGACCTTTTCGAACAGGGTCTTGATACGCTTCTGTACTTCTCTAGGCGATTCCCCGACTCCTGCGCGAAAAGTCACAGTTTCATCGGGCTCGGAATCACGTTCGTCGAGGATCTTGCAGAAGAGGACATTGATGATCTCCTGTGCAAGTGCCTCGTCGCGCGTGATGCCGGTCGTCATCCCGGCCAGGTGGTTGCGAAGATCGCGGAACACCGCCTTCAGGTTTGAGGGCTTGCGAAGGTCTTTGGCCTTGTACAGGCCAATGTCCTCGATCCGTTGCCCTTTGCGGGGGATATTCGGTAGCGACTCGTACGTCCGGCTGCCGCCCTTGTGGTGGATCTTGCGAAGATATGTGTGGGCGTCACCGTTGAACCAAACACCTACCTCCGCAGCCGACATATCCATGTACAGGCGTAGCTGGTGCTCACCGTCCTTGCGCTCCTTCTTCTTGCACTCGACCACCATGAACAGCTCGTCCTCGGTCTTCTTGGAAGAGCTGAACACGGCGATGTCGACCGGATACGATTTGTCCTCGTCAGAAGGACGGGCACGAACGCGGTGCTGTGGACGTGTCTGAATCTGGTTCTTTGAGTACCCGTAGTCCTCGACGAGGCGCCGGGCGAAGACCTGAACCGCCTGGATCTCCTCGGGAGTGGCCTTGACACGGGTTCCGCTGATGTAGTCGGCGACGAATCCGGCTTCGGGGGTTTCCGCGTTGTCGGTGCTGGGCGTCATGCCCTTGCCTCGGGGCTTATTCATCGAAGAGTTCTCACGTTCGTATGCTGGAATCAGTGGACGTCCGGTACTCCGTCATGCAACGGGACCGTTACGTGACGAGACACGTTTCTTGGCGGTCCCTTCCGCGTTCTTGGCCTTTGCCCTTCGTGCCGCCGTGCGCTTCTTCGACTCTGGGATGGGGGTGATGAAGTCCGCACGCCGGCGTCTTTCAATAACTTGCGGCGTCGGCCCGCGGTCAGCGTCGAGTTCCCAGTCACGTTTGGGAGGCGCATAGGACGGGTTGGGGATCGGGTGATCGAAGAATGGATTGGCTGACAGAGGTGGCACGCTGGAGAGTATAGCCACTGTCGAGGGACGCTGCATTCGCCGATTTCCGCAGATTCGGTCGCTGGCCTAAGGACCCAAACGAGACCCGAGCGGTGGGATTGGGGTCCGTCAGTGCCGGGTCGGCCCTTCGGCGCCAAAGAGAGTCTGCACCGGGGCGCGCAGCGCCCGAGCCACTCGCGCGAGCTTCAGTACTGACAGGTTCCTGACGCCGCGTTCGATGCCGGACATGTACGAGCGATCCACGCCAGCGCGGTCGGCGAGTTCCTCCTGCGACCATCCCTTCAGCCGTCGCGCTTCCCGAATCCGGGTGCCAATCTGGCGAAGCAAGGGGTCTGGCGTTGAAACCACGCCCCGATGCTCGGCCGTTGAGGATTATTCGTCCACGGACTATAGTCCACAAGCGAGGGGTGTGACCTGTCCTGTCAGGCCGACGGCGTAGACTGTCCCGAACGAAGGGGTGCCGAATGGCGCATGAACTCCTGATTGAAAGCGGCCGAGCAGCCATGTTCTACGTGGGCGAGAAGCCGTGGCACGGCTTGGGCACGCAACTTGACCGACCGCCGTCATCAGAGGAAGCGATCCGGTCGGCCAGCCTGGATTGGACGGTCCTCAAGGTACCTCTGTACGTCGCGGCGCAAGCGCGGCTTCATCAACTGCCTGATCGGTTCGCTTTGATTCGCGAAGACAAGCTAGGCGACGCGAAGTGCCCGACGTTCGGAATCGTGGGTCGCAGCTATGTGCCTCTGCAAAACGGAGACGCGTTCAAGTTCTTTGATCCGATCGTCTCGGACGGAGAAGCGACGTACGAAACCGCGGGCGCCCTGGGCCGCGGAGAACGTGTTTGGATTCAAGCTCGGCTCAAGAACGACATCGAAGTGGTGACTGGTGACATCCTCCAGCGATTCTTGCTGCTCAGCAATACTCACGACGCCAAGAGTAGTCTTCAGGTCAAGCTGACGCCCATACGCGTCGTGTGCAATAACACACTGACGGTTGCGCTCTCCAAGGGTTCGTCGATTCGCATCCGGCATGACGGTGACATGGAACAGCGTCTTGCTAGAGCGAAAGGGCTTCTTGGCCTGGTGGAGAAGCAGTACGAAGGTCTGGCCGCGGTCTTCCGGAGCATGGCCTTCGTGAAGCTAGGTCAATCTCGCGCCAACGAGTACATGGCCCAGGTGTTTCCAGATCCCCAGAGGGCAGATAAGGCTTCGTGGCGACTTGTAGAAGATAGACGCCGGTGGGCGATGCATTTCTTCCATGAAGGGCTCGGCAATGAAGAGCCTGCAACCCGAGGCACCCTGTGGGCCGCATATAACGGCGTGACCGAGTTCGTTGATCACCGCAAGCCGACCGCTCACGCGCCGGATTTCACATCACGCCGCCTACACTCCATTTGGTTCGGTGCCGGCGCTGTTGTGAAACAACGCGCCCTGCGAATTGCCGGGGAGTGGGCCTCGGCTGTTTCTCCCACCTGAGTGTGTCTGAGGATCGCGTTGAATCGACATCGTGTATTGACACAGTAATACGTGTCAATATACAATCGCAATTCTGGTGAGGCTGAGGCCAGCGACATTTCGGCTTGAGACTGAGATCCTGGACGCACTTCAGCGCGTGAAGGATGCGGACGGGATTCCCGTCAGCGAGCAGGTGCGAAGGGCACTTGCCGCGTGGCTGGAATCGCGGAATGTCAGCGTGAAGAAGTCGGAGCGCAAGCGGGCTGTAACCCGCAAGCGCCCCTGACCCGTCAACCGGTGTCGTCGGTCGAGCGGGCTCCCGCCATTCTACGGGAACCCCACGACCCTGGAGGTTCCCAATGCGCGCCGCCATCTACGCTCGCGTCAGCACGTTCGACCAGGAGCCCGAGAACCAGCTCGCGGAGGTCCGGCGCTACGTCGCCGCGCGGGGGTGGACGGCCGAGGAATACGTGGACCGCGGCATCAGCGGGGCGAAGGACCGCCGGCCGGCGCTCGACCGGCTGCTCATTGACGCCCGCCGTCGCCGCTTCGATGTCGTGGTCGTCTGGCGACTCGATCGGCTGGGACGGAACCTCCGGCACCTGATCACGCTGCTCGAGGAGTTGCAGGCCCTGGGCATCGCGTTCGTGTCACTGAACGAGGGCATCGACGCGACGACACCGGCCGGAAAACTTCAGATGCACATTTTGGGTGCAATAGCTGAATTCGAAAGGGCAAGAATCGCGGAGCGCGTCAGGGCGGGCTTGCAGCGGGCCCGGGCGCAGGGCAAGCGTCTCGGCAGGCCGCGCAAGGTGGCGTCGACGATTGTCGTTCCTGGTGGGTCTGTGCGCGACGCGGCGTCGGCGTGGGGGGTCTCGAAATCGACGGCGGCGCGATGGATTACGGCGGGCCGATCACCGGTCCTGTCAAGCTGAGTGGTAGTGGCCACAACGGACGTACGGCCCAACGCCACAACTGAGCCGCGGCGCGCAACTGTCATCGCGCCGACGGCTCCAGTTGATGTTAGGCCGTACTCAGACACTTCATAATCCGGCTGGAGCTTTCTTTGGGCCACGACCAGTCAACGCTTCGAGTCGATTGATGAGCTTCTCTTCCAACTCGGTCAGGTTCGAGTACTCAGGACAGTTGAAATGGGCGACGTCGAAGTGGACTGGTGTACCGGTTCGTCGGTAAAGAATCGGCCGCTTCCCCAACGAGTGCGCTACGCCAACCTCGTAGTAGACGCTGGGTCTTTCACCTGTCAGATCGGCTATCAGAAACTCAGATGTCTTGATCTCGTCGACGATTCGCTGGGTGATGACCTCCTGATGCTCGATGTCGTCGGAGCGAACCGCGACGATGTCGAATGCAGCGAAACAGCGCTTGATCGCATTACTCAGATCGGTCAAGTCGGGTTTGTCCTTGGTCATCCACATCATAATGAACGCCGTGTTCGGCCGGTAACCTGACGCGACCGATCTTGTTGGCACGAGTTCCAGACCAGAGGCACCGGAACCATGTGGATCGATAAGCTCAAGCCTGCCGTTGAGCGAGTTCGCCCAGGTGTCGAACACGGTCGCAGCTTCCGAGGGAGCGAGCGGCCAGTGATCCTCCTCCCCAGCGGGCTGGACTCCGAGAACCACGTCTTCGTCATGGAGAACGCTCGGATCCCAGAACCGGTATCTGCGACACTTGAGCGCCGCCCGCATTCCCTTGATCTCGCGGCCAGCCTCCTTGGCGTCAACATCGGACAGGAGGGCCGAGCGTCGAATCGCAGGGCCAATCGCGGTAGCGAGATCGGCAAGGCCGGCTGTGACTTCTAACGACTTCGCTCTGAGGTCAGCAGACAGTGCAGCCCAAGCCGCGTCGCCTGAATGCTGGCCAACTTCGGCTACGGCCTTCTCGAAGAAGTCGGCCGCCGTGTCCCTAAGACCGGCCAAGTGCTCTGCCGCTGTGGGTGTAGCTTCGTCGTTCATGAAGTACTCCTGCGCGCGCCGGCGTTCCAGAGGTAGATGTCGTAGACGCGCTGGCGAAACCACTCCTGGGCCGTCTCTCGATCGACGTCCGCGTTACCGCGTCCGGCTCCAGAAAGGGCCGCGCAGGCGCCGCGGATTGCATCCTTGTGCTTTCTGTACCCGCTGCGCCACAGCTCGACGTACTTCGCGTAGTCACCGTTGGGCGCCCCCAACGCACGCCGAGCCTGACTGTCGTAAATGATCACTGGATCTCGCCGAAGCAGCCACAACAGCTTCGTTGCAGCCGAGAGACGATCGCCGCCGCCATAGCCAGCAGCGAGCTGACTGCGAAGCTCGTCGATCGTGTCGCAGAGGGCGCGCCCGGTGAGCGCCGAGGTCCGGAACGGTTCGAGGAGATCCAACACTGGAGCAAGACGTTCCAGGCCCTGACCAACGTCGAATGCAATTTTGAAGTTGCGGGCAATCCTGAAATAACCAGCGCCATGCTGGAGCGCCTCCAAGCGGCAGCCCCTATCGGTACCCGCAAGGGCTTCAAAGATCGGCCTCTCTCCGCGGGACCAAGACTCGGCGTATTGCTTCGCGCAGTGAGGAAGGCTCCGTAGGGGCATTAGTTGTGTCCGCCTCAACAAGCAATCGGTTCAACTCGGTAGCCGGATATGTGAACGGCGGCTGCAGTGTATCGCGGCGATGGCGTGGATTCAATGTGTGTGGATTTCGCTCTGCCGCAGCCACTTGCCCTCGAGAGGCGCGAATCTGGAGCGTCTCGAAGTCGACGGCCGCGCGCTGGATCAACACTGGTCGGTTACAGCGCCTCGCAATGCGCGCCGTCTGAGCCTGAACGTCCAGAATTGGCGTTCAGACCGTGCGTCAGTCCCGAGACGCCAACGACCAGGGCGGTCGCAAGGCAAGGGGTACGTCAACACTGCGGCGTTTATCAGAACCCATACCCACCTGGATGCGCCCAAGAGCCGCGAAGACCGCAGATACATGGAGGTCTGCGGCAGAGCAGCGCTGGGAACTTGAATTGCTCGACTTCGAACACCTTCGAGACTAGTCGAGTGTGTGCGGGCTTAACGACGCCGAGCGACAGCCGCGCCGCCCACTGATCGCCGTTCACCGACGCTGCTAGGCCGGGAGGTCAGAGGTCATGGGTCGAGCGGCTCAATGGAGGGATGGCCCCCGGCTCCGGGATTGATGAACCGGAAAACGAACGTCCTGTCGATGTGAAGGCCCTGGATTCTAACCTCGAGACGGTATTCCCCGGGTGGGATCTCGTGCGAACGATGACGGCGACCGGGATACTCCCGTGCGGCTCTTGACCACGCATAGGCAATGTCATCGTCGGTGCGCTTCTGCAGCACGACCAGCTTTGCGTAGTCGCCATTCGGTAACAGTCGGTCGAGTGTTTCAGTGGTCGTTTCGAAATCGAAAGCAACGTTGTTTGCAGCGTTCGTGAATGCCCATTCCGCACGCAACGCCGGAAAGAGGCGAACGCCGTTCCTAAGAAGACTCACGTACCCGGCAAGAGACTCCGCCACTGGTGCGCCGCGAGATGGTTCGTTCCTGAACCAGAGCTGTGCGACGTAGAAGATCGGCGGCCCGCCTGCCCATCTGCGGATCACGGCTCCGCGCGACTGCGCGAAGACGATCTTCGGATGCGGCCGAATCGTGCGCGTCGGTCGGGGGCGGGGACGACGGCGCGGCTCCTCGAGCGCGTTGAGTGCCTCGAGCTCGGCCTCGCGTTTCAGTTGCCTGAGGCGTGCGACCGTGTATCGGCTCGGATCGTTATCAACGAGCTTCCCGTGGTTCTGGCATGTCCAGATTCCATTTCGCGGATCACGACGCTGCGCAGGCGTCATGCGTTCATCGTAGCGGGCGCCCTTCGGCCTTGCGGCCTTGATGTGGGCAGCGACGCCGATGCTCACCGCTTTGTCGTGGCCGCGCCTGGGCCCGCTTGTCTGCCGGCGGCACACGGAACACATGTAGTTCACGCGGTCCGCCAGAAGCCGTCTGGTGGCAGGTGTGAACTCGTCGGGGCCGCGGCTGCGCGCCATCGTCGACGGGTATTCTACCAGTCGCGGCGGGGGGCTAGCCCTCCGGCGCCAACCGGCGGTCGTGTCCGGAACCGATCGGTAACGATCAGTCGCCAAGGGATGAGCGACCGCAGCTCGCAGGATGTCGAGCAGTCGGCCCCCATGGGACAATGCTCCTCGATAGCCTAGGGACTTTCGCCTGTGTTTCATTGGCAGGCGTAGGCCGGCCTTCTGAGTGGGACAATCAGGTGTTTCCGGGACGAATCGCGGGCTGACGGCGCAAGCCGTGTTTACACCGCGCAGTCTTCTGACCGAGCGAAGACATTCCAACGCGGCGCAACATCACCGCGGCGGCGACATCGTCCGCCCAAGTCTGGCGCGAAATGCCTTTAGAAATAGTGAGTTGGCGCGCTCACACGCAAGGCATACCTACATTTCAACCCGCACCTGCAGGAAGCATGAGTTATCGTGACACTGGCGGCGGTGCCGAAAGATGCGGCATCCTGCAAAAATGGTCGAATGCGCCGGGAAAGCACCGCAGACACCTTACGATCGCCGCGATGACTTTCAGGAAGCTACAGACAACGCCAGCGGAGCCAGGTAGACATCGGTTGCGATCGAAGGAAGGCCAGATGGCGGATCAAAACAGCACGCATTCAACGCTCCGAGAGCGGGTCGTCGAACACGTATTCGTCGGTGAAGCTCTTCGGACGCTTTGGCGGCATGGCGTCATAAACGTCGAAGTGCTCCGTCCAGAGTTTGACGCCCATGGCTACGACCTTGTGATGGCGCGAGGTCGGATTGTCCGCCACATCCAGTTCAAGACCGGCAGGGGCAAGAAGCCTGGGGACATTTCAATTGCGAGGTCCCTCGCAAGCAAACCGGCGGGCTGCGTCATCTGGATTAGAGTGTCGGCAGCACTCGATATGGGGCCATTCTTTTGGTTTGGCGGCTCGGTCAGAGAACCGTTGCCTGGCATCGAGGCATTCGCCGTTCCGTTACGCGCAACGCACAACAAGAAGGGAGAACGGCCGCCCCGGCACAATCATCGTGAAATTCCGGCCACCTTGTTCGAGGAACTGTCAACGCTGGACGACGTCCTCGTTCGGCTTTTAGGCGAATTTCGATACGAGATTGTGCTGGGCGCACCTGTGGACTTTACGAAACTCGAGATCGATAAATGCATTGCGATCGTCAACGACGGCAGTGCTTTGAAAGTGGACTGTGCGGAAGAGTTTCCGCTCTCGACTTTGATTGCCATCGCCAAGTCGCCTGGCGGCATCGCTGCGGTTGGGGTGATCAAGCGGGCGCGTCCCGGATACACCGCGGGCGTCGCGACAAGCGCGAAGTTTCCTCTTCAGGGTGAGACGCCCGAATTTGGATACGTCGCGGTGGACAAGGAACATCAGGATCGTGGCTTGTCGAGCCGCATTGCGGCCGCATTGGTTGCGCGGCATACCGGACCGATGTTTGCGACCACGGATGACCCGTTCATGAAGAGCACGCTAAAGAAGGCGGGCCTCGTAGAGAAGGGCTCGCCGTGGCAGGGGCAGCGTGGCGTTCTTTCGCTCTGGCTAAAGAGATGAAATCGCTGGACGACCATGCATCGCTACGACGCTTGCCGGCCGCCTTGTTGACTTTATTAACCCTACGGGTTAAGCTACTTGCAGTGACGTCGTGGAAATTGCCTATGGTGACAAGTCGCTGGAGCGCCTATGCAACGACGACGCTCACGCTAAGAAGAAGTTGGGGCCGCTGAACGCCAAGAAACTACGCGCCCGACTGGACGATCTCGACGCCGCGGCGACCTTGGCCGTCATGCGTACACTGCCTGGTGGTTGCCACGAGCTGAAAGCGGACTTGGCAGGCTGCCTGGGTATTGACCTTCACAAGGGATTTCGAATCGTCATTACGCCCGGCCACGATCCCGTTCCGATCAAGGGTGACGGGGGGTTGGACTGGGCGCTGGTGACCGCTGTACGAGTGGTGAAGATTGGTGACTACCATGACTGAGACGCGTGCGTCCGCCTATCGGCCGATGATCGTTTCTCGGCCGGGCGAGACTTTGGCGGAATTGCTCGAAGAGCGTGGGATTACTCAGGTTGAACTCGCTGAACGGCTCGATCGACCAGTAAAGACCGTTAACGAGATCGTCAAGGGGAAAGCAATGATCACGCCTGAGACCGCTCTGCAGCTTGAGCGTGTCTTGGGTACGCCTGCCGAGTTCTGGCTTGTCAGAGAAAGCCGGTATCGCGAGTCTAAGGCTCGCATTGAGGATATGGCGCGTCTGAACGGCTCGAGCGGGTGGCTCAAGGAGCTTCCCCTTCGAGACATGGCCGCGTTTGGATGGATCACTCGCCTACCGGATCCGGGCAGCATGGTCGCCGAGTGTTTGAGATTCTTTGGTGTAGCGAATGTTGAGGCGTGGCGGGAACGATACGAGTCCCCCCTAGTCGCTTTTCGTGCCTCCAAGAAGGTCGTTTCCCACGTGGGCTCCATTGCTGCTTGGCTCCGTCAAGGTGAACGAGAAGCTGACCGATTGTCCTGTGCCCCATTCGACAAGCATCGATTCAAGTCTGAGCTGAGCGCGGTCCGCGGCCTAACGTTGGAACCAGATCCAGAGAAGTTCTTCCCTGCTCTCCAGCAGCGATGTGCTCAGGGTGGAGTGGCGGTTGTCGTCGTACGAACTCCGTCAGGCTGTGCGGTCAGTGGAGCTACTCGGTGGCTTGGCGACAAGGCGTTGCTGCAACTGAGTATTCGACACAAGACGAATGATCACTTGTGGTTTACGTTCTTTCATGAGGCTGGGCACCTGTTGCTTCATCGCAAGAGGCTATTCATCGAGCGCCAGGAGCGAATCGATGACGATGCTGAATCTGAAGCGGATCGGTTCGCAACTGACACGTTGATTCCAAGGCAACATGGTGAACGTCTAAGCCGTGTGACACTCTCGCGTGAGAGCGTTCGTCGTTTTTCCGATGAAATCGGCATCGCCCCAGGAATTGTCGTCGGCCGTATGCAGAAGCAGGGACTCTTGCCTTGGTCGCATCTTAACGATCTCAAGGTCCGCTATGCGTGGTCTGGACAGGCAGGCACGTCCACAGATGACGAAGACTGTTAGGCTGCGTTCGATGCGACGGCTATCTGCCGTCAGAGTGCGCTCCCTTCTCGAGCGGCGCTGAGAACACAATCAGTTAGCTTCAGCGACGACTACCTTCGCCGGCCACGATCATGTCAGTCGAACTTGTGACGCAACAGGACGTGCGGCCCGCACAAAAGCTCCCGTTCTGCTACCTCTGCGGCAAGCAGTTCACCGAGCGCGAGCTGCCTAACACTACTCTGTCAGGTTCATTCTCTCTGATCCGCGGCATCACGATGGATGGTGCTTGTACTGACCCGCGGAAGTCCGTACGCTGCCGTGCGTGACGACAACGGACTCGGCGCGGGCGTTGCTCCGACGGTTGGGGCAGTTCATGGACGGTTTCAGCGCGTGTTTTAGCCGCGAGCCGGTATCTCGACGGCCTGTTCAACGACAGCGAGCGCAAGTCGATGGAGGCGATGCACGGCCGGTTGAGCGATCCGGGCACCTATCAAGCCCTGCAGCACTTCATCACGCATTCCCCGTGGGACGCGACGCGCGTCTGGACCCACCTGCGGACGCTGGTGCCGATCCGGACCGGGATCCTCGCACTCGATGACACCGGCTTTCCCAAGCAGGGCACGGCGTCGGTCGGCGTGCAGCGCCAATACTGCGGCGCCCTGGGTAAGATCGGGAATTGCCAGGTGGCCGTGTCGAGTGCGTTGATCGCCGACGGGCGCACCTGGCCGGTGACGTTTGAGCTGTACGTGCCGGCGTCGTGGACCACGGATGCGCCTCGACGCGCGGCCGTCGGCATTCCGGAGACGTTGCGGTTCCGCGAGAAATGGCGCATCGCGCTCGCGCACGTGCGCACGGTTCTGAAGGCGGGCTTCACCGTCACCGGCGTCGTGGTCGATGCGGACTATGGCGCGAATGCGGCGTTTCGCGACGGGTTGGAGCGACTGGGCCTCCGCTACGCCGTGGCGATTCGTGGCGGGGCGACGTTCGAGCCCGCGGGCGCCGGGCTGACGGCTACGGCGGCGGTGATCGCGGACGCCGCGGCCCCCGACGACTGGCACACCGTGACATGGGGCGCTGGTACGACCGGCGCGTTGACCGCCTCGTTCGCGGCCGCGCGCGTCCGAGCGCCGAGGGGACGCGGCGAGCGATGGTTGCTCTGCGAGCGATCGGCGGACGATGTCCAGAAATACTATCTGCTCAATCTTGCCCCGACCGCCTCGCTGAAGGCGCTCGTCACGCTGGCGCGCGCCCGCTGGCCGATCGAACAGCAATACCGCGAACTGAAGGACGACCTCGGGCTCGATCATTTTGAAGGGCGCAGCTATCGGGGCTGGGCGCATCACGTCGTCTTGACGGCGGTCGCGTTTACCTTCCTCCAGCTCGAACGCGGGCGGCCTGCCGCCGCGCGCCGTCCGACGCTGCCGGTCGTGCGCGGATGGGTCCGGGAGATCATGGGGCTGCTCTATGTCATCCACAACCGACACCTGCTGCACATGCTCGATGATTTCCGCCGGAATCCTCCGCTACGAAGGTGACAGAGTAGTGCTAACCGGGACCACGTGCCTCCTTCGGCGCTATTTCTTCCAACTGATCGTGATTTCCCACTCATACTTCCGACGCACTACGACTGCAACCACGGGCGCCATCTAGATGATCAAACAATCGGGCAGTTGATCGGGATCCTTCACGGGAAAGCCCCAGATCCTGAGCACCGCCGACTTAATCTCTATGCGGAGATCGCCTCGGACCGAGAACCAATACTTGCTGTCGGCGGATTCGACTTGCGCGACATCATCCGACGTTGGGTGCGCGGTTTTCACAGCACCTTGTATCGGCAGCCGTTGATCGGCGAGCAATTCATGACATTTCCTCCACTGGCAGAGGGAAATCGCGACAATGGCCAGATTGACCCTGTTCATCAGATCATTCCGGATTTCGTACGCGCGATTCGATACAACAGACGCACTGGTGCGCTAGATCGGATCGTGTGTCACAAAGGAAAATGCCTATATGAATGCGTGTGGCTGCGCGACGACGAGGACCGGTGGTTCTGCTGCTACGCGATCGACCTTTACGGGTGGTCACGGCTTGGGGATGTCGACCGATTCGGCCTCAGAGGCTGTGTCGGCGCCTACGTGCCGCCAGGACGAGATGTGCCAGAGACCGCTGCTCAAGGGGAAAGGCCAGGCGATGCGCAACTACACGAACCGTTGAACCCGTTCGCGGATGATTCCCATCATTCCTGGAACTTGAACGTTCGGAATGGTTCGTAAACTGCTTCCGCGTATTCCGCCGGATGGTCAAGACGCGGGTGGCCCAAGATGCGCGACGCTGGTGCTGATGATCACGACGCTCCTGGGCGCGCCCCCCTTACGACACCTGCGGAGCCCTGAATATTATGAGGGATATTACGAGGGATACCTAAGCTAGTATGTTAGTTAAGTGACTTTCTTTAAACGACTTATATCACAATTGTGGCGGAGGGAGAGTCCGCCTACGGCCAGTCCACCCGCGTCCGATAGGTTCCAGTAACATACTGCTAATAAAGTAGATAGATACCAACGACTCGTCCAGCACATTCCATTGACTTCCTATGCTTTCCCACATAGAATGTGGTAGTCCATGAGGGAGCAGAGACGGGCGCGGCGGCGGCATCCGCACAAGGCGCTCACCCCGCGGGAGGTGCAGGCGATGAATACGCCGGGGCGCTTCGCCGACGGGGGTGGGTTGTATGTGCTGGTGGCACCCGGCGGGTCGAAGAGTTGGGTGCTCCGGACCGTCGTCATGGGCACACGCCGCGACATCGGCTTAGGCAGCGTCCTGCTCGTGTCGCTCGCTGAGGCCCGCGAAGAAGCACGGCGGTTGAGGAAGATCGCTCGTGAGGGGGGCGACCCGTTGGCCGTGCGGAGGCGACGTACCGTGCCGACCTTCGAGGATGCGGCAGAGAAGGTCCATGCGGCACACGGAGCCTCGTTCAAGAACGAGAAGCACCGGAAACAGTGGCTGTCGTCGCTCGGTGCCGTGTTCACGGCGTTCGGTGCGAAGCGCGTGGATGCCATCACGAGTGCGGACATCCTCCAAGCACTCAGTCCGACCTGGCTGACGCGCCATGCCACGTCCAGTCGCGTCCTCCAGCGCATCAGCGTGATCTTCGAGTGGTGTAAGGCCCAGGGCTATTGCTCGGGCGACAATCCGACACAGGGCGTCACCAAGGTCCTGCCCAAGCACCGAGCGGTTCCCGTGCATCATGCGGCCCTGCCCTACCAGCAGGTGCCGGCTTTTCTCGTTGCCCTGCGCGAGAGTGGGGCCGGGGAGATTGTGAAGTTGGCGTTGGAGTTTACGATCTTGTGCGCGTCTCGCACCTCGGAAACGCTCAACGCATCGTGGGCCGAGATCGACATGGATGCGAAGACGTGGACCGTTCCGGCGGCTCGGATGAAGGCGGGCGTCGATCATCGTGTGCCGCTGTCGCCGCGATGTGTCAAGCTTCTCCAACGCGCGGAGGCCCTGTCCGATGGCGGGCCGTACGTGTTCCCGGGCCGTAACAACACGACGCCGCTCTCGAACATGGTGTTCTTGATGGCCTTGCGACGAATGAAGCGCGGCGATCTCACCGTCCATGGGTTTCGGTCGAGTTTCCGAGACTGGGCGGCGGAACGCACGAACGTGCCCCGCGCCGTCTGCGAATCAGCGCTCGCCCACACCCTCCGCGACAAGACCGAGGCCGCGTACAACCGGACGGATCTCTTCGACCGCCGCCGAGAGTTGATGAATTCCTGGTCCGCGTTCGCCACCGCGAAGCCGGCCGATGCCTGAGTCGGTGGTGGCGTGGAGCTAGTCTGACTTGACGTATCTGCCCTGAGAGGACCATCGTACTGCGGCCAGCGAGTTCAACGATGCCACTACTAGACAATCACACGCCGCCCGCACGGCCGATTAGGACCTTGAGCGCCTCCCAGGTTGACGAATTGGGACGCCTTGTGGGGCGGGACTTGGTGGACCGCATCCTGCCACTTCTTCAGGGGGCTGTAGCCCAATTCGCGGAGACAGAGAAGGGGAGCCATACCAGATGGGAAAGGTGGCGGAAGACGGCGCTGTCTGACGCACGTAAAGCGAAGAAGCTTGATCAACAAGCCCGCCGACTGCTTAACGTACTAGAGAGCGCCTTTCCGCAACAATCCCTCTTCTCCCTCGCCTCACGCCAACCCGCCGAATTCTCGGTCTCCTCGCTAACCGAAGCGGAGTCCTCATCATTCTACGACTCGATATACACCATCACAGAACTGGCGCAGCACGCTCGGGAGTGGCAGAAACGGGCTCATGAACTGTCGCTTAGGAAACGAGGTCGCAAGTACGGAATCCGGCGGAGTCTAGCCGGGTGGGTCGCTGAACTCTTGAATGCTTCGGGAGTTTCGCTCAAGCAGAGTGCTGATGGCAACCTCGCTCGCGTCCTAACCGTCATGTACGATGCCGCCGACATCAACTCACCACAGGACCTATACCGGGATGTCGAGGCAGCGGTCGCACGTCTTCCGCGACAGCCCCGCCGTCGAGTACGACGCTAATCCGGTCGAGATTCTCGGCCATTAGGGCAGTCCGGGTTTGTTCCTGCTCCGTGTCCACTTGTAGTCGACCGCGGCCAATGTAGGCCGTGGACGCTCTACGAGGGCGACACATGGCGCAGCACGTTCCAACCACATTTACCATCCTTCGGCGCATCCAAGTCCAGGCCGAGAGCGGCTACTCTCGGTCGACGATCTACCTACGTATCGCGCAGGGGCTGTTTCCAAGACCGGTCCACCTGGGGGCACGGGCGGTGGGTTGGCCAGCGCGAGAGGTGGCGGCCATCAACGAGGCCCGCATCGCCGGCGAATCCGACGCCGCGCTTCGGGCGCTGGTCGAGAAGTTGGTGCGCGCCCGCGGCAAGGTGACTCAATGAGCGCCGAACGCCTCGCCACGGCCCTCCACGGGCGCCGGACTGGAGCGGGCTGGGTGGCGTCCTGCCCGGCACATGACGACCGCGATCCGAGCCTGTCGATTCAGGATGCCGACGATGGAAAGGTGCTCGTCCACTGCCACTCAGGGTGCCTTCAGTCGCGCGTGGTCACGGCGCTTCGATCACGCGGACTGTGGCAGCGGCGCAGCCACGAACACCGCCACCAAGATGACCGGCCACCACTCGGTGGTTGCGACCGACAGCGCGGTCGCGACAACACCACGCGCGCCGAGGTGGCCCTCGGCATCTGGGCGGCGGCGAAGCCCGCCAGCGGCACGCTGGTCGAGACCTATTTGCGCTCGCGCGGGCTGTCTCTGCCCGTGCCGATTACGCTTCGCTTCCATACTGGCCTGAAGCATCCGTCGGGCGGCGTGTGGCCCGCGATGGTGGCGCTGGTGACGTCCGGCGCGCAGGACGTGCCCCTTGCCATCCACCGCACGTTCCTCGCCAGAAACGGCGCAGGGAAGGCAGCGGTCGAGCCCGCGAAGATGATGCTTGGTCCCTGCCGTGGCGGTGCGGTGCGGCTCGCGGCGCCGGGCGATGTGCTGATGGTCGGCGAAGGCATCGAGACCTGCCTGGCTGCCATGCGAGCCACCCGCCATCCGGCTTGGGCGGCGCTTTCGACCTCCGGGCTGCGCGCGCTCGAGCTTCCGAACGAGGTGCGCGACGTGATCGTGCTCGCCGATGGTGACAACCCCGGCGAGGCGGCAGCACGGAACTGTGCATGTCGTTGGGCGCGGTCGGGTCGGCGAGTTCGCATCGCCCATCCACCGAATGGCCTAGATTTCAACGATGTGCTCCTGGGGCGCGCGTCCAGGGTCGAGGAGGGCGCGCAATGAACGCCGACCATACGAACCAATCGGAGAACCTGATCGCCGCCGCCATCAACGCGGCCGAGGACATCGGCAATCCGCTCAACGGACTCGTCGAGAGGACGGCTGCCGACACCGGCGAGGCAGAATCGCAGGCGACCACGATCGTTCGGCTTGCGACCGATGCCGGCGCCGAGCTGTTCCACACCCCAGCCGGTGACAGCTACATCACCATCCGAGTCAACGGTCATCGAGAACATCATCAACTTGGAGGCCGCGGGAGTCGCGACTACCTCACGAGGATCTTCTACCTCGAGACCGGCCGGGCGCCGAATGCGACTGCCCTTCAAAATGCGATCGCAACCCTGAGCGGAATCGGCCGGTTCGATGGGGGTGAGCACGACGTGCATGTTCGTGTTGCCGGTGCGAACGACCGGATCTATCTCGATCTGGGTGATGCCTCGCACCGCGCGGTCGAGATCACCAGTAGCGGCTGGCAGGTCATCGCGGACTCTCCGGTTCGCTTCCGTAGACCTCGAGGCGTCCTTGCACTTCCGGCGCCGGAGCGCGGTGGTTCGATCGCGGACCTGCGACCCTTTGTGAACGTGGCCACCGATGACGACTTCGTGTTGCTGGTGATGTGGGCGTTGGCGGCGTTCCGTCCCAGCGGTCCGTATCCGATCCTGGTGTTCATGGCCGAGCAGGGCGCGGCGAAGACGACGACGACCCGGGCACTCCGACGACTCTGTGACCCGAACGAGTCCGATGTTCGCCGTCCCCCACGGAACACTGAAGACCTGATGATTGCCGCCACCAATGGGCACGTCGTGGCCTTCGACAATCTCTCCCGGCTCCCGGAAGACCTCTCCGACAACCTGTCGGTGCTCGCGACGGGCGGCGGGTTCGCGGTTCGGCAGCTCTACACCAACAAAGAGGAAGAACTGTTTCAGGCGCAGCGGCCGATCATCCTGAACGGCATCAGTCAAGTGGCGACTCGTGGCGATCTTCTCGACCGAGCCATTGTCGCAACGTTGCCGCCGATTCCTGAGGAGCGACGGAAGGACGAGGCCACGTTCTGGAGAGAGTTTGACCAGGCACGTCCGCGAATCCTGGGTGCGCTCCTCGACGCCGCATCCTGTGGGCTCCGACGGGTACCTGAGGTGCATCTTGAACGCAAGCCCCGAATGGCAGACTTCGCAGTCTGGGGTTGTGCGGTCGAGACGGCTTGCCCGTGGCCTGTGGGGACGTTCCTCCGGGTGTACGCGGGCAATCGACAGAACGCGGTTGACGCCATCCTCGACGGCGATCCAGTGGCGGATGTGGTGCAGAAGATAGCCCCGTGGACCGGGACCGCCTCTGAGTTGTTGGCTGAGCTGACCAAACGGACGCCGGGCAGCGTCACCGGAAGAAAGGACTGGTTCGTCAAGCCGCGGCAGGTGTCCGACGCCCTACGGCGCCTAGCACCCAGCTTACGGCGGACGGGGATCGAGGTGACATTCCTCAAGCACGGCCACGGCCGCACTCGCCTCATAGAAATGGAGCGAAAAACTGCGCCCGCAGCGTCCGCAGCGTCCGCGCGCCTGGATTATCAGGCGGGATCTGCGGACATAAGGCAGGGTTCGTTCGCACGTGCGTCCGCAGATTCGTCCGCTGATTGCACCGATGTTTCCAGGGGGACGGACGATGCGGACGCAGCGGACGCAGTTCAAGCTCGTTCTTCTGGTGACGACGAATGGGAGCAGCCTTGGTGACCGCCGACGTGCTAAACAGCCCGGCGCTGCCGCTCCTGCTTCAGCTCGAAGCGGGCGGCGTGCGCTTCCGCTTGGACGGCGAGCAGGTGCTCGTTTCGCCGCGTGGCGTGCTGACACCCGAACAGCGCGAGGTGTTCCGGCGGCATCGATCGGCCGTCCGCACGCTCGTCTCCATCTTGACCGACGGCGGCGTTCAAGACCGCGTGGCCGAGTTCCGGCGCCAGCTTGCGGCCGTTCCGGCGCCCCGCTGCCCAGCGTTCCTCTTTCGGCCCGACGTGGCGTATGTGCGTGGCGTGTGCTTCTCGTGCGGCGACGGAGTGGCGGAGCCACGCTTCGGGCGCTGCTGGCGCTGCTCGTCGGCCTGGCGCCTCGCGTGCCGATTGCCGGTTGCGGCGGAACTCGCCGCCGCACGCGACGCCGCCCGAGTTACTTAGCGAGGAAGTTGAAGATGCCGAAGAACGAGAAGAAGGCCGCGAGCGAATCTAAGACGATCGTCGACGACATTTCAGCCCTGGCGGCGATCTGGGAACAGCGGAACGGGCGGGTCGACGTGCGGCCCGTGAGCGATGCGAACGGCGTCGTTCTGTACTCGACCAAACAGGCGGCGCTCGCCGGCGAGATTGTACTGTCCGACACGCTGGCCCCGTATCGCGAGCGGCTGACTGCCAAACCGCAGGTCGATCTGTATCCCCGGGATGACAGCGACGACCGTCAAGAATCTGCCACGCAAAGGGAGCGCCATCATGAGTGAGCATTCACTAGCGAAATCCGGGGCCATGCCAAAGACCGACAGTGGACTCGTGAACAGACTTTCCGTTGACGGAAACGCTCTGGAGCGAGGGCTGTTCGACGACCAACCGATCAAACTGGACGGGTTCACGCTGACAAGCCGGGCGGCTGTTGCTGTGGGCAAGCCGACCTTGGACCAGTGGACCCGCACCTTCGCGTTCGCCTGCGCGACGCAGGACGCCTCGCCGTTCTGGGTCGGGGACTTGCTCTGTTACGCCGAGCGCCGGGACTGGCAGGCCGTGCTCGATCAAGCGATTGCGGTGGGCGCGAAGGGCTACGCGCAGTCAACCCTCGACAAGCTGGCCTACGTGAGCCGGCACGTTCAGGGCCGCGCGCGCGAGATGGCGCCGACGGTGGCCCACGCCAGCGAGGTGGCCTCGCTGGACCCTGCGGAGCAGGCCGAGTGGCTTGAGAAAGCCCGAGACGAGGGCTGGACGGTTCTGGACCTGCGGGTGAACATCCGGAACGCCAGCCGTCGCAAAGTCCTGACCGGTCAAGCGGACACTATCCATGCGATCGAGGTGAGCGTGCTCGTGGACGTCGAGGCCGTGAGCGCCTATGCGGCCGAGCAAGCGGCCTGGAGCTGGGTGAAGCAGGCGGTGAAGGGGTTGCAGGGCGCGAAGGTGATCGCCGCCAGGAGCCGCCAATGAGGTCCCTTCCGAGTGTGGCTCTGGTGACGGACGGCTCCGAGGGCAGAAGCGCGCCTGAAAGGATCGGCATGACGAGACGCACCCAGGCCGAGCAGGAAACCATCATCCGGTGGGACGAGGAGGCGCCGGCCCTCGACGTCTACACCGCCAGTCCGCTCATCGCGCGCCGCCTGATCGCGCGCGGCTACCCGCTCAAGGCGATCGCTGGCGGTTGGCGCGGGACTGCGCCGCTGGATGCCCTCCAATTCCGCCCGTTGGTACGCGGCGCGCCGAAAAAGTGTCGATATTGCTCAGAGATTTCGTCGGTCGTGCGCACGGCTCGATCGAACGGTGCGGAACCCCCCTTGCCCCATCCCCGACTGGTGTCGCGCCGCAGGAGCCCATGAGCGAACGCGGACGTAGTTGGAGGAAGCGCGCGTGAAGACTCAACGGTCAAGCTCAGGGCTTACGCGGTTACAGACGGGGTGGCTGATCGGGGAAGACGTGCGCCCCTCTGCCACCAGGCGCACTGGCTCTCAGCCGCGCTCCCGCGCACTCGTGGGGTCATCTTCTGTCGGCGCGCCAAGCACTGCGGTACACGACGATTGCGACGTTACTCGATGTCTTCAATGCCTAGGAGGTCTGAATGATCTACCCCACTATGAATGAAAATCACCAGAGTCTGCATTGTCCCAACTGCGGAAGCGCGTGGTTCCGCCCTACGGGCTTCGCGCGCGTAACGCTCTGCTACAACGCGGAGGATCGGACCTGGATAGACGACGTCTCGGTCGACGAGTCCGAGTCGGCGCCGATGCATACCACCGCGGTAGCGTGTATGGAGTGTGGCCACGACTGCACCGCCATAGTCGCCGGTGCTTTTGGCCCCATGCATGATCCGCCGCAACCGCAGCCCGGCACTTCGTGCGCTCACGATGACGTGCCTGAAGCGTGACGGAGAAAGCATCCGAGGAGCAGGCGTGCCATGCGAAACACGATTGAGTTGAACCGGGGCGGCAGTCGCAGCAGCGGGGATGTCTCGAGCTATTGGAGCTAAAGGTCATGGCTAAAGGTGGCAAACGTATCGGCGGCAAGCCGAAGGGTTACAAAGCTCCGGCGACGCTGGCGAAGGAAGCGGCGCGCGAACTGGTGCGTCAGCGCGTGACAGATTCGCTGGAGCCGATGCTCCGGAGCCAGATAGCGGCGGCGACGGGGATCGGACATCTGTACACACGGGACAAGACGGGGAAGTTCAGCCGGGTGGTGAACCAGACGCAGGTCGATGCGCTGCTCCGCGAGGGGCGTAGGGACCGGGATTACTGGATCTTCACGAAGGACCCGAGCACACAAGCGTTTACCGACCTCCTGAACCGAGCCATCGACAAGCCGTTGGACCGGAAGGATGTCCAGGTTTCGGACGACTGGGAGCGCAAGGCGGCGTTCCTGGCGAGCGCGCGACGGCGCGCGGAGCAAGAATCTTAACGTCGAGTATCAGCAGGCTGTTCAGCAGCGGACATTCCCGCGCATCTTCCCGTCAACGGGAGCCCTTGCCGCCGGCTCCTGCTGGGAACCGATGGCGCTGCTGGCGAAGGTACAGGGGGGATGCCGACCTGCCCGGCGTGACCTCCCGTGTCGCGCGCGGTCAGAGCGACTCTACCTGGCGGTGGTGCGCCTCAGCAAAGACAAGTCAGAACCGAACGCGCAAGCCGCCGCCCACTCGCAGTCCTCCGACTTCGAGGCTCTGCGTCGCGCTGGCGCCGGCGACTCCAACGGTCGCGTTGGAGAATTGACCGGTCACTCCAACACCGACCTGTTTCGAGAAGAAGAACGCGAGGTCGCCACCAGCGTTGAACCCAACAGCCGAGGCACTCGCCGTCACTGCCGTCGCTTGCTGAAAGACCGCTGTGTCGTAGGGGTATGTCTCGGTGAAGGTGAAGTCTGTGACCAGCCCCTGCTTCACCTGCACGATGGACGGCCCCCCAAAGAGCATGGCCTGCACGCGCCGACCAATAGGAAAGATACCAACCGCTTGGAGGTGAACGGCGAGAACCTCGCGCGTCAGGTCGCCGACGTCTCCACTGACGGAACGAGGCTGGCTGAAAAAGAAAGGATGCGGCACCGTGCCGCTCAGGGTCGCGGACGTGGACGCAGTAAAGCGGCTGACGCCAACCCCGAACCCTAGCTGCCTCCACACCCTCACGCCCCCAGCCACATCGATAACCGTAGCGGCGGGCACCTTGTAGGCCACGCTGAATCGACTCTCTTCAGCATTCACCTGCTTGGTGGCACCGTCCGTGAACGCATGTTCGCCCATTTGATAGGTGCCGTTCACCAAGACGAAGCCGCGAGGCACGGGCGGGGTCTGCGCGTAGGTCACCTGGACCCCGGCAAGAACCAAGATGGCCGCAAGCACTCTTGTGTTGATCATTTTGATTCTCACCGCCTACGCCTTCGTGATCGACTCGCCCCGGAGACTGCCACAGCCACAGAGAACGACGCTGGCGCGATCACGTTCTACGGAAGCGGGGCCAATCGCAGCAAGCCGCTTCGGAAGGTGCGAGGAGTGCCGTCGTCGGATCTCCCGCTAAATTCCTCAGCGAAGTAACCACTCCGACCGGAATCCATCGACACTTCCCAGTTTTGGCAAGCCGTGCCATTCGCGTCGATGCGTGAACTCCCAGGACCGCAGTTGTTGTAGTTGGCGAACGAATACGGTTCGCTATACCCAAGAAACCGCTGATTGTCGTCATAGAACAAACTTACGGCCCGGTCAACGGTAAACCCGCCACCACCTGTTTCGTTTACGGTGACCCGGATTATCCAGCAGGGCGAGTTGCCGAATTGACACTGCGTCGTGGCTACAGCCGGCGAGGGCGAGAACGAGAACGTTAGTTCGGTTCGAGGAACCACGCCGATGGCGGCCCACGCCTGCGTGACCGCTCGTTCCACCACCCCCCCAGTTCCATACAGATCCCGTGCGGCCTGAATCGTCGCAGCCCGAGCCGTCGCGAACGTCGAACTTGCGGGCATGAGTAGCGTGAAGGCTCGGTAAAAGACCTTCTCGATCTGTTCGCGGTTGGCGGCGCCGACGCCCTGCACGCTCAGCCCGGATGTCCGATTGGTGCCGCCTTCGATTGCGAGGTAGAAAGCGTGATTCGGGATACCTGAATTCGAGTGAATGTATCCGTCATCAGCCGCGCCAATGAGTCGCTTGGTGTAGTGATCGGGATCACCGTACAGACTCGGATTCGCCATCGATCGAGATCCGTTAAGCGTCCCCGCAAGGTAGCCCCTGACCACGTCCTTGCCGATGACATAGTCCGCCTTTCCCACGCCGCTGCCCGCAGGATGGTAGAAGAACTCCACGCTCTTGCCCATCATGTCCGAGAAGGCTTCGTTGAGGGCTCCTGATTCGTTGCGATAGGTCAGATTCGAGGTTGAGGTGGTGACTCCATGCGTGAACTCGTGCGCCACGATGTCGAGCCCGCCTGCGAAATAGTTGTATGTCTTGCCGTCGAAGTAGTACCTGGTCGACGAAAGACCACTGCCAAAATACATCACGCCGAGACTAGGTATCCAGTAGGCATTAAGGGCGTAGTCGTCTCGGTCCTCGCTGGAGATGGAGAGTGTCCCCTCCTGGGTGACCGCATTCGCCACGATCTTGATCGCACGGTCGTTGTTGTCGAAACCGCTGCGGCCAAACCGCTTGAAATAGAAGTCATACGTCCAGCCCGCATGGACGTGGGCATCGACCACCGCAGGATCGGTCCAGACGTTGTCCGTGTCGCTGGCGAGTTCGGAATTGGAGAGGGGGGCACCGTTCAGTACTTGTTTGGCTCTGGCTAGATTCCCTCGCATGTCGTAAGTGCTAAGCACCGGCGGGCGATGGCTGTCGAATGCCAGGTACACACCGCTCTGTTGGTAGACGCTCAATTTCTTGGTGTCGCCCAACACGCCCTGCCCGGTTCCGACTGCCGATTGGGTCTGAATGTCGCTGTAGCGGAGTAACTCAGCGCCCGTGTGGGCATCGACAAATGCGCGGATTACCTGGCCGGCACCCGAAACGACGGCGGTATACGCCAGCCGATGTTCTCCCGTGTCCAACGGCAGCACAACCAGTTCCGGGCCAGCGAGTATCGTCGAATCAGCACCCAAGAGCCGCAGGAGGAACGGGCGGGCGGCATCGACATCGAGGGACGGCTCGACGGAAATGGTGAGATCAGGCGCGAGTACGCCGAACACCGACACTGGAACGCCGCGCTCAGAGTCCCGCACGATGTCGGCACCCCAGATGCGGACGCCGTTGTGGTACTGATCAAAGCGTTCAACGGTTCGGGCTGGCAGGGCCGGATCGCGCACCTCGGAACGCATCCGCAAATCCCCTGATCGTTCACGCTGCGTGATGTAGGTATCCCAGGCCCGGAGGTCACTGACAGAGGTGGCCTGAATGCGGAGCGTGGTAGAAGATCCTTGGGCGGAGCTGCTGTTTGGCAGCACCCACAGGAGTCCGGCGGCGACGACGACCGTAGCTATCGTTCGCTTCATAGGAGCCGCCTCCCTGCTGCGAGTGTGGGCGAGTCACGGCATGGGGCCGTTCCCGTCGAGGCTGTCGAGGAAACAGACGCGAGCCTATACCCGCCATGTGCCGAACACAACGGGATGTCTCGGGTCCAAGAAGCGATGCCGCGAGGGGGCTACAACGCGATCCAGCTTTCACCGATCAAGCGTTGCCGCTAATGCACTCCGCCACCCCCTGGCACCTCAAGAACAGCCTCCTCCAGCCAGCGGAGTTCGGTCATGCCGATGGCCTCAGGGGACGGTGCGTTCGTCGCTGACGACTGCATGGTACGCCAGCAGGTGACGGGCGAAGTGCGCGATTGCGTGCAAGAATAACCGGTTCTTCGCCGATTTGAGTACAGCCCCTGGGGGCTGAGAAAGCGGGCCAGATCGCGAGCGGACCGGATCGGGTGAGCGGTGGCCCACTTCAGTTTCAGGAGAAGCATCGCGTTATTGCGCATGCCACGGGCACGGCGAAGGACGGCTTTGATCGTCGTGTTCAACGACTCGACGACGCCGAAGCGGACCGGATGATCGCAGTAGGCGGCAATGCCATCCAAGTGATTCGCGAGCGTGTCGCCGAGTTTCTCCATCTCAGGCAGTCGTTGCCAGCGCAACGCGTTCAACCAGCCGAGGAGAAACCGTGCCACGCCCCAGCGAGTCGTGTAGGTCCAGAGCCGATCGAGCTGCTCCCGCAGGACAGACGCTTTGAAGAGACGCCGATTCATCGCGAACAACTGCTCCAGCTCGCGCCGTTTGGATCCGCGGACCGTTTTCCAGCGCCGCAGCAACAGCCACCGCTTGCCGCGCCCGTAGGCCCGCATCACCGCTCCCGCACGGAAAAACTCCTGTCGCCGCACGTCGTCGAGCGCGGCGGAGGCGTGCTGCAGGACATGGAACTTATCGAACACGGTCTCCGCGTTCGGCAACTGGTGCGCCACGGCGTTCACGTACGGCCGATGCATGTCGGTACAGACGGCGTCGACCGCGGCGCGCTGCCGTGCATCGAGACACGTGGTCAGCAATCCGGCCAAGCTCGCCTCCGTCCGGTCTTTCGCCAAACCGATCACCTCGCCGTGCACGAGGTCCGAGAGCACGGTGTAGAACTTCGGCGCTTTCCCGCGATAAATCTCGTCCGCTCCCAGATACCGGGGACGTCGTCGACGACGCTGGCCGTCCCAGTCGCGCAGGAACGCGTGCTCCGCTCGACGGGCTTTCCCCCAACTGACGCCGTGTCGAACCGCCGCATGCGACGTCGGCATCGACTGACAGTCCACCCCGATCTGTTGCCGCAAGCGCCGCGTGACTCGCGCTTTCGGATCGGCGAACTCGATCCCTTCGGTGCGAATGCCGCACTGCCGACACCGCACCCGTCGCTGCGCATAGATCAGCGTGACGGGATGCGACGCCCACGGCACATCGTCCCACGTGCGGTCGCGCGCCGATCGCACATGACTCGTGCGGCGACCACAACCACTGCATCGATGGCGCCGGACACCGCGGCGCTCGATCCGGATCGTCAACCGGCTGTCGACCGCGTCACCGTCGCTGGTGGTCGTCACCACCCGAAACCCCGCCAAGCCCAGAATCCACGTACAATCGCGCCGCGATCCCACCGGTCCTCCCTTGTTGTTTGCACATCAAGAGAAGATGACACCGGATGGTCCGGTGCACGTGGGATCGCATTGATCACCAGGCCGCCGAGCAGACCGCCCACCCCTCAGCGGTCCGCGCAGGCGGCCGGGTACTCAGCTCAGACGGCTGTACTCAAATCGACGAAGAGCCGAATAACCGGGTCGCCCCCGCCGATCCCCTGCGGATCATTCGACGTCTCCCGGCCTTCACGTTCGGGTGCCGCGGCCGAAATTCGCGCCGTGTCACGCTCGTCCAGCCTTTCAATCCCCATAGCTTGGCGACGGCGCAGCCACGCGGCTTCGTCCAACAGGGTTTGTCCGCACTGAGCCCGCGCGAAGACTCACGCCGATCGTCGTGGCAGGCCGAAACCCTGCTGTTCTCAAGGCTGGCTCTTGGGTACAAGCCGGGTGGATGTATGGAGTTCCTTGTTGGTTCCTCTGGGGCGTCGTACCGGGCGTCGTCGCGTATCTTGTGATGGCCCTTCGAATGAGCACGGCTGTTCGCGCCGCGGAAGCCTTCTTGTGGCGGTCACCATGAGCGCCGCGGCCGAGTTCGACATCGTCGATGCGGTGCTGAAGGCGACCGCAGCAACCTCTGGCGTTGATGCATTTGCTGTGACCGCCGTCCAGGTTGAACGCCAGATGAGGAAACTGTTTACCCGTCTGGCATGTCAGTCGACGTGAGCAACCGGTAAGACCGTTGATAACGGCTCGCCCCTCACCCCACGCGGCGGTACCGTTCAAGCGCGGCACCGGGCGCCTCGCGAAGTGCCTTCAGCGAACCCGAGCCCGCGACTCCGTCGTAATACTCTTCGAGTGCCTGAGCTGAGTCGGCGAGACGGCACTGATGGTCCGCCGTGGGCTGCGCTGCGACCGCATGGCTAAATAGCATCAGCGCGGAGTCGAGGACGTAATTGTTCGTTTCCCGAAGCGGCACTCTGAAGTGTGTGACGATGGAAAGGGCTCCGGATCGGTTCATTCGGAGCCGACCGCCGCATTCGCCAGGCTGGTTGATAAGCGAAACAAAAGGCTCGAACTTGCCCATGCGGAGGACGATGGCGGAGAGGGCGATATCACGACGAAGTTCGCCGGCGGCCGGACCAGAGCCCAAAGCATGAAGCGCCTTGCCCGTGTAGTGCAGAAACAGGGCCGCGGCGAGCACGGGACCGTCGAGAGAGACTGGTGCTGCCGGCAGGCGTTCGACCGTGAGTCGATGGATGCCGTTTTCTCGGAAGATCATCGTGACGCGGGCGACGTCCTGATCGCCTGTCGAGAGGCCAAAGAATCCCATTCACTTCATCTCCGGACCCAGTCTAACGCGACGAGGCCGTTTGCCGTGGAACCTGATCATCATCCGAAGGTTAAGGCGGTTTTCGCCCGCGCCACCCAGGACGGTGCCCCTTTATCTGTGAACCAGACTGACGCGATAGATCGGCAATCCCTCGGGGCGTCGGGACACCGCCCACGGAACCTCTTGGCGTCGGCTTGGGACGACGTCTGCGGGGGCGTGGCCGCCATCACGTCAGCCGTGGTGGCCGAACCTGGCGGAAGGTGCAGCGGAGTTGCTCACACACACCCGGTACGTCAGGTGTGCAGCGCACGAGCGACACCGCGCTTCCTTGAAACGCACTGCCCACTCAGAACTCTAGACTGAGTGTCGCTCGAATGCGGTTCCGCTGAATAACAATCGACGGCGATTGACGCCCTCGGCCGATCAACATGAGTACCCCGCCGGTCGCGGCTGTTCCGGCGCCAATCCAGGGAGCTCTACTACCAAACCTATACCACCCGCAACGTGCCCCGGGCGTCCGGGCTTCGCACTCTGCCGAAGCCTTCTGGGTGACAACAACCGACGCAGTGGCCACCGCCGCCCCAATCAAGATGAGTGCAGCCCCCCACGCGGTGAGCTTGTGGGAACCGCTCCTTTGGCCGGCCGCTGCTGGTGTTATCGCCGGTGATTCATCATGCTCTACGTTCCGCCGAATCGGTTCTGCGAACGTGGGAGCAGCAAGTAGAAAGGCTACGAGAACCGTCAGAGGGCGATGGATACTGACAGGCATGGTTGACTCTCCCGTGACAAGCGATTACGTGGTACCACTCGAACTGCCGATCCCGCTCAGTGCACGAACGCCCTGGCCATCGGATTGCGTCCGCATCTCCCTGCTCAGCGGCTTTGCGATACCGCTGCGTGGCTTACACGTCGTCTTACGGCACGCCCGGACCGACGACCTTCAGATACGCGCTCTGCAACTTATCGGCTTCGCTGCGTGTCGGGTCGAGGTCACCAGCCACCGGGCGGTAGACCGCAAAGATGTCCGCCATGTGCTCGTAGAACCCGGGCTGTGCCGAGATGCGCCGTAAGCTGGTTGGCGCGCCGCCGTTCAACCGGTGCGGGTCCGCGCCCACTTTGGCGACGCACACTCGCGGCTCATCGTCGCTCATGATGTACATCCAGCCCGAGTTGACCTGAACAGCGGCATCTCCGGCATTCGTCCCTGCGCGACCGAAGTGCATTTCGGCGGCGCGTTGCCCGGGTTTATTGCCGTCCGCGTCTTCCCATGGAAGCCCAGGGCGCCCGAAATGTCCGTAGTTCGTCGTCAGGCGGTAGATGGGCCGGAGAAGATTCAGTTTACGGATGATCTGGCCCGGGCGAAAGTCGAACTGCTGGACGAACCGCGTGGCCGCTGTTTCGTCACCGGTCCCGAACGTGTCGACCTTCACCGACACGGGCGCGGCCTGCCCGATGGCGTAGCTGACCTGCAGTTCCGCTCGCTGGGCGACTCCCGCCGTGACCAGCGCTCTCGCCACGTAGCGGCAGAAGTAGGCGCCGCTCCGATCGACCTTGGACGGGTCCTTGCCGCTGAACGCGCCGCCGCCATGCCGGCCCACCCCGCCGTAAGAGTCCACGATGATCTTGCGCCCGGTGACGCCGCAGTCTGTGGAAGGACCGCCTTCGACGAAGCTGCCAGACGGGTTCACGAGAAACGTGATGCCGGGGTCGAGCCATCGGCCAAGCACTCGGGGTGCGAGCGTGCGGGTCACGTAGGCGTGAATGTCGGCCGCGGCCACCCCACGCCGGTGCTGCGTCGATACCACGACGTGAGACACGTGGTGTGGCCGGTCGTCTTCGTAGACGACCGAGACCTGGGCCTTCGCGTCGGGCAGCAGCCAGTCCACCACGCCAGCACGGCGGTCGTCCGCCAGGCCGCGCGTCAGGGCATGGGCCAGCACGATCGGCAGGGGCATCAGCTCCGGCGTTTCCGCCGTGGCGTAGCCGAACATGATGCCCTGATCGCCGGCGCCCTGGGCGGAGACGTCTAGCGGCAGTTTACTGCGAATGATGTCGACCACTCGCAACTCCTCACGATAAGTGACGACGCTGGAATAGGTTCGAGCGGACGGTCTGCGCCGAGGAACGTATTACCCTATATATTGTTTCGCGGTGGTGGCGATACCGCGCGTGTGTAGTAAGTTCCCGCTTTATATTGACCATTATTCACTTGACATCGGCCGCCGCTGGGGGTTATGTATTACCCTGTATGGCATCCCTCATTGCCAAGACGAAGGGTCACCAGCGCTACTACTACTTGGTCGAAAGCGGGCGCGTCGACGGCAAGCCGCGCATCGTGCATCAGACCTATCTGGGCACCGCCGAGAAGGTGGCCGCCTTGGTCCAGGACCGGGCCGCCCCGTTGCCCCTCGAGGCCACCAGCCGCCAGGTCGGGTTGCCGGGGGCCTTGTGGTGGGCGGCGCAGGACTCAGGGGTCTTTGATCTGCTCCGGCGGCTCTGGCCCGGGCCGCGGTCCGGCCCATCCACTGCCCACTACTTACTCTTGGCCGCGCTGCAGCGCATCTGCGAGCCGGGCCCGAAGACCGACGTCGCCGCGTGGTACAGCAAGACGATCTTGCCGTCGCTCTGGCACCTCCCGGCCGAGCGGTTCACGTCGCAAGCTTTCTGGGATTGCTTCGAGCACATCCGCCTCGGGCCGCTCCAGACCGACGCGGTGGACCGGCACGACGAGCTCGACCGCGCCCAGGGGCAGTTGCTGGGGTTGTGGAAGACCCAGCAGTTGGTCGGCCCCCGTTTGCTGTCCTATGACGCCACGAATTTCTACACGTTCGTCGCCTCCACCAACGACCGCAACACGATCGCGCGGCGCGGGCACAACAAACAGGGGCGCCACAATCTGCGCCAGGTTGGGTTGTCGTATGTGTTGGATGGCACGCACGGCCTGTCGCTCTACCATCATGTGTATCCGGGCAACCTGACCGACACCGAGGAATTCTCCACGTCTCTGCCCCGGTTGGTGCAGTTCCTCGACGACAATCAGATCGCGCGCGACAGCGTGACGCTGGTCTTCGACAAGGGCGCGGCGGCGCTCGCCAATACGCTCGCCCTGGATCAGTCGGGCGTCGGCTGGGTGTCGGCGCTGCCCTGGAATCAGGCGCCGCCGGCGTGTCGGGAAATGCCGCTGGATCAGTTGACGGCGCTCAGCGGCGATCAGCCCGGGGTGCAGGCGGCCCACACGACCCACCTGGTCCATGGCCGCGAGCGGGCCTGCGTCCTGAAGTACTCCGCGTCGTTTCTCAGCGAGCAGGTCCACAGTCTGAGCACGAGTTTGGCGACGACGACGCAAGCGCTGCGCCGGCTGTCGGGCGATCTCGCGCGGCCGGACTGCCGCCTCACGGAAACGCAGATCCGCACGAAGATCACGCGCCGCCTCGCGGCCGCGCAGTTTCTGGACGCGTTGATCCGCTATACGCTGGTCCACACCGACGGACGGTGGCGTCTGCAATTCGATGTCGACACCGCCGCCTTCCATCGCCTGCTCACCGAGCGACTCGGCCGCACGGT
>Ga0214473_10000922_pt1 | contig 40195 bp, 43 predicted proteins | sample RVTome_7_FD_203509 | JGI IMG/M metagenome (GOLD analysis project Ga0214473, IMG submission 203509) | Soil microbial communities from uranium-contaminated site in the Upper Colorado River Basin, Wyoming, United States - RVT98D197 | ecosystem: Environmental > Terrestrial > Soil > Contaminated >...
TAAGGCGATTACTAGGCTGGCCACCCACAAACCGCGTCGTTTTACACCGGCGTGTTCTTTGCCCTTGTTTACTCTTCTCTTTTTTCCCATAACGAAATCTCCTTTCTAAGTTCCATTCCTATGCCCTGTCCTGATGATCCTTGAATCGGCCGTTCATCGTTGTTTTTCTTGCATGGTCTTTACTCTTTGTCATCGCAAATCGTGCTTTTCTTTATTGGCTCTTCCGGGATTACTGTGAAAGAGTATTCACCACAGAGACACGGAGTGCGCGGAGTTCGGAGTATTTTTTAATCCAAAAACTCTTTTCTCCGCGGTCTCAGCGCCTCCGCGGTGCAATCTCCGAGTCCTGGTTCACGCAAAAGCCTGAAGAATCATTTTTGTAACTTCCAGCTATAGCCGCCATCCTTCGAGAGAAAGATTTTGTCGTCGCCGGTCCCGGCGAAAATCTTCGAGGAATCCTTGGGTTGAATCACTATCGTGACAATACCCTTCGGACTCTTTTTCAAAAGGGACCATTGATTCCCGCCATCCTTGCTCAAGTAGAGGCCTTCTCTAAGTGCCGCGTACATGGTCTTTGAATCTTTTGGACTATGGGCAAAAGCGTAAACCGTTTTTTGAGTGGGCAGACCGCCCACAACCTGCCACCCTCAGAAACAGTCAGGGCTTTGGAACAGGCCTCCAGCCGTCCCGGCATAAGGAAAAATTCCACCCATTCCCGTGGGAATTGGAACCGAGGTTAAAGAAGTCACATGGGAGTTATCCGGACCATCATTAATCCGAGACCAAGTCTTCGCTCCGTCATCGCTGCGGAATAAACCATGTCCGACCGCCCAGGTGTGAAGCCTTTGGCGCTTTGTCGGATCAATGGTCAGAGCGTGAATATCCATGACCGGCAAACCCTTTCCGGCCCGCCGCCACGTCATGCCTCCGTCCTCACTCTTGATAACAGCCAGATCATGGCCTCCAGCGAAAAGGAGTTTGGCATTGCTCGGATCAACCACCATCGTCATGAAGTCAGTCCCTGGAATCTCTCCTTTGAGAGCCCTTTTGTTCCAAGTTTTCGCCTCATCCCGGCTTTCATAAAGCCCGTGATGTGTTCCTTTGAGAAGCGTCCCGGTCTCAGATTCAAGAATTAAAGAATGGAGATGATTGGGCTCTTGACCAAGAACGTTATTCGCTCCGGACCCGAGCCACAGCATGAACAACCAAAGAAAAACGCTTTTCTTCATTTGATGTAATACGGGGAGCGAGGAACATGCACGGTCCCCTTTTTTCCTTGCACATGACAGAACCCGCAATGCCACTGAACATTTCATTTTCAGCCCCCCCCTTGCCTTAGAAAGCTATTTCAGACTCCAATCTCCTGAGGCTGTACCGAGATCACCGCGTTTGGAAGCTAACCGTCTCATTCCCCACCCTCGCCAAATTTCGAAGATGGCCGGGTACACGAGGAGTTCAAGAAGAAACGAGGTGATGACCCCGCCGATCATAGGCGCAGCGATCCGCTTCATCACGTCGGCGCCGGCGCCATGGCTCCACATGATTGGCAGCAAGCCCATCAGGATCGCCATGATGGTCATCACTTTTGGCCGGATCCGCTTCACCGCCCCTTCTATGATCGCCTCCTTGAGATCTTCGATGTTTCGCATCCGCCCATCCTTGCGCCATTTCTCGTAGGCGTGCTCCAGGTAGAGAAGCATGATCACGCCGGTTTCGGCGTCCACGCCGGCCAACGCGATGATCCCGACCCACACGGCAACACTCATGTTGTATCCCAGAAGATACAGAAACCAGACCGCTCCGATCAGAGAGAAGGGGACAGCCAGGAGCACAAGTACGCACCTTGCCACCGACTTAAAGTTGATGTACAGCAAAAGAAAAATAACCAGCAAAGTAAGTGGCACGACATAAATCAAGCGCTCTTTAGCCCGCTGCATATACTCATACTGACCGCTCCATACAAGCGTATATCCGACGGGGATCTTGACCTGCTCAGCAACCTTTTTTTGAGCCTCTTCGACGTAGCCGCCGATATCTCGGCCCGCCATGTCGACAAAAACATAACCGGCAAGTTGGCCATCCTCGTCCCTGATCATGGCCGGACCGGAGGTGAGTTTAACATCGGCCAGTTGTCCGAGCGGAATCTGCGCGCCGTTCATCACCGGGATCAGCACCCGTTCCAACTTGCCCACGTCGTCTCGTAGCTCTCGAGCATAGCGCACACTGACGGGATAGCGCTCCCGCCCCTCCACGGTGGTGGTGATGCTCTCTCCGCCGATGGCCGACTCGATGATCATCTGAACGTCGTCGATGGCCAGCCCGTAGCGGGCGATCTCTTCGCGCTTCAACTCGAAGTCGAGGTAATACCCACTCATCACCCTTTCCGCATAGACCGAGCGGGTTCCCGTGATCATTTGAAGACTCGCCTCGATGTTCTTGCCGATCTCCTCGATCTTGACCAAGTCGGGGCCGAAGATTTTGATACCGATCGGAGTTCGAATACCGGTGGACAGCATGTCGATGCGGTTTTTGATCGGCATGGTCCAGGCGTTGACCACACCCGTAAGCCGGAGCTTCTTGTCCATTTCGGCAACCAGCTCGTCCCATGTCATCGTACGAGTGGGGCTCAATATAAGCTCGCCAAGGTAGCGAAACGGTTGGGGCCAGTGAGACCGGTCGATTCGCAGCTTGCGCCACTCCGATTCCGGTTTCAGCATCACTGTTGTTTCCCCCATGCTAAAGGGTGCCGGGTCCGTCGAGGTTTCCGCCCTGCCGGTCTTACCGAAGACCCATTCAACCTCAGGGAAACTCTTCAAGATCCTATCCTGCATCTGCAGGAGCATGGTCGCCTGCGTGCTCGATATTCCGGGCAGTGTCGTAGGCATGTAATAGATCATGCCTTCGTTCAGGGGCGGCATGAACTCAGACCCCAAGCGCATGAAGGCGGGAACCGTAAGGATGAGGGCCACGATAGCCAGAGCGATGGTGCTCTTTCTAAACCGCAGCACCAAATGGATCACCGGCATATAGAGAGCGATCAGAAAACGGTTGACCGGATTTCTCGTTTCCGGGCGAATACGACCGCGGACGAGCAACACTAACAGTACCGGACCGAGGGTGATAGACAGAAAAGCGGCAAAGAACATGGCGAAGGTTTTAGTGAAAGCCAGCGGTTTAAAGAGTCTTCCCTCCTGACCCTCCAGCGTAAAGATCGGCAGAAAAGAGACTGTGATGATGAGGAGAGAAAAGAACAGCGGTTTGCCAACTTCTTTAGCCGCTTCGATGAGAACCTCGGTCCGGTTACCGGGCCGTCCCTCCTCCTCCCAGTGCTCCAGCTTTTTGTGGGCGTTCTCCACCATAATGATCGCGGCGTCTACCATCGCGCCGATCGCGATGGCGATACCCCCCAGGGACATGATGTTGGTGGTGAGGTTGAGAAAATGCATGGCGATAAAAGAGATAATGATGGCGATCGGCAGCGTAATGATGACGACCAGGGCGCTGGGCACATGGAAAAGAAAAATGATGATTACCGCACTGACAATGAGACCCTCCTCAATCAGTTTTTCCTTCAAGGTGGCGATCGATTTCAGGATAAGGTCAGAACGGTCATAGGCGGTGACGATCTTTACGCCCGCAGGGAGCGAAGGCTCGATCTCTTTGAGTTTTTGCTTGACGCGGTCGATTAGATTGAGCGCGTTCTCGCCGTAGCGCATGACCACGATACCACTAACAACCTCTCCTTCGCCGTTGAGCTCGGCGATACCGCGCCGCATATCCGGCCCCAGAGCCACCTGGCCGATATCCCGCACGAGGATCGGCGTGCCGCGGCCATCGTCCCCCACGGCGATCATCTCTATGTCTTTGATTGACTTGATGTAGCCGCGTCCGCGCACCATGTACTCCGCGCCGCTGAGTTCGACGGAGCGCCCACCGACGTCGTTGTTGCTCATGCGGATGGCATCCACGACGCTCTTGACCGGGATGCGATAGGCCGACAGACGGCTCGGGTCCAGGTTCACTTGATACTGGCGCACAAATCCACCCAAACTCGCTACCTCCGCCACGCCTTCGACGGCGCCGATTTGATAGCGCAGGTACCAATCTTGAATCGAGCGCAGTTGCGCCAAATCATGCTTGCCGCTCTTATCCACCAGGGCGTACTGGAAAACCCAGCCGACCCCTGTGGCATCCGGCCCCAACGTCGGGGTAACCCCGCGGGGAAGCCGATTCTGCACCTGATTCATGTACTCGAGTACACGGCTTCGCGCCCAATAAATGTCGGTGCCGTCCTCGAAGATGATGTACACATAGGAGAATCCGAAGTCGGAAAAACCGCGCACGAACTTGACCTTCGGCGCCGAGATCATGGCAGTCACGATCGGGTAAGTGACCTGGTCTTCCATGATCGTCGGGTTTCGTCCCATCCAGGTGGTATAGACGATGACCTGGACATCGGAGAGATCGGGAATCGCATCAAGAGGCGTATTCTTCAGCGCCCAGACTCCCCCGGCACTGAGAAAAAAAACCATGAGAAAGACGAGAAACTTATTTTTCGCGCTGCCTTCGATGATTTTCTCGATCATAGCGCTATCCTACTGTGCCGTGACGGTGAACTTTTCCTGCACCGGTTTTTGTCCCGGACGCTGTACCGAGACGCCAATTTCCCACGCTCCTGCCATGGCGAGATTAACCGTTGCCTCGTAAACGCCGTCTTTGACATGCTTGGCGACGGCTTTGCCGGGCGCCATACCCGGCATCGTCATCGTCGAGGTGATGTTCACGGTCGCGTCCAGCACGGGATTCCCCTTGGCATCGCGGATCTTCAGTCTGACCCTGTTATCGCCAAGTTTTGGTTTAGCCGGTTGAGTTTCAAGGGACAGCGTCAGGTCGCCGGCCTTTTTCTCTGTCGCTGTCGCGGCGGCCGGTGCTTTCTTTTGCGTCTCGCCCATGTCCATTCCCGGCATACCCGCCATCGCCCCCATAGCCTCGGTAAGCCGGCTTTCGGAATCCAAGAGAAAGCTTGCGCTCGCGATGATTCGCTCTCCTGGAGAGAGGCCTGAGAGGACTTCGTAGTAGCCGTCGAATTTGCCCCCGAGCTTGACCTCCGCGGGCGCATAGCGCCCTTCGCCTTTATCGATAAAGACGATTTTTCTGATACCGGAATCCAAAACCGCCTCATCGGGGATCGCCAATTTCTTTCCGCCATCCACTTCGATTTCCACGTTGGCGTACATCTCCGGCTTGAGCTTGAAGTCACGGTTAGCGAACTCAAGTCTAACCTTCGTGGTGCGGGTTTTTTCTTCGAGAACCGGTGAGATCCAAGTCACCTTTCCGGAAAACGTTTGGCCGGGAAAATAGGACAGGGCAATCGTGGCTCTCTGTCCCAAGCGGACATTGGCCAGCTCAAATTCGTAAATATCCGCGTTCACCCAAACAGTGGAAAGGTCGGTGATGGTATAAAGCTCTTTGTCCGGCATGACCTTCATTCCCTGGAGAACGTCTTTTTTGATCACAAAACCACTTATCGGTGAGAATAATGTCAGACTTCTCTTGGGCCTACGGCTTTTCTGCAACTCGTCGATCTGATCTTCCGAGATGTCCCAGAGAGCGAGTCTGCGGTGCGCCGATTCCAAGAGTGAATCGGCCCCTGCGCTGATCTCTCTTATGGAGCTCGAGCCAAGCCTCTGCTTCGCGTCCAGCGCGAGAAGATACTCTTCCTGTGTCGTTACCAGGTCTGGACTATAGTAAGTGAAAAGGGGCTGTCCCTTCTCGACCAGTTTCCCGATGTAGTCCACGAAGAGTTTTTCGACCCATCCGTCAACTTTACTGAAGACTTGCGCTACTCGCGTCTCGTCATAAGTGACGATACCCACGGTTCGGATCTTTTTGACCAGAGGCCGGACCTCGGCGAGCGCAGTTCGAATGCCTACGAGTTGCTGTTTCTCAGGACTGACGTTGATTCCTCCTGAGCTCATGTCGTGACCTTCCATCGAACCGCTCGCCGTGTTGGCCTCGCCTGAGGAATGAGATGATGCGGTGGGGTCGGCTTTTGTGTTGCTCTGCCCTTGCCAATAACCGAAGGCGAATACTCCAACAACCAAAACTATGATTCCCAGAGCCTTTGCGATTTTCATATTTTGTCCCCCGTTATGAACTTTATCGATCAGTATCTATTGCAGCTCTCGGCCGACAGCGCGTTCCAGATCAGCCAGATTTTGCAAGAAGCTTGCTGTAGCTTTGTAATATCCCATTCGCGCCTCACGCAATGCCCGCTCTGCCTCCAGGAGGTTTACGAACTCGACCCGTCCGGTCTGATATGCCGCCAGAGCCGACCTGAAAGAAAGCTCTGCCTGAGACAGCAGCCCTTCGCGGTATAGCTGGACGGATCTCTTCGCGGCTTGGACTTTGGCCTGCGACTCCCCCACCTGTTTCAAAGTCGTATTTCTCATCGCATCCCGGCTCGACCTGGCGGCGCGGATCTCCGCCAACGTTTCCTCAACTTCGTAGTTGCGTCTACCGACGGTCCACGGAGAAAAAGGAATAGTAATATTGACCATGGCCGCGTAACGATCCTTTTGCTTCATATCCGTTGGCATCCGCATGTAATCCCATCCGAGCATGAAGTCGGGAAACTTCCGATTCTTGTCCGCGAGCTCGTACATTCTTTCGCTCCGCTGGATCTCTTCTTCGGCGCCTTTCAACTCCGGACGGTTAGCCAGGGCCAACTCATCGAGACCGGAAGGGGTGGATGCGACCTCGGGCAGCGTAAGATCCGCGGGAACCTGAACTGGTGTTCTCGGCGGACGGAACATCGCGGTGTTGAACTTCACCTGCGCGGCATTGCTCTCTTCCTCCGCGATAATCAGCTGATTCATGAGTTCGCTTTGTTCCAACTGGGCTTTAAAAACATCCTGTTGAGTCACTCTTCCTACTCGATAGCGCGCTTCGGTGGCTCCGATAATGGTACGCATGATCTCCAACTGTTCGCGAAGAATCTCGATAGCCCTTTGCGCCATGAAGAGATCGGCGTAAGCCATTTTGACCATAGAGATAATCTCTCTCTCCTTCGCGCGAAGCTCTTGCTCAACGACTTTGGCCTCCTGCTGCGCAATTTTTTCCTTGAGGCCGAGCTTTCCGAAAAAAGGAACCATTTGCCGAATACCGATCGAGTTCGCATCCGCCTGATTGAAGCTTGTAGGATTTGATAAAGGCACTCCCCCAAGTTGGAAAGCGATTTGCGGATCCTCCAGGTAGGGCGCTTGCTTGGCTCTGGCCGAAACTACCCCGAGACGCTCCCGCAGCGTCTGAATCTCAGGATTTTTCTCCAAAGCCTCTGTGACGGCCTGTGAGAGATTTAAGAGAGGTTGGGCTTCCGCGCCCTGAACGGGGCGTGATACCAGGAGAGCCCCCAGCGCCGCCAGTATTCCGATGAGCAATAGTCCAGCTTTTGTCATGACTCCTCCAAACAGAAGATCTTCCTCGCGTACGCCGAGCCAGCGAGGAGGTATTTTGACTCCGCTCCATAATATGAACGAACGGGAGCGGCGATCAAGATGGAGGAGATTGTTAGATGCGAAGAACGGGGAAGAGAACGGTCAACGCAAGCTTGGGGGGTGATTTTGACCTCCAAGCCGGAAGCTGCGCGAAGAAGATAGGGACGCGTGGAACCGAATTGTCAGCAGCCGCAAGCGTCGCTCCCGGGCCGCCGAGCGGTCCAGAAATGGTTGCCGGGAAGAAAAGCCGGTCGTGAAGCGCCCGGTAACAGGGGGATTGGGGCGTGCTGTCATCCATGTCCCGGCAAGGATTATGATCCATCACCTTTCCCTTCAGAGAGGAAGGGCGAATTAATGAGGAGAAGTTGTAGAAACCAGGGCATGCAAACACCAAGGATGAAAGCAACAATACAAAAACCGATGTATAAGTCGCGAACCGTCTGCCCATATATATCCGTATATCCCTGATGCTTAGCGAGAGCAATGGCTATGCCAGAGGTCCGGCCATGGCTATTTTTCCATACAAATGCTTGATTACCGACTACGTCCCGGTTTGTCAATGTACAGACTTTTGAAAAAGAGCGCATTTTTTTCCCAGTGTTGGGAGTGGCGCAGTCCTTCTTTCTTAACTTTGCCAATGGACTGGAGCTTCAATTTCCAATGCCGCTACCAGTTAGCTTAGCGGTGCCGCAGCTTTCTCAATCCCCCAAAGACCGTTTTATCCGGTTAGTCGCGAGCCAGTCGTCTTCCGGCGACGGTTCGTCTGATACCAATCCAGTACGTACGGCTTCGGTATATCCGGCTTGTAGAAATTGAATCAATACCAACCACACAGCGATTAACCCTACACAAATGAAATGAAGATAGGTTTTGTAACCTGCCACTGACGAGAGGCTGAAGAGAAGAATGACAAAACCCGCACTCGCATCGCCGACTCTTTCGACCACAACATCGAGAAAGGTCTTGATCGCTTTTTTTAAGCCGGCGGGTACGCCCATATAAATGACTTCCATGCTGCTCCGGTGAATACTGTTGCGCAGCGTCGCATCGGCTATTCGAGTCAGGGCAGCCGCGAGAACGCCGTGCCAAACCATGATGGCCAGAGAGCCGGCCAAGAGCGCAACGGGAGTCACGTAGAGGCTTGAACGGAGACCAAATTTACTTAATATCCTGCCGGTAAGTATAACCTGCGCAAACAAGGTCGCCACATTGAGCCAACCATAGTAGGAGCTGAAAAAGCCGGCGAGAGCCGATTTTGACCGGTAAATCTCTTTTGCCGCGGATTTAAGCTCGAAGTCGATTAGTGTGGAGACGATGACTGACACCAGGATTACTGCGCCAATCGTTTTGAGGTATCGAGAGGCTGCAAGTCGGCTAAATACATTGTCGGCGTTTTCCAGTTCCTCAACGCTCGTTGTTTCTGTTCCGTGCGCACCTGACGTTTCCCGTAACCGTCGCCGGGCAAGGAAAACCAGCAGCGACGCCGCCACATAGAAACCCCCGACAACCCAGAGCAGGTGATTGCTCTCAACCGACAGGTGAAGCGTCCATTTAGCCCCGAATCCCGCGGCAATGCCACCGACTGTTCCGCCGGCCGCGAGGAGACCGAACAGCCGCTTACCTTCCTCCGGATTAAAGATCTGGTTGGCGAGCGTCCACAATTGAGCCACAGCGATGACACTCACCATTGCCGACCAGATATAAAATGCGTAGTGGCTCCAGCCAGGATCAAAAAAGGTTAAGAGAAACCAAAAGAAGACGACATTCGAGAGAATGATTGCATTCGTTGCCAGAATGAGCCGGACGAGGGAGAGGTTTGCCGTATATCTCGTGTACGTCGCGATAATCGCACCGGCGATGACAGCGACCAGGATATAAAGATAGGGCAGCTCGGTTACTGAATGGCCGCTGAGGAATAGACTATCGCGGAGAATCTTGATGAGATTATTGGCCGCTATCAGCAAGAAAAGCAGCGAGGCAATGACCCCTACGCGATAGACTTCCCCGGGTCGGATGGCAAAAAACCGCGACAGCATTCGCATCGTCTTAGCAAAACCCTATATCGATCCCCGTGGGCATGAGTTTTTGCTTACTAATTAGTCGCTGTCAAGGACTGCTGATTTATTTGGTTGCTCGTTCTACGCCAATGATACTTTTCGAAATCACGCGCAAATCTAATTGGCTTTTTGGCGGCTGGGCATCTTTATGCCAAAGCACCTCGAAGACCTGGTGAAGCCCGGAAAATCCCTTCAGTCTGCAGAAGCCTACGGCACGCATGGGAATCCCGGAGGATCGCAGCTCGTGTGACGCATCTTCGTCGATAAAAATACGGTTGCAGTCTGGGAGCTTATCCAGCTCGCTTTCTCCTTCCACACGAGTGAAGCTTTTCGGAGTAAGGCCCTCTATCCGAAACGCTTTGTTGATAGGCGCTCCATGGCGACCGCCACGGGAGTCGAGAAGAATCTCACCGTAACTTATACCAACCCGAACGGCTAGAGGCGGTCCGGGAGACAAGTCCGGTGGTTGGTCCCTTAACCCCTTGAGCAGTTCGATCGCGGTCTGAACGCCATCTGGAACTGAAGCGAAGGTCATGAAATAACCGTCGCCTGTGTTCTCCGAAAAAGTCAGCCCATGCGCTTCGGCAATTTCCAGAGTTCTGTCCTTCAACGCACTCCTAGACCGCATGGCCAAGCCATTACCATAGTGCGTGGAAACATGCGTCGAATTTACCAGATCCACGACGAGCACTGCCTCATTAACAAGAGCTGCAGGCGCGACTTTCCGGCCCCTGCGGCGCCGGGCAACTCGGAAAGCGATGAAGCCGACGACTGCGGTGGCAAAACCAGCCAGAACCAAGAATGTATGCTCTTGGTAAAAAGGAGCGGAGGCCACTGGATGCTCCATTGCACCGCCGGCTCTCTCCACCATCTTCATATGTTCGCTGGATGCAACGCCTGCCAGTGACACCAATGGCCCCCCCGTGAGCAATGCAACTATCAGAAAAGCAAACTGGCGAATATGCATATCATTTTCCTTTGTTTTCTCCGTCCGAACGGTTTGTACTTTGACTTCCTTAGCGCCTGGCCAAAGAGCTAAGAGAAATGAAATGAAAGTGCGACGATGACGCCGTAAGAGCGGATTTCAAAATTCCCAATCTGGAAAAAGACTGGATACATCTTGCCATAATAAAGAAGGTGGAAAACGCGCCCACGTTCTTACTTCAATGCTACAGATTTAACGACCCATGTGATCGTTCCCTTTTGTTGAAGAACTTGCATTATCACCCGGAGCTAACCGTGCCCTTCTTCACATCAATCCCGTCGCGCGCCAGTTCCGCATCGCTGGCCTTTAGCGCGACGGTTCCCGGTGGATGCTCATACCAACCGGGATCTTGATCGTAGCCCTTCAAACGATCCCGCACTTTAACGACCGTAAAAAGCCCACCCATGGAGATATAGTCACCAAAAGGTCCAGGCGCACCCTTCATGGAGATTGTATTCTTGGGATAAGGCATGACCTCGGCCATTCGTCCCATGTCCATCCCTGTATGGCCCATCGTCATATATGCGGGTAGAAGAGGGCGAATCTTCTCTTCCAGACCTTCCGTTTTTATGCCGACCATATTGGGAAATCCATGTCCCATCTGGTTCATGATGTGATGGGTCATATGACAGTGAAGAGGCCAGTCGCCGGGCGCATCGGCAATGAATTCGACATTGCGTGACTGCCCGACCGCCACCAGCACCGTCGTTTCAGGCCATTGAGCTGAGAGCGGGATATCCTCGCCATCGGTCGCCGTGATTCTGAAGTGATGTCCGTGCATGTGCATCGGGTGATGATCGGTCGCTCCGAGGTTTCCGAAGCGAATTCTAACTTTGTCTCCGGTCTTACAGACCAGATGAGCAGTCGAAGGGAAAACTTTGCCGTTGATCGTGAGAACGTTGAAATTATTCATTTCGAGCGTATTCGGACGGGAAGTCCCCGCCGGGATGTCCCATTCGCTGATCATGAGCGAGAAATCACGATCGACGTGATACTCGGGCGACGGGTTTCTCGGGTGGATGATGAAATTACCGATCAGGCCCATGCCCATCTGGGTCATCTCGTCGTGATGCGAGTGAAACATCTGGGTTCCGTATTGGCGCAAGGTAAATTCATATTTTGCCGTCTCGCCGGGCCTAATGTATGGTTGCGTGACTCCCCCAACGCCATCCATGCCATTGGGCAGGTTGAAACCATGCCAGTGCACCGATGTTGAAACAGGCACACGGTTGGTCACGTATATCCTGACCCGTTCGCCCTCCACAGCTTCGATCACAGTGCTATTCACACGACCGTTGTATCCCCAGCACTTCGCGCGCAAGCCGGAGTCAAATGCCCAGTCCACTTCCTCTGCAATCAAATGAAACACCTTCACCCCATCCACGATCTTGAAAGGAAGTGCTCCACCATTCGGGACAACCACGGGTTTATAACCCTTGCCAGGCAGAACTGGCGGCAGTGGTTTTACGTCGACCGGGCCTCCACTATAACTTGTTTCCCAGTACGGTCGGTCACCCCCTCTTTTGGGATTATAGCCTCTGAAGGGTTGATAAGCCGCACCTGAACCGCCGTGATTAATCGCTTGAGCCTGTTTCTTCGGCAAAGCAATGCCCGCACCTACTGCAGCTGCGCCTAATCCCAATATTTCACGTCTCGAAAATTTGTTACTCATTTCGACTCCTTCAGCAATTAATGCCCTTCCGGATTACGGCCTCGTGGACCAGCGCTCCTCATGGCTGCACCTGCCTCAGCCGCGCGCGCAGCGTCGCCTCCCGCCAATCGACCGCTCAAGAGCTGCGCCACGTCCAACCGAGCCAGCCAATAGTCAAGCAACGCGTTAACATATCCGACAGCAGTTTCTATCTGCTGCTCTCGTGCGCGCAGCAACTGAATCGGTCCAACTTGCATCGCGTTGTATTGCAACTGTGCCTCATTAACAATGCGCTCATGAAGCGGGAGCATGATGTCACGATAGTACAATGCGCGATCGCGCGCTCCCTGAGCTCGGTCTCGAAGCGCGCGCGCGGTGGAGCGGATTTTGATCGCGAGCGCGTAGTATTCCTGCTGAGCGCGCCTGAGCTCGGCGGCAGCGCGCCCGGTGCGCGCCTGTCCCTGATCAAACAGCGGAATCGGAAACTCCAGCACTGGCCCGACTTCCCACGCTCCATCGGTCCGCTCACCCAACGCGCCCAAGTGCGATTCCGGAATAAGAGCTGTTGCTTTGTTGAGTCCTAGCTGCTCGCCCGTGGACACTACACGTTGCCGGGCGTTCAAAAGATCCACACTGCGGTCGAGCGCAGCCCGTTCGATATCCTCCGTCTGGATCGGCTGCTGCGGCACTTCGGGCAAACGTGCGTCGGTCTGCCAATCGGTCTGTTTTCCCCAAAGACCCATGAGAGTGTTCAGCTCTTCACGGCTTTGCCGGGCGGCGACCTCGACGGATCTGAGTGCCAATTTGCCTGCCTCTAGCAACGCCCTTTCCCGGGCAACGTCGAGGTCGGTGATGTTTCCCGCTTCATGAAGCCGTCGCGTGACCTCAAATGACGCGGTGAGCGCCTGTACTATCGTCTGGCGCAGCTCGAGCATTTGCTCATTTGCCTGATGCACAAAGAAGGCGGTTCGAACTCGCGCCGCAAAGTCCAGGACCATCCCGCTTACCCGAGTTTTCGTCTCCTCGACGCGGGCGGCCGCTACTCGCTTGCGCAGCGGCAAATAAAAAATATCGAGAAAATTCATAACCACGGCGAGTTCCAGGTCCGGCTTGCCTCCGCCGGGTGTCGCCCATTTTATGGCCCCGTCGAAGATCGGATTGTTGAGCAGGCCGGCCTGCACCAAATCTGCCTGTGCTACACCGAGATCCGAATAAACCGCCTGCAGCTCGCGATTGTTGAGCAAGCCGATCTGGACGGCATCATCGACGGTTAGCTTGTCTTTAAGTAGCGAACCTAGCTTCTCGGCGGCTTCTTTATCCAGATCAGTGCCGTTGTTCCAATAAATCTTGACCGCGGCGCGCTCTTCTACGGTAGCTTTCACTTCATCGAAGCCAGCATTGAGGGCGACGGAAGCGCAACCGTTAACAAAAACAATAGAAGAAAGCAGCCATCCTGTGTTTCGTACCGATAACATTCGCAGTAACCTCCTTCACCCAGCTATTGCATCTTTTCGATCTTCACGATGGCTTTCTTCGGGACGTCGATCGTAAAGCGGACCTTGTCGCCAAATTTCAGTCCGTCCAGAAGCGACGGCGGATCTACCCGATAGCCCATCGTCATCGCGTCCATGAAACCTTTGATTTCGCCGTGTTCGACGACAATCTGGTTGGCATTCGGCACGATCGCAATCACTTTCCCCTCGCCCACGACGGTTTTTTGTTCACTCTGTGCTGCCTGTTGAGCCTCTTGGCCTTGTGGCGGTGCAATAGCGACAAGCGGTTGTGGCGAAGGAATATCCGCTCGCGTATAGGCAAGCGTTTTGGAAACAGGACGTACGGGGACAGCCGTGGCGTCAGGGTGAGCCGGGTGGGTTGTCATCAGCGGCTCTAACTTGTAGGCGGCGCAGCCTGCAAAAAACAACAAAGCAAAAATGAGTAACAACTTCTTTTTGTGAGGTTTCATCAACTTTCTCCCTTCCATTGAATCAGCCCTTGAGTTTCTCAATTTTCGTGACGGCGTGTTTCTCGGTATCGATGGCGAAGCGAATTTTGTCCCCCGGCTTTAGTCCCTTCAGGAGGGAATTCGAGCTAACTTTGTAGCCCATCGTCATCGCGTCCATGAAGCCTTTAATCTCTTCGTGGTCAACAACGATCTGCTGGCTTTCGGGAACTAGAGCGATTACTTTTCCAATCCCGCTGACCAATTTCGGCACCCCTTTCGGCCGGAGCGACGCCATGTAGGCTGATAGATCAATCAGTTCTTGAACGGTCATATCCTCATTGAAAGTGGGCATTTTCGATTTGCCGTCCGGGCCTCGATACTTTTTCGCGCCCACGGCATCCGGGTTGATGGTTGACTCCGTAAAGTACTCCAGCGGATGAAGAGGTCCCATCTGGCTCAGCTCCGGTCCGACGGCCTGCCCCTTATCGGGAGCAGGGAACTTTTCTCCGCGCACCTCATGGCATGAATAACAGCTAAACTTATCGAAGGCAGCGCGGCCTTTGACGGGATCTCCCTTGGGCATGGTGAAGGTCCACCCTTTAGGGTGATGCATGTCAACTTCTGCAGCGTTGACGCGGGAAATTGAACCAAACAAGAAAACAACCGCTAACCCTACACAAACTTTTCTTCTAGGCATGCTCATAGCCCCCTTTCATACAGAAACACATTAAGATAATTGATCTTCTGCCCCACCAACGCTGGCTGGACGGGGCTAAGAATTGAAATCTGACGGATCAGTCAGATTCAATCAGATATGCAGAACGGAGAGATAAAGGTGATGCGGGATACCCGCGTGAAATGAAAACGTGAGGTTTCTACTCATGGAAATCAGCAATCCTGAACCGGCAAGTCCCGCCAATACCGGTAGAACGGAACGATAGCGATCGAGAGAAATTCCTTCAATCGCTCGGGACAGCCTGGTCATGACCGTCTTCGTCGCCGGGCCAACCCGGTTGGCAAGAGAGACGCAATGGATCGGCGAGAAGGAATCATCCGAAGGGTGGCTGTGGCGAAGGGAAGAATGGAGGTCGTGATGAGTCTCGCTTGCCGGGTGCTCGACATGACCATCACGAGCCAAACACTTCTCCAAAGCCCATGCTACTCCAGCGTACAGGACCAGGATGGATAAAACGATGATGCCAAACCGCTTCATTTGTCTAGGCGCAAGGGACATATGATACAAGAGGCTTTTGCATTTTCAAGTCCCCTAAATCCAAAAACTCTACTGTTGTCGTCTTCAAGTCATCCTCACATACCCGTTCAATGGGCTTGCTACGCCCGTATCGCAGGGAACGAGTTCAGGCCATTCCCTTCGAGCTGCGAATTCGCCGCGCCCTCGCCCTTGTCGGACAAAGACGGACGAATCGTGAAACGGTGCTAGTCTATTTGACTGTCTGTTTCATATTAAGTTCCACTCTTTTTTAACTGATAGACGAAATCGGTTCGAAGGATATCCCCTGCCACAAGGTTTAGCTCCTTCGACTGCCTGCCTAGCTTCTCATGCCAAACTTCCATTTCGTATGCGCCAGCAGGCACTCCTTCGATGATGAATTCTCCTCTTTCATCAGTTACAGCGAAATAAGGACTGGAGGTCACCACAATGTAGGCGCTCATCCATGTGTGAAGAACCTCACACTCGATCCTGATAACACCGGTTCTAGTGAGCCGCTTTTTTACCCGCCGCCAGGTGGGCAGACCCACGTTAAAAAGCGTCTCAGACCCTAAACGTGCATGGACATCGTGGAGAATCGGGTCGCTGTTTAGCAACAAGATTTCGCTCCCTACTGGCGCAACTTGAACATGAGGGACAAAGGCGCACTTTTTGTTATCGAGAACAAGGCCCTTTAGATGACTCTCCCTTGTTTCTGCCCGAGCGCCTGAGAGAATGACAACCACATTTTGGAGGCCTCCCTCAGAGTTAACGAGCAAAGTCTCATTGGGAACCGCGGTGCCGCAGAATGCCCGGTTCTTGAAGACCTTAAGCGGTCGAGGTTTTTCAAAATGGCCCTCAACCAGCACTCGGCCGACAATCCTGCCAACATCCTTTGATTGGGCATTCTTCTTTTGCGAGTGAGAGCCGGCCTCTGCAAAACTCTGAGCCAAAACCACTAAAAAGAACCCCGTAATCAGTGGCGATTTATTTTTCTTTTTCACCTAAATATCGTTCAGGATTCAGGACAAACTTGTCCCGGCAGCCAACTGCTCAGAAATAGTAAGTCTTCCCTTGATATTCATGCGTGGTCACCGCTCTCGCGGGATCCACTTCCATCCGGCAGACAGGATCGATAGCCATAAAGCCTCCTTTCTAAAAACGATTCAGCCAATTTACTTCCTTTTTCTCCCCAGCAGCGCCATGAAGCCGACGAACGCAATAAGTCCGAGAAAGATCCAGAGTGTTGCTCCCCCGCCTGCTGACTCCGTAGCCCCATGGCCTGGATGGTGCCCGGCCTGGATCACAACGGGAATCAGAATCAATAACGATCCTATAAACGCGACAGAGAGCGGTTTCATCGTTTTCATCTCCTTTTGCTTTTGCACTAATACTCGCGATTGAGCATTACATAAACCACCAGTCCCAAAGCCAGACTCAGAATCCACGCCGGGACGGCAATCCTACCGACCCGCCTATGCCTGGTCAGTGGGATATCTTCGACCCTGTGAGTAAGGCCAATGAGGGCAACATAAACCACCGGCTGAACACAGATTATGGACAACACTAAATGGACCGTTAGGATCGGCAGGTATACGAAATAATATAGATTTTCTGGACCCGGAAATTCTTTGATTCCGCCGAGGAATACCCTTGTTACATACATGACAAGGAACATAAAAATGAGTCCGAGAGCTGACGGCATGGCAATCCTGTGGAGCTTGATGTGCCCGTTCCTAATGAACCACCACCCAGCGATGAGCAGCACCAGGCTAAGAGCATTCACGAAGGCGATGGCATGGGGCAGAAAAGCCACGAAGCGCGCCACGCTCTCGGAGTAGATGGTAGCGGGCCTTTCACGGAATAGGACAAAACCGAGTATCCCGTAGGCCAAAACGGTCACTATGATTGAAGCTGGAAGCACTAACTTTTTCCGCCTGGTTCTCATCTGCGTTTTCTTAGAGCGGCTTATAGATCGCGAGATAAGCAGCCACAGCCCCAAGGATCGGGACTGTGAGCCACAATGTGCTCGTAAGCGTTACGCTCTTTCTGATGACGAGAGGGGTAACCCCAAGAAGGACCCAGATACCAACTTTTCCCCATACCCACCAGGGCCAGGCAGCCCAATGGCTGATGCCCAATCTTGCCAACAGCCCAAAGCCGGCGACGAGGATGATAAGCACTGCTGCTCCATGTGCCATGCCGAGGAGTTTTCGCCCGCGGCCGGAAACGCGCGCACGGTCATCCGTGGCCTGGAGGCAGAGTCCCCCCAGCGAAAAGATAAGCAGCAAGCTGCCAAAGATGTGAATGAGTTTGTATGCCTCGTAGCTGATCATGATTGTAACCTGAGAACGCGTCGCACAATCGATTCAAGACCCGGAAACCTGAGCACTTGTCCACCTAATGACCTCTGTCACCGATGAAAAAGTGCCAGTGGCGAAAGAGAAGCCCAAGATTAAGGTCAAAAAACCGAAAATCAGCTTTAGCCAGCCACTGCCCTTAGCTAGCTGCACGGATGCCGCCATAAGGTTAAGGCCGTACGCCACCCCTAAGTACATTGCGCTGAGCCCCAGGCCAAAAGAGCCCACGGAGAGAGGGTGGTGGGAGAAAGCACCCGCCCTCCCGGTGAAGAAAAAGACCGAATCGTAGTACGGATCTAGATGGTGAAAGAGAAGCAAGCCGGCGATGAAACCAAGAATTGGTGCCTCTATTAAGACCCCTTTGCCCCCTATGGATACGGCTATGGAGTGCAACCTCTTAATCAGACCTGACTCAATCAAGACTTTCGCACCGCATAAAGCAACAAGAAACCCGCCAATGACGTCGATGGTCCCTTTCTCCTTATAGATCGTCTTTGCAACCAAAGGGGGGGCACCGCTGATAGTTATGACAAAGGCCGACACAAAGGCTATGAGGAAAAGAGCGGCTGGTATCAATACGCTTCCATAGCCTCTCTCGTGTTCAGAAAGAACCTTCTCAGCACCGAAGAGGACTGTCAAATAAAGCACTAGAAGAGGCAGCGTTGAGATAGAAAAAGCCAGAGCCGCTCCTCCTACGAGGGCGTAGAGAAGTTCCTCACCTCCGGCCTGACTAGTTAGGGGAATGTGCTTGAACGAGTAAATGAACAACCGGGAGATGATGACAAAAGCCAGGGTAAGACCGAATACGACCGTCGTCTCTAAACGTCGGATACTATTCACGGTCTCGTTTACTCCATTCCCTTGCGCGGTTGTCTTCGGGCGGCCTCGCCAATTACTAGCTCGGAAATGTAGGCTGACGTAATTCTTGAGTTATCTCCAGAAGTTTCTTTCATGGAGTCAATGAAGGGATAAATTCCGGTACCCTTTTTTTATAACGCGTGAAGTTCTCGCCGAATTTCCTCTCGAGTTCTCCATCCTCGCGTTTAGCCAAAAGAACATATTTCCAGATGAAATAGGGGGCGAAGAGGAGCGTTGGCAGAGTCGGCCACCTGACAAGAAAAGCGACCACAATGAGGATCAACCCCAAATACTGAGGATGCCGCATTATGGAGTACAGACCCGTGGTGACCAGTTCTCCTCCTCCTCCTCGATGGATTTCCTTCCATCCCAGAGAAAAAATGAAAAGTCCTACCGCGATAAGGGTAGAACTTACTACTATCACCAGATAGAGCGCGGTCTCTATGGTCATTATTTCTGTCTGATAAAGCAGATGAGCCCAAAGGTGATCCTCGTGAAGGCGAAACGCTCGATGAGAAAAGCTAACGATAAAAAGGCTGATAAAAAAAGCAGTATTGAGTCCCAGGCCACGCCACTGTTTCGCGTAGCCACGATAGCTTCCATGGAATTTTTCAGTTGCGATCCCTTTCATCCAGGTTTCCGTGCCACATACAAAGAAAGGGTGCCAACGATCGTCATGTATCGAATAGTCTCCTGGACTTCTTCAAACCCAGCAGATCGAAACATCTCCGGCAACAAACCGTTCACGTTATCTGCCGTCGTCTCAAAACCATCCAGCATTTGAACCAACAGGAATGCTACACGCATGGGCCAATTTCGCGCCTTTCCCCAATCCGCTACATGTAACTCTCCGCCCTGCCGGAGCACCCGAAAAATTTCTTTCAGTGTCCGCTCTTTGTTCTCTCGCGTTAGATGATGGAACAGCAAACTTGAAATAACTCGGTCAAAGGACGCGTCAGGATACGGAAGTTCAAAAGCCATCCCGTGATCGAGCCTAACGATCAAGCCTGCTTTAGCTGCCTTCGCTCTCGCGACTGCAAGGACTTTTGGGTCGGCGTCCAGACCGAAGACCTCGGCCTTAGGATAATGACTCTTGATGAGTAGAGCTAGCGTTCCCGTGCCGCAACCGAGATCGAGCACTCGATGACCCCTATCGATCCCAGCTTGCTTCACCAAGTGGCGTTTGAAGGTGGACTCCCGCAGGGTCCATCGGACCAGAGGATCGTATAGGGGAGTCAACCAGTCATAATTGACGGCTGGGATATATTCATTGCGATTCTTGACCATAATTATCCAAGCGCATTTTGCCTCTGTCTGGTAAACGTACCTCTCTGAGTCCTTATCCTCATAGATGACGCTGCTTAGCGACCCTGCAGATCCCAGGGTCACGGCCTTTGACGAGGGCACGGAGGAAATGCCGATTCAATTGTGCGTGAGACATGGTCGTAGGAAACCATCCCCTTCAGGGAGTTCAGCACTGTTTCCAGTTGCTGCCGGGACTCTTTATCGCAAGCCAATAGCCTCCTCTGGATTTCCCCCATCATGGTCCCCACGTGCAGGACGCCTTCGGAGTGGGCCTTGTGTCCGATGACGAGGAAAGGCCCACCTGGAAACATCTTGGAGACTCCCCGATCCGCGATGAAGTCAGCTGGCTGATCTAGCAGGGCTAAGCCACCTTGCTCTTGCCGAGAGGCGCTGTCGCGCCTCTGGATTTTCAGTCTGGCTGCGCTCGGCGGCTCCTCATTCGGCTTTGAATAGGAAAGGTCTAATAAAACGCTCAATCCCACGCGCTCCAGTAGCTTGATTGGAAATGGGCCGGCTGCCAACTTGTGGGAGCCATCCCAAAAGGTGATGAAGGGTATTCTGCTGGCCGGTCCCGAAGAGAGGAGGAAAACCTGCAGGTGTGGATATGCTTTCTCTTGCGCGCCGACGATGAACGGATAGAGCATGAGCCCCATGGCTAAACAAAAAACTGCTCTTTTCTTCACACGATTGCTGAGAAACCCCAATGAGATCTTCCGCCGAATCAAATTAATACACCTCCATTGCTTTTCGTTTAGCCATAAGCCCTTCTGGGCTGAGATTCCCGTGAGATCGGTTCGCCTCAGGATCCACGCCCGCCATTCGATCCCGGCGAAATGCGTGCTTCTCCGGCGGACGCGGATCCAAAACGACACAGAAGTTGGTTTTTGAGTGAAACGACTGACCGTAAGCGAAGGTCAGAGAGTGTAAACACAGAACAGGATATTGAGGGAGACTTTGTTAATGGACAGAAGCGGTCCATCAGACAATGGAGCGGCGTCGTTACTGAGGACCTGGCTCGGCGACCATACAAAGAATCCACCGCCATTCGCCCGACCATAGGTGTCCTCCGCATTGGCGGCAGCCATGGTAAAAGATGATCGGGAGAAAGAGCCGGAGCAGGGATGAGCAGAGCCGTGGGAGCCAGAGTCAAGGGGAGCTGGTCCTGAAGTGTTACCGTAAGCGTGCTCGACTGACGTAGCGCATAAAAACCCCACAATGAGAAAGGCGACAGAAGCCAGCAGCGCTATCTTAAGCTTTAATTGGTGTCCCATGCTTAATGAACGTTACCGAGTTGAAAGTCCTAAGTCAACTAATAAAAAGTCCCTTTTAGCAAGCTCCCTTATGTCAGCAGCCGAAGCGCTCGCCGCGTAAGCAGATACGAGCGCCAACCACTACTGCCCGACCACCAAACTTCCCACCATCCCCTGATCCTCGTGGCTTGGAAAGAAAAAAAACTTCTTGGTGCAGCTAAAATTAAATTCACCAACGCGGGTGGGGGTAAAGCGAACAATTGTTGTCTCCCCAGCCCCTATTTCTTTCTCGATTGTAATTCCGGCCTGAGGAGACTTAAGGGAGAAATCAGAGGATCAGAACGGAGTGGAAAAGGTGAAGCGAGGTTTTTAGGGCAGCAACTGTGTGAGAATTTGAAACGGTTTATTGTCCCGACAAAGAGGTCTTTTCGGTCATCCTTGGCAGGAAGCCTTCAATAACCTGAAGTTTCCCGCCTTTGAGAAGGCCATCGCTTGGGAGCGAACTAAGAGTCATTTTAGATGATGACCGTGGGATAAATCCGAAAGAGCAACTGATGTCGAGTTGCGTGCATTCAATTCTGCCAAATACCAGCCTTGCCTCTATACACCCGGGTTCCAGTTCGCCCCGCTGGGCTGCCAAGGTAGGCAGGTTGGAGGCAGCGAGGTTGGAGCACCAGATCTCCAAGGTAAAGAAAAGGATGGCTCCCAAAGCAGGAATTTTTACCCTTCGACTAGCCATAAACCTCGAATCAAAAATCAGCGAACAACACTAAAAAGTCAATCATTGCCGGATGACCTGATCGATAATGATATCGACCCCCTTTGACCCTACCTCGATGGGGTTTTTCTCGTATTGTCCTGCTAAGTCTCCCGGTTCTCTTGTAGCTGGGTTGCCATCCCTATCCAGACGGGCAGAAACATTGACCTTACCGCCAAGGGTCGCCGCTGCTATCATGACGTTTTCCTGACGTAGGGCATAGGAGACGGGAAAAACCGGCCGTTGAATCCTTTTGACAGCAAGAGGAGGGCCAGCTGGCGAATCAGCTGAGCGCGCGACGACAAATAGGATAGCGTTGTTGTCCAGTTTTGCCCTGAGGTTGGGATCAAGGAAAATGGTCCCCCGGATCTGGCCTTGTGACGTCTCGGTTTTGGCTATCTTGCTTCCCTCTGTTTGGCCGGTCAAAAGCTGCGCAATTTCGGTGAGGGTTTTCTGAATTTCATTTCTATCATCTCCCGGGGGCAGCAAGCTCACAAGCTTTTCCAGGGTCTGGCGGGCACCGGAAAGATCCTGTTTTGTCTGATAAAAGACCATGCCTTTCCCCCATAGGGCAAGCGGAAAGTTTGGGTTACTTGACAGAGCCCGGTCGAAAGCCATAAGCGCGCCATCTGCGTGTCCAGTCTGAGCAAGGATAAGCCCCATGTAGGTGTGGGCTTCCGGGTGATTTGGGTCCATAGCCAGGGCTTTCTTCAGAGCCTCAATGGCCTGAGACCATTGCTGCCGCTCGAAGGCATCTCGCCCCTGAGTCAGAAGAGATGAAATATTGGTGGACGACGAAGCTCCCATCTCCATCCCCGCCATTCCCGAACTGCTCCCGATACCTCCCGGACCGGTTCCCGTCAGAAAGTCGCCAGTAATGTTGTCTTGTTGCGAAGCCCTTGAACGTATTGATTTGCTTAGCAACGTTCCGAGGGTAAGACCAAAGAGTAGCAAAAAAGCTCCCCCAGCAGCTAAGCGCCAGCCTCGACGGATCGCTTTTTCCTTTTCCGGAGCTTTCTTCGTCGCGGTCACAACCGTCCGTCCTCTCTACCGGGAGCAAAGCCCTTCGGATAAGATGCAAAAACCAGATTGATCTGAGAGGCCCCACCTCCTGTGACCACTACTCTTTTTAAAAGGCCTCCCAATTGCTCATGCCATACATCCATTTGATAAGTTCCAGGCGGTACTCCCTCAATGACGAATTCTTCCTTTTCATCCGTTACGGCAAAGTAGGGACTCGATGTAACCACGATGTAGGCGCTCTGCCACGTATGGAGCACATCGTATTCGACCTTTACGATTCCTTCCCGCCTCAGGCGCTTCTTTACCTGCCGCCATGTGGGAAGGCCAACGTTAAAGAGCGTTTCAGAGCCGATCCGCGTATGGACATCGTGGAGGATTGGGTCGCTGTTTAAAAGCAAAATCTCGCTTCCTGCTGGCGCTATCTGGACATGCGGAACAAAGGCGCAATTCCTGTTATCGAGAACGAGACGTTTTAGTTGGTTCTCCCTTGTCTCTCTCCGAGCCCCGGCGATCACAACGACCACATTTTTAAGACCGCGTTGAGGACCAACAAGCAGGCTTTCGTTGGGAACTTGAGGACCGCAGAAATCCCGGTTCTTGTAGACCTTGAGCGGTCGAGGTTTTTCAAAATGGCCCTCAACCAGCACTCGGCCGACAATCCTCCCCACGCCCCTTGATGGCGTTGTCCTTTCTGCAGAGGGAGAAGCCTTGACAGGAAAAGCGAGAATGGAAACAACCGAAAGGAGGCTCGCGGTCAGCGCGAGTTTATTTCTTTGTTTGGTTCTCACCTGTATACAGTTCAGGGTTCAGGACAAACTTGTCCCGACAGCCAACCGCTCAGAAGTAATAAGTCGTCCCCTTGTGCTCGCACGATGCTGCTGCTCTGGCAGGTCTACTTCCCTCCGACAAACTGGATCGATAGCCATAAGACCTCCTTTAAAAAACCGCAATATGGGCACCTGCACTAGCATTAAAGTCTCTTGATCAACCACTCAGGGGTGAAACGGATCGCGTAGATGTTCAGCAGGGTCATGTAATCGGTTATGAGAAGGATTCCAACGACGATCAAAAGAATACCCGCCGTCACGTGCACAGCTTGAACGTAACGGCGAAATTTCTGGGAAAACGTGAAAAAGGAGTTCACAGCCACAGCGCTCAGAAAAAACGGAAGAGCCAGGCCTGCCGCGTAGGTAGCTAGATAAAAGATGCCTTTCCCAATCTCACTCGATGTCGCAGCCAGTGTAAGGATCGCTCCCAAGATTGGCCCCACGCAAGGAATCCACGCGGCGCCGAAAGTCATCCCTACGACGGCCGATCCGAGGTATCCGGCAGGCTTATCTTTAAGATGAAACTGCAAGTAACGATCAAGGGCCGGCATCTTGAAAAATCCCATAAGATAGACTCCCACAGCCAGAATAAAGATCCCTCCCAGGACGCGAATCACACCACGATAGCCCAGAAAAAAACTAGCCAGAACACTCGCCGAGGCGCCAAGAGATATAAAAACCAGAGAGAAGCCTAAGATAAAGGCGAGGGAGTTTAATAACACCCGTGTCCGAGTGTGACTGGCGACTTGAGCAGCACGCATCTCCTCCAGTGAAACTCCCGAAATGAAAGAAAGATAGGAGGGAATCATAGGCAATACACATGGGGAGAGAAAGGATAAGATCCCCGCTGTGAAAGCGACAAAAATATTAACGTCAGCCATTGCTCTCTAACACTCCTTTTGCAAGCTCCCTTACGGTTTTCCCCCTCTGGTTATGTTTGCTGCGCCGTCACCTGACTCACTGAGCACGTATCCGTCAAGGCCTTAGCGCGTAGGAGTAGCGTCCACCCGAGTAGCAGCACAGAACCAATCCCAATGTAGAGCTGTAACGGCGCAAAAAAGGTCAAAGCCCCGGTAGTGCCCAGCAACAAGACTACGAGTTTATTGCAGGTGGGGCAGCCCACAGCGAGAACCGATAACACTCCTCCCGATACGATCTTTCCATCACCACTCGTCGAGCTGGCCACGAAGTGACTTCCAACGATCAAACCAGCAAGCACCGACGACATTATCCATATAACGTAGTCTTGGGCACGCACCGGCGTCATGCGCACAAAGAACGGGTTCTCATAGATCGCTGTTGGCAGCCCGATAACACTCAGTCCTATGGCCGCAGTCAGGCTCGTGATGCCCCAGGCTTTGAATGTGAACATGCTGAAAGCAAGCGCCAGCATCTTGAGATGGTTGCTAATAGGCAAACTATATCCGCTCATGACCCCTCCAATACCGACAGTGACTGAGCTTAACGGGCTGCTTCATCTCGAAGCAAATTGTCAGCGGACCGCTTCGATGGGTTCCTTAAGCTTTCAGGCGGCTTGGGTAAAGCTGCCGAAGGGGAACTAAGCCCTGCTTTCGCCTCGGCTATCCACTTTTTTGCTTGGACCACATCGGATGAATCAGGTGGGAAGCGTCCTGCAAAAGCCTCCCACGCTTGGATGGCTCCCGCATCGTCACCCCTGGCCCGAAGGGCAATCCCTTTGTCCCAAAGAGCATGCGCGTAGGAAGGGTCCTGACGCAACGACGCCTCATAATACCGAAGGGCAAGGTCAATATCCCCGCGTCCAAAGGCAACATTACCAAGATGGGTTAGCGCTTCAGGATTGGCAGGATCACGAGCAAGGATGGCGAGGTAGCTCTTTTCAGCCTCGGCATCCAAGCCCTTGTCAAGAAGACGATGGGCTTCATTGAGGGTAACAACAAGAGGGAGCGGCGGAGAAGTAGTAGGCGGGGCGACAATTCTCGGCGCCAAAAAGCCGCCAACAATCACTCCACAAAGAAAAAGACCGGCACCCCAGAGGGCCAGCACTTTTTTAGACGGCGGACTACCCACTAAACCAGACAAAGGACACCCCCTAACTATCAGCAGCACGGCTCAACGAAAATGCAAATCGATTTTGCGTCATACAATACATTCTTTTATCATCTTACAGGCCTCCGTCATCAGAAGCGGTGGCCAAATTTCATTTCTCTAACAGAGCCCAACTCATCCATCCATATCCGGAGAGATAAGGGGCCGCCGAGAATGCCCAGCGGGTGGTCGGCAAATGCCAGGTCCCGGTACTCTACGACCCGGCGACCTCCGTCGTACAATTCCTGCTTCCATGGGAAGCAAGCAAAATTCAAGAAGACCTGCACTTCTCTCAGCCGGTCCAAGTCTCGGAGATCCGCATTGGTCTTGGAAAAGAAGTGCAGGGCGTTGGTATTCGACCTATAAAGCAGAAAGGACTGTTGGTAAAAGCCTTTCTCTGTTTCTGACACCCCTAACCAGCGAAAAGGCCCTGGGAACAGGGGTACAATAGTCGATCGGGTAGGCAGTATCCCTTGTATTTCCATGGACTCCTGCCAGCGAATAAACGCCGTCCGTTGAACCGCGGCCGCGATAACCACGTATAGCCCAATGGCTAAGAGGCCTGTATTGGCCCAAGAAATTCTTCTTTGCTTTAGACGAAAACTGGCGACCAAGAAACCGAGAGCGAGGATAGTGAAGATCGGGTCAATTATGTAATGTTGCGCTAGAGCAAAGCGTCGATCAGTGAGTGGCCACAAAATGGCCGTGCCGAATGATGTGAGGAGATCTGATCCTATATGGGACAAAAGCCCGAGATAAGCAGACCCGAAAAGATGAAAGAAGCTATCTCGTCTAATGCCCCATACTATTCCAGCTACTACCACTGCGATCACCGCTCCACCGAGAAATGAATGCGTCGCGGTACGGTGAACCGCAATAGCTGCCATCGGGTCCCAGAGTCTGGCAATCGCATCTAAATCCGGAGCAAGCGCGCCAATAAGACCAGCCGCCATCACTGACGTCTTATGTCCGCTTGGAACAGCACGGGAAACGAGGACGCCTGTAATGCCATGTGTTACAATATCCATGTCGTCATCAGCAAGCTTTACGCCGCTTTCCTTTATTTAGCCCGCATTCCATTTCGGTAAACGAGGCAACCTCCGAGTAAGACCAGTATGAAACTGAGCCACTGATACTCAGTCATTCCCAGCGCAATAACCGGATTGGCGCGCCAGAACTCCACTAAGAACCTCATAGATCCTGCGAGAGCTAAATAAAGCCAGAAGATCGTGCCCTGGGGATAACGTTTTTTCCTGAGAATCCAGAGAACACCGAAAACAAACAGCGACTGCGCAACCTCGTAGAGCTGCGTCGGATGAACCCTTACTCCGGGCGCGTATGGCACCCCAGTCAAAGGATCAACCCAGCCGGCGACCGCATTAGGAAATGCCATTGCCCAAGGGACGTCTGTAACCTTACCCCAGGTTGCATCACCCGCGAGAAAGCAGCCTACGCGTCCGACACCGTAGCCTAATGCACCCGCTGGCGCGGCTATATCAGCAGCTTTAAGCCAGAGTAGTCTGTGCCACCGCACCCACCAACTTACGGCCAGGAGCCCTCCGATCAATCCGCCGTACCAACTGAATCCAGCGCCGCTAAGAATAAAATCCCAGGGTGAGCGGAGAAAGTGAGTCCATTCTTCCAGGATGAAAAGAAGCCTCGCCCCGATGAGCCCACCTGCCGCCGCAGCAAAAACCATCGAAGAGGCAAGCTCGGGATCCAACCGATACCGTTTCAGCTCTAACCGGACTATATAGCCAGCGCATACAGCAGCTAAGGCCCAGAGTACCCCTAGGCTGTAAATCGTAAATGGTTCATTCTGCAACAGGACAGGATACATAGCGCCTATTTTTTTCTCTTTTGTGGATAACCAACTTCAGGGCTTCATCTTTTCTGCCGAAGCCGGCTTTTTTAGCTCCTTTTCAATAACCGCCTCGAAAACCTCAAAGGGCTGAGCCCCGACAAGCAGTTGGCCATTGAGAAAGAATGCCGGGGTTCCTCGGGCACCCAGAAAAGCACCTATAGCGGTTTCACCTTCCACCTTCTTCAATTGCTTTCCAGAATCGAGACATTGATTGAACGCCTGGCTTTTAAGTCCCAACTCTTTGGCATAGCTTTTAAGTTTTCCGCCGGTAAAAGCCAAAGGGAAACCGGCACTGGCAAAGAGCTTATCATGGTATTCCCAGAACTTTCCCTGCTCTCCGGCGCACTCGGCCGCCTGGGCTGCGACCTCCGACGGCTTGCCGAGAACGGTAAAGTGACGATAAATAAATCTGACTTTTCCCGGACTGATGTATTTTTTATCGAGCAAGGGCAAAGTTGTCTGCCAGAATTTTCGGCAGAAGCTGCATTGAAAGTCAGAGAACTCAATGAGTGTAACTGGAGCTTTATCAGTTCCTCTCTTCGGGCCGTTCTTGGCCAGATATGCAAAGATCTCATCTCTTTTTATCGGCTGAGCCAGAGCGCTTGTGCTAAGGAGCAAAGCCACCACCAAACTCAACGCCGCGACCATACTTGTATTAACTCTATTCATTGCTTATCCGTTCCTGAAACTGAAATAAAAAACCAGCTCCCGGAAAGCGGCAAATTCCTGGAGAAAAAGGAATCAGAAAACTTATGAACGAAGGAACTAAACCCGGTAAACGTTCTTCAATTGAAAGATGGGAACCGACACCAAAATGGAGACCGGAGATCGCCAAGATGTGAGATGAGAATTCCCTTCTGGCACCAAGGCTTTCTGATAAATATCAGTAGGTCGCTTTTCTATCTTTGAAAAATGGATCCTTTTATCTCGTTGGGGAACCTGGGCAAGAAAAGGATGTTCCTGTTTATCCAGGCAGGAAATAGAAACTGGAATCTGGCCGGTAATTTGGGTTGAAAGATCGTTGTCTAGGAAGCAATGCCCGACGCCATTGAGGAGTGTTGCCAAAGAAAAAAGGCAAGCCAGGGATATGATTAGAAACCGATTCACTATCATACAGAAAAGGGTTACTGCTTGTTGCTAATCATGTCAAGACAGATGAGGTAACAACGATCTTTCCGAAAAAGTATTCAAAATTACCTAACCGAAAACACAACTGAAAGACGACCGCGCCTATAACTTCAATGGTGCGAAAAACGGACGTGAGTCCAATTGTCTTTCAACTTCACGCTCACTACCGCCGTGTCCCAATCTTTCAGTCCCTTGATCGGCTCTCCTGTAAATAGCGGGCCTTCTTTGGCATCCTTGGCGAATTTCAGAACTCGTGTGTCCTGTGATCCGCCATGCCCTTTGACCGTCAATTTGGCATCGAGGTTGCTCCGCTCCAGCGGTTTCATGGCTTTATCATAGAGATATAGCTTGGGCTGACCGTTTTTATCGATCAGAAATTCAAACTTCATTCCCTCTGCCTCGCGCACGATTCCACCGTGAGGCGTTTTATGGCCGTGTTCCTTGCCCGTCTCGTCAGCATGCGCTGCGCCAGAAGACACAATGAGAAACGACAGAAACGAAAAAACTACCATCTTGAAATACATAGACATTAAACCTCCTTTTCCCCTCTCACTCTTACTTATTGCCGTTTGGAATCTTTTCTATGGCTCCTTAGAACTAAGTTTAGTTTTCAAAGAGATGACGCTTTGAAGATCAAAAACCGACAGCATGCCATCACCTTCCCGACCCGTGGAGCCGCTTTTGACGATTTCTTTCACCACGTTTTCCGCTTGTTCGTCCTCGACGATAACTTCGAGCTTATGGTGGCCGCCGTGAATCAATGGTTCGTATAGATGCCAGTGCTCGCCGTAACCTCGCACGGGATACACGGTGCATCCGCTGACGCCAGCCTTGTTGAGTTGGCGCGCGATCTGTTCGATTTTGTCCGACCGGACTACAGCCCATATCATCTTCATGGCGCACTCCTCCTTTTTACTCCGCGGTTTTACTCCTCGGTGACGCCAAGGATCTCTCCTCTTTCGATAGCAAGCTGGCGGACAAAGACTTCTTCCTTCTCCCAGCCGTACCTTGAATAAAGGACAGGAACGATGAGCATGTTCAGAACCGTGGAAGTGAATAATCCGCCTAGAATGACGTGAGCCATGGGGCGCTCCAACTCTTTGCCTGCGATGTCACCAAACAGCAGCGGAAGAAGCCCTAAGGCCGCAGCAGCAGCAGTCATAAGAACGGGGGCGAGTCTATCTCGTGATCCCTGCACCACGACTTCCTCTCGGGAAAGCCCTTCCACGCGGAGGTTGTGATAATGGGTCACGAGGATAATCCCGTTTCGGGCAGCGATTCCGAATACGCTGATGAGGCCGATCAGTGAGGGGATGCTCATGATGCCGCCGGAAAAATAAATCGCCAGCACTCCGCCAATTAAAGCCAGCGGGAGATTGGCCAGGACCAGGAAAGAGGCGCGGGCGGAATTGAAGGCTTTGTACAGGAGAAGAAAGATGACCACGATTGCGATGGCCCCGTAGCTCAAGAGGATTCTCGTGGCCTCCTGCTGGCTTTCAAACTGTCCACCGTACTCGACGAAGTAGCCCGCTGGGAGACTAACTTGCTTCGCAATCTTGTCCTGCGCCTCGGCAATGACAGTCCCCAGATCACGACCAACAACATTGGCTTGAACCGCAATTCGCCGTTGTACCCGTTCGCGGTTGATAAAGTAGGGGCGGTTTTCAAACGCCACTTCAGCCACCTGGCTGAGCGGAATTTTGAAGTCCTTATGGCCATCGATGAGCACTCCCCGCATCGCTTGCGTGTCTCGCCGAGAGGCCTCATCAAACCAGACAAACAGGTCGAAGCTCTTCTGTCTTTCAATGACTTTCGAAACGTGCTCTCCATTAAACGCAATTTGAGCGACCTCCAGTACATCTCCAGCATTAAGTCCGTGCCGCGCGGCATGTTCTCGATTTACGTTGATCCGGATTTCGGGAACCCGGATCTGCTGCTCTAGCTGAAGATCGGTAACCCCCTTGATCTCTGCCATGATTTGCTCCACCTGCTGCCCTTTGGCCAAAAGCTGATCGAGGTCTGTCCCATAGATCTTAATGGCGATCTGCGCGCGGATACCCGACAGCACCTCATCGAGACGGTGGGCAATGAACTGGCCTAGATTGATTCCCACTCCCGGGATTTTTTCGAGATCCTCTCGGATCGCGTGGATAAGCTCCTCCGGATCACGCTTTCCGTAGCGCAACTGAATGTCCATCTCCATGAAGTTGGGCGGCATGGCATCCTCGTCGAGTTCGGCACGCCCCGCGCGCTGCGAAACCGAAACCACTTCCGGATACTTTCTCAGCTTTTGCGTGATGAGATAGCCAAGCCTCATTGACTCATCGAGGGAAGTTCCGGGGAGGCTCTGCACGGCGAGAATAAAATTCCCCTCGTGAAATTCCGGGAGAAAAGAGGTTCCCATAAACGGAATCATGGCGATGCTGAGGATAAAAAGAACGAGAGCAATTCCCATGAGCCAGCCTGGATGGCGCAGCGATGGAATAAGAACCTTTTCGTATCCCGCTTTCATCTTACGAACCGTGAAGCTTTCCTCCTCTTTTTTCCCTTCCTGCCGATGTTTGCCTCTGACTAAGAGAAAAGAGCAAAGCACAGGGGTCAGAGTCACGGAAACAACCAGAGATGCGAATAGCGATATCGTAAATGCGAGTCCGAGAGGCGTGAAGATTCGGCCTTCAACACCGGTAAAAAAGAAAATTGGGGCAAAAACCACGAGTATAATTAGCGTCGCATAAACGATCGGAATCCGGATCTCGCGTGAGGCGTTAAAAACGACCCTTAACGGAGGATCGGGATTTTCTCTCAATCGGTTCTCCCGTAATCGGCGGAAAATATTTTCCACGTCGATGATGGCATCATCCACAACTGCGCCGATAGCAACGGCCAAACCGCCCAGCGTCATGGCGTTAATGCCCACGCCGAAGGCGCTCATGGCAAGAATCCCCATAAGCAGACTGAGCGGCATGGCCGTCAAAGTGATGAAGGAAGCGCGAACGTTGAAGAGGAAAAACACCACCACGATCGTCACCACGATAGCGCCTTCAATTAGGGCCCGCCGTAGATTAGTGACAGATGATTCAATGAAGTTTGCCTGACGAAAAACCTGTGTCTCTAATCGAACGCCCTGCGGAAGGGTCTTCCGGATCTCCTCCAATGCTTTTTCTACATTGTGAGTCACCGTAAGCGTATCGGCGCCGAAGAGCTTGGAGACAGTGGCAATAATGGCCGGTTTGCCCATGTAGGCGCTGTCTCCTCTTGGAAACTCCGGGCCAAAACGAACATCGGCTACCAGGTTCAATGGAATGGGAACACCTTCCCGTTCGGCAACAATGGTATTTTTAAGGTCATCAAGCGAGGTTACTCTTCCGACCCCGGTGACCACATACTCCTGGCCGTGGACAACGTTGAAGCCTCCCGGCACATTTTGGTTCGTCTCCCGGAGCGCCTCTACTACATTCTTTACCGTAATGTCGTATTGAAGGAGCTTGGGCGAGGAAAGGAGGACTTGATACTGCTTGGGTCCGGGCCCCATACAAACCACAGAGGCCACTCCAGGGATGGCCAAGAGGCGGTTGTTGATATCCCAGTCGCAAAGGGTCCGTAGATCCAAGAGGGAAATCTTGTCACTTTGAAGCGCGAACTTAACGAGCCAGCTCACGGCGGAAGTGATGGGGAGCATGACCGGCGCTTCGGTCCCAGGTGGAAACTGCTCGCGCGCCTCTTGGAGTCGCTCGTTGACAAGCTGCCTTGCCGTATAGATATCGGTTCCCCACTTGAAGACCACGATGACGGTAGAGAGCCCCGCCGAGGATTTGGAACGGACCACATCCACTCCGGGGGTTCCGTTCACTACGGCCTCGATGCGAAAGGTGATCAGCGTTTCGACATTCTCCGGCGACAGGCCCGGCGACTCGGTTTGGATGACGACTTGAGGTGGGGCAAATTCTGGGAGAACATCCAGCGTTATCCGGCGCAAGACAAAGATACCCACAATGAGGATCACGATGTAGGCAGTCACGACTAACAAGCGATTTCTTAAAGATGACTGAATGATCCAATTGAACATTTTTAACTCCAAACTATCAGCGGTCAGCTATCCGCTCATTCTTCCGCTTTCATCCTTATTTATTTAGTGGGTGTGGCCGCCTAAGGCCGCTCCGCCGCCGCGAGCCATCAACGATTTTGTGTAGATTTGCTGCTTTCCGTCAGTGACGACGTGGTCTCCAGGAAGTAGTCCCTTTTTCACCTCCGCGTAACGGTCATCTCGCCCTCCGAGGATCACGTCAGCACGCCGGAACGAACCCTTCTCTTCCACAAAAACAAAACTCTGTCCTTCAGCCGTTATGAGGGCCTCCATTGGGATCGCGAGCACCTCTTGCCCTCCTCCTACGACAACATCCATCTCGGCAAATAGATTGGGCTTTAGTTTTCCCGCCCGATTCGGGACCTCAGCCCACAGACGAAGCACGCGCTTTTGCGGATCGATGCTAGGACTAAAGCGGGCTATTTTCCCTGTAAAGAGCTCTTTCGGATACGAACCAAGGCGAATCCGAACCGTCTGTCCGATCTTTAGCTGCGGCAATGCTTCATCAAAGGCACTGCCCTCTATAAAGACAGTCGAGGGATCAACAATTTTAAAGATCACCTTATTGGGTTCGACTGTCTCTCCTAGAACTACATTCCGTTCCTCCACCGCCCCGCTGATGGGAGCAAAGATAGAAAAGGTGGCAATGGTCTTTTCGGCGCGCGTTTTTTTCACCGCGCTTTCGGGCAAACCCAGGAGAACCAATTGTTTTTCCAGACCTTCGATCTCGTTTAACCCGGCCTGATGCTGGTTCTGGGCAGCAATCAATTCCTTTTGAGCGGCGATCTTGCTCTCGACGAGCCTTTGGATGCGATCCAGCTCAGCCTTGTGCAGGACAAGCTTATTTTCCGCCTGGAGCAGCTCCACCTGAAGCTTTTGAATCTCCGCGCTCTGGATCTCCGCTAAACGTTGACCTTTCGAGACCCCGTCACCCACCTTGGCTGAGAGGCTCGCTATCTTGCCTGAGACCCGGCTGCTTACCTGCGCCTCTTTATCGGGATGTGCCTTGACGACCCCTGCCACTCGAATGACGCTTTCAATCGCCCGGAGGTCGGCAACAACGGTTTTGAGACCGATATTCGCCTTCTCCTCGGCGCCAAGCTTGAGCCCGGCCGTCGCTTCTTTTCCCTCATCATGGCCGTCGGCCTTTCCGTCCTCGTGGGCGTAAGGGGCGGCATCATCGTGGGAGTTGGTCGCAGCTGCCGGAATCTTTTCATGAGATGTCTCACCACTCTTGCCGATCCGCCCCGTCACTCTGCCCAACCAAAAAGCGACCAGGAGAAGTAAAACCAAAGCGAGAGAAAAGACGATCTTCTTATTGCGCATAAGTTTCCCCTTACTCGATTCCGGCCTGAAACTTTAGTTCAGCCAGAGAAAGATTATAGACGGTGAGCGTATCAATGAATTTGAGGCGTGCCTCGATAACCTGGTTTTGAAACACAATCGCGTCCGCCAAGTCTATCGCCCCTTCCTGGTACGCCCGTTGATAAAGTTCCAGGCTCTCATCAAACCTTTTCATCGCCCCGTCAGGGTAATAAGAAAGATCTCTCTCCGCGAGCGTGAACCTTGTAAAAGCTGCACGGACTTCTTTTTCCAGGGCTTGCCGCCTTTGGATGTAGTTCAGGTTTGCGATCCTTTTTCGAGATAAGGCTTCATGAAGCTCCCCTTGCTTCCGGTCAAAAAACGGAAGCGGGATCGAAATTTTTCCACCGACAATATTGTCTTTATCGTCCTTCTCGTAAAACATGCCAAATTTAACGTTGGGTATTCTTTCGGCCCTGGTAAGTAACTCCTCAGCTTCTGTAACTTTTTTCTCTTGCTCTAAAGCAGCCAAGTCCGGCCTCTTTTCCAAAGCGCTTTCGAAAAGCTCGTCGAGAGAAGCTGCGAGAGGCGCGCGGATTAAATCGCCCACAGGCTCGACACTCTCCTCCTTTTCCAGGACGAGATCCGTTCTCAGGCGAGAGAGAAGCTCTTCGTAATCCCTCTGCAAGGAGATGAGTTCGCTCTTGGCTCGGTTAAGCTCAAACTCGGCAATGGCGAGCTGAACTCCAGGGATATCACCTGCCGCCAAACGATCTTTGGAGGCCTCATACAAGCGGTTCTTAAGATCAACAATTTGTTCGGCCTGGTTAATTTTCGCCTTAGCGTTCAAGAGCTTTAAAAACAACGCAGTGATGCGAAAGCGAAGACTTCTGCCAAAATCGCTTACCTCAAAAGTGACCCTTTCCAGATTTCTCTGCGCCGCCTCGCGCCGATATCTAGGTTGACCGCCAATCTCAAACTCCTGAGAGAGGGATACCCCAGGCTGGAAAAGATTCTTGTTGAACCCTTCTTCAGGTTTTTTCAGACGCTTGTTCGCCATGTCGGCTTCCAGCTCCGGATTATTTTGGAGAAAAAGATTCGACTTGATCACTCTTCCCTCAGCGATCCCTAGCTCCTCATTCTTGGCTTTCAGCTCCAGATTTCGCTCCAGGGCCATCTTTATGGCCGTTTGCAAATCCAGTTTGATCTCCTGAGCTGCAATTGCTCGCGGATTCTGTAGAAGCACACTGACCGACAGTAAGAACAGGGGAGCCCACGCTTGAACCTTCACCATAAGACGATCCTTATCCGGCTAACACCGATTGTGACGAAATGTAGATTGAGGCCGGGCTAAAGCACTTTCATCGGCCCTCCGGACAAACCAATCCGGTAGACAACTAGACTGGGAAAGGAGTGGAAACGCTAAAAGCGTAGAACTGAAAGGGAGAGATACGGTGATACAGCCGACAAAAACCAACCGGGAGGTCTTTTCTCGCTATGGATGATGCATCCGTTACAGCCGGTCATGGCCGAATCGTAAGACGCGCGAAAAATTTGAACTGGCACAAATGGGCGAACCACACGGGGAGACGGCTGGGAGATAAAGCTAAGGATATCGCGGGAGTCTGCGCAGTGTATCGTCTGGTCATCGGGTGACGACTGGTCCCGAAGGAGATCGACGTCCTGCGTATGGGAGTGAGAAACCGCCTCGCCGTGCTCATGTCCAGCCGAATGGCCGTCGAAGCTCTGACACCTTTCCAGCGCCCAGGCAGCGCTAGCAAGAAGCAGAAAAAGGCAACAGACGATTCCGCCAAGTCGTTTCATATCAAGTGAGAAACTTATAACCGGATGCCAAGCTCGTTTCAAGTTACACGATTGTAACCAGCGGTGATCCATTTTCTCAGCTCCAACCGCGACCCATGAATCCCGCGTCCCGACGCCATTGTATTTATTCACGGTTCAGAAGACAGGCCGCGCAAAAAAAACGGGAAACGGCGCGGCGTCCGTTCCCCGTCCGCACCCAAGCGGAGGCTTGCTTAGTACGTGTAGATGAGTTGCATGGCGAGGGTGGTTTGGTTTTTATCCGCGCCGGTCGCTCTTTTTTGAAAAACGCTTTTGTCCGCCCAGTCCTGGCGCACTTCGGCCCGACCGACCAGCATCTTGGTGAACTTGTAGCTGCTCGTAAAAGTTATCTCGCCCAGGGTCACGTCGCGTCCGACGCCCGTGCGCACGCCGTCGCTGTCCTTGAAGACTTCCCCTCGAAGCGCAGTAGTGAACCGATCAGTCCAGCTGTATGAAGCATTGCCGGCCCAACCTTGCCACGTACCGTCGCGGCCGCTGGCGGTAATACTTGCCTCATGCCCATAGTCATATTCCAGGGAGAGCGCCAGCGGATCGATCGGCTTGACCGTCAATACGTTGGCTAACACGTGCCTCTTGGGGCCGTTGCGGTGCCATTGCTCAGGGCCGGTTAGGAAGTTGCTGACGAAGGTGATCCAGTCAGTCGGCGTCAATGTTGCGCCCACATGAAAGGAAGGCTGGTTATTGTTGTCGTGCGGATCATCCCAGCCCGTGAAGACGCCTCCCTGGACCGTGAGGATCTTCAACAATGGATAGCTGGCCATCACCCCTAAATGACGGAGCGGGATGGCTAAGTTGAACAGGAACGAGCGGGAGATGTTGTCGTTATAGGCGCCGGGATTTGGTAGTATCTCGGTTCCCAACGGCGTTACCATCAATCCGCCCTTGACGCCGATACCCTCGCCGACGGGAATCGTGGTCGTGACAAAAGCTTCCCTCAGCTCCGCCGACGGCTCGTCCCTAAACGCAGCGGGAAATCGGTTGCGGCCTCCCCAATAGGTAGCTTCCCGCAACAGTTCACCCGTGCGTCCGAAGTCTCCCGAGATGTGGAAGCCGACGCCCCAATCCTTCTCCGGCTTGTCCACCGCGATATGAAAATCATTGAAGACGATCTTGTTGTGGTCCTTATCGAAGTATCTGCCGCTGATATTGGCAGGCGAGCGCGGATGGTTGGAGCTCCAGGTGTAGCTGGTGTCTAAAAAACCGCTGATGCCGATTCCCAAAGCCCCTTCAACCGCCCCCTTGCCGTTCGCGATCGCCTTGTCCATCAGGCCGACCGTGCTGTCCAAGCTGAGCCAGCCCGGCGCTAGTGGTTTTTCTTCCTCGGCCGCATTCACCGAACTGGATGTCAGAATCAAGCAGGCGATGAACAGGCTAACTCCGAACAGAATTCGTCTCATTTTCCCAGTCTCCTTAACGTGATGTTCAAAAATAATTTCCCGCAACCTAACAAATATTTTCTGTGCAATCTAGAACGGACGCAATCAACCGGATTTACCCATTGCAACCCCAATGCCATCGGACACCCTCGATCCATTTTAGCCGGGTTATTGATTGTAAAGAGGTTTTTTGCATCGAATCAGCGCTACCAAGTCCATAGCTCATTTTATAAGCACTGTCTAATCAACTCATGACCAAAATCTAGACACAATGCGTCCACGGAGTCGCTTCCAAAGCTTCACAACCTGCAACCAAAGTAGCGTCGCGGATGATGCTCTCGCGCCATTGCAATCGGCGTCGAAAGTTGACGACTTCGCCAACCACGATCAGCGTCGGCGACTTAAACTCGGCTCCCTCCGCCAGATCGGCAATGGTTGCCACGGTCGCTACCAGAGTCCTTTGGACGGGACGGGTCCCGGACTGGACCAAGGCGACGGGCCGGCCGGGCTCGCAACCCCCTTCCAGGAGTTGCTTCATGCTCTCCCGCAGGTTTTGCAGGCCCATCAGAATGACGATGGTATCCACGCTGCGCGCCAGGTCCCGCCATCTCACCTCGCCGCAGCCATTGTGAGCTTTATGGCCGGTCACGATGGCCAGACTCGACGCGCAGGAACGGTGCGTGACCGGGATGCCGGCGGTTTGCGCCGACGGCGGCTGACTTGCTTCGGGTCGGCGTTTTTGAGTTCAAAACAGCACGCCAGCTCCAGCACTGGCACGTTAGGAATTTCGCCGCTGCTCTTGTCGCCAAAGACCTCCGCAAGAAACAGAATGTTGTCGAAAATTTTCCCGGTGGCAGATTTTTCGCGTGACCGAGCCATAGCCGTCTCCTTTCCAGCAAAAAAAAGGCTCTCCACCAACTCACTGGTGCGAGCGCCGTTGCTCTGCTGAAGGCCGCGTCGCCTTCGGCATTTGTGCCTACGCAATGGCTATTCCAGATTGTTGATGCCGAGAAATCCCTGCAATTCCTGCTTTTTTGTTTTTTGCCAAGGTTGGGCTGCCTGCCCGCGAGTCATTCTTTGCTTAAATCTTCAACATCGAACATGAACCCGCTTAAGCCTGCTTCACCTGGTGATTCCCTTCGCGAGCTCGTCGGACAACACCAGCGCTTGAGCGATCTCGGCCATCGGCTTGCGCAGGTCCATGCTTTTGCGCTTGATCAGCGCGAAGGCGTCGGCTTCTGACAATCCCTGATTCGCCATCAGAATCCCCTTCGCCCGCTCGATGATTTTGCGCGCCTCCAGAGTTTTTTTCAGATTGTCATTTTCTTTGCGCAGCGCGATGAACTCTTCGAAGTGCGCGACCGCCAGCTCGATGGCCGGCGCCAGCTCGCTCCCTCGCAGCGGTTTGACGAGATAGCCCATGATCCCGGCGCGTTTGGCGCGCTCGATGGTGACAGCGTCGAAGTGACTGGTTAGAAGAATGATGGGCAGCGGATGACTTTGCACGATTCTCCGGGCGGCGCGAATGCCGTCCATGTCGGCCAGACCCACGGCCATCAGAACCACCTCGGGATTCGTCGCCAGTGATAATTCTAGCGCGCCTCCCCCGCTGGCGCCTTCGCCGGCAACCTCAAATCCGCTCTCCGCTAAAGCCCTGAGCAGATTTCTCCGAGAGGGTTCATGGTCGTCGATGACCAAAACCCGTCTCATGCTTTGGCGTGACTCCCTTCACTCTTTCTCTTATCCCCGCCAATCACGCGCCGGACGAATTCAGTTAAAAATCTTTCTCCGTAGTATTTCAGAGTCGCGGCGTAACTCTGCGTATCCGCCCGAATTTTTTCCGGCGATACGTAGGGAGCCTGGGCCAAATCCTTCGAGCGCGCGTCGATCCAGCGGTCGATCATGCGCGGCGTCACTTCGAGATGAAATTGCAATGCGTAAATACTTTTCCCCAGGCGAAATGCTTGATTCTCGTAATTCACAGATGACGCGAGGCGGATCGCTCCGGCTGGCAGATCGAATCCGTCGCCGTGCCACTGAAACACGGTGGCGTTCTCCGGGAGATAGCCGAGCAGCGAATCCACTTGGCCATGCGGAGTAATCGAAATCGGACTCCAGCCAATTTCTTTCACCGGCCCGTGATACACCGGCGCGCCGAGGGTCGCTGCGATGAGCTGCGCTCCCAGACAAACTCCCAGCAGCGGCACCGCCTCATCGATGGCCGCGCGGATGATTCTTTTTTCCCAACGGAGAAATGGAAACTGTTCTTCCTCGTAGACACCCATGGGCCCGCCGAGGATGATCAACGCTCTTATCCGTTCCCATTCCTCTGCGGGTGTCTCTCCATGGAATAGTTGAATGACCCGGCAACGGGCGCCTCGCTTCTCCAAGACCTCGGCAAAAGTTCCGAGATCTTCGAACGGGTCATGCTGAAAAACCAGAACCTCGTCCATGGGGCCGCCCGCTCACCAGTAGTGCTGCGTAATGAGTGCTGAGGACTGAGATAAGGGGTCAGGAGCCTTTCGGGAAGGGCTCCTGACCCCGTCCGCTCAGGACTCAGTCCTCATCCCTCAGTCCTGAGAATTAGATATCGAAATACAGAGCGAACTCCCAGGGGTGGGGTCTGAGCCGGATGGCGTCGACCTCGTTCTTTCTCTTGTACTCCAGCCAGGTCTCGATCACGTCCTTGGTGAACACATCCCCTCTCAGCAAAAAGTCATGGTCCTTCTCCAAGGCATCGAGCGCCTGATCCAACGACCCCGGCATCGACTTTACCTTGGCCGCCTCCTC
>Ga0214473_10000923_pt1 | contig 40110 bp, 43 predicted proteins | sample RVTome_7_FD_203509 | JGI IMG/M metagenome (GOLD analysis project Ga0214473, IMG submission 203509) | Soil microbial communities from uranium-contaminated site in the Upper Colorado River Basin, Wyoming, United States - RVT98D197 | ecosystem: Environmental > Terrestrial > Soil > Contaminated >...
CCAGTTTATCCCGCTCGAAGAGATGAAGGAATTCATGCACCAGGCGCGGGAATTCGAGCTGGTGATCGTGGATGAGTCCTTCATTGATTTTGCCGGAGATCCCATTCCCAGCTTGCTGCCGCTGGCCGGCCGGTATACCAACCTGCTGATCGTGCGAAGCATGAGCAAGCACTGCGGGGTGCCCGGGCTGCGGCTGGGTTACTGCTATACGGGCAATTTGTATCTGCTCAATCGCCTGCGCCGGTTCATTCCCACCTGGAACCTGAACACGCTGGCGCAATACTTTCTCTCGCAGCTTCCCGCAACCGACGCCGCCTATCACCAGGCGCGCAAGCGTTTGATCGGGGACGTTCGCTGGCTGTATGGAGCATTGCAGAGTATTTCCGGGATTGACGTCTATCCCACGGGCGCAAATTTCGTATTGTTCAAGATCAAGGGCGGACAGACGGCGGCGGAACTGCAAGGGCGCTTGCTGCGGGACCATCGGATGTATGTCCGCGACTGCTCGAACAAGGCGGGCATGGATCAATTCCACATTCGCGTGGCCTCGCAGGGACGCGACAAGGATGCCCGGCTGGTGGACGCGCTGCGGGCGCTGGTACGCTGAGAACATGCCGCGCGCGCACGTCCTGGTCGTTACCCGCCGCAGCACGCGCAAGAACCGGTACATCGAGTACGTAGGGGAATCCCATCTAGAAAACCTGATGCAAGCCAGGCTGCTGCCGGTGCTGATTCCGGTGGCTCCGGGAACGCTCTCCTGCCTGCCGGAGTACATCCGGGGGATGGGCGGACTACTGCTGGTGGAGGGCGAGGACGTGGAACCCGCGCATTACCGGGCGCGCCGGGCCAATTTCAAGTACCTGGAAAAAACCGATCCGCTCAAGGATCAGATCGAGATTCGATTGCTGCGACAAGCCCTGCGCCGGCGTTTGCCGATTCTAGGCATATGCCGAGGCTCGCAAATCCTGAACGTCGTCTGCGGTGGCACACTCTACGGCGATGTGCAAAAGGAGAAGAAGTCACGCCTCAAGCACATCAATTACGAGCACTACGATAGTTACCGGCACCGTGTGACGATTGTCGCGGGCAGCCCTTTGCACAAGTGGTACGGGCGGCGCGAATTGCGGGTCAACAGCTATCACCATCAGGGAGTTCGCGATCTCGCGCCGCGTTTCCGGCCCATGGCCTTTGCCCCAGACCAATTGGTGGAAGGCTATTACGACCCCAAGGCTGATTTCCTGGTCGGCTTGCAGTTTCATCCTGAACGCATGCCCGAGGAATCGGCGGCGGCGCGGCGCATCTGGCAAGCGTTTGCCTCGGCTGTTCGGCGAAGTGCCGGCGGGTAGCCCACTAGAAATCGGTGAGGGCCTTTGCGGGTATGGCCACGCGGACGGCGTTGAGCACTGCCGCCAGGTCAATGATCTCTTGCGCCACTGCTCCTCCGACCGGCGGCAGATAACCCGCCGCGGCCACCAGCATGCCCAGGATGCTCAGGGCCATGCCACCGACGGCGCTCTGCAGAGCGATGCGCCGCATGCGCCTGCCGATGTGCATCAGTTCGTCCACACGGCCGAGGGAAGTCTCGAGCACCACGGCGTCGGCGGCTTCCGAGGTCACATCGCTGTTGACGCCGAAGGCCACGCCCACGGTGGCCGCCTGCATGGCCGGCGCGTCGTTGATGCCGTCACCCAGGAACAGGGTGGGCGCGCGGCTGGCCTCGCGGCGCACGATCTCCACTTTCTCTTCCGGGCTCACGGAGGAATAGACTTCCTGAATCGCGACTTGCTGGGCCAGGTACCGCACCTCCTGCTCGCGATCTCCGGAAACGATGAGGATGCGGCTTACGTGGTGCTTGGGCTTGAGATGCTTCACAAACATGTGGCTATCCTTGCGCGGCGCGTCCTGAAAGCGGATGACGCCCGCATAGATGTCGTCTGCGAAGATAACGCATTCCAGGCCGGTAACCGGCGGCGGCAAAGCAATGTCTTTTTCAGCGAGCTTGGCCCGGCCGGTGATCCACACATTTCGCCGTCCCACTCTCCCGCGCAAGCCTTCGCCGGGCCGTTCGCTGATCTCCCCGACAGGATCAAGAGCCAGATGGGCTTTCCGGGACGCATCCAGGATGGCCTTGGCGAGCGGATGTTTCGAGTATTGCTCCAGGCTGGCCGCCAGTTTGAGAAGCTCGTGCTTCTCGAAGGCTGGAGCGCAGAGCACCTCGGACAAGGACGGCTGCCCGTACGTCAAGGTTCCGGTCTTGTCAAAGACCAAGGTGCGGCAGCGGTCCACCTGCTCGAGAACGGCGGGATTTCGGATGATGATGGCGCGGCGCGCAGCCAGCGAGATGGCTCCGATCACTGCCACGGGAATAGCGATCAGCAGCGGGCAGGGCGTGGCCACCACGAGAACGGCGAGGAAACGATGCGAGTCGCCGGTGGCGGCCCAGGTCAGCGCGGCCAGGACCAGCGCCAGCGGTGTGTACCAAGCTCCCAGTTGATCCCCCAGGCGGCGGATGCGCGGCCGCCGTTGCTGCGTCTCCTGCATCACCTGCATGATTCGGGCATACCGCGAGTCCACCGGCAGCTTGTCGGCACGGATGTCCAGCGCAGCCTCGCCGTTGATGGCGCCGGAGAGGACTTGGGACCCCGGAGCCTTGGCAATCTCGAAAGGCTCACCGGTCAGGTAGGCCTCGTTCATCTTGCCGTGGCCGGAGATGACGGTGCCGTCTACCGGACAGATTTCGTGCGGGAAGACCACTAGGGTATCTCCGACCCGAATCTCCTCGAGCATCACGTCGGATATTTCGATTCCAATTGCGCCGGTATTATCCTTTCGGTGCGCCGTGTGCGGCATGCGTCTTGCCAGCGCGTCCAACACTGAGGAGGCGCGGCCGCTGGCAAACTCCTCGAGCGCCGTCCCGCCGGAAAGCATCAGAATGACGATCGCTCCTGCCAGGTATTCACCCAGGAAGGCGGAGGTGACGATGGAGATGCCGGCAAGATGGTCCGAGCCGAATTCCCGCGCCAGCAGCTTGCGCGCCAGCGGCACGACCAGCGGGATGCCCCCGGCCACCAAGGTCAGTACCAGCGGGGCTTGCCAGGCGGACACAGGCGCTCCTGCCACATAGCGAAGGATTAGGTGGACGAGGATGCCGCCGGTGGCGAGCACAGTGACGAATTTCGGCATCGTCCACGCAAGCGGCTTGCCGGATGCTGCGGCGACCTCGGTGCGAAGAGTGGATGCCATGGGAGCAAGCACAGGCAGTTCGGTGGACATTGTACGCTCTCCCGGACGATCCGTTGCGGCTCGCAAGTGTCTTGCCGGCACCAGTTTCGGGGAGATTCCGCCCCTCCTACCGTGACGCAGGGAAGCGGAGCGTGTGACGGCGGTTACAGAGGCCGGAGGGCCTGGGCATTACACTTTTTTCGGGTCTTGTGCTGCGAACCGTGCCAGGAGGTCCATATGAAAAGCGCACTTTCGCCGGCGGTTGTTTCGGTCAAACGAATCCTGTATGCGACGGATTTCTCCCGCTCGGCAGGGGCCGCATTACCGTACGCCCTGTCTTTGGCGCGCAAGTCCGGCGGGAAGGTAGTCGCAGTACACGTTGTGTCTCCGAGTCCCTTGCCGCCTGACTTTCCCTCGCACACCTGGAAGGCCATCGTGGCTCAGGGAATTCGCGAGGCCCAAGTATCGGTGGAGAAGCTGAACCCGCTGTTCAAGGATGTGGCGCACCAGACGCGCGTGTGCGCTGGCGACGTTTGGAGCGAACTCTCCGCTATCGTGCGAGACGAATCGATTGATCTGATCGTCCTGGGCACCCACGGCCGTACAGGGTTGAGCAAGGCTGTGCTGGGTTCCGTCGCCGAGAAAATATTTCGCCACGCACCTTGCCCGGTGCTGACCGTAGGCCCCAACGTTTCCGGAGAACCGGAGAGCGTGGTGGACCTCCACACCATCTTGTATCCGACTGATTTTTCGCCCGAGTCCCTAGCGGCGCTGCCCCTTGCGGTTTCTCTGGCGCGAGAACATAAGTCGCGCCTCTATCTCTTGCACGTCATCCCTGCCGACGTCGATATGGACGACGCTGCCCTGGTGATTCAGCTTCGAAATCTGGTGCCTCCAGAAGCGGGCCTGGCTTGCGAACCCAAAGCTTTCGTGCAGGCCGGTGCGGCAGCGCAAGCAATCCTGAATCTGTCTGAGGAATTGGCGGTGGACCTGATCGTCCTGGGTCCCAAACGCCGCTCCGGTTTGCCGGGCACCATGGCTACGGCGTACAGAGTGGCCACACAAGCCATCTGCCCAGTGCTTACTGTGCGCGGCTAGGTGAAAGACGGCCCGGCGGTTCGCGGCTTTCTCATCCACCATTTTTCCAGCTCCACAGCCCAGAACACGATGCTGCTGAGGAGCAGGCTGAGGGCCAGGTCGGGCGCCGAAAGTCCGATGGTCTTGAACGTATTTTGCAAAATTGGGAGCTGCACGATGGCCACTTGCAGCAGCGTGGTCAAAATGACCGCGCCCAGCAACGGCGTGTTCGAGAACAGTCCGGCGCGGAAGAGCGAGCTGCGCTCGGTGCGGATGGCCAGAATGTGGGCCATCTGTGACAGCGTGAGTGTGGTAAACAGCATGGTTTGCCATTCGGCGTGGCCCACGCGCCAGTACCAGAAGCCGGTTCCCAGCGACACGATGGCCATCAGAAGTCCCACCCAGATCACGTGCCGCCCCATGCCACGCGCGAATATGCTCTCCTTAGGAGGATACGGCGCCCGGCGCATGGTGTCGTACTCGGCCGGTTCCAGGCCCAGAGCCAGCGCCGGCAGTCCGTCGGTCACCAGGTTCATCCACAGAATTTGCAGGGGCAGCAGCGGCAGAGGCATGCCGGCAAACGGCGCCATCAGCATGATCCAGATTTCGCCGGAGTTGGTGGCCAGGATGTACTTGATGAACTTGCGGACGTTGTCATAGATGACGCGCCCTTCCTCGACTGCGGCGACGATGGTCGCAAAATTGTCATCCACCAGGACCATGTCTGCCGCTTCTTTGGCGACATCGGTGCCCGTGCGGCCCATGGCGATGCCGATGCCCGCTTTCTTGAGCGCGGGAGCGTCGTTCACTCCGTCTCCGGTCATGGCCACGATGTTTCCTCGCCGTTGCAGCGCTTCCACAATCTTGAGCTTGTGCTCGGGCGAGACGCGGGCGTAGATGGCCGTCGTCTCCGCCTGCGCTTCCAATTCGGCGGCAGAGAGCCTGTCGAGATCGATGCCGGTCACTACGCGGCCTCCATCGCCGATTCCCAACTGGCGCGCGATCGATTGAGCGGTCAGGGCGTGGTCCCCGGTGATCATCACCGCGCGAATGCCTGCGCTCTTGCAGGTAGCCACTGCCGCGGCTGCCTCGGGCCTGGGCGGATCCATCATGCCCACCATGCCCACAAAAATCAGGTCCCGCTCAGCGCGTTCCATCTCCGCGGGTCCGGGGACGGCAGGGAGAGGGCGGTACGCGACGCCCAGAACGCGCATTCCGTTCTTGGCCAACTCGTCGTTGGCGGACGTCAGGCGCTCCCGCCAATCCCGGCTGAGTGCTTCGATTTTGCCGCCCACCCATACGGCATCAGAAAGATCCAGCAGGCTTTCCACACTGCCCTTGGTGAACGCTATCCAACCGGTTGCGTCTGACTTCAGGCAGGCCACGATTTCTTCGGGTATCGCCGCCGCGTGGCGGCGTATGGCATGCACCGTGGTCATGCGCTTTCGCTCCGCAGAAAAAGGCAGTTCGGCCACGCGTGGCAAATCGCTCTCCAACTGCTGCCTGGTCAATCCGAAGCGGGAGGCGGCCACCAGCAGCGCCACTTCGGTAGGGTCTCCCAGAGGAGCTGGAGCGTCCGATGAATTCCCTCCGGCCGGCAGCAGTGCGTCGTTGCACAACGCGCCGCCGGCCAGAAGTAGACCGAATCCGGAGCCGTCGAAGCTGGCATCTCCACCCTTGGACTCTCCCGGCGCAGGAGACGCCAGGTTCAGGCGGCGCTCCGCCGTTTGCAGCACCGTGACGGTCATGCGGTTTTGGGTCAGCGTTCCCGTCTTGTCCGAGCAGATCACCGTCACCGAGCCCAGCGTCTCCACCGCCGGCAGCTTGCGGATCAGCGCCTTCCGCCGCAGCATGCGCTGAGCCCCCAGGGTGAGCGCGATGGTCACGATCGCAGGGAGGCCCTCGGGAACGGCGGCCACTCCGATGCTGACCGCGGTCAGCAGCATGAGCGTGAGGGCCTCCCCGCGCAGCAGGCCGAGCGTGAAAATCAGCGCCACCAGGAACAGAGCCACGGCCGCCAGGCGCTTTCCGAGTTGGTCCAGACGGAGCTGCAGCGGCGTCGTTTCCCGGCGCACGGTCTGTATCATCCGGGCGATCTGCCCGAGTTCGGTGCGCATGCCGGTGGCTACCACCACGGCCAGCCCGCGCCCGGAGACAACGAAGGTGCCGGTGTAGGTCATGTTGCGCCGGTCGCCCAGGGACAAATCACTCGTTTCGAGTGCCTCGGTGATCTTGTGGATGGAGTGGGACTCGCCGGTCAGAGCAGCTTCCTGTGTCTCCAGTGCGACGCTTTCGAGTACGCGGCCGTCCGCAGCCACGGAGTTTCCGGCCTCCAGCAAGACGATGTCACCCGGCACCAATTCCCCTGCATGGACCTCCCGCACGGTCGCCTCTCGCCGCACGCGTACGGCGGGGATGGCCAGCTTCTTCAGGGCTGCCATCGCTTTCTCCGCCCGGTACTCCTGGCTGAAGCCCAGCAGCGCATTGAGAACGACGATGGCGCTAATGGCGATGGCGTCGTGCTGATCTCCGAGCAATGCGGACACAACGGCGGCCGCGATGAGAATGACCACCATGAGTGATGTGAGTTGGTCCGACAAAATCAGCCAGGCGCTTTTGGTTCCGTCACTGGCCAGCTCGTTGCGGCCGTGCTGTACGAGCCGCCGAGCGGCTTCCGCTTCGCTCAGTCCGCTGGCCGCATCGGTGCGAAGTTCGCGCAGCGCAGCTTCAGCGGAATATTGGTGCCATGGAGTCATGGGCAAGTGTGCTGTAAAGTCGGCGGGATCGCCGGCGGCGCCTGTGGGCCGCAGAAAGTCTACCGCACATCAGCGACCGGCCAAACTGGCTGCCGAGTTCCGCGTCGGCTCTGGCCGTGAAGGCGATAGATGTGTCGCGCCCTCATGAGGTATTGTCTGTCGCGCAGATGGCGATCTTTTTCATTGGAGGGATTCGGGGAAATGAATCCGGCTACGAGGAGTTACAAAGTCGCGGTGATTCCGGGCGACGGCATCGGCAGGGAAGTGGTTCCGGAGGGCATGCGCGTGGCCGAAGCCGCCGGGCGCCGCTTCGGATTCTCTCTCGCCTGGCGGGAATTTGATTGGAGCTGCGAGCGCTACGCCCAGACGGGCCGCATGATGCCGGAAGACGGCCTGCAGCAGCTTCGCCCATTCGATGCGATCTTTCTCGGCGCCGTCGGATATCCCGGCGTGCCCGACCACATTTCGCTGTGGGGACTGCTGATCCCGATTCGGCGCGACTTTCGCCAGTATGTGAACCTGCGGCCCGTCCGCTTGCTCCCGGGCCTTGAGCCAGCCGTTAAGAATTCCGGCCCCATTGATTTCTGCGTGGTTCGCGAAAATAACGAGGGCGAATACTCGACCATCGGCGGCCGGCTCTACAGCGGCACCGACGACGAGTTGGCCGTGCAGCAAGCCATTTTCACCCGCCGCGGCTGCGACCGCGTCATGCGCTTCGCTTTCGAGCTGGCCCGCACCCGGCGCCGCCACGTGACCTCGGCCACAAAATCAAACGGCATCATTCACACCATGCCTTTCTGGGACGAGCGCTTTGCCGCCATCTCCAGCCAGTATCCAGAGATTCGCGCCGACCAATTTCACATTGACATTCTCGCGGCGCATTTCGTGCGACATCCCGACTGGTTCGACGTGGTCGTGGGGTCCAATCTATTTGGTGACATTCTGTCCGATCTGGGCCCGGCCATTGTCGGATCCATCGGCATCGCTCCTTCGGCCAACCTGAATCCGGAAAGGGAATTTCCCTCGATGTTTGAGCCGGTGCACGGCTCGGCGCCGGACATTGCAGGGAAAGGTGTGGCCAACCCCATCGGACAGATCTGGTCCGGCGCGATGATGCTGCGGCATTTTGGCGAGACCGCTGCGGCAGACGCCATCGAGCGCGCCATCGAATCGGTGCTTGGTGGCGGCGGCCCGCGCACCGCTGATCTGGGCGGCCGCGCGGCTACCCAGGAGGTTGGCCAGGCCATCGCATCCGCGGTTTCGCCGTAGGATTTGCGCAAGCAGGCGACTTAGGCCGGCGCGTGAAGCCGTGTCAGGCGCGGGGCAAGGCGGACGAGCTCGTCCTCTTGCAAGACTTGTTCTATGCGAGGAAAGATTTTGTCTTCTTCCAGCCGAACGTGATCGTGGAGCAACTGCCCCAGGGCGATCACCTGGTCGTCTGCCAGCCGGTTCGCGTCGAGCATTTCCCGCAGGTCTTGCATGCCGGCCCGGATCTGGGCGTGGTCGGCAAGCATGCGCATCACGTCGGCGTCTTGATCGAGACGCACATGCCGGGCCAGGGCCGGCAACAGTTCGTCTTCTTCTTCGCGAAAGTGCGTTCGCCCGCCTTGCTCCCAGAAGCGCAGCAGGGACTCTGCGGCCTGCCGCAGTCGGGCTGTCCGGTCGGCTGCGGACGCTCGTGCGGCCCGGGAAATCTCCAGCGCCTCCACCAGGACATGGTGGTGATGCTCGCTCAAGGGACGAAGGCTGAGGTGACGCTTCACGATTCACCAGTATCCGATCATGCGGCCGGCACTGATCGCAATAAGCCAACTGAAAAGCGATATTCCACCAATCACCGCCAACTGCAACCGCTCGCCCGAGGAGAGCTCGCGCCTCTTATGTTGCTTCCAGGCCGGTAAGGAATAGAGCGCGACCACATTCAGAATGCCCAGCCCAATTGCAGGAAATTTGATATAGAGGAATGGATTGCCGACGTATTCCGTCGCGTTAGTCGCAAGCAGGCAGACGCCGCTAATCACCGCAGCGGCGAACCCCGTGGCGGCGACGGGTACGGTGGGCCCGCTGATTGCCGAGAGTGCGACCTTTCGCCACAGACCCAGCAGCCGCAGATCGAGGACAAGAACAGCACCGAAGAGCGAGGCCACGCCGAGGATATGCACGAGATTCACAAGGCCGTAGGCCCACACTCCGGATTCGCGCATGGCGTGACCCAGGGCCGAACCCTGCAGCCACGCCAGGAACTCGTACAATGGTCCCCGCCTGTCTTATGTGCGGTCGGGATAAACGTTGAACGTTTGGCCCTTCCAGACTACCCGTTCGGTCTTGATCTCAAACCGTTTTAGGTCGCGGTTGCGATGACCCTGAATCGTCACCGTAGCTCCTACCGGAATCGTCCCTTCCTTCAGACCTGCCCGTTGGGTGCGGGCCGGCGGGGCCAATGTAATGTCCCAGACTTGGCCATCCGCGCGCACTTTCATCGTCGCATGAGGTCCGGCGAGGCTGACGCCACTCTCGACAACGCCTGTGAGTTCAAATTCCTGATCGAAGTTCCCAGCCCAACCGTGATGCGCCGGAGCCGGAAGTGCTGAAAGTGAAAGCGCGAGAACTGCGAGGCCAATGCACAGTGAGAGTCTTGGGTACATGGCTTACCTCCCTCGAATGCTGCTGCCCTACGGCTTAAGCGGCGACAGTGCCACGAGCCTGGTTATTATACGCCCAAATAGCGAAGGGAGTTTGAGCAGGATAGGCTAAAGCCTGTGACCCATGATTGCGTTCAAGAGCGCCCTTGCGAAGCGACTGGTACGTGTTCCGGCGCCTGTGCGCGTTCGGCTGGCTCGACCTTGCGAACGCGATTCACGAGTTCGGTCATCGTCATGCGACCGAGCCTGACGTTGAAATACCAATCGCCTATGTCTCTCATGTAGTCGATTGTCGTCAGGCCAAGAAACGACTTGCGGGACACGTGGCCGAGCCACGGCCACAATTCTTTGGCTTTCTTGGCGGTGCGTTTTTTCCTCGGTACCCCCATCGCCGCCATTCCCAGGCCGATTGCACACCCCTTGAACGACAAGGCGCTGCCTGGAGGCTCCAGAAATGCGCCAAGTTCTATCGCTTCGGATAGCTTCAACATGCGTTACCCCAGAGACTTCGCCTAGGTCACAGAAATGTCCGCCAGCAGGAACGGCATATCCGGAGCATTCTGAATTCCAGTCCGTGACGTCGCTTACTCCCTTGGTTTCTTGAGGATATGTTTTTCGGCCCTAATCATCTGCAATTCGATGCATATTTGTTGAAGTATGCGGTCACACCTCAGCGTAAGAATGGTGCCACTCTGGGGTACACACGGACACCACGAGGCCATGAACTAAGTAAAAACGCAGTCGATAAAATGGCGGGGACGACGGGACTCGAACCCGCGACCTCTGCCGTGACAGGGCAGCGTTCTAACCAACTGAACTACGTCCCCCGCGATGCGAGCCGTGGCTGGTGGGCGGTCACCGATTTGAACGGTGGACCTTCCCGGTGTAAGCGGGACGCTCTAACCGCTGAGCTAACCGCCCGCAGAGCCATCGTACCGGAACGGTTGCGGAGCGTCAACGCGCCAGCGCATCGGGCATTTCTTGCACTTTTTGCGGGCAACCAGTAGACTGCCAAGTTTCGGAGTACGGAACGGAGCGAACCGGAATGCTGCTGTCGCGCGATTATGTCGGGTACATGGCCGTGGAGCTGGCCAAGCGCCTGGTGGCCAACAAGATGGTCGAGACGGCCACGACGCAGGCGGCCTTGGCCGAGCGGATTCGGTTGAAAATGGCGGAGGAGATTGGAGTCGAGGACCGCTTGAACGAAGAGGTTCGCGAGATCCTGAACCAGCACGCCGACGAGATGCGCCGCACGGGAGCCTCCTATCAGGAGATGTTCAAGAAAGTGAAAGGCGAGCTGGCGCGGCAGCGCAAATTGATATTGCGCTAGGGCAGGAACGGCGGGCTGGAGTCCGCTGACATTGGATACCACATGCGGCTGAGCCGGGAAAAGCTTGTGCGCTTATCTCACGTTGTGACCGACCTCCTGGTGGCCAGCGATGACGTTGAATTCGTCGAAGATCGCGCCACCATCCGCCAGAATATCGTGAACATTCTCACCGCCCTGCTGAAGGAAGAGGAGCAAGTGGAAGCTCAGGTGCGCCAGAAGATTGGGTCGCAGAAAAAGGAGATTCTGGAAGGCAGCGAGGAGTGGGACGTACTCTACCGCAGGTATTACGCGGAGGAGTTGCGCCGGCTGGGCATCGTTCACCAGCCGAGCGGGCCGAGCAGCGGGTAGCCTTCGGCGTCTTTGCGCCGGCCTCTGCTGGCTGCGCCATCAAGAAAAACGGGGCGTCCCGATTGAGCCGGGGCGCCCCGTAATGTTTTCGCCTGTTTGGCGGGCGACTTACTGCTGGTTTGGATCGTCGCGCCGCTCGAGCTTGGGCCGGTCCGGATCTTCGGCAGGTTCATTGCCCCCGGTAGGCGGCTGCCCTTGCCCTTGCGTGGTGGGCTGGCGCTCAGTGCGAGTGCGCAGCGTGGGCCGGTCGGTTTTCTGGTCTTGCAGCTTGTTGCGGTTTGCCAGGCGCATCAAGCGGGCCTTGACGGTATCGAATTCCGACGTGCTGACGATGTACTGGTCGCGTGCGGGAAGAATGGTTCCAATCGTTTTTTGCACTTTTTGGACGCGGTCCGCCGTAGGAGGGTGGGTGTTAAAGACGGTGGGCACGGTGCCCGGCCGCCGCTTTTCCTCCGCCTGCACTTTCTCGAAGAAGGTTACGAAGGCGTTGGGATCATAGCCCGTCTTGTACATGTATTGCAGGCCGAGGTAGTCGGCTTCGGTCTCGTCCCCACGTGAAAATTTCAGAAACGTCAGCGGGATGGCGAAATTCAACCCCTGGTAGATGCCGTAGCCGGCCCATCCGCCCGGTCCCAGCAGAATCAGCGGAATGGTAGCGAGTTGGGTGAGCTGGCCTTTGGTCTCTCGCTTGGTGCTGTGCCGGGCGGCCACGTGCGCAATTTCGTGAGCCATTACGCCGGCGAGTTCCGATTCCGATTCCGCGCGCAAAATCAGCCCGCTATTGACGTAGAAAAATCCACCGGGCAGGGCAAAAGCATTCACCGCGTCCGAGTCAATTACCTTGATGGTGAAGGGAACCCTGGCGTCGGAATTGCGGACGAGGTTCTGGCCGACGCGGTTGATGTACTCGGATACGACTGGATCATCAATCAGTTTGGCGGAGCGTTCCACTTCCTGCGCCAAGCCCTTGCCCAGCGCCATCTCCCGCTCCAGCGAATAGAAATTCAGGCCTCCTCCGACGTTGCGATTGCCGATGGCTTCCACGTCGGCCTTCGAGCCTGGCTTGACGTCGGGCTTCTCCTGCTGCGCGATGGGGGCCGGCCCCTGGGTGTTCGGCGGCCGCACCTGCGAAGGCTGCTGCGTGCTCTGAGTGGTCGCGGGCGGAGGCGCAGGTTCGGATTGGGTTTGCGCCTGGGCCGCAATCGGCGCCGCCACCATCACCAACGCCAAAGCGACATTGAGAACCGTTCTCTTGCTCCAGCCGGGCAGGTTCGTCATGCGGAAGGCCCTCCCCTACGTGATGCCATTATACAACACATTACCTGACATCGTACCACGCATCCACGAAGGCACAACTGATTGGATGGGCCAACCGCTACCAGGGTTTCCTCGCCCCTCGCGAATCAGGGACAAACCCAATAGAGCAGCGGAGCCGCGAGGATTGCAGTCTAACCGGCCCGCCAGCGGCCTCCTCCGCGAGGTTGGCGGAGGCCGGTGCGTCTGGTCAGCCTTTCACACCAAAAAACGAGCGACTGGAGTATTGTATTGTCAGGGAGAAAGGGCTGAATGCGGCTTGCAGGCGGACGATTGTCGGACGCGCATCGCGTAGTGGGCCGGTGGGGTCGACAACGCGCCCTTTTGGCCGCGATGCTCCTCGTCCTCATGGGAGCAGTTGCTGCGTATGCCTCCGCGCAGCGGCGCGGATTCTTTCGAAATGACCTGGCGGCGAACCAGCGTCCACCGGAGGAGACCGAGTTCGTATTTGCCCGGGTGCAATACAACACCGGCTATTCGGGTCGCGGTTTCATGGGCGGCGGGGGATGGGCGCACGATTATCCCGTGGCCGAGTTGCACATCCTGGACTTGGCCAAACGGCTCACTCGCATCCATGTGGAACAGGAGTCGTATGTCATCGTGCAACTGGATAGCGAAGAGATTTTTCAGTATCCCTTTCTCTATTTCAGTGAAGTGGGGGAGATGAATCTGACTCCCAAGGAAATAGAGAATTTCCGGGAATATCTGGGGCGCGGCGGTATCGCCATGATCGACGATTTCGACAGTCCCCAATCCCTGGCCTGGTTTGAGCACCAGATGCGCAAGGTGTTTCCGGAGCGGGGCTTCCAGGAGATGAAAGTGGAACACTCCATCTTTCACAACGCCTACGACATTCAAACTCTAAATGTGGTCCCCCCCATGCAATATGGCGATCGGCCCCGCTTTTACGGTTACTTCGATGAGCGCGATCGGCTGACCATGATCATCAATCACAACAACGACATCGGCGACTTCTGGGAATGGCTCGACGAGCCCCGCTACCCGCTGGAAGGCACCGTCGAAGGCGTTCGCTTGGGGATCAATTACCTGCTCTTTTCGATGACCCACTAGACTTACGATTTGCAGGGATTTGCGGGCAGCCACCGGCGTCAGTTGACGGGGCCGAGGGCAGGGAACTAGACTACGCCGGATTTCGGCCTACCGGCATGTTTGTATCGCTTTCCCGCCGAGTGCCAAGCTGCATCACCACGGCAGTTGGTTTGTTCGCGAGGCGACCATGGGCGCTCCCGGCAACAAGATGATTTACTGGCATCGCGAGCTTCCTCCGTTCGATGCGGAAGCAATGGGGGAGCAGATTGTGGAGGCTACTAGCGGGCGAGTGCCCGGCACGCTTGCTCATCGAGATGAGTTGTGGGAACAGTGCTATGAGGACTTGATGGTTCGAGCGCGCACTCGGCTGCAGCAGGAAGTGGCTCGCCTCGGAGGTAATTACGCGCACGTGCTCAATGAATCCGTCGATAGCCGGCATGACGGCGCGACCGGCGAAGCCTGGTTGCACGGGCGCTTCACTTGTATGGTCTATCGCCTGCCCTCAACCCGATGACGGGCGTTCAAGCCTGTTCCGCCAGGCGAATTCTTCTTCCGTTCAGATTGAAGCCAACTTTCGTGGCCTCCGGCTGAGTGGTCTTATTTGTCTCCCGGTTCCCATGGAAGGAACACTTCGACACGTGATGCATGTCACAGCTTCCGGTATGGCCGTGCTGTATCAAGCAGCCGGAGGAGCGAAGCCATGACAATGACGCAGCGTACAGAGAGCATCACTCGGCGACTTGGTTTGCTGTTGGGTATGGTTGCATTGCTTATTTATGGATGTAACGCCGGCGCACCAGAACAACCGGCACAGCCCGCGAGCCCTCCGGCGTCGGTAGTGCCGCCTGCGGTCAGCATCAATGCCGTGATGGTGTCTTGGATCGACCACTCGGGCCATGAACTGTGGGATACCGAGAAGCGAGGGAATGCTCCCAAGAACGACGCGGATTGGCGGCGGCTGGAGCGCCACGCCATACAGTTGGCGGCGGCCGGAACTTTGATCTCCCTGGGTGGAACTGGAGAATACGATCGCGAGTGGTCCCAGCGTCCAGGCTGGAAGACACAGGCGCAAGCGCTTACGGATGCGGCGGTGGCGTCGCTCAATGCAGTGCGCAGCAAGAACTTCGAGGCGGTGGTGACGGCCAACGGCCGGCTCACCGATACCTGTGAACGCTGTCATGAGGAGTTCAAGCCTTCGCTGCCAACAGAAGGGATCGTGCATCAACCCTACTGAACCAGCGTCACCGGCAGGAAGATATTTCATTCGTTGTCAAAAAGCCCGGCTGATTTCCTGAAGCGGCTCCGGGGGGGGTAGTACGCCCGCGATTCCGCGCCGGCGGCGGGCAGAAGGAGAAGGCTGTTGTCTCTATCGGGTTCGGTGCATTGACAGCCCTGCGCGAAGCCTCTAGATTTAATAGTGTAACCGGGATGTCCGTTCAACGAATTCAAGTCGGCCAGGTGTGGCGCAAGCTCGATAGCGACGAAACATTTCTGGTCACCCGCCTCTATAGTGAAGCCCTGGCCACCTTTGCCATTCTGCGTCCTACCGGATCGGAAAACTCGGCCATGCTGCGCATCAAGATTGAACGCACCGGGGCGGGCCAGACGCTGCCGGGATTTTCCATGGCCCACAGTCTCGAGTAACTCCGAACCGGGACCGGCGGCCCCGCGCACACCTCGCCAACTTCGATAGCATCTTGACCGGAAGGGGCGAATACGCAACGATTCGCCAGGAGGTGCAGCTTGCGCGAAGGGCCTCTGCAAGGGCAGGTGGCGCTGGTGACCGGCGCGGCGCGCCGCATCGGGCGCGAACTCGCGGTGCGGCTGGCTGCCGAAGGCGCGCAAGTTGCGGTCCATTACCGCCGCTCGCGCGCGGAAGCCGACGCGGTCGTGGCCGAGATTGCCGGCGCGGGCGGAGAGGCGATTTGTATTGCCGCCGATCTGACCCGGCATGCCGAAATCGAGACCCTTTTCGGCGCCGTCGAGAGGCGTTTCGGCCGCCTGGACATCCTGGTGAACAGTGCCGCCGCATTCTTCCCGACGCCTTTGGCCGAGACGACCGAGGAGCAATGGGACAGCTTGCTGGATGCCAATCTGAAATCGCAGTTTTTCTGCGCGCAACGGGCCGCGCCGCTGCTGCGGGCCTACGGACGCGGCCGGATCGTCAACTTCGCGTCGCTCGGCGGCCTGGTGGCCTGGCCGCGCTATAGCGCCTACTGTGTCTCCAAGGCCGGTGTGATCATGCTCACGCGCTGCCTGGCGCGGACGCTGGCTCCAGAAGTGACCGTAAATGCCATCGCCCCCGGCACCATCTCGTTTGCCGAGGATGCTCCGGAGCTGGCCGAGAATTACATCCGGCAGGCGCCGCTAGGGCGCACCGGCACGCCCCAGGACATCACCGAAGCGGTACTGTACCTGCTCCGTGCGGAATTCGTGACCGGGCAGGTGCTGGTGGTGGATGGCGGGCGGTCCATACCCGCTTGATCCGCCGCGCCAACTCGCCGCGCGTCAGTCGCGCCACCAACCCCCGATCGGCGGGCAGAAAGTCATAGCCTGGCAGATCGCCCGGCTGCGCCCAAACCATGCGCTCGAAGGCCAGGTTGCGCGGCGCGGGATACAGTTCGCACACTACGAAAAAACTGATTTCGACGGAATCGGCAAATTCCTCGTAGCGGTGGCGCGTGCGGTAGATCTCCGGGCCGATACGCGCGGTGGAGCAGCCCAACTCCTCGCGCAGCTCGCGCGCCAGCCCAGCGCGCGGCGTCTCGCCGGGTCGCAGTTTCCCTCCGGGGAATTCCCACTTGAGTCCAAAGCGATCCCCCCGTCGGCGCTGGCAGATCAGCAATCGTCCCTCGTGCTCGATCACGGCTGCCACCACACGTATCAATCTTGACGCTCCCGATTTCCGCACAGACATACTACAGCCACCGCGGCCTTCAATGCGTCGGAGCTGGGTTTTGGAGTTGGGTCTTGGAGTTGCGCGGCGGGCGAACGGCTGGGATACTCGATTCTATGTATAGCCCGGCGGTGCAGGACCACTACAAGCGTCCGCGCAATCAGGGAGAGCTGTTGGAGGCCACTGCGCGGGTTGAAGTGACCAATCCCGTTTGCGGCGACACCCTGAAGCTGGCTGTGCGCCTCGAGGACGGGCGCATCACCGCGGCGCGGTTTCGCACGCGTGGGTGTCCGCCGGCGATAGCCTGCTCGTCTCTCTTGACCGAACTGCTGCTGGGCAAAACCCTTTCGGAAATTCGTGAGATCACGGCTGATCAGATTTCAGAGGCGCTCGGCGGCTTGCCTCCCGCCACTCGCCATGCCAGCCAGCTCGCCGAAGACTCACTCGACGCTTTGCTCGACAAGCTGTAGGCATATTCACCCGCCGCCCAGGGCTTTGCGGAAGGCCTCCGGGTCGTTCAAATTCAGCACCACGCCCTCCTCGTCGGTGGGCACCTGCAAAACCTCGCCGGCGTGGGCCCAGACCACGGCGCGCGCGCCCTGTTCGGCCGGGGCCGCGAGGAGTTCGTCGTAGAGCCGGCGCGCGAAAATCACGGGATGGCCGCGCTTGCCGCGAAACACTGGAAGCACAATCGGCCGCCCGGACCGATAGAACTCCGCGATCAACTGGTCCACCAGCGCCGCGCTGATCAGCGGATGGTCCACCAGAAAGAGCATGATTCCATCGGTTTCCGCTCCTTCTGTGAGCTGGCGCAGAGCCGCCTGAATGGACGAGAGCTGGCCCTGCTTCCAGTCGGGATTCACCACCACGCTGCCCGTTTCAAGCGCGACTTCGCTGCGGATCTGCTCGGCGTGCGGCCCCAGAACCACCAGGACGGGCCCGAGTTTCGTGTGGCGAGTCACGTCCAGCAGGTGATCGAGGAAGACCCGGCCGCGGTAGGGGATGAGCGCCTTGGGCGAACCCATGCGGGATGATTCGCCCGCCGAGAGAATGATGGCGGCCAGCACCGAAACCTCAGCGAGCCGCTGGGGTGGCGCGCGCTCGTTCCACGGCCTTGTGCGTGAGGCCCGCGGCCCCGCGGCGCACGGCAATCAATTCGGCGGCGATGCTGACGGCAATCTCGTTCGGCGTCAGCGCCCCGATCTCCAGGCCCACCGGCGCGTGCACCTTGTCGAATTTTTCCGCGCCGATGCCTTCGCGCTCCAGAGCGTGGTACACCGACAACACCTTGCGCTTGCTGCCAATCATTCCGACATAACGCGCCTCGGTCCCGACGGCCCAGCCCAGGACGCGCATGTCATCGCGGTGCCCGCGCGTGACGATGACCAGGTAGCTGCCGGCGTTGGGCTTGATCTTCTCGAAGGCTTCCTCAAAGCTGGTGTAAATCTCGCCGGCCATGGGGAAGCGCTCGCGGTTGGCAAATTGCTCCCGGTCGTCCACCACGCCAATGGAAAAACCGGCCCTGTGCGCCGCCTCCGCCAGGGCCATGGAGACGTGCCCGCCGCCAAAGATGTACAGCATCGGTTGCGGCAGAATCGGTTCCACGAATACCTCCAGCGTGCCTCCGCAGATCAGCCCGTTGTCGTAGCTGGCCTCGTTATTCAGATTGAAGGTCATCTTCCGCGGGGCCTCAAGTTTCAGGACGTCCTTGGCCGCGGCCCAGACCTCCGCCTCCACGCATCCGCCGCCGATGGTCCCCAGGATCGAGCCGTCTTCGCGCACCAGCATGCGTGAGCTCTCAAAGCTGGGAATCGATCCGTTGGTGTGGACAATGGTGGCCATTACGGCGCGCTTGCCCTCGCGCCGTAGCCGCAGCACCTCTTCAAACAAGTCCATGAATACCGCCCCTAGTAAGCCTAATTACAGGGTACGGCGCGACCCCCGCCGGTGTCAATCTCGCCCGACCCTGCTTGTGAGCCTGAAGGGAGATGTTTTTCTGTCTCTTTCTGGGCTCGTTTCCAGTACTTTCCCAGGGCCGCAGTTAGCTACTTGGTATCCAAAGCCACACTGCGGTGTTGTTGAAGCCGGAGCCGCTCGCTACCATCCAGTGAGCTCCGTTTGGACCTGTTCTCCCGAGCCGGGGCCGGATAGTCAGACGCCGTTGAGAGGAGTCCACAAGTGCTACACTCAGCCAGCCATTTGTTGGATAACGCCGTATCCCTGCGATTCTTGAGGTGGGCCTGCGCCCGCGCGTCATTGGCTTTGCTCGCGATGGTCATGGCTTCTTCCGGCCTGTTCGCGCAGAACTACAGTTGGGACGCGCGCAACGTGGGCATGGGAGGGGTGACCTCCATCGGCGAAGGCAATCTGGCGGCGGAATTGGTGCCGCCCGAGCGCCGCTACACGTCCATCGTGGTTCCGCTGGGACTGGTACAGGTCCTTTCAAATCTTGAGGTGTTTGACCCGAACGACGCCGGATTCGATGTCCTGCGGGCCATTGATTACGTCGGAAGCCCTTTCCACTACAGTTTCAATCGAAGCGAAAAATCCGGGAACGTGGACTTCCTGAAAAACATCATTGATTCGGGCTTCGACCAGGATCTGAATACCTACCGCGGTTTTGCGCCGCCGGAGCATCTGGTCGCGGGCGGGCTGCTGGCGCCCAATTGGGGATACACCTTCAAGGTTCACCGAGGGACCAATGAATCCTTCCAGGGCATCTACCTGGGTGCGGGACCTTACATTTCATTGCAGACCGATCTCCGCTTCGACCCGCGCTTGGTCGCCATTCTCGACAGTCCGGTCGCCGTGACCGTGCCCGCAAATACGACGTTTTTCGCAAACAACAGTGCCGCGCAGCAAGCGGCGATTGCCGTGACCAGCGGTTACCGGGCCAAGATCGCGTTTCAGTCCGGAACATCGGCTCGCGACGGCGTCTATCTTCTCGTCAATGTAAACTATTTGATCGGACTGCGCCAGGATGCGGCGGATCTGAACCTTAACATCGCCACCGATGCGTCGGGATTGGTCACGGTCACTCCGCTGCAGACTCCTTTGACCATCGATCATCTCAGTTCCGGATCGGGCAGGGGCTTCTCGACCGATTGGGGCATGATCGTCGTCCGCAATGGGTGGGAAGCGGGTGTCGGTGTCAACGGCGTGGCCAATCGTATTGACTGGAAAGATCACCGGAGCAAGCGGTTCAGCCTCACCAATCTTACGACAGGGGTTGATTTAGTGGAAACGAGCTTGCCGGTGCCTGCTGGTACCCTCAGGCGTGAGTTGCCGGAACAGTACGTCGCCAACTTGGGTTATCACGCCGGACCGTGGACGGTCCGGGGCGATTGGTCCTACGAGCTGCAAAAGCTGGGTGCGCGTGCCGGTGGAGAATACCGCGCGGGTCCGGTCGCGTTTCGTGGCGGGGTTCGCTATGGTTTGAAGGAGTGGAACCCGACTGGAGGCATCGGCCTGAATTTGACGCGCCGTTTCGGAATTGACGTGGGCCTTTTCGGTAACTCCACCAACATGGAACAGCGGCGAAATCTCGCGATAGCCGTCTCCTTGCGCATTGAAAGCCGTACGGACAATTGATTCCGAGGCGGTGAGCCCACCTGCGCGACGAAGTGCATGGTGCTGACAGCCGCGCGGGGCTTGGCCCGTAAGCGCGCCAGTGCTTCGCACGCTACCATTCACCAGCCCACCTAGAAACGGATCCTGCGCATTGCATTCCGCGGCGCTTGGCCTCAGCATGAGCGCTGGCGGAGGCGCCATCCATGGCCGGCAAGGCCCATTGGGAAAACATCTATGCCACGAAATCAGTCCGGGAGCTGAGTTGGTACCGCGACCGGCTGGACACCTCGCTGGAACTGATCGAACGAGCCCACTTGCCGGTAAATGCAGCGATCATTGATATCGGCGGGGGCGCCTCCACACTTGTGGATGATCTCTTGCGGATGGGCTTCCCAGACGTCACAGTTCTCGATCTGTCCGCTGGCGCCTTAGAGCAGACCCGGCAGCGAATGGGCGCAGCCTCGGAGAGCGTGCATTGGATGGAAGGCGACGTCACCACCGCGAAGCTGAAACCGGAACATTACGATCTATGGCATGACCGCGCCATGTTCCACTTCCTGAGCGGCGCCAGCGAGCGAAGCGCGTACGTAGCTGCCGCCACGCGCGCCGTGAAACAACACGGCTTACTGATCCTCGCTGCGTTTGCGCTGGATGGTCCCGCAAAATGCAGCGGATTGCCGGTCGAGAGATACGGCCCGCAGGAACTGGCCGGTCAGTTTCCGGCATTTGCGATGCTGGAGAGCAGGCGCGACGGGCATCGCACGCCCGCGGGAATTCTTCAGAATTTCACCTACGTGTTGATGCAAAAAAAGCAGGAAGACGCCGGGCGCTGAGCCCACAAAACAGGCGCAGCGCCCGCGCACGCTTGTGAAATTAGAAGTTTGCCGGCGGAAGTTTCAACAGCTTAGTCAGAGTCCCGCCCAGAATCAGTTCCTTCGTAGCATTCGGAAGTTCGGCCTGCAGAACATTGTCCACGGCGTCGGGCCAATTGTAGATCGGGATGTCCGTTCCGTAGACCACCTGGGTCGGGCCAGACTTGGCCACCAAATGCCGTATGTCCTCGGGTGAAAAGACCATCGTATCCACGAGCAACTGGTCCTTGAAATACTCCGAGGGCCGCTTCTTATTGAGGCAATTGGCGCCGTTGCGGACCTCACAGGCTACGTCGGTACGGCCGAGGTAAGAGGGTAGATAACCGCCTCCGTGCGCCCCGACAACCCTCAGATTGGGGAACTTGTCCAAGGTCCCGCCGTGAATCAGGTGGGAGAAGAAGACCGTCGTCTCCAGCGGGTTTCCGATGATGTTGCCGAGAGCGCCTCTGGTTCCTGCCCAGGCGTTTTCTTTCAGCACGTTGTCGGCGCCACCGGGATGTTCAAAGACCGGCACTTGAAGTTCATTGGCCTTGGCCCAGAAGGGATCAAACTTGGGATCCGCCAGCGATTCGCCATTGACATGTCCGCCAAGGGATGCGCCGCGGAAGCCGAGTGTCTTGACGGCGTAGTCAAGTTGGGCGGCTGCGAGGTCGGGAAACTGCAGCGAGGGCGAGGTCAGCGCGACGAAGCGATCCGGATGCTGCTTGACCCATGCCGCCAGTCCAGTGTCGGCCGCGCGAACGATCCTGTCGGCCAGGCCGCGATCCTGCACGGCGTACCACCAGTAGCCGTTGATGCTGATTGCCTGCACGTCAATTCCGCGCCGGTCCATTTCCCAAATGCGCTCGGGTCCCATGGGGCGACCGCCGCCCTGGTTCGCAAATTGGGTACCCACGAGAACGGACGCAACCTCGGGGACGGTGACGTGGGCGTGGATATCCACGACGCGGACGCGGCGTCCTCCGACCTGCACGATGCGGCGCTGCACCGGACCGGTGGGCGGCTCCACCACCAATCGTTGCCACAGCCCGGGATCAGCACCACCGCGTCCCTGCGCTGGGGCCGCGCCGGCGGCGCCGCGCGCCTGCGCGCTGAGATCCATAACCCCACGGCCCATCACCAACGCTCCCGCGGTCGCCCCCGCGACCGTCTTGATGAAATCCCTGCGGTTCCGCATGGTCCCTCCTTTTTTCTGGCGGGCTGCAAGTACAGCCCGCAGCCGTGAGGACTCCGAAATTTGCGAACGCCCTCTCCGGACGAGCTTGCTGCCGCTACGATCAAAGTGCAGCGTAACGGTCAGCCGAGTAACGGCAGTGTACTCTCTTTGAGTCCGATTGTCATGGTCCGGGCCCCGGCTCCCGCACCAGCGCTGTCCTGATCTCGGCCTTCTGCCCTGCCACCAACTCGATGTCTGTTTCGAAGGTCCGATAGCCCTGCATTTCAATCCGGATATGGCGCTTCCCAGGGGTCACGATCAACGATTTGAACCGGCCGCCGATGTCGCTGGCGTAGCCCACGTACACGCCGTCAATCAGGACAGCGGCCCGGCGAGGGCTGGCGTTGATTTTCAACTCGGCCGTATCCCCGGTCGGATACTGGGTTCTCAGATCGAGCTCCAGCGTGACCGGTACTAGCAGCGGCTTTCCGGACTCCACCTGAATCTTGCTGGTGAAGGTCTTGTACCCGGCCTTGCGCACGGAAATCTCGTGTTCGCCGGCCGGCAGCAGGATCTTCTTGTTTCCCCAGAAGTCCTTTAGGTAACCCAGATATTCGCCATCGACCCACACGCCGGAGTCCTTGTCGGCGTCGTTCGAGGTCAGAGGTCGCACCTCTCCCGGAGCCTGCTCCTGCTGTGCGGGCGCGGGGCTGGCCACGAGCATCAGCGAAGCGATGACCGAGGCCCAAGCAAATCGCTGTATGAGTCCAGTTGCGAACATCAGTTGCCCCCCCGAGAAGCCCGGCAGCAAACCAGCGGCCCAATAGTAACCCTTGTCATGGCAATTGAAAATCCGGCGAGGTGTTTTGTCGTGGATCCGATTGGCCGTAGCACGGGAACTGGATTTGCCACTGACAGGATGTGCATCGCCGGTTGGACGGGTACCCTGACACCCCCTAGGGTTTTGTAAGAATGTCAAAGGAAAGGAGCTACGGGAAAAGCAGTTTGTAAGAATATGAAAACAAAGGGGCGATTTTCGAGGTGTGGCGACGGAGTGCGCATGACTATGAAAACAAGGAGGTTGATGGGAGTTCGTAGTTGAAAGTTGAAAGTCGAAAGAGCGCCGGGGGTTCGCCGGGGCCGGGGCTGCGGTATTTGCTTGGGATTCCTTCTCCTTCGCTGAAGCCACAAAGAGTGCGGCGAGCGTGGCCGGCGGCGCAGACAGATATTCTGCGCGGGCTGCAAGTACAGCCCGCACCCGTGCAGACAGAAGCCGGTCGGGTCCAGCCGAGCGAAGATTGGCAGGAGAAGTTCCGGGCCGCATACTCTATTATCTCATGCGAGTAAAGCGTGGTCCCGCTGGGACCACAACGAAGGATGAAAATGGGCCCTAGAGCCACTCGTCCAGACGACCTAGAGCATTTTCGTAGGAGTAAAGCGTGGTCCGACTGGGATCATTCATCAGCAGAGATAAAGGCAGGGACGGAAAGCAGCCAATGAAAGCAATCGTCATACCGCGTCACGGCGGGCCGGAAGTGCTCGAGTATATGGACGTCCCCCAGCCTGAACCAGGTCCCAGTGATGTGCTGGTGCGCGTGCGCGCCTGCGCGCTCAACCACCTCGATCTCTGGTCGCGCCGAGGGTTGCCGGGGATTCAGTTTCCCTTGCCGCTGATTCCGGGCAGCGACATAGCCGGTGAAATCGTCCGGGCCGGCGGCGAGGCCACGCGAGTGCGTCTGGGCGACAAAGTGGTGCTCTCTCCTGGGGTGGGCTGCGGGCAGTGCCAGGCGTGCTCGGCGGGGAACGACAACCAGTGCCGCCGCTACACGCTGCTGGGATACATGCGCAATGGCGGTTGCGCCGAATACGTGGTGGCGCCCGAGGTGAACGCCCTGCCCATGCCGGAAGGACTCTCGTTCGAAGAAGCCGCGGCCGTGCCGCTGGTTTTTCTGACGGCCTGGCACATGCTCGTCACTCGCGCGCAACTGAAGCCGGGCGAAGATGTGCTGGTGCTGGGCGCGGGCAGCGGAATCGGCAGCGCGGCGATACAAATTGCCAAGCTCATGGGCGCGCGGGTCATCGCCACCGCGGGCAACCCGGCCAAATTCGATAAGGCCCGCGCACTCGGCGCGGACGAAATGATCCATCATGGCCACCAGGACATCAGCGAGGAAGTGCGGCGGTTGACCGGACGCCGCGGCGTGGATGTGGTCTTTGAGCACGTCGGCCAAGCCACCTGGGAACAGAGCGTGAAGAGCCTGACCACCGGCGGCCGCCTAGTCACCTGCGGCGCGACCACCGGCTCGGTGGGACAGACCGACTTGCGATTGCTGTTCGGCCGGCAGCTATCGCTGCTGGGTTCCTACACTGGCAGCCGCGGCGAGCTGTTCCACGTTCTGAAGCTGGTGGCGGAGAAAAAGCTGCGGCCGGTTGTGGATCGCGTATTGCCTCTGGCGGAGGCTCGGGCGGCTCATGAGCGGCTCGAAAAGCGCGAGCAATTCGGCAAGGTCGTCTTGAGTATCTAGCGCGGTAGTGGGTGGTAAGGCTGTGCGAAATTCGCCCCGGTGTGCCGCGTGAAGTGGTCGCATGGACAACTTCCGGTTACGCCGTCGCTCGGAAACGATCACCCAGCTGCCGAAAAGGTTATGCAGTCAAGAAGCTGACTGCAACGTTGCAAACTGAGGCGTTCAGGCGTATTTTATGGGTCGGCCGAGAGGTCAAAACCGAAATTCTGATTTAGGCGCTTCCCCCAAAGGAGTCTTCCATGAACGCCCACACAGCCAAGACCGCAGCCAATCCAAACAAAGCGTTGTGGGAGAAAGGCGACTTTACCGAGATTGCCGCTTTAATGCGTCAATCTGGAGAAGCACTCGTCAAATCTCTCGGGATAACGACGCCGCTGCGGGTTTTGGACCTCGGCTGCGGAGACGGCACTACGGCGGTTCCTCTCGCCCTTTTGGGGGCTGAAGTTGTTGGAATCGACATTGCCAAGAACCTCGTTGACGCCGGGAACAAACGAGCTGCGGAGGCGGGTCTCAACCGGCTGAAATTTCAAGAGGGAGATGCGTGCAACTTGCAAGGGGTCAACGACCATTCGTTTGATTTGACCCTCTCTGTATTTGGCGCCATGTTTGCACCCAAACCCTTCGACGTAGCCAAGGAGATGGTCCGGGTCACAAAGCCAGGTGGTCACATTGTGATGGGCAACTGGATCCCCAACGATACAACTTCATTCGTGTCGCAGCTGCTGAAGATAAGCTCATCGTTTATGCCCCCACCTCCAGAAGGCTTCGTCAGTCCAATGACTTGGGGTGTGGATACGCACATCATCGAGCGTTTTGGTCAGGCCGGAGTGCCCAAAGAGAACATATCCATGGTTAAGGACACTTTCGACTTTACGTCGCCTGACAAAAGCCCAGCAGATCTAATCGAATCCTTCAGACGATTCTATGGCCCCACCATGAACGCGTTTGAAGCGGCTGAAAAGAGCGGGAAAGTGGAGGAGCTACACAACCAGCTTTTGGAACTGGCGAACGCACAGAACACGAGCACCGACGGCGGCACTTCAATACCGGCTACCTTCTTGCGAGTGACTGTTAGCCTTTGAGGGCGATAGCCTGGGCACCCTTGATTTAAGAAGTGACGCTCAACTCCTGTGTTATCGGCTACCCGGAAATTATCCTCGGACGAGATTTGCCCGCCGGCGAGTCGGAAAGTCGTTTGGAAATCCCCGCATCACTTTTGAAACACCGCATCCCCAATCGGCCAAGTCCTGAGAAGTCGGATTATCGGAAACTGATGACCTATTACCCCAGCGCGCCTGGTTTGCTGCTTACGGTGCCGGTGTGAGAAATCGAGTTGCAGCCATGAGCGTGCGCGGGTCGTGAGGAACGGGCCGCCGCGCGGTCGGCGCCGGATCAAGAATGAATGCTGTCACCGCGCCGGCCTTTGGCGCTGCGGCTGTGCGCGATTGACTGGAAACTGTGATGGGCGTATCGTTGGCTCACTTTAGATTTGGGGCGAGTCTGCCAGGCGTCGGAGCTGCTTGTAGCAGCGCGGGAACTCGACCGCCGCCTGGCTGGCAGAACCGCTCGATACGAGCGTTGTGGAGGAACTTCATGAAATTACGAGTGCTGATGATTGGCGCTTTTTGTGGGGCTTTGCTGGCGGTGATCTTGATGAGCGACCGGCTGGGCATTGTGCAAGGACAGCAGCGGAAGACGCCTGGCGAGGGGTTTGCGGTCTTTCCGGGAGTTAAGGGCGGGCAAGATCCTTTCGGTCCTTACGACCCGGTGCAGAACTGGCCCAAGCCGCTGGCGTCCAGTGCTCCCGACCACGCGGGATGGACCTGGTCGCAGGCCACCGATGTTTTTCCTGAGAGTCCGAACCGTGTGATTGTGGCGCAGAAAGGCGAGCTGCCGGTGCTTCCGACGGGGCCGCAGGGGCGCGGGGGGCCCCCAACCACTTGGCTTCCACAGCTTGGGCCTGGGGTGAGATACCCCGTGGGCATCGGGGTGCCGCTGCGCGAAGCCGCCAGCGCCACTCCCAGTTCGGGCAGGGCCAATGCAACTGGGACCAACGGCCGGCCGGGTGTTGATTGGCGCTGGGAGCACGTCATGGTGGTGTTCGATCAGAACGGCAACATGATCGAAGACTGGAGGCAGTACGACAACATCTGGGGCCGGCCGCACGACGTCGAGATCAGCCCCTACGACCCACAAAAGCACATCTGGGTCGTGGACGCCGACAACCACTTCGTCACCAAGTTCACGAATGACGGCAAGACGCGCGTGCTGACGCTGGGCACGCCGGGCGAGCCGGGCGATGACGACACGCATTTCCGCCGGCCCACGTTCATGGCGTTCATGGATGCGAACACCTGGTATCTGGCCGACGGTTATGACAACACGCGCGTCATCAAGTACGACATGGCCGGCAAGAAGCTGATGCAGTGGGGCCAGGCGGGCACGCCTCCCAACGAGAAGCGCCCCGGCTATTTCAACAGCGTGCACGGCATCGCCGTGGATCCGACGACGCGCCGCGTTTACATAAACGACCGCAACAACGGCCGCCTGCAGGTCTTCGATGAAAACGGCAAGTTCCTCGACCAGTGGGATTTCGGCCCGCGTCCCCCGATGAACATTCACTCGATTTACATGGGCAACGACCACAAGCTCTGGGCCGCCGACCAGGGAGGCAACAAGATGCTCGGCTACGATGCCGAGGGGCACTTCCTCTACGCTTGGGGAACGTACGGCACTTGCCAGGGTTGCATCTGGGGCGTGCACGGATTCGCCACCGACCAGGAAGGCAATCTGTACACGGCCGAAGTGAGATCGGGCCGCGTCCAGAAGTTCAGACCGCGCCAGGGCGCGAATCCGGAATTGCTCATGGGCAAGCCTTGGAAGGGTGTGTGGTAGAAAGCGCTGTAAACATCAGCTAGCCAAGCGGACGTAGCACGCCAGGTGCGGGGCGGGTCCGCCCCGCACCCAAGGTGTGTTCCTCTGGGCCCACCCGGCGCGTTTGCCGCTGCACTGCGGCCATGAGAAAATCGGAACGGAGCCATGAGCGTACGCGGGGCACAAAACGTCACCCTGGAGAGGCCCGAGGACCTGACCAAGCTGCTCGGTGAACAGGGCATTATTTTCACCCAGCTCGACAAGGCCGTGAACTGGGCGCGCAAGAATTCCCTGTGGCCGCTGGGGTTTGGACTGGCCTGCTGCGCCATCGAGATGATGTCCATGGCCGCGTCGCGCTTTGACGTGGCGCGATTTGGCGCGGAAGTATTCCGCCCGTCGCCCCGCCAAGCTGATCTGATGATCATCGCCGGGCGCGTCTCGCAGAAAATGGCGCCGGTCATCAAGCAGCTCTACGAACAGATGCCCGAGCCGAAATGGGTCATCTCCATGGGGGCCTGCGCGACCTCGGGCGGCGTCTTCAATAACTACGCCATCGTTCAGGGAGTGAACCAGGTGATTCCCGTGGACGTGTACGTTCCGGGCTGCCCGCCGCGTCCCGAAGCGCTGCTCTACGGCATCATGACGCTGCAGAAAAAGATTGAGAACGAACGCGGCAGTTTCCGCCGGGCCCTCAACCTCGACTAAGCGTGATTGTCCACTGAGTCTATAGTCCCTGTCTATGGCGCCGTGCTGCGGGCTGCCGGGAGCGGTAATTCGATGACCTCGGCTTCCGCGCTGCCGCACTGCAGGCGGTTGCCCGGCTGGCTGTGCTCGCGGCGAAGGTAGCCCATGCCGATGGGCCGGCCAGCGAGCGGCGAATAGGCCGCGCTGGTGACGTGACCGGCCTCCGCGCCGGAGGCTGTGAGTATTGTGCCTGGCGCGGGCGGTTCGCCTTCGGAAAAAAGAAACGCGGCGCGACGCCGGTTGACGTGGCCGCGCGAGCGCACGCGTTCGACGATTTCTTGCCCGGTGTAGCAGCCCTTGGTGTAACTGATGTGCGTCTGTTCGAGCGCCGCTTCGTGCGGGATTTGGTGCTCGTCGAAGTCGGCGCCGAACCACGGCACGCCGGCTTCGAGGCGCAGTGCATTGAGCGCATGATAGCCGATCGGTCCGCCGCCGTGCGCCCGCACGGCCGCGCTCAAGACGTTCCAGAGGTGCGCCAGCGCCTCACGGCGAACGAGAAATTCCGCGCCTGGAAAACCGAATAGGGAGTGACGGACCACACGACAGGGAATTGCTCCAGCTACGGCTTTGATTGTGGCCGAAGCGTGGCCGTGATCGGCAAGCGACGCGAGTTCGACGCCGGTCAGCTCGCGCACGATCTCCGGCGCTGCTGGGCCTTCGATAGCCAGCGTTCCGGACTCAGCCGTCTCGTCGGCCAGTGCGGCGTCGTCCATGATGATGAATTTGTCGAGCGTCGCGGCCGTTTGCTCGCGAAGGAAGGCGTGGCCGAGAATCAGCAGCCGTTCCTCGAGCGCGAAGGTTTGGAGTTCCGCGAGGATGTGGCCTTGCGCGTTGAGCAACAGGCCGATCGCGCCCTGGCCGGGAGAGAGATCGCGCACGTTGCTGGTCAATACGGCATTCAGGTAACGGACGCGGTCCGGGCCGGTGAGTGAAAACACGGCGCGGAAATTCGTGTCCACCAGCGCCGCGTGCTCGCGGGCCAGGCGATGCTCCGCGAGCGGATCGCCGAACTGCGCGGGCAAGGCCACCCCGAAATAAAGCGCCAGCTCGGCGCCCGCGGCGCGGTGCAGTTCGGCCAGAGGTGTTTGGGTATCCATGCGCGGCGATCCTTGTTCCGCGATTCCGGGGCTCAGTGTGCGAGTCCAGTCTAGCAGAGAGCCGGGACCATCGCGTCAGGCCGGTCGCACACCTGGGCGGTGCTATATTGATGAGCGTGGCAAAGCAGATGATTCACGAGATTTTGCCGGTCGGCTGGCTGCAGTGCAACTGCTCGATTCTGGGCGATCCCGAGACGCACGAGGCGCTGGTGCTCGATCCCGGCGACGAGGTCGAGCGCGTGCTCGAAGTGCTTCAGCGCCACTCGCTGAACGTGCGCGCCATCGTCAGCACCCACGCGCATATTGATCACGTGGGCGGCTTGCAGAAATTGCAGCAGGCCACGGGCGCGCCGGTCCTGATGCACGGCGATGACCTGGAGCTTTATCGCCATTTGGACAAGCAAGCCGAATGGCTCGGCGTGCCGCCTCCGCCGGTTGCCCGGGTTGACCAGCTTCTCCGCGAAGGCGACACCGTGCGCTGGGGCGGCTACGCCGCCAGCGTATTGCACACGCCCGGGCACACGCCCGGCAGCGTGTCGCTCTATTTGCCCGCGCATGCCGGCAGCGTGGAAGTCAGCGATGAAGGGAAGGGAACACTCCTCGCCGGGGACACGCTTTTTGCCGGCAGCATCGGCCGCACCGACCTGTGGGGCGGTTCGCTCGAGGACATTCTCGACTCGATCTATAGCAAGCTGCTGGTCCTGCCGGACCAGACGCTGGTCTATCCAGGCCACGGCCCGGCTACGACCATCGGGGAGGAGCGCGCCAGCAATCCGTTCTTGCAGTTGGGGGATTCACGGCAACGTCTGAGACGGCGCGGGCAGGCCTAGTGGGTTTTGCCTACTGCCTACTGCAGAGGCAGGTTGGGGCCGCCGCGCTCGGCGCGCAAGCCTTCCATGACGTTTTGCACCAGCTCTTTGGCCTTGCGCAGCTCGCGCGTCACCAGCTCGATATCGAGCGTCGGCTTTTCCGGGTCGCGCGCCGAGTGGCAATAGACGCCATGCTGTCCGACAAGCACCAGGGCCTCGGTCACACGGTCCAGCGCCACCGCCAGGCGCCCGCGCCATGTGCCCAGCATCTGCTCATAATGCTCAAGCTCTGCTTTATGCTCGTCGAAAGCGGCCATCGGCTGGCTCCTCCAGGGAACTTCGGAAGCGCATCTCAATGATTAGGGTTCGAAACGAGGGTAGCCGCTGTGGCCGCTAACTGCAAGCAGGGTCAAGTAGTTGGCCTCGGAGCCATATTGCACTCATGGAACATGGTGGGCGGGCTGTTCTTTACTCTGATGAATCGTGCGAAGGATAATCCCGATGAAATACGAACCGCGTTTTGAACGGTTCGAGGTCACGGGGCCCGAGGGACGGCAGTTCGCTGTGGAATTCCGTAGGGCCGGTTTCCTGACCTTGGGGGATACACCGGAGCTGTATTTCTTCGGAGTGGCCGGCGAGGAGGCTGTGGTCGGCATCTCGGGCAGCGCGCTGAAGCGATTCGAACAGGGGCGGCGCCGCCTGAGTCGTGAAGAAAAGATTGATCTTGCGGGACTGTGGCTGAAACGGCAGATCGAAGCTGGGGTAGGCCTGGACTCGCAAAACTTGTTCCTTCGGGATGAGGAGCTGGCCGAAATAGCCGGCGACCTCAGCAACCAGGCGTGAGGGGGCCATGAGACGTTCCGATCTGGTACAGAACAAACAAAGCACTTCCGGCGATCGCACCACGCAAATCATTTTCGGTGAGCGCCAGCATCTGTTGCGCGTGCTCGATTCGCTGGAAGGTTCGCAACTGGGTCCCGCCCGCCGCAATCACGAGCGGCGCGTCTTGGAAGAGCTAATTCACGCGCGCACCAAGGAGCTGAACGAAATCAATTCGTCCTGGGACGAGAAGATCGGCATGGTGCTGAGCGCCGAGGCCAAGCCGGAAATGCTGGAGACTTTGGCCAAGCAAGCGCCGGAGACCGATTTCTACTTGCTGCGTCTGATCAGCGAACATCCCCGCGTCTCATCGAAGACGCTGAGCCGCTTGGCGCGCCATCCTTACGGCGCCATTCGTGAAAACGTGGCGCGGCATCCCAACGCCGATCCCACCACCCTGGCCTGGCTCTCTCGCGACCGCAGCCAGCCGCTCTGGTACCTGGTGGCTTTCAATCCCAACACGCCCGCGATCCTGCGCCGCAAGCTGCAGCAACGCCTGCGCAAGCTCGGCGAAAACGCCGGCACCAAGTAGCGCCCTCCACAATTCTTGCGGATTGTTTTCCGGGCAATGAGTCTAAGGGTCACGGCAGGGCTGGCCTGCCGGCCGCCGTGGACCGCCTACTGTTGCTGTCCTGCCGGTTGTGCCTGGTTCCCCTGGTTTTGCGGCGGACGCGGCGCCTGCGGCATCTGGTCCTTGGTGAACAGCGGCAGCGGTTCGTCGCGCATGGCCAGGTGGTACACCGCGGAGGCAACGACAATCGCCGACTTGATGACGTCTTCTTCGACGATGCGCTCGTAGGTGTCCAGGTTGGTGTGCCAGGTGTAGGAATCGTATTGAATCGGATCCTGTTCCACCTTGATGCCGGGTAAGCCGGCGACGTGGAACGACGTGTGGTCGGACGAATCGCGTTGCCGGCTGCGCGTCGTGGTCGCGCCGAGCACGCCCAGGTCTTTGAGCGGCGCGATGGCCTCGCGCAGGATGGCCGCGGCGGCCGGGGGGCCGAACACGGTCATGCCGCGCGCGCGGCCCGTTCCGTTGTCAATGTTGAAGTAGCCGGCGAACTTGGAGAACTCCGCCTTGGGCTCCTCGAACGTGCCAAAGTGCTCCCGCACGTACGCCTGCGAGCCGAGCAGCCCTTGCTCCTCGCCGGTCCATAGAGCGACGCGAATCGTCCGGCGAGGTTTGACGCCGATGGCCGCGAGGATGCGCGCCGCTTCCATCATCACCGCGCAGCCGATGGCATTATCGGTGGCGCCGGTGGCCGCGTGCCAGGAATCGAGATGGGCACCCAGCATCACGACCTCGTCGGCCTTGTCGCTTCCGGGAATTTCGGCGATGGTGTTGTAACTGGTGCGTCCTTCCGGGTAGGTTTGATTGACGATATCAAATTCCAACTCCACCGCACGGCCATCCTCCAGCAGCCGTGAGATCCGGCCGTAATCCTCATTGCGCATAACGACAGTGGGCACCATCCTGGCAGTGTCGTAGTTTCGATTCAAGAAGGCGCGGATCTGGCCGTGATCCCGCCCGGCATCGTTGATGCGCACTCGCGCTCCATTGTTCACCAGGAATTGATTGACCTGGTCATCTGCTTGATTGGCGGTGAGAACCCGCCGTTGCGGGCCCTGCTGCTGGCCTTGGTTCTGGGGGCCTTGCGGGCCGCCCCCCCGGCCCGCGGGCGGCGCGGCCGCGGGATCGAACTGAGTGAGCACGTCGCGATCATCGCGGCGCAATGACGGCGGATCAAACGTCACCAGGACCTGCCGCGGCGGCCCGACCAGCACCATGCGGCCCTTGACGGCGTCCTTCATGGTCTCGAAATAAGCCGTCAGGTCTTCCTGTGTCGGGCGCTGCGGCAGTGTGAGTCGGACGGCGGCCGCGCGCACCGGGCCGTTCGTGCCGGGCGTCCACGCCAGAGCCTCGGTGACCAGGGCGTCTTGCACAGGCGAAACGATGTGCGCGGAGAGGCGTTCGTTCAGCCAGCCGGGATGGGCGAAATCCCACGGCTCGAGGTGGCCGTTCTTGAGTCCCCAGGCCGCCATCTGCTGAATGGCCCATTCGCCCGCCGCCTTCACGTTGGGAGACCCGGTCAGCCGCGGGCCATACACGTCCGTCAAGACGTGCGCCGTGCGCATGATCTGCGGGTTGCTGGTGCCTTCCTGGCGAATCTTCCAGTAGATATCCTGCGCGATGCGCTCCTGCGCCTGGACCGACACCAGACCGGCAACGAGCAGGCTGGCGACGAGAACGCTCGAAAGCTTTCGCATGAGGCGGCTCCTTGATCGTCCACTGCCAATGGAAGTTTGCACGTTGCCTTGATGATATTCCAAGCCGCCTCACAAGGGAAGTTCAGGATCGCCCGTGTTTTCAAGAGCCAAGAACCCATCGCGATTGGACAAAACGGCTGCTTACCGGCGAAAATAGAAGGGCGGATGTCCATGAGCGAGCCGGAAGGCGGAAATCCCTGCTTTGGCTGCGGCGACGCCAGCCCGCGGGGCATGCATCTGCGGTTTGACCGCGACGAGCAGCGCCAGCGTATCGTGGGGAAATTCCGGCTGGGCCCCGAGTACCAGGGCGCCACGGGTTTCATTCACGGCGGCATCATCATTCTAAGGGGGCTGCAAGTACAGCCCGCACCCGTGCCACGGTGCTCGACGAGGTCATGAGCAAGGTCAGCCGGTTCAGCAATGTACGAACCGTGACGGCCGAGTTGAGCATCGAATACCTGAAGCCGGTCCGTGTCGGCGCCGAGCTGACCGTCGAAGGTTTCAATACACGCCGCGAGGGCGGGCAGTTGTATCATGAAGGCGAGATTCGCGACGCTGCCGGGACGCTTTTGGCGCGAGGCCGCGGGCGGTTTGTGGTCGTGGATCTGGAACGTTTTGCGCAGCAGGCGGCAGGGAACAAGGAGACTCGATGAGCACCAGTAACGGCAACGAAGCGCAAAATCAGTGGCGCGTAAAGGTCGGCCTGGCCGAAATGCTCAAAGGCGGCGTGATTATGGACGTCACCACGGCTGATCAGGCGCGCATCGCCGAACAGGCCGGAGCCTGCGCCGTGATGGCGCTGGAGCGTGTGCCCGCCGATATCCGCAAGGATGGCGGCGTGGCGCGCATGGCTTCGCCGCGCATCATCCGCCAAATTATGGACACGGTGAGCATTCCGGTGATGGCCAAGGCGCGCATCGGCCATTTCGCCGAGGCTCAGGTGCTCGAAGCGCTGGAAGTGGACTTCATTGATGAAAGCGAAGTGCTCACTCCGGCCGATGAGGAAAACCACATCTGGAAGCATGATTTCAAGGTGCCGTTTGTCTGCGGCGCCCGCAATTTGGGCGAAGCGCTGCGCCGCATCGCCGAGGGCGCGGCCATGATTCGCACCAAGGGCGAAGCCGGATCGGGCAATATCGTCGAGGCCGTCCGCCACATGCGCGCGATCACCGGCGAGATGCGCCGCCTGACAACGCTGCGCGAAGACGAGCTGACCCGCGCCGCGAAAGAGCTCGGCGCGCCGCTCGAGCTGGTCACCGAAGTCGCGCGCACCGGGGCTTTGCCGGTGCCGAATTTTTCCGCCGGCGGCATCGCCACGCCCGCCGACGCCGCACTGGTGCGGCAACTCGGCGCCGAAGCCGTGTTCGTGGGCTCGGGCATCTTCAAGTCCAGTGATCCGGCGCAGCGCGCGCGCGCCATCGTCAAGGCCGCCACGCACTACGACAACCCCAAGGCCGTGCTGGAGGCCTCCCAAGAGCTAGGCGAGGCCATGAAGGGCTTGGACGTGCGCCAGCTCGATCCGAAGGAGCTGCTGCAGACCCGCGGCTGGTAGCGCGGCAAGTGTTGGAGCAGCGTGACCACGCTGGCACCCGCGTAGCGCCGCCCTTCAGGGCGGCATCTGCCGGGCTGAAGCCCGGCGCTACATAATCGGGGCCGCAAGGCGGAGTCAGGAAGTTCCCATGCGCATCGGCATTCTCGCCGTACAAGGTGACTATCAAGCGCACGCCCGCGTGCTCGAACGCCTGGGCGCCGAATATTTCTTCGTCCGTACGCCCGAAGAAGCCGCGCGCGCCGAAGCCATGATTCTGCCGGGCGGCGAGAGCACCACCATGATCAAGTTCCTGAGGGAGGAAGGGCTCGAGACGCCTCTGCGTTCTCTCGCCGCGCGCGGAGGAGCGTTTCTGGCCACCTGCGCCGGCGCCATTCTGCTGGCGCGCGAAGTGCGTGGGCCTGCGCAATGGTCGCTGGGCCTGGCCGATTTGGTGCTCACCCGCAACGCCTACGGCCGCCAGCTCGCCAGTGAAGTGCGCTACGCGCCGTCGAAGCTGAAGTCCGAGCCGCTGGAGATGGTCTTCATTCGCGCGCCGCTGATCGAGGAGATCGGCCCGCAGGTCGAGGTGCTGGCCAGCGACGGAGGCCGGCCGGTGCTGATTCGCCAGGGCAAGATGCTGGTGGCCACGTTCCATCCCGAGCTGACTGGCGAGACGACCATCCACGAATATTTTCTCAAGCTGGCCGCCGAACCCGCGCGCGACGCGGCCCCGCAATCGCGTGCGGAAACCGCGCTGTCTTCTTAGCTGGAGGCATCCATCTTGCCAGTCACGCGCGTATTGTTCGTTTGCCTCGGCAACTCCTGCCGCAGCCCCATGGCTGAGGCGCTGGCGCGGCACCTCGCGCCCGACGTGATTGAAGCTTCGAGCGCGGGGCTGATGGCGCTGGGCTACGTGGCCCCGCCCACTCGCGCCGTGTTGGAGGAAAACGGAGTGCCCAGCGACGGCTTGGCTTCCAAGCCGCTCCGCGCCGTGGATTTTGCTTCGATTGACTTGGTCATCAATCTGGCCGGGCGCCCCATCGAAATGCACTTTGACGGCAGGGCATTGCCGGTGGAAGATTGGGACGTGGGCGATCCGTTCGGTTCCGACCTCGCGGTTTACCGGCGGATTCGCGATGAGATCGAACGTCGCGTGCTGGAGCTCGTCGCGCGGCTGCGTCCGCCCGAATAATTGACCGGCTGATCGGCTCAGGAGGCCATGTGCCCCGGGAAACCACCAGCGTTTCGCGCGAAGACTACCTGAAGGCCATCTGGGAGTTCGAGCAGGACGACCAGGTGCCCATCAGCGCGCGCCTGGCCGAAGAATTGAGCGTCACGCCGCCCGCGGTCACCGCCGCCCTCAAGCGCATGACGCGCGACGGCTTGCTGCGCGTCGAGCGCCACGGGCACATCCGGCTGACCCGCAAGGGCCGCAGCGAAGCCGAGCGCCTGGCCCTGCGACACCAGCTCGCGGAAAAACTGCTCACCGACATGATCGGTCTCCACTGGACGCGCGCTCACGACGCCGCCGAGCGCCTCGAGCACGGCCTCTCGCCCGAAGTCGAGGCGCTGCTCCTGCGCCGATTCGGCGCCGACGGCACCTGCCCGCATGGGTTGCCCCTGCGCGGCGGCCTGGCGCGCCTGCGTCGCTCGCGCGGCGCGACCATCCTGGGCGAACTGCCCGTCGGGCGCACCGTGGAAATCCTCTGCGTGTACGAGAAAGACCCCAAGTTTCTGGAATTCCTCGACCAGCGCGGCTTGCGTCCCGGAGTGCGCATGCGCGTTTTGCACCGCGAGTACGACGAAACCACCACCGTCTCAGTCGCCGGCCGCAAGGTCTATCTCGGCAAGCCCGCCACTAGCCGCATCTGGGGCCGCGTCGTCGCGTCTTGACGTTGCGCCCGCAATGCGCGTCGGCCTGTTTCTCGCGCTAGTTTTCCGCCCGAACGGCGGACCGTGCGGGACGCGGTGGAACTGACGGGGAGGCCCGCTGCGGCCGCAGCGAGTTTGTTTACTGAGGCGGGTTTGCGGCCGGCAGGCCTAGGGCGGCGAAATCGGCCTCTGAGTGCACCCAGCCTTCGTTGCCGCCAATGCGCACGCGCAGCCACACGTCGCCAAAGCGGCAGGTGATGCGCTCGCCGCTGCCCTTCCAGTTCACCACCGCGCGCGCGAGCAGGAACTCCACTGGCGTGGCGCTGCCCACTGAAACATGCCGCTCATTGTAGCGGTCGTCTACCGGCTCGGCCCGCAGCGTCACGATCGAACCGTCCCCGCGCGGCTGCGCATTCACCGCGATGCGCACGTTGCAGCCCTTTTGGCGCAGGCTGCCGCCGCTGAGCTCGAAGCACTGCTCCCCTTCGCTCCATTGGCCCCGCGCCCAGTCCACGCGCACCGGCACATACACCAAGAAATTTCCCGTCCAGGCGCGAAATTCGAGCAATTCCGCGGTGGACGCCAGCGGCACCACGCCGATTCCGCCGCGCACCATCACGCCGGTCAGAACGCCGCCGACAGCGGTGCCACTGCCTTGACCCAAAGGAAGCGGTGCCCCAAACGGTGCCAGCTTGCCGTTCACCAGCCCGAACAGTCGCCAGGACTCGCCATCGCCGGCCGCAGCGGGCTCTTCGAGATAACGGATCACTAGCGCCGAACCGCCCGCGCCGGCGAACACTGACGCGGATGCCGATAGTTTTTGCGTGAAATGGCCCTCCTGCACATCGTAGGGAAAGCTCTCCTGGTAGACTACGGCTTCATTGGCGTCGCGGATTTCCAGTTCCGCGAGCGTGGTCGCGAATTTCGCATTGCTGGCGGGAGAGATACTCTTCTCGCGCGCCATCACGGCATACATCTGCCCGCTAACGGCAAACACCCCCAGGCGCTGCTCGGCGTCAATCAGCGGCAGAACCTCGGAACTCGCTTGTTGCGGAGGCGGCGCCGGCGATTGCCCGTAGGTATTTTGCGGGTGGAACGCCAGCGAGGCTAGAAACGCTGCGCCGGTGAGCAGTACGTTCGGCAGGGGACGCGGAGTTCTCATGTTTCCTTCGAGCCGGCCTGCGGCGGGAGGACAATGCCCCACCTCCCAACCTTAGCAGGAATGACCATCCGGAAAGAGAAATAATGGAGAGGCTGCGTACTTCTTCGTATGGCCGAGTGGGTGCCCGTGGACCTGCGCGCAGTCTCCGTGACCTGCGGTCTCAGGTTGCGCGCGGTAGGTGCACTGGGTCAGCTTCTCGGAAGCTTCTCCAACACCTGGTTGTTCGCTTGAAATTCGGCACGCGGCGGAGTAACGTCTCTGCCCCGGCCCAACGTACCGTGTCCGCGCTGCCCGCTTCCGGAGGCGCCATGTCCGTGCAAGTCCAGCTTCGCGTCACCGGCAAGTCGTACGAGAGCCAGGTCGAGCCTCGCCTGCTCCTGGCGCACTACCTCCGCGACACACTCGGGCTGACAGGGACGCACATCGGATGCGAAACGTCCATCTGTGGCGCCTGCACCGTGTTGCTTGATAGCAAGGCCGTGAAGTCCTGCACCGTGCTGGCCGTGCAAGCCTCGGGTAGCGACATCACCACCATCGAAGGACTTGCGGCGACGGCCTCCCCCAATGGCGGCTTGCATCCGGTGCAGGAGGGTTTCTGGGAAAAGCACGGCCTGCAATGCGGATTTTGCACACCGGGCATGATCCTGGCGGCGGTCGAGCTGCTCGGGAAATCGCCCAACCCGACCGAGCCGGAAATCCGCCATGCGCTTTCCGGCAATTTGTGCCGCTGCACGGGTTACCAGCACATCGTCGAAGCCGTGCAATATGCCGCCAAGAAAATGAAGACCAAGAAACCGAACAACAAGAAACCGAACAACAGTTCGGCCAAGCGATGAAACGAGCCGTGAAACGAGCGATGAAAAGCGCTGCGCGCCGCAAGCCGCAGCCCCGCGCAGCCGCCGCCACGCGATACATCGGCATGCCGCTCAAGCGCAAGGAAGACCCGCGCCTGATTCAGGGCCTGGGACACTATGTGGACGACGTGCAGCTCGCGGGGATGCATTACGCTGCTTTCCTTCGCAGCCCCTACGCGCACGCGAAAATCCGCTCCGTGGACCTCTCCAAGGCGCGTACGGCGCCGGGAGTCGTGCTCGCTCTGGCCGGACCAGACGTGGCCGGCGCCATCGGCCCGGTGCCCTGCGCCGGGCAAATCCCGGACATGAAACCGGCGCCGCGGCCTGTGCTGGCCACTGACCGCGTGCGATTCGCCGGCGAAGCTGTGGCCGTAGTCGTCGCTAGCGACCGCTACGCCGCGCGCGACGCGCTCGATCAGATCGAGGTCGAGTACGAGCCACTCACGCCGGTGGTGGACCCCGAGAAAGCCCTGGCGAAAGGCTCGCCCGTGCTGCACGCCGGCCACGCCAACAACGCCGCCTACAAGTGGGAACTCGAAGGCGGCGACCTCAAGGCCGCCTTCAAATCCGCCGACAAGGTGATCCGCCAGCGCATCCTCAACCAGCGGCTGATACCGGTGGCGCTCGAGCCGCGCGGCGCCCTGGCCGAATACCGGCCCGGCGAGCAGCAGCTCACGCTCTGGAGCGCCACGCAGATTCCGCACCTTCTGCGCACGCAGGTCGCGGCCATGCTGGCCATTCCCGAAACGCAGGTTCGCGTCATCGCGCCGGAGGTCGGCGGCGGCTTCGGCAGCAAGCTCAACGTCTATCCCGAGGAGGCCCTGGTCGCCTATCTGGCGATCAAGACCGGCCACCCGGTGAAGTGGATCGAATCCCGGCGCGAAAATTTTCAGGCCACCATTCACGGCCGCGACCAGATTGCCGATGTCGAGGTCGCCTTCAAGCGCGACGGAACCATCCTGGGCCTGCGCTGCCGCGTCATCGCCGACCTGGGCGCCTACTATCAATTGCTCACGCCCCTGATCCCCACGCTCACCGGCCTGATGATGACCGGTTGCTACAAGATTCCCGCCGCGCGCATGGAACTTATCGGCGTCCTCACCAACAAGATGTCCACCGACGCCTACCGCGGTGCGGGGCGCCCCGAAGCAACCTACCTGATCGAACGAGTGCTCGATCTGGTGGCCGCTGAGCTTAAGATGGACCCGGTCGAGGTGCGCCGCAAGAATTTCCCCCAGCCCAAGGATTTTCCCTACGCCACG
>Ga0214473_10000924_pt1 | contig 40110 bp, 37 predicted proteins | sample RVTome_7_FD_203509 | JGI IMG/M metagenome (GOLD analysis project Ga0214473, IMG submission 203509) | Soil microbial communities from uranium-contaminated site in the Upper Colorado River Basin, Wyoming, United States - RVT98D197 | ecosystem: Environmental > Terrestrial > Soil > Contaminated >...
TTCACCCAGAATCGGCTGTTGACTTTCTGCAAGCCGCGCAAGCAAAAATATTTCTAACAGAATACAAACAGACGGGGCAAGGAGAAGTCCTTCCCTTTATTGTTACCACTAATCGCGAAAAGAAACGACATGGACCTCGACAATTAACTCAGTCAGTATGTCTTCAACCGGCAGAAGCCAAAAAACCCTCGGCTCTCAACACAGCGATTGGAGGAAGATGATGGAAGTTTTAAACATAGTCAAGGCCCGATCAATATGGCTTTTCCCCATTGCAGAAATGAACCCGAAAGGGAAATATACCCCCGATATCTTTACTTGGATTAAGGATAGATACGAATTCGAAAAAATTCCTGCGTCGGCAGTAGATTTAGATGAGGGAGGCGCTCTCGTTTTCTCTCGCGGCAGATTTACCTCTATGGAGGGATTTGTGATTAGAATTGAGTTGAAAGTTTATAACGATGGGATTTTGACCGAAACCATTTCTTCAACTCGTGACTCAGACTCATTTACTGAAGATTTACTACAATCATGTATGAAAAAATATGATTTAGTATTCAATCCTGAAATGATAAGGGCTAAGTTATACTTAAGTGAGATTAATTTCCGTTCAGTAAAATCATTATTTAATATAAATAAAAGATTGTCTGAGTTTGTGACTAAGATTGAAGGTTTAATGCCTAACAATACTAAAGTAAACTATGAGATTGGAGGTTTGCACTTCTGGCCCGGTCCTACAATCTCTAAATTAGAACCACTTAAATTTATAGTAGAAAGAAAACTAAACACTTTGCCAGAGGAAAATAAATACTTTTCAAGCGCTCCGTTGCACACGGATAACCATCTTGGTTTGTTAAAAGAACTTGAAGATATTCTTGTGATATAGAAAGATACTTCTACTTAGACCATCTTGCCCTTGCCGCCTTCTTGGCGATCTCCTTCCGCTTCTTCGCGGAGAGCTTCGCGGCCCTGGCCTTGCCACCTTTCAATCCTCCTAATCTTCCGAGGGCAACAGCCGCGGGATTCTTTTCGGGAGGGGATTTCTTGGGGGTGGGTTCAACCGCGGCATCCGCCACAATCGACGCCGCAAGCTGGCTGAGATCGCGGGGGCGCTTCTTTTTTGGGGTTGTCATGTTTGGGGTTGTCATGCGGGAAGGATAGCATAAGCGGTCAAGCATTTTCAAGAGGCGAGAGAATCAAACTGACCCACTACCCGCCGATTTCCCCCAAACGTTTGCAAAGGCGGGGTCGCCTTGCTAAGATGCTACGATAGCCCGCAACGCCATGGAACTTTCAAGACATTCGGAGGGTACGGATGATTTTCAATAGGCTGTTAGGGCTGTTCTCGAACGATCTTGCGATCGATCTCGGGACGGCGACCACGCTGGTATACGTCAAGGGAGAAGGGATCATCTGCTCGGAACCGTCGTGCGTCGCCGTCCACCGGGACACCCGCGGCGCGAAGAAGGTCCTCGCCGTGGGGATCGAGGCGAAGCGGATGATCGGGCGCACGCCCGGCAACATCGTCGCCATCCGGCCGATCAAGGACGGCGTCATCGCCGATTTCGAGGTGACCGAGGCGATGCTGCGCTACTTCATCCGGAAGGCGCACAAGCACCGCACGCTGGTCCGCCCGAGAATCATCATATGCGTCCCTTACGGCTGCACCGAGGTGGAGCGGCGCGCCGTCCGCGAGTCCGCCCAGAGCGCCGGGGCCCGCGAGGTCTACCTCATCGAGGAGCCGCTGGCGGCGGCCATCGGTGCCGGCCTGCCGATCACCGAGCCCTCCGGCAACATGATCGTAGACATCGGCGGCGGGACCACCGAGGTGGCGGTGATCTCACTCGGCGGCATCGTGCGGAGCCAGTCCGTGCGGGTGGCGGGCGACAAGATGGACGAGGCGATCCTGCAATACGTGAAGCGGAAGTACAACCTGCTGATCGGCGAGCCCACCGCGGAGGTCATAAAGGTGACCATCGGGAACGCCTTCCCCGGCATCTCCGAGACCACGGAGATCAAGGGGCTCGACATGGTGTCCGGCGTCCCGAAGGCGCTGACCCTCCATTCGGACGAGGTGCGGGAAGCGCTCTCCGAGCCGGTGCGGATCATCGTCGACGCGGTGAAGGGCGTGTTCGAGGAGACGCCTCCCGAGCTGGCGGGCGACATCTACGACCGGGGGATCGTCATGGCGGGGGGCGGCGCGCTGCTGCGCAACCTCGACGCGCTTCTCCGTGAGGAGACGGGGCTGCCGGTGACCGTCGCCGAGGACCCCCTTTCCTGCGTGGTGCTGGGGTCCGGAAAGGCGCTGGACGAGCTGGACCTCCTGCGGCAAGTGGCGCTCCACTGAGACGCAATCCGGTTTCCGGCGGTTTGTAACCACAAGATCGGCTTATGGGATTTTTACGTAAATGGTGGCGGCTCCTTACGGCGGTCGTCCTGATTTCCGTTGCCATCCAGGTCTTCGTGCACCCGCCCGCCGTCCTTTCGCGCGCGGACGCGGTGCATGCCTCCGGTTCCCTCCTCTTCCGGCCCGTCTACTTCGCCGTCGATTTCGTCCGCCAGGGGATCGCCTCCGTCTGGTCGCACTACGTCGCGTTGGTGGGGGTGTCCCGCGAGAACGACCGTCTCCGCCAGGAAATCACCGCCCTCCGGGAGAAGCTCCAGGAGAACCGGGACACCCTCCTGGAAAACCGCCGCCTGAAGGAGCTGCTGCGTTTCTCGGAGGCGGCCGGGAAGAAGGTGATCGGCGCGCGCGTCGTCGGGCACGACATCTCCCCGTGGTTCCAGGCCGTCTTCATCGACGCGGGCGTCGAGGCGGGCGTCGAGACGGGAATGGCCGTGGTGACCCCCGCCGGCGGGATGGGACGCATCCACAAGACGTACAAGGGGCTCTCGGAAGTCCTCCTGGTGACCGACGGTCGGTTCGCCGCGGACGTGATCGTCGAGCGGAGCCGGGTCCGGGCCATCGCGGAGGGGATGGGCGGCAACCTGTGCCGGCTGAAATACGTATCGCCCACCATGGACGTCGTGGCGGGCGACCGGATCCTCTTCTCCGGGTTCGACGGGAGCATGCCGAAGGGGACGCTGCTGGGGACGGTCGTGAGCGCGGACCGGCCGCGGGAAGGCCTCTTCCAGAAAATCCAGGTGCAGTGCGCGGTGAACCTCCAGGCGACGGAGGAGGTGCTGGTGGTCCTCTCCCGCCCCTCGATTCCCTTCCGGTCCGGCAAGTTGTGAAGCATTTCCTGGTTCTTCTCGCGGCGTCCTACGCGGGCACCGCGGCCTGCGCCTGGTGGCTCTCCGGCTTCGTCCCGCACTTCCTTCTGCCGGACATTCCGTTTCTCTCCATCGTTTTCGCGGGGCTGTTCGTTCCCGGCCCACTGGGGTTCTTCGCCGCGATCCCGCCGGCGCTCTTCCGGGAGGTCTCCGTGTCCTCGCCGCCGTGGACCTTCTTCCTTTCTTCCATGGCGCTCTACTTCGCCTCGCGCGAAATCGGGATGCGGCTCTTCCTGAGGGCGGAATATTTCATCCTGACGGTGGTCGTCGGCCTGCTCCTCGCGGAATCGATCTCCGTCGTGGTCCTAATGCTGCTCGCGGGGAGCCGTCCCTTCTCGTTCCTCTGGGCCGCGCAGGAGGCGGTCCGCATCGCCTGGACGGGGCTGCTCGCCGTCCCCCTGTACATGGACCTTTCGGGACGGTGGCGCCGGGTGAAAGAGTGACGCAGCGGATCCGGAAACGGGAGCAGGACCCGCAGATCGTCGGCCGCATCCAGGCGGTCCTCTGGGTCGCGCTCGGCCTGTTCGTCCTCCTGTTGGGGCGGCTCTACTGGCTCCAGGTGGTGCAGCACGAGCGCTTCCGCACCCTCTCGGAGAACAACCGCCTTCGGATCCGGACGATCCGGGCCCCGCGCGGCCAGATCCTGGACCGGAAGGGGAGGGCGATCGCGGAGACGCAGGCCTCCTTCGACCTCATCTGCTCTCCCATCGACATCACGGACCTCGAAGTCGAGCTCAAGCTCCTTGAGGAAATCGTGGATTTCGACATGGACGAGGTCGCGGGAAAGATCCGTACGGCGAGGAAGAAGAATCCCTACAGCTCCGTCACCGTCGCGCGCGACCTCCGGTTCGAGCAGGTCTCCGTCGTCGAGTTCAACCGGGAGGCCCTCCCGGGGTTCTCGGTCCTCGTGGAGGCGAAGCGGAGCTATCCGTTCGGGCGCGCATTCGCGCACGTGCTCGGCTACGTGGGGGAGGTGAGCCAGGAGGAGCTGGACGAGTCGGACGACGAACGGGTCGCGATGGGGGACATCGTCGGTAAATACGGGCTGGAGCGGCGCGAGGACGGCATTCTGCGGGGGGTCAACGGCGGCCGGCACGTGGAGGTTGACGCCGCGGGAAGGGACAAGCGGCTGGTGGAGGAGGTCCCTCCCCGCGCGGGGGGGATCGTCGCCACGACCCTCGACGCGGACCTCCAGAAGACGGCCGAGGAGGCGATGGAAGGCAAGGCGGGAGCGGTGATCGCCATCGTACCGAAGACCGGGGACATCCTGGCATTCGTATCCGCCCCGGCCTTCGACCCGAACGCCTTTTCCCGGGGGATCCGGAAGGCGGAGTGGCAGGCTCTCTCCGGCGATATTCGCAAGCCGATGCAGAACAAGGGGCTCCAGGGGACGTACGCCCCGGGCTCCACCGTCAAGCCGTTCGTCGCGCTGGCGGCGCTTGAGGAGGGGGTCCAGGACCCGAAGGCAACGGTCCGCTGCCCGGGATACCTCCAGATCGGAAACCGGAGATTCCGCTGCTGGAGGGAGAAGGGGCACGGCACGGTGGACATGTACAAGGGGATCGTGCAGTCGTGCGACGTCTATTTCTACACGATGGGCCTGCGGCTCGGCCCGGACAGGATCGCGAAGCTGGAGAAGGACGCGGGCCTGGGCACGATCACGGGGATCGACCTGCCGGCGGAGAGGAAAGGCCTGGTCCCCGACACGGAGTGGAAACAGAAGGTGTCGAAGGAGCGGTGGTACGATTCGGAAAGGGCGATCCTCGGAATCGGCCAGGGAGCGATCCACGTCACCCCGCTGGAGATGCTGGCGGGCTACGCCTCCATAGCGACCGGGGGAGAGGTGATGCGCCCCCGCCTGGTGGAAAAGATCGTCCGGATGGACGGCACGGTCGAACAGCGTCCCCCCGCGTCGCTCCGGAAGTTGCCGTGGAAGCCCGAGAATGTCGCTTTCATCCGACGCGCCCTCGCCGGGGTCGTCAACGACTACGGGACCGGCGGCGCGGCGAAGATCCCGGGCATCGAAGTGGGGGGAAAGACCGGGACGGCGCAGGTGGCGGCCGTCAAGGGGAAGATGATCAAGTCCGAGAACCTGCCCTACCATCTGCGCGACCACGCGTGGTTCGTGGGGTTCGCCCCCGTTTCCGATCCGGAGATCTGCGTGGTGGCGACGTTGGAGCACGGCGGCCACGGCGGGGCCGCCGCCGCGCCCATCGTCAAGGCGGTGATGCAGGAGTACTTCCGGACGAAGCCGGCCGCGGCCTCGAAGGAGAAGAAATGATGCGGAAGGGGAAGCTTGCACGCCTGGACTGGCCGATCTTCCTGCTGGCCCTCGCGCTCTGCGGTGTGGGCCTGCTCAACGTGTACAGCGGAACGCGGGTGATCGGAACGGCCGGCGTCCCTCTCTTCGCCAAGCAGTTGGCATGGATCTTCCTGGGGATCCTCGCATTCTTCGCCTGCTACCTCGCGTCCGACGGGTTCATCGAGGAGATCGCCCTGCCCGTCTTCTGGGGGGTCCTGGCGGTCCTGGTGGTCGTCCTCATCGCCGGCAAGGTGCGGGGCGGCGCCCAGAGGTGGATCTCTCTCGGGGCCTTCAACTTCCAGCCTTCCGAGTTCGCCAAGGTCGCCGTGGTGCTGGTCCTCGCGAAGTATTTCGCCGACCGCTACAGCTACAGCGGCATCGGGTTTATCGAGACCGTCCCGGCCATCGGCCTCGTGATCGTCCCGTTCCTGCTGGTCGCGCTCCAGCCCGATCTCGGAACGGCGGGGGTGTTCGTGATCATCCTGCTGGGAATGACGGTGATCGCCTGCGTGAAGACCCGGGTGCTCCTGCTGCTGGGAGGAGCCGGCGCGCTCCTGGTTCCCGTCCTCTGGCTCGCTATGAAGGACTACCAGAAGCAGAGGGTCCTCACCTTCCTGGACCCGGAGCGCGATCCCCTGGGGGCGGGATACCACGTCATCCAGTCTAAGATCGCCGTGGGGTCCGGGGGGTTCCTGGGGAAGGGATACCTGCACGGAACGCAGGGATCGCTGAGGTTCCTCCCGGAGCAGCATACCGATTTCGCGTTCGCCGTGTTCGCGGAGGAGTGGGGGTTCCTGGGAACGCTGGCGCTGCTGGCCCTCTTCCTCTGCCTCGTCCACCGCGCTTTCCATCTCGCCTCGCGGTCGCAGGACCGGTTCGCGGCGTTCGCGTGCGGGGGGCTGGCCGTCTACTTCCTGGCCCACATCGCCATCAACCTGGCGATGGTCTGCGGCCTCTTTCCCGTGGTGGGGATTCCGCTGCCGTTCGTGAGCTACGGCGGGTCGTCGATGCTGACGAACATGATGGCCCTGGGGGTGATGTCCAACCTGGCCAGGAGCCGCTTCACGTTTCAGGGAGGGGGGGAGAGCTCGATAAACGCTTGATCTCGGACACGATCGCCGCCGAAAGGGAAGGGGATGCGCCGGTCCACTTCTTCAGCACCTTTCCGCCGCGGTCCGTCAGGAGAAGGAGGGGGGCCTGCTCCGGGCCGTACCTTTCCCGGAAGGGACCGGGAAGGGCCAGGACCGTCGTGACCGGCAGCGTGCCGGCATCCGCAAGGGAAGCCGGACGCAAGGGAGCCGCCTCGGAAGTTCCTTCCCGTCCCAGCAGCCGCTCCCGGTCGAAAAGGACCCGGTAGACGCGCAAGGTTCCCGAGGGAATGTCCCGGGAGGCCTCCCGCACCGCTTTCCACGCATCCGCGCACGGCGGACACCACACGTAGTCGAGGAAGATCAGCAGGAACGTTTCGGAAGAATCGGGCAACCCGGATTGCGGCTGCCCCCGTTCGTCGACGAACACCGGTTTCGGCGCGGGAAAGGGGACGGACCCTACGGAGAAGAGTTTCGCGCCGCACGCGGCGCAGAAGATGACGGCGAGGAGCCCCGCGGCGACCGCCGCGAAGGCCCGTTCCTGCGGTTTCTCTCGGGCCAACCGGAGTTACATGCCTTTCTGTATCAGCGAGACGATGCCGGCCTTCGTGTTGACGCCCACCAGCTGCCCCTTGATCTCCCCTTCCTTGAACAGGATGAGCGTGGGGATTCCGCGGATGCCCAGGTTCGACGCGATGTCGGGGCTCTCGTCCACGTTCACCTTGGCGACGCGCACCTTCCCCTCCATCTCCTTGGCGACCTCCTCCAGGATGGGCGCGATGACCCTGCACGGGCCGCACCAGGGTGCCCAGAAGTCCACCAGCACCGGGGTCGGGCCGACGTCCACGGTCTTCTTGAAGTTTCCGTCGTTCAGTTCCAGGATGTTTCCCGCCATTCTCTTCCTCCCGTAGGATCGCGTTTCGTTTACCTGCCGCGCTTCGCGAGTTCTTTTTTCACGCAAAGGTCCATCACCACGGGGATCCCCGCCCGCTCCAGGCGATCGCGCGCCTGCTCGCTCACGACGCCCTCCTGCATCCAGAAAAATCTTGCGCCGATCCGGACGGCTTCCTCCGCGAGGGCCGGAACTTCTACGGACTTCCGGAACACGTCGACAAGGTCCACCTTCCCCGGGATGTCCGACAGCGAGGGGTAGGCCTTCTCGCCCAGCACCTCGGTGAGGAGAGGGTTCACCGGTATGATCCGGAACCCCCGCTCCTTGAGGTATCGCGCCACGGCGTGACTGGGCCGCTCCGGCTTGTCCGAGATGCCGACCACCGCAACGGTCCGTGTCTCCGAAAGAATCCTGTCAATTGCCGCTTCCACGCGCGAATCACCGTTTTTTAGATGCGAAACATGCTACAACGGTTTTCCCCGAAAGGAAAGGCGTCGGCGCGGGCGTCGCGGCGTTCCGCATCGGCGTGTTCTTGACAGCGGCTGGGAGGAAAGCGATCATGTTTGCCTGAGCTATCCTTTCCGGAGGGAACTCCTTGCAGGAAACCATTGCGAAAATGCTGAAGGAAGGGGCGGACCTGCGTCTTCAGATGGTGGAGACGATGACCCGCGACATCCTCGATGCCGCGCAGGCGATCGCCCACGCGTTCAAGACGGGCCGGAAGATCCTGCTATTCGGGAACGGCGGCAGCGCCGCGGACTCCCAGCACATCGCGGCCGAATTCATGAACCGCTTCCTGATCGAGCGCCCCCCCCTCCCGGCCATCGCCCTGACCACCGACACCTCCATCCTTACCAGCATCTCGAACGACTATGCGTTCGAGGAAGTGTTCAGCAAGCAGATCAAGGCCCTCGGGAAGAAGGGGGACATCGCCGTCGGGATCTCCACGAGCGGGAATTCGGCGAACGTCATCAAGGGGTTCCGCGTGGCGAAGAAGTTGGGCATGGTCACGATCGCGCTCACGGCCGAGGGCGGAAAGATCGCCTCGAACGCCGACATCGCGCTTGCCGTCCCCTCGAAGAGCACTCCCCGCATCCAGGAGGCCCACATCGCCATCGGGCATATCCTGTGCGACCTGACGGACACCATACTTTTCCGGCAGGTCGCCAAGCGATGAAGAAGATCGACCCGGCCCTGCTTCGCCGGACGTCGCTGTTCTCGAGGAAAAGCAAGGTCACGTTCAAGGGGTTCGGGGTTCCCGTGCGGAAGGGGATGTCGGTCTCCGCGTTCCTGTCCGGCCTTCCCGACTACCTGTCGGCGAAAGACTTCCGCGCGGCGGTCGGCGCCGTGGCGGCCGCCAAGAAGCGCGGCGCTCCCGTGCTCCTGGGGATCGGGGCGCACTTCATCAAGGTGGGGCTCTCCCCGCTGCTCCTCCAGGGGCTTTCGAAGGGCCTTTTCGACTGCGTATCGATGAACGGCGCCGGGGTGATCCACGACACGGAGCTGGCGCTGGCCGGAAAGACCTCGGAAGACGTGGAGGAGAGCCTTTCCGACGGCTCCTTCGGGATGGCGAAGGAGACGGCCCAATTCATCTATTCCGCGCTGGCCTCGGGAGTCCCCGAAGGGCTCGGCTTCGGAGCGGCGGTGGGGAAGGCAATCGCCGGTTCCCGCGCGCGGTACCGGGACAAGAGCCTTCTCGCGGCGGCGTGGCGGCGGAACGTTCCGGTGACCGTCCACGTCTGCATCGGCTCCGACATCATCCACATGCATCCGGAGGCGGACGGCGCCGCGATGGGCGAGGCATCCCAGAGGGATTTTCGCCGATTCTGCGAGATGGTCGCCCGGCTGGAGGGCGGGGTGTACCTGAACGTCGGGTCGGCCGTGGTCCTGCCCGAAGTTTTCTTAAAGGCGGTGGCCGTCGCAAGGAACCTGGGCCGGCCCCTGTCGCGGATCACAACGGTGAACATGGACTTCCAGCGCCACTACCGGCCGGACGTGAACGTGGTGACCCGCCCCACACGCGCCGGGGGGAAGGGATACCATCTGATCGGGCCCCACGAGATCCTTTTCCCGCTCTTCCTGGCGGCCGTGGCCGAGGAGTTGTGGTAACCGCGCTCTGCGCCGGGATCATGTCGGGCACGTCGGCCGACGGCGCCGACGTCGCCTTCGCTTCGTTCTCGCCGGTGCGCGGGAACATCTCCTGCCAGGTCCGCAGCTTCCATTCCGTTCCGTATCCCAAAGATCTCCGCGAGCGGGTCCTGCGGATCTCCGAGGCGAAGGAAACCGGGAAGGAGGACCTCTGCCGCCTTTCGATGGCGCTGGGGGAGTTTTACGCCTTCGCGATCGGGAGGGCGCTGACGTTCCTCCAGATCCGGCCGGAGGAGGTGGCCGCGGTCGGCTGCCATGGGCAGACGGTGGGACATTTCCCCGACAAGCGGAAGGGCTTCCTGAAGGAGACCGGCGCGACCCTGCAGATCGGCGAGCCCTCATTCATCGCCCAGCGCACGGGGATCACGACGATCGCGGACTTCCGCACCGCGGACATGGCGGCGGGAGGGATGGGCGCCCCCCTGGTCCCCGCCTTCCACGGCGTCCTGCTGCGCGGCCGCGGGTGCTTCTCCTCCTTCCAGAACATCGGCGGGATCGGGAACGTCACCGTGGTGAGCCCCCAGGGAAAGGTACTGGCCGCCTTCGACACCGGTCCGGGGAACATGCTGATCGACGGGGCGGCCGGCCTTCTTTCGGGCGGCCGCATGTCGATGGACAAGGACGGCGTGCTGGCGCTGCGGGGGAAGGTGCGGGAGAAGTTCCTTGCCGCCATGATCCGGCAGGACCGCTACCTTGCGCTTCCGCCTCCCAAGAGCACCGGGCGGGAGCGGTACGGCAGGGCGCGGCTGGAAAAGATCGTCGCAGCGGCCCGGCGGGAGGGGATCCCCCGGGAAGACCTCGTCGCCACGCTCACCGCCTGCACCGCGGAAACGATCCGCCTGGCGTTCGACCGTTTCATCCTGCCGAAGTGGCCCGTGAAGGAAATCTTCCTGGGAGGGGGAGGCGGGAAGAACCCCGCCCTGACGGCGTTCCTCGCGGCGCGGATGCCGGGGCTGAAGATCCGCGCGACCGAGACGCTGGGTCTCCCCGCGCAATATGTCGAGGCGGCGGCCTTCGCCTACCTGGCGTACCTGGCGCTCTGCCGCCAGCCCGGAAACGTCCCCGTCGCCACCGGCGGGCAACCCGTCGTCCTGGGGAAGATCTCCCCCGGGCGGTGGGGGAGCTCCTACCTTACAGCGCAACCTCCTCGCCGGGTTTGAGGACGACCACCCGGATTCCGGGGGCGACTTTCTTCATCTCCGCGACGAACCGGTCCGCGGTGGGCTCCAGGATCGGAAACGTCCCGAAGTGCATCGGGACGACCGCCTTCGCCTGGAGCAGCGCCGCCGCCTTCGCCGCCTGCCGGTAATCCATCGTGAACACCGAGCCGATCGGGAGGAGCGCCACGTCGACGGGGTAGAGCTCTCCGATGAGCGACATGCCCGCGAAGATGCCGGTGTCCCCGGAGTGGTAGACGGTCGCGCCCGAAGGGGTCCGGATGACGTATCCCACCGGCGACCCCAGGGAGCAGGAGTGCCTGGCCTCGGTCATCGTGAAGGAGAAGCCGTCGAGGACCACGGTGCCGCCGACGTTCATCCCGACCCCGCCGTGGAGGAGCTGGGACTCCGGAACCCCTTTCGCCTTGAGGTCCCCCACGAGCTCGAAGATTCCCACCACCAGCGCGCCGGTCTGCTTCGCCAGCAAAACGGCGTCCGCGGCGTGGTCGAAGTGGTCGTGGGTGAGGAGCAGGAAATCCGCTTTCCCGATCCCCTCGGGGCCGCTGGGCGCGGAGGGGTTCCCCTGGAACCAGGGATCGACGAGCACGGTCTTGCCGGAAGGATCCTGGAGGGAGAAGCCGGAGTGACCGAACCAGCGAATCTTCACGGATGCCATGGACGATCCTCCTTTTCCGGATACTGCAACGGCTAAGCTGCGGGCGCTCAGCGAGAAAGATGCGAGCCGCCAGCTTAAGCCGGTGTGAATTTAATTTATACGGGGTTGTCCCGCGGGGTTCAAGGAGGAAATGGAGGGAAGAAAGCGCGGCGTTTGCTTTCCGCCGCTCCCGTGGTACAAACGGGAAGGAACGACATCGTGGGACGGAGCCGCCGTTGCCCGCAAGGGAAATGTCCAGAACCGCATCCCCTGTCCGTGTGATCGTCCCCAACCGCGTGGACCTGGCGGGAGGGACGCTCGACATCTACCCCATCTATCTTCTCGTCCCGGGAACGATGACCGTCAACGCGGCGATCGACGTGCGCAGCAAGGTCGAGATCGTTCCGGCGGGGTACGGCGCGCGCCTCCATTCCGAAAACTTTTCCCTTATCGCCAAGGCGCGCGACACGCACGGCTTCTCCACCGAAGGGAAGCTGGGACTGATCGCCTCCGCCCTCCGGTTCTTTCCTCCGGTCGGGGGGATCGGGATCCGGTTCCGCAACGAGGCGCCGATGGGGTCGGGCATCGGGGCGTCGTCCGCGCTGCTGGTGGCTTTGATGCTGGCGATGGACGCCCTCCTGGGGCGAAAGCGCGGGTGGGAGGAGACGGCCCGGGCGGCGATGGAGATCGAAGCGGGGCACCTGCGGTGCCTGACGGGACGCCAGGACCACGTGGCGGCGCTGCGCGGCGGCATCCAGGGGATCCGCTTCCTGCCGGGCCGCATCGAGGCGGAGAGGATCGCGGCCGGAAGCAAGGCCGGCCGGGCGCTGGCGGCGCACGGGTTCGTCGCCGGAACGGGCGTGGCGCACCATTCCGCGGACGTCAACTGGCGGATGATCCGCGGCGCGATCGAGGGGGAAGGGGAGATTCTCCGCAGGTTCCGCGGGATCGCAGCCGCCGCGCGCGAGGCGTGGGACGCCGTTTGCGCCGGGGACGCCGAAGGGATGGGGCGGGCCGTCGCGGGCGAGTGGAGGATCCGGAAGACGCTTGCCGCCGGGGTGTCCACACCGCAGGTGGAACGGCTGCTCGCGTCGCGGGAGTTCCGGAAGCGCGTCGGCGGGGCCAAGCTGTGCGGGGCCGGCGGCGGCGGGGTGCTCTTCGGCCTGCTTCGCGGCCCGGAAGAGCGGAAACGGGTGGATGCGATCCTTGCGGCCGAAGGGTTCGCCGTGTTCCCCTTCCGCCTCTCGGGAGGCCCCCGGGTGGCCGTCGGAAAATGAGCGGAACCGCGGAATCCAGGTCCCGGATCTGGGACGTGATCATCGTCGGCGCGGGGCCCGCGGGAATGTTCGCCGCCCGGGCGCTGTCCGGGAAGCTCTCCGTCCTGGTCCTCGACGAGAAGCCCCGCACCGGGGGAGCCGGGGCGATGACCGACGGGAAGCTCAACCTTTCGCCGCAGATCGGGCTCGACCTTGCGGAACTCCAGATATCCGAAGAAGAGGCCGCGGAACGGATTGGGAAGATCGACGACGTCTTCCTCGAGCACGGAGCGGACCGCACCCTCTACGGCACGGACCGGGAACGGATCGCCCTGTGGCTGGACCGGGTCTCCTGGGTAAGGCGCCGCACTTCCAAGGGGGACTGGGACATCACCCTCCTGCCTGCCAAGCAGCGCCACATGGGTACCGACCTCGCGCACCAGGTGGTGGCCCGCATGACCGATTCGATCGTGAAACGCGGGGCCGAGTTCCTCCTGGGAACGCGGGTGGAGGAGATCCGCGCGCGGGATAATGGCGGTCCGTTCCTCGTCCGCACTTCGAAGGGGGAGTTCGCGTCGCGGTATCTCGTCGCGGCGCCGGGACGAGACGGGGCGTACTGGTTCCGGGAGGCGGCACGGTCCTTAGGCGTCCGGACGCGGTGGGGCGCCATCGACATCGGCTGCCGCGTGGAGGTGGCCCTGCCCGTCTACGACGAGATCACGCAGGTCCTCTACGACCCCAAGTTCCTGTTCGTCACTCCCACCCACGGGGACCGCGCCCGCACCTTCTGCACGAACCCCGGCGGCAGGGTGCGCGTGGAGATCCGGAACGGCTTCCGGCTGGTCAACGGCGACGCGCTCAAACGCAGGAAGACCCCCTGCACGAACTTCGCGATCCTCAACACGGTCTCCATGACGGAACCGCTCCAGGACACAACGGAGATGGGGCGCAAGGTGATGGAGTTCGCAAACTTCTGGGGAGGCGGGGACAGCCTGGTTGTGCAGCGGTGGGGGGACCTCACGGAAGGGCGGAGGTCGAAGGCGGAGACGTTTTCCTCGGCATCCCTCGGGTACGACAAGATGACGCCCACGCTGCCGCCGGGGCCCGGGGTCACGCCCGGGGACATCTCCTACGCCTACCCGGGGAGAATCGTCGACAATCTCCGGGAAAGTCTTCTCCTCCTGTCGCGCGTCATCCCGGGGGTCGCCCATCCGTCGACGACGATCTACGTGCCCGAGATCAAGTTTTACGACACGAAGTACCCCACCGACCGGCACCTGGAAACCGAGGTTCCCAACCTGTTCGTCGCGGGGGACGGCGTGGGGAAATCCCGCGGCATCGTCGGCGCCGCCCTCAACGGAACGCTCGCAGCCGAAGGGATCCTGCGGAAGGAAGGCAAGTAGCAGCATAGTCTTCAGCCGATTCCTCAAAATTCCCATGTAACTACTTTTATGATATATTGTAACCACCTGCCATGCGGGAGGAGACCATGGTAACGGTCGGGATCAAGGAACTGAAGGCCAAGTTGAGCAGCTATGTGGGGAAGGCGGGGAGAGGCGAGGAGGTTGTGGTGACTGCGCGCGGCAGGGAGATTGCTCTGCTTGTGCCGATCACGAAAGAGCGGCGTGCCTTGAAACAACTCTCTGAAACCGGGGAGGCGAGGATGCCCAAAGGGAAACCGGCGGGAGCCAGAGGCCTCCGCATCCGGGGGAAGTCCTTGGCGCAAACGGTCCTGGAAGGCCGCCGGTGATTCTCTATCTTGATACGAGCGCACTCGTGAAACTCTACATTGAGGAAATTCATTCGGACGAAGTTCGGCGATGGGCGGATGAGGCCGAAATTATCGCCACTTGCCGTGTCGCTTATCCGGAAGCGGTTTCGGCCTTGAACCGGCGGAAACGCGCGGGTGACATGACAAAGAATATATTTGGAATTGCCATGAAGGCCCTGCGGCGGGATTGGGATCGTTTGGCAATAGTGGATTTCCGGGAGATTGACGCAGGCAGATTGGCCGCAAAGCACGGGCTGCGGGGATTCGACGCGATCCACCTTTCGGCGGCTGTGGTGCTCGCATCCGTGCCCGCTGGACCGGACGTATGGTTTTCATCGTTTGATTCCGCGCTGAATCGTGCCGCAGCCGGCGAGCGAATTCCTGTGTTTCTTCCTTCCTGAACGTCCCGCTGCGCTCACCCGATGACGAGCACCCCGGTCCCCTGGAGTTCGTCCGCTTTCAACATCCGAAGGGCGCGGTTGGCCTCGGCCAGGGGGAAGAGCGTGACCTTCGGGCGGATGGGGATCTCCGCGGCCTCCCGCAGCAGGTCTTCTCCGTCCCGCCGCGTGTTCGCCGTGACGCTCCGAACGTTTTTTTCGTAAAAAAGGCACTCCTCGTACCGCATCGGCGGGACGTCGCTCATGTGGATTCCGGCCAGCGACAGCGTCCCGCCCTTTTTCAGCGCCCGCAGCGCGGGAGGGATCAACTCGCCCGCGGGAGCGAATAGAATCGCGGAATCCGCCGCGGCGGGCATCTCCGCCGGGTCCTCGCCCGCCCAGGAGGCCCCCATCTTCCGCGCCAGCGCCCGGTGGGACTCCCCGCGGGTGCAGACGAACACTTCGCAGCCCCGGTGGAGGGCGAGCTGGATGACGATGTGGGCCGAGGAGCCGAAGCCGTAGATGGCGAGCTTCCCCCCGGGCGGAAGATCGGCGCGCCGCAGCGCCCGGTACCCGATGATCCCGGCGCACAACAGCGGGGCGGCCTCGGCGTCCGGAAACGCGGGCGGCAGGGCGTAGGCGAACGCTTCCGGGACGACCGCGTATTCGGCGAACCCGCCGTCCCGGTGGTATCCGGTGAACAGCGGCGCCTCGCACAGGTTCTCCTTCCCCGACCGGCAGAAGGCGCACGCCCCGCAGGTGTGGCGCAGCCAGGCGATCCCCACCCGCGTCCCCGCCGGGAACCGCGTCGCTCCCTCCCCCTGCCGGTCCACCGTCCCCACGACCTGGTGGCCCGGGATGAGCGGCATCCGAACGGGGGGAAGGTCCCCCTCGATCACGTGCAGGTCCGTCCGGCAGATCCCGCAGGCGGACACCTTCACCCGGATCTCCCCCGGCCCCGGCGAAGGGAGAGGAACCTCGGCGAGCGAGAGCGGCGACGCCTCGATCGGCCGGACCTCCCGGAGGAGCATCGCGTTCATACGTGAAAGCAGGAGGGGTCGAGGATCTCGAACCCCGCCTCCTGGATCGCCTGCTTCAACGGGAGGACGTTGATCGTGGCGACGCGGAAGAAGATGGCCCGCTTCCCCGACTCGGCGTGCCCCGTGGTCAGGATGCTCGTGATGTTGACGTTGAAGCTCTTAATGGTCGTGACGATCTTCGCGAGCGCCCCCGGCCGGTCCGGGACGACCACTTCCAGCCGGGAGCTGATCTCCCCCACTCCCAGCGCTTCGATGAACGCCTTGAGCACGTCGGTCCGCGTGATGATCCCCGCCACCCTTCCCTGGTCGTCCGTCACCGGAAGGGCGTTGATCCGGAAATCGTGAAGGAGCACGATGGCGTCCTCCAGGGTATCGGTTAGGGTGGCCGCGACGACCTTCCGCGTCATCACCTTTTCCACCCGCGTGTTCTTCAGGAGGTCCACCGCCTCTTCTTCCGTCGCGCCGCGCAGGAGAGCCACCGGGAGCGTCGCCTCCCGGATGTCCCGGTTGGAAAGGATGCCGACGAGTTTCCCGTTTTCCCCGGCCACCGGGAGCTGGTGGATGCTGTTTTCGCGCATGCACTCCCGCGCCTCGTACAGCGATGCGGACGGGGATATCGTGACGACGTGTTTTTTCATTCTCCGGACGACGAACATAAGCGGCTCCCTCTCTCCCGGGGCTACGGTCCCAGGAGTTCCTGTACATGGGTTTCCACGGAGGACAAGAGGGACGAAATCTCGTACCCCCCCTCGAGCACGGAGACGATCCTCCCTCCGCAATATCGGTCCGCCAACTCGGAGACGAACCGGGTCATGAAACGGTACCCCTCGGCGGTGACCTGGATGTCGGCCAGGGGATCGTCCCCGTGGGCGTCGAACCCCGCGGAGATCAGGAAGATCTCCGGCCGGAAACGCTCCACGGCGGGGCGAAGCATCTGCTCGAACGCCATCCGGTATTCCTCGTCGCCCGCGCCGGGCGACATCGGCGCGTTGAGCGTCGTCCCTTCTCCCGGCCCCTTGCCGGTCTCCCACCTCCTGCCGGTCCCCGGGTACAGGAAGGAGGGGTGCTCGTGGATGCTGAAGAAGAAGACGGATGGATCCTCCAGGAAGATCGCCTGCGTTCCGTTTCCGTGGTGCACGTCCCAGTCCACGATGAAGACGCGGGAGATGCCGTGGCGGGCCTGCAGGTAGCGGGCGGCGATGGCCACGTTGTTCAGGAGGCAGAAGCCCATCCCGGTGCTGCGGTCCGCGTGGTGCCCGGGGGGGCGCACGGCGCAGAACGCCCGGCGGACCGAGCCCGTCGCGACGGCCTCCGCTCCCGCGATCGCGCCGCCGGCCGAGAGGAGGGCGATCGTGTAGGAGTTCCTGCACAGGTAGGTGTCCTCGGCATCCAGCGTCGTGTCGCCGCGCCGGCAGGCCGCCTCGAGCTTCCGGAGATAGTCCGGGTCGTGGACGCGAAGGATGTCGGATTCGTCCGGGTACCCCGGCGAAAGGGAGACCATCCGGGCCGCCAGTCCGTTGGACGCGAGATGGTCGACGATGGCAAGGAGGCGGGCCGGGGACTCCGGATGTTCGAAGGGGGCAGCGTGCAAAAGGTAATCCGGATGATAGACGAAACCGACGCGGTTCATCGGATCTCCCAGTTAACCCTAAGATCCCTGTCCGAAAGGGTTCCGGATCGGGGATACGGCGGCTACCGGAACGTCGTGATCTCCGCCGGAGGCTTCCGGGGCGGCTTCGCGGGAGGAGAGTCCGGCTTTCCCACCGCGATCACCGCGAGAAGTTCTTCGGGGAACCGGACGGAAAGTGCGGATTCGAGCTCCGGCTTTGCGATCAGCAGCCCGGTCATCCAGCACGTGCCGTACCCCAGTGCGTAGGCGGCGAGCAGGAACTGCGTGACGGCCGCCGAGACGCTCTGCAGCCCCGCGTTGACCTGGAACCGGCGGACCTGGTGCCGCTTGGGGTCTTTTTCCCGGAGGAGGCGGTCGGTGGTGGATTCGTACGGGCCGCCGATGGCGCAAACCGCCGCCGGCGCCCCCCAGAACAGGTTGTAGTTGTTGATCTTGTCCGGGGCGATCGGCTTCCCCGTCGTGCGCGAAACCACCGTGTCCACGATCCCCTTCATCTTCGTGAGCAGTTCCTTGTCCTCGACGACGAGGAACCGGACGTTCTGCGCGTTTCCCGCCGACGGCGCCCAGGATGCGGCCTCGACCATTTTGAGGAGCGCTTCCCGGGGGACCGGTTCCTTGCGGAACTTCCGGATGCTCTGCCGTCCCTTCATCGCCTCGAAGACGTTCATCCCTGCACCTCCTGTAACGCTACTGCATATTCTTCCGACAACGCATCCCTTACCTTCGGCCGGTGGTTATGGAACCAGGAGCAGCAGTTCCGCTCCTTTCTCCTTTTCGATGGTTTTCGCAAGGATTCGATCCACGGGAATTTTCGCCGAACCGGCGAGGGCGGCGCGGATCTCCTCCGCGGACTTTTTCCCGCCCGTCGAGATCAGGATCGATGCCGTGGAAAATTCCGACGCGGCTTTCCCCACTTCCGCCAGGACCTTTTTGCCGCCGTCGGACAGCCCCGCATTCCCTTTTGCGAAAAGGACTTTACCCGGCAGTTCGATGCTCAGCGCGGGGCCCAGGGGGGTGACCTTGATCTCCGCGGAGATCTTGCCGATCGTCTCCTTCAGGGCGGCGAACCGGTCCTCCCGGCGTTTCTCCTCCTGCTTGCGCTCTTCCGAGAGACGTTCCATCCGCCCGAGGAGAATGTCGCGTTCCCGCCGGAGCGCATCCTCTTCCACGGGTTTTTCGGCTTTCTTTCGGAATTCCGCGAGCTCGGATTCCCGGGCGGCGCTTTCCTTCTTCAAGGCGTCCAGCGATTGCTCGCACGTTTGCGCCCTTGCGCTTACTTCCTGGATGCGCTTGCCGGTGGCCTTCTCCTTTTCCAGCAGCTCGGAGATGAACTGCTCCCGCGTGATGCGGGTCCCCTCGTAGTTTTTCCGCGCCGAGGCAAGCTCATCGTTGATCCGGCGAACCTCCTCCTCCTGGGTGCGGACGCGGGCGGAGAGCGACGTCACCTCTTCCTTCTCGGCGGCGAGCTGCGTCTGGAGAGCTTCGGTCCTGGCCTCCAGCACCGTTTTCTCCTTGTTCGCGGAGGCGAGGGTGTCCCGGAGCGTGTCGGCTTCCCTCGTCTTGATTTCGTACTTGGAGCTGGTCACCATGCAGCCGCTTGCCGCGAGGCACAGCAGAAACAACCATGCCGTCGACCAGAGTCGGTTTCCTCTCACCGTTTCCCCCATGGAATTCCGTGTCGTATCGGTAATCACGAAACATTTTACTTTCCCCCCCCTTTTTAATAAAGTTGAAAACAGAAGAAGTTGAAAACAAAAGGAAAGGACGATCCGACGTGGGTGGCTTCCAGACGGAACTGCTGGGCAAGTTGCTCGAGCTCGGCTTCATATCGTCCGACGAGGTCCAGATCCTGAAGGAGCGGGCCGCGAGCAGGGGGACCACGCTCGCCGAGGCCGCGCTCCTGGAAAACATCCTTCATTCCGACGCGAAAGGATGGATCCTCGCGGAGGCCCTGGGGATCCCCTTCCTCGAGATCGACCCTGAGTCCGTTTCCCTGTCCCTGTGCGACGTCCTCCCCGAATCGATCGCCAGGGAGAACCTGATGGTCCCGATCGCCCTGGAGAACGACCGGCTGACGCTGGCGGTCGCCGATCCGTTCTGCCATGAGGCGTTCTCCGCTGTCGAGTCGATGACCGGCCTTTCCGTCCGGATCGTCATCTGCCCGCGCCGGATCCTTACGACGATCCTCTCCCGCTTCTACCCAGACCTTTTCCAGCTCTCCCCGGCGGATCTTTCCGGAGGGCTGATCGGCAGCGAGGAGGCGGAAAAATGGGTGTCGCAGGGAGGAGTGCGGCGGGTGGCGGAGAAAGCGCTCCTGTACGCCGCCTCGACGGGGCTGGAAAACGTGCGGATGTTCCCCGCGGGGGGGAAAGTCCTGTTGAAGGGGAAGGGCGAGGCGGGGAACGTCCTCCTGCTTTCCTTCCCGTTGCGGTTCCGGCGGATCCTAATCGACGCGTTCATGGAGCTGTCGGAGGCGGGAAAGGGTCCCGAGGCGGTGTCCGGGAGGATCTTCCAGCTGGAATCCGCTTCCGGCGTCTCTTCCTTCCGGCTCAGTTTCGTGCAGGGGCTCTCCGGGGTCGAGGCGATCATCAAGGTCCTGCCGGATCAGAAGTCGGGGATCACGCTGGACTCGGTGGGGCTGAACCAGGAGCAGGTCGACATTACCCGGAAGGTCCTTTCCAAGGGGAGCGGTTTCTTCCTGGTATCCTCTCCCGGCCCCGAGGGGGTGGCCACTACCCTCTTCACGCTGCTGCGGGAAATCTACCGCACCGGGACCCGCGTGGTGACCGTCGAGGAGCAGTTCCAGTTCCGGAACGAGGGATACATACAGCTGGAACGCCGGGACGCGGAGCAGCAGTTCGGCGGGAAATGGACGCGCCTTGCCGAGTCGCTGGAGCCGGACGCGCTGATGATCGAGCACGTTTCCGATCCTGGCGAGTTCTCCGACCTGATTCACCTGGCCCAGGGCGGGATCACGGTGCTGTGCGGCGTCCGGCGGTTCAATTTCGACCGCACGCTGCGGACCCTGCTCTCCCTGGACGTCGACCCTTTCATCCTTGCGCGCGTGGTCCGCATGGTGATGCACCAGCGCCTGGTCAATCTCCTCTGCCTGGAGTGCCGTCGCCCGGTGCCCGCCAAGCCCTCCCTCCGGATGGTGGGGGAGAGGTACCGGACGCACCTGGAAAGGATCATCGAGGAATCCTCGTTCTACGTCCCCGCGGGCTGCGAGCGCTGCAAGGGAAAGGGGTACTCCGGGAAGATGGCGCTCGTGGAGCTGTTGCCCTTCACTCCGGGCGTGGAGAACATCGTCGCCTCGGACGTCTGGCTGGAGGAAAAGCTGGGGCGGCTGCTGGAGGAGGATTTCTATTCCGCGATCCGGTCGGTGGAGGATCTCCTCCTTCGGGGGATGGTGACCTACGACGAGGTCTTGCCGTTCTTCCGTTAGAGAAGACGCAGGCGGATGCGTTCGGCTTTCCCGTAAAAGCAATCCGCGGGAGCAAATCGATGGATATTCCGAGGAAACGGGGAACGTGGGCAGGCGCAGTGCTCGCCGGGGCGCTTGCGCTGTCGCTGGCGGTTTCGGGGGAGTCCGCGGACCAAAGGGGAAAGGGGGGCGAGAGCCCCCACGGGCGGAAGGACAACAAATCCTGCATCGTCTGCCACATCGCGAGGCCGCCGGAGTCCGAGGGGCAGCGACGGGGGATCGATCTCAGGTTCGGCGGGGATATCGTCGTGCTGTGCTCCTCCTGCCACGAGGGGTACCGGCACATGCATCCCGTGAAAATCGCCCTGGCTCCCGACATGAAAAAATCGGAGGACCTGCCGCTGGACATGAACCACCGGATCACCTGCGTCACGTGCCACGACGTTATGGAGAAGGAAGGGGTGCACCGGAAACGGAAGGTCTCCGGGCGCCAGCTCTGCCTCAACTGCCACGTGGACTCCGATATCCTGGCGCAGGTGAACTGGTACCCGACCCGCCTCATGAAGGGGGAGAAGGGCCGCCTGGAGATCAAGGCCGTCGAGTTCCGCATCCCCGCAAGGAAATCCTACCTTGGGGACTCGGTGTTCCTCTACTACTCCGCCAGGGACGTGGACTCCGGCGATATCACGTTCGGGACGAACATCCTCTATGACGACGGCACGCACGGGGACCGGCAGGCCCGCGATTCGGTCTACACCCTGATCGAGGAGGCGCCCGCGGCGGGGACGAAGCACCGGGTGGTCTACACGGGGTGGGTAATGGATGTCAAGGGGAGGAAAAGCAACACGGTGACGCTCGCCGTGGAATATCTCTAAACGGCGGGCAGAGGATCGACGAAGGGAGAACCATGAGGGAGACGACGATTGGCCGCATGTTCCTGAACCGGGTCGCGGATGGCGGCGACGACACCCGGTACATCGTTCCGCGGGATGGGAAGTGGGAGCCGATGACCTACCGGGAGGTGGGCGCGGCCGTCCGGGAGATGGCTTGCGGGCTGATGAGCCTGGGGCTGGCGCGCGGAGACAAAGTGGCGATCCTCTCTTCCACCCGGGTTGAGTGGCCGCTCTCCGACTTTGCGGCGATCCTGGGGGGGTTCGTCACCGTCCCGATCTACCCGTCCAACCTTCCCGACCAGGTGGAGTACATCCTGGCGCACTCGGGCGCGCGCGCAGTGTTCGTCGAGGACGAGTCCCAGTGGAACAAGGCGGCCGGCGCCGGGGAAAAGCTGCCGGATCTTGCCGCAACGATCCTTTTCACGGGGAGCCCGGAGGGGAAGGAAGGGACGATCGGGCTTGCCGACCTCCGCGCGAAGGGAGCGGCGTACGCCGCCGCGCACCCCGGCGCCCTCGAGGCGCGGACGGAGGAGATCCGGCCGGAGGACGACCTGACGATCATCTATACCTCCGGGACCACCGGCCCCCCGAAGGGAACCGTGATCCGGCACAGCAACGTCGTATTCGACGTGACCTCCACCCTGAAGGTCGTGGACGTGCCGCGTGGATCGGTCATGCTCCAGTTCCTTCCTCTGGCGCACGTGCTCGGGCGGTTCGAGCATTTCCTCTCCTTCGACGCGATGGCGGTCACGGGGTTCGCCCGGAGCCTCCAGACGGTGGCCGAAGATCTGCCGGCGGTCCGCCCGCACATGATGATCAGCGTCCCCCGCCTGTACGAGAAGTTCTACGCCGCGGTCCTCGGCAAGGTGCACCAGGAGGGGGGGCTGAAAAAATCGATCTTCCTGTGGGCGCTCTCCGTGGGGCGCGAGGTTTCCGCGCGCAAGCAGCGCCGCGAGAAGGTCGGGGGGTGGCTGGGGCTCAAGTTTTCCTTAGCGGACCGGCTCGTGTTCGGGAAGATCCGGGAGCGGCTGGGAGGGCGGCTCCGCTTCTTCGTGTCGGGGGGAGCGCCGCTCGCCCGGGAGATCGCGGAATTCTTCCACGCCATGGGGATCCTCATCCTCGAGGGGTACGGCCTGACGGAAACCCCCTCCGTGGTGTCGGCGAACCAGGTGGAGAGCTTCAAGTTCGGGACCGTCGGCAAGCCCCTTCCCGGCACCGAGGTCAGGATCGCCGCCGACGGGGAGATCCTCATCCGGGGTCCCCATGTGTTCAAGGAGTATTACCGCGATCCGGCGGCGACGCGGGAGGCGATCGACCTGGAGGGGTGGTTCCACTCGGGAGACATCGGGGAGATCGACGCGGACGGATTCCTGCGGATCACGGACCGGAAGAAGGACATCATCGTGACCTCGGGGGGGAAGAACGTCGCCCCCCAGAACGTGGAGAACCTGCTCAAGACCGACAAGTTCGTCAGCCAGTCGTTCGTCTACGGGGACCGGAAGAAATACCTGACGGCCCTCCTGACGCTGTCCCCGGAGGAGATCGTCAAGTGGGCGGGGGAGAACGGCATCGCGGAGCGGGACCCGGTTGCGCTGGCGAAAGACCCCCGCGTCGTGTCGATGATGAGCGCCCGCGTGGCGGAGGTGAACCGGTCGCTCGCCTCCTTCGAGCAGATCAAGAAGTTCGCCCTCCTGGGGACCGATTTTTCCCAGGAGACGGGGGAGCTGACGCCCACGCTGAAAGTAAAGCGAAAGGTGGTCATCCAGAAATACGGGATGCTTCTCGATGCCCTCTATGAGAAGGATTAGCCGAAACCTTGCCCGTCTCGGTTTACGAAATCAACAAGATGCCGGAAAGGGAGCGTGAGCGTTTCCTTTCCGGCCTGATCCCGGCGCGATTCCTCGAATTGTTCTCCATCGACCCGGAAAGCTACCTCAACCCGGCGGGGGTGCGGTGCGTCAAGTTCTCCTGCCCCGAAGAGATGCCGTTCTTCCAGATCGACCTGCGGCGCGATCCGGCGGACCGCGATCCCGCCTACTTCCTCGATGTGTCCACCTCGCCGTACGGCCAGATGGAGATCTCCTTCATCATCGTGAACGACCCCGGCAGCGAGCGGTTCGACATCGACATCGACGAGAGCGGCCAGGACACGTATTTCGGCACGGCGCGCCGGAACATCCCGGAAGAAATCCGCGCGATGGAGGCGGGTCTTGCGCCCGCCCAGGTCCGCAAAGGTCTCCGGGCCATGCGGGACCTCATCGCCTGCTGGGACGATTTCTTCGGCCGCACCGGGCACAGGTTCTACTTTCTCGAGCCCTTGAGCTACAACAGCGCGATCCTGTACGAAAGAGGCGGCTTCCAATACGTGCAGGGAAAGGAGAAGATGGAATATATCGACCGGGAGTTCCGTCCCGACGGGGTCCTTCACGCGCGGCTCGACGGAAGCACGCCGTTCCGCAGGCCCGAGCACTGGAGAACGGTGCGCGGCAGGAGCTGGGCGATCCATGACGGAATTCTCGACGAGCCGTGGGAAAGCCCCAAGATGTACAAGACGGTCGGAGTGAGCGGAGGGGTATGCACATTCACGGGCGAAGGGTACTGAAAGCGGCGGTACTCGCCGCCGCGGTCCTCCTTGCGGCGGGCGCCGCCCTCGCGGAGGAAGAGGACCGCCCGAAAATCTTCCTGGAGAAGAAGGTCTTCGCCGACACCTCGGAGGGGAAGAAGAGCTTCTACGAAGTCCATACCGTTGCGCAGGGAGAGAATCTCTGGAAGATCCTCAATGGAAAAGGCGTCCTTTCCCCGGCGGAATACGTCAGGATGCTTCGGGAGTTCCGTCGGGCCAATCCCGCCGTGGCCGACCCGGGAAAGCTTAAGACGGGTCAAAAGATCCTCGTCCCCTCGGCGGCCCCACCTCCGCCGCAAGATTCCCGGATCGTCGAGGGAAAGATCGCTCCCCACCGTGTCGCCAAGGGGGACACGCTCACGCGGCTCCTTGCGGCCCGGGGGGTTTCCCGCCGGGATCTTCCGAGGTACCTCGACGTCGTCAAGAAGCTGAACGAGTCCGTCCGCGACGTGAACCGCATCCTTCTCGGCAGCACGATCCTGCTACCGACCGGAAATTACTTCGACAAGGAGCTCGCGAAAGCGACGCCGGCGGAGCCGCCGAAGGAGCTGGCGAAGGCCGTTACGGTCGAGGCGCCGGCCGAGATTCCGAAGAAGGCGGCCCCTCCTCCCAAAGAAGCCCCCCCGGTACCGCAGGTGGCCCTGACTAGAGAGGTCCCACCTGTGGCCCTGATTAAAGAGGTTCCACCGGTGGTCCTAACCAAAGAAGTTCCACCGGCGGCCAAGGCCAATGAAGTTCCGCAGGTGGCCTTGAATAAAGAGGTTCCACCTGAACCCGTTCCGGCGGTCGACGCGCCGGCGAAGCCGGAGGCGCAGCTTCGCCCGCCCCCCGTTCCTCAAGTTGCCGCGCCGGCGGTCGAGGTCAGGCCGCGGCCCTCGAAGCCGGAGGCGCCGGTGAAGGAAGAGCCGGCGCTGACGCCCCCCAAGCCCCCTTACCGGGGGATGCTGGCCGACCTCCTCGCGGGGCTGGGGGAGAAGTGGGCCGACCGGGGGACGCTCTACCTTCCGGTCCCCTCGGGCGGTGAGGTGATCTTGAGCCTGGAGGATTTTCCCGTCGCCCGCTTCTCGAACGGGACCCAGGTGCTGATCGATTTCCGGGGCGCGTTGCCCGCGAATATCCGGGCGCTCATCATGGAGACGTGGAAGAACTACCGGGTAATCTCGATGGAAGGGACCCGGGATGCGTGGGAGATCGTCCACCGGCTTCTCCGGGCGTCCGGATACCATTCGGTCAAGGAAGGGATTGCCCGCCCGCTCGTCATCGGGGAAGGGGTGTCCGTCACCCTTCCCGCACGGTGGGTGGTATTGCGGACGTCCGAGAGCCTTCTTTCCGGCGAGGTGATCCTCATCAAGGAGGTCCCGGAAAAACCTTCCGGGGACCTCGCCGCCGTTCTCCGATACGCGGACCGGGTCGGGATCCGGGTCCTTCCGTTCGCCACCGATCCGGGCGCGCTCGAAGGATTCATGGTCGGGCTCGGCGATCCGGGGGAAGCAGGCGATCCTCCACCACGGCTGGCGGCTCCCGCCGGCGGGCTCCCGGCCCTCGATTTCGCCCTCGATTTCCTGGGCATCCCGCGGAAGGAGGGGGAACGCCTTAAGATCGGCGGGAAGGGGGATCCCTTCCAGCTGGTCGTCCAGCCGGAGCGGCTGTTCGGGACGGGAGGGAAACGGTATATCGCGGACACCGGCAGGATGGCGCCGGCCTTGAAGGCGCTGCTCCGGGATGCGGGCTACAGGATTTTCCCCGTTCCGAAGGAGGACTCCGGAAGAGGGATCTTCCAGCGGGTGCTCAAGGAGGCTGGGATCTCCACGGAGGCGCGCCGGGACTTTCTTCTTTCCGGCGGAGAGAAGGATGGATATACCGTGCGCGCAACCGGGACGTTCCTGACGTCGAAGGAGTGGCGGGAAGGGAGAAAGGCAAGGGAGGCGTTGCTGTTCGGCGGAAGGGCGCATTCCGCCACGCGGGCGCTGATGCGGGACCTGGGGGTGGAAATCGTTGAGTGGTGATGCCGCCTCCGACAAGTCTTCCCTCTTCGGCCTGGTGAGCTTCCGGCCCCGCCTGACGGTCGTGCTGATCTTCCTTACACTGACGGTGGCCGTGGTGGGCTATCACATCTCCCGGGATTCGGGGGCGAGGAAAGTGGAGGAGATGACCCGGGAGGCGCTGCGGATCTTCGCCGCGGGGAAGACGGAGAGGATGAAGGCCGCCCCGCGGGACCCCGCGGAGATCGAGGCGCGGGTCCGGGAGTGGGTCGGCGCGAACGTGGCGCTCCCCCGCGACGAGCGGCTTTTCTCCTACAAGGGTGTGACCCGCGAGAAGGTCGGAAAGCAGAAGGCGGCGGCGGTGCATCTCACCTTTTCCGAAGAGCCCTTGCTGCTCATGATCCTGCGGCCGGATCCGCTCCGGGGGGCCGGCGCCCCCTCGGCGCTGTTTTCGGAGGCATCCTTCCTGTCGTGGGAGAAGGACGGGACCTCGTTCGTGTTCTGGGAGAGGGACGGGGTGCTCTATTTCCTGGTGTCCGACGTCGACCTTACGCACGCATTCGACCTGGTCCGGCAATATTTCACATGAGCGGTCCCAACGGCGGACGGCGGAGGAGAATGTCATGAACGTGTCGAAGCGGATGATGCGAAACCCGGTGTGCGTGGACGAAAACGATTCGATGAAGAAGGCGATGGACCTGCTGAAGGAGCGCGAGATCCGGCATCTCCCCGTGCTCAAGGACGGGGAAAAGCTCGTGGGGATCGTTTCCGAGCGGGACATCAAGCTGGCCTCCCCGTCTCCCGCGACGGCGCTCGAGATCCGGGAGATCTACTATCTCCTCGACAAGGTGAAGGTCAAGCAGATCATGACGCGGCGGCCGTACACCGTTTCCTCCACCGCCCCCATCGAGGAGGCGGCGCTTATCATGCGGGAGAAGAAGATCGGGTGCCTCCCCGTGGTCGAGGAGGGGAGATTGGTGGGAATCCTCACGGAGACCGACATCCTGGACGCCTTCATCGAATCGATGGGAGTCAGCGGGCCCGGCTACCGCGTGGAGCTGTCCCTTCCGAACAGGCCCGGCATGCTCTTCGAGGTCCTGAAGCTCATGAAGGATTTTGACGCCAACATCGTGTCCGTGGCCACGGCCGCCCACGACGACCCGGACAGGAAGGTCCTCATCCTGCGCTTCGAGACGAAGAACTACAAGGTCCTCAAGGCGGCGCTCAAGAAAGCCGGCTACGAATTGTTGTCCGCGGATTGACCTTCGTCAAGGAACGGAAGGGCGGGTGGAGTCATCTTATAAAAACGGGGAGACCGTTACGGGAGGTGGGTTGCATGAAACAGGAAGTGGAAAAGGTATTGAACAAGATTCGCCCGGCCCTGCAGGCGGACGGGGGAGACGTGGAACTCGTCGACGTCGAAGGGGGCGTGGTGAAAGTGCGCCTTGTCGGCGCATGCAACGGGTGCCCCATGGCGACGATGACGCTCAAGGGCGGCATCGAGGCGGCGCTCAAGGAAGAGATTCCCTCGGTACAGCGAGTGGAATCGGTTTGAATCGAACGACACCTTAGGGAGGCAGCATGGCGTACAAGATCACGGAGGAATGCATCGCCTGCGGCGCGTGCGTACCGGAGTGCCCCGCCCAGTGCATCGCGGAGGGGGACCCCATCTACACCATCGATGCGAGCAAGTGCACCGATTGCGCCGCTTGCGCAGGCGTGTGTCCCACCGCTGCGTGCGTTCCGGCGTAGCGGCCCATTCCGCGCAAGGACCGATTCGGTCCGCGAAATACACGGGAGGCGAAAGATTTCGCCTCCCGTTGCCGTTTTATTGCCAGGGATGGAAGACGGCAATATGCCTCAGCGGCCAGGAGGTTTGGAGGGCCGGAGAGGCAGCGGGGCGAGATTCTTCGGCTTACAGCAGCTTCCGGACTTCCCGCTCGAAGGCCTCCTTGTCGATGTAGCCGACGTGCACGTTCCGGATCCTGCCGTCCTTCCCGACGAAAAAGGTGGTGGGGATGGAGCGGACGCCGCCGTAGGCCCGGACGGTGGCCACGTCCCCGAGGAGGATGCGGTACTCGATCCGGTGCTGCACGAGGAACTGCGGCAGCTTCCCCCGGGTGTCCGTGTCGAGGGCGATACCCACCAGCTCGAAGCCGCTGTTCCGGTATTTGTTGTAGATCTCCACGAAGGCGGGGATCTCCTCGCGGCAGGGGGGGCACCAGGTCGCGAAGAAGTTGATGACGGTCGGCTTCCCGAGGAACTGCGAGGAGGCGACGACGTTGCCGCCTATGTCGCTTAAGGAGAACGCCGGGGCCATCCGGTCGACGGATGCCGCGGCGGGAGGAGACGTCCCGTCCCCGGGCTTCGATGCGTCGGGCCCCCGTCCGCGGAACCAGAGAAAGACGGCGATCGACGCGACGGCCAGGACCCCGGCCGCCAGCAAGAGGGATTTTTTCATATGGGAAAATTTTACTACACCTTGACCCTCCGGCGAGGTTGAGATTATATACGGAGAGGGTTTTGCGGGTCGTTGCCCCTGAAACGGCAGGGACCCTTTCTCAATCCTACTATCCGGAAGCAAGGCGCGAGAGGGCGGCGACGCCCCGTTCCGCGACACCGACGACGGGAGGACACCGATGGCCAAGTGGACGATGGAGGAAGTTCTGCGCAGGGCGCTTCTGCTCGAGATGCAGCATTACGGAGAATACCAGAAGGGAGCCAGGGAGGCGCAGATCCCCTCGCTTAAGGCGATGTTCACCTTCCTTGCCGAAGAGGAGAAGAAGCACAGCAAGCTGATTCGGGACAAGATGGCGGAGTTCAAGGTAAAGGAGTAGGCCCGGGAACGCCGATGGCGCACATCTTCTTCGACCATATCTCCACCACCCCCCTCGATCCCCGCGTTTTCGCGGCCATGACGCCGTATTTCACGGAGATCTACGGCAACCCCTCTTCGCACATCCACGACCAGGGGCAGGCGGCTCTCAAGGCGGTGGACGCGGCGAGGACGGCCGTGGCGGCGCTGATCGGCGCGCAACCCGGGGAAATCGTCTTCACGTCGGGGGCGACGGAGGCGAACAACCTGGCCGTGAAGGGGGCTGTCGAGGCGGGCGGGAAAAAGGGGAAGCATATCGTCGTGTCGGATGTGGAGCACTTCTCGGTGCTGAACGCCATGCTTCCGTTGCGCAACCGGGGGTACGAGGTCACTCTCCTCCGCGTGGACCGGGACGGGAAGGTCGATCCGCAGGACGTCCGCAAGGCGATCCGCCCCGACACGGCGCTGGTTTCGGTCATGCACGCCAACTCCGAGATCGGGACGATCGAGCCCGTGGCCGAGATCGGCCGGATCGCGAAGGAGCGGGGGGTTTTGTTCCACACCGACGCCACGGCCTCAGCCGGCCATATTCCCCTCGACGTCGGGGAGATCGGGGCCGACCTGGTCACCCTCTCGGCGCACAACTTCTACGGGCCGAAGGGGACCGGCGCCCTTTTCGTCCGCGAGGGGGTTGTGGTGGCGTCGCAGATAGACGGGGGGTTCCAGGAGAGGGGATTCCGGGCGGGAACCGAGAACGTCCCGGGAATCGTCGGGATGGGAGCGGCCGCCGGCATCGCAAGGGACGAGAGGGAAGCGCGGGCCGCGCACCTGCGCCGGCTCGGTAAAAAGCTTCGCGACGGCGTCGGGGAGACGATCGAACACCTCCACTTCACCGGCCATCCGACGGACCGGCTCCCCGGCCACGTGAGCTTCTGGGTGGAATACGCCGAGGGGGAGTCGCTGCTCCTCTTTTTGAACGTCCACGGCGTGATGGCGGCTTCCGGGTCGGCGTGCAGCTCGAACTTGCGCGGCCACGACGAGGAGGACCTTGTGGCGTCGCCCGTGCTCCGGGCGATCGGGGTCCCCTCGGACATCTGCACGGGGTCGATCACCTTCAGCATGGGAAAGGGGAACACCGCGGAAGAGGTCGACGAGGTCCTCGGAATCCTGCCGGGGATCGTGAAGCGGCTCTGGGAGATGTCCCCGACGTACCTCGACTACCAGAAGCAAAGGGTCCAGGGAGGATAAGAGCCATGGCGGGCGGACCGTACAGCGCAAAGGTGATGGACCACTTCATGAACCCGCGAAACGTCGGAGAGATCGAGAACGCCGACGGCATCGGGGAGGTGGGCAACCCGGCGTGCGGCGACATGATGCGCCTCTACCTCACGGTCGAGGAGGGCAGGATCAAGGAGGCGAAGTTCCGTACCTTCGGGTGCGGCGCGGCGATCGCCTCCAGCTCGATGCTGACGGAGATGATCAAGGGAAAGTCGGTCGAGGAGGCGCGGGCGATCACGAACCAGCAGGTCTCCGAAGCGCTCGACGGGCTTCCTCCCGTGAAGATCCACTGCTCCGTCATGGCGGAGCAGGCCGTCAAGGCGGCGCTGGACGACTACGTGAAGAAGCATCCCTAACGATAATTGCTTTGCATCATTGACAATCCAGGAGGGAAACCGATGTCGAGCACACCGATCGAGATCATCCGGATGGCGCTGGAGCGCGAAAAGGAGGCCGTCCAGGAGTACACCGAGTTCGCCAAGACGGCGGAGGACCCTTCCATCCGGAAAATGTTCCTCTTCCTCATCGAGGAGGAGAAGCGGCACGTGAAGCTTCTCCAGGAGGAGATCGAGAAGGAAGTCTACCAGGAGATGTAGCCGGGAGGGGGGGACTTGTGGATCTCTCCCTTTATGACACCGCCGCAAGAAAGAAGATTCCTTTCGTTCCGCTACGGCCCGGGCATGCGGGGATCTACACGTGCGGCCCGACCGTCTACCGCTATGCCCACATCGGGAACCTGCGGACCTACCTGCTGACGGACCTGCTGGTCCGCGCCCTCCGGTTCGAAGGGATCGCGCCGTTCGCCGTGCAGAACATCACCGACATGGGTCACATGCACGAGGAGGCCCTCGACCGCGCGGAGGACAAGGTGATCGCGGCGGCCCGCGCGGCGGGGAAGACGGGACGCGAGATCGCGGAGTTCTTCACCGAAGCGTTCTTCCGGGATTGCCGGCGGATGGACTTCCTCCCGGCGGACGTCTATCCGCGCGCTTCCGCGCACGTCCCCGAGATGATCGCGATCGCCCGGGAGCTGGAGCGAAAAGGTTCGGCCTACCGGGAAGGGGATTTCCTCTATTTCGACGTGACCCGCGCGGAAGGGTACGGAGAGCTGTCGGGGGCGCAGCTGGGGGAAGGGGAGGCCGCGGGCCGCACCGACGTCTCCATCCACCGGCATAAAAGGCGCCCGGAGGATTTCACCCTGTGGCTGCCGGCCGGGCCCGGGAGGGAATTCCGCTGGGACAGCCCCTGGGGGCAAGGATGGCCCGGCTGGCACGTCGAGTGCGCGGCGATGGCGGTCAAGTACCTTGGCGACGAGTTCGACATCCACGTGGGCGGCATCGACCTTCGGTTCCCCCACCACGAAAATTCCCGGGCGATGGCGAGGACGGCGACCGGCGGGCGGTTCGCCGCCCTCTGGATGCATGCGGCGCACCTGCTGGTGGACGGCCGAAAGATGTCGAAATCGATGAATAACGAATACACGCTGGACGATCTTGCGGAGCGCGACGTCGACCCGATGGATTTCCGTTACTACTGCCTGACCCTCCACTACCGGACTCCGATGAACTTCACCTGGGAGGGGCAGGCCGCGGCCTCCAGGGCGTTCTCCCGGCTGAAGAAGGCATTCGACAGGCCCGAGGGGGGAGAGGGAGCGGACCCGGAGGCTGCCGCTGATTTCCGCCGCAGGTTCCGCGAGTCCGTCGAGGACGACCTCAATCTTCCCCGGGCGGTCGGGGTCGTCCACGAGGCGGTGCATGCGGGGCTTCCCGGCGGGACGTTGCGGGATCTCGCGGAGGAATGGGACGCGGTGCTGGGGTTGGGGATCGTTCCCGCCGTCCGGACGGGAGGGCGGGAGACGCGGGATGAGGGAGCGGGTGCCGCGCCCCCGGTCCCGCCCGCGGTGGCGGAGCTTGTCGCGCGGCGCGAGGCAGCCCGAAAAGCGCGCGATTTCAAGGAGGCCGACGCCCTCCGCGCAAGGATCCGGGACGCCGGGTACGAAGTCGTCGACGTCCGGGGCGGCCCGCCCCGCGTAAACAAATTCCAAGGGGAGGGCAACAAATGATCCCGGTGAAATCGGTGGAATCCCTGATGGAGGCGGCGCACGGTTACCAAACGGCCATGATTCTCTTCACGGCGCTTCGGCTCGACGTTTTCTCCGCGCTGGCCGAAGGCGCCCGGGACGCGGGAGGCCTTGCGCGCCGGCTGCCCGCCGATCCCCGCAACCTTTCCATCCTCCTGAACGCCCTCGTCGCGATGGGGCTGCTCGAGAAGGCGGGATCGAAGTACCGGAACGCCCGGGTCGCGCGGGATTTCCTGGCGGACGGTCCCCGCTCGAAGCGCTCCATCCTCCTCCATCACCTCGACTGCTGGCCGGACTGGACCTTGCTGGAGAGGAAGATCCGCGGAAACCGGAGGGGACGCCGGGAAGGAAGCGATTTCCAGGAGAACTTCATCCGGGGGATGGAGGACAACGCGCGGGAGCGGGCTGCCCAGGTAGCCGTCCGGTTCCCTCTTCGGGCGGGGGAACGCGTTCTCGATCTCGGGGGCGGCCCGGGCACGTATGCCGTGGAATGGGCGAAGCGGTATCCCGGCGCGGAGGTCACGGTATTCGACATTCCGGAAACGCTGCGGGTGACCAGGAAAATTCTCAAGGAGAAAGGTGCCGCCCGGTTGATCCGCCTGGCGGAGGGGGACTTCACGAGGGACCCTCTCGGCGGACCGTTCGATTTTATCTGGATTTCCCACATCTTCCACGCATATTCCGAGAAGGATTGCATCGCGATTTTGCGGAAGGCGCGGCGGTCGTTGGCGCCCGGGGGGCGGATCGCCGTGCAGGAATTCCTCCTTGATGAAAGCAAGACCACTCCGCCCGGACCGGCGTTTTTCTCCGTCCACATGGTCGCGGTGACCGAAGGAGGGAGGGCATATTCCGATGTCGAAATCGCATCCATGCTAAAAAGCGCCGGTTTTGTTAGAATTTCGTCCGACAAGCCCGATCCCCGGGGGGTGGGGATCGTCACGGCCCGGGTTTGACGCCTCTTCAAAAGTAAATATTTTACGATAAGTAAAATCGCCGTAATCTTCAAATTTCCGCAATTTCGGTTATAACACCGGTTGACACCGGTTATTTCCCCAATTTTCGGTTTGTCAACAGATAACCGCTGAACATCTATCTACCCGTCCCGCCAATTGAAATCAGTACAAAAGCTTGTTTGGCACGGTTGTCGCTTTTACAAAAAAATAGAAGTGCATACAAGAATTAAAGCTAATGGGAACGCATATCAATATATTGATGTGATTTCTTGTAAGTTGTTAATTTTTAAAATGAATAACATGAAAACGGGATGAAGCTAATTATCAGGCGGTAATGTATTGAAAAATCAAGTGTTACCACTTCACTGCGATTGGAATCAAGTGCTGTTCCTGTGTACGACGGTGCGAATATTCATTCATTACGTATGCTTAAAACAAAATAATTACAATAACGACAATTTATGCAGTTACCAGAGGGAGGGGTTATGAATTTTCCAATGGACAGCAGCCGAGTAAGCAGCTTTGGAAGAAAGGGACTGCTGCAAGCACCGCTGGGAGTGATGCTTGCCATCCTGATAGGGTTATCGGTTCTTGCGACAGCTGCGCCGCACCAGTCATTTGCGGATGGCTTCGTACCGACAGGGAACTTGGTATTTGATAGAAATCATCACACCGCGACTCTGCTTTCGAACGGCAAGGTATTGATCGCGGGGGGATCCGGCTGGTCTCAAGGTTTTATGAGTTCATCGGAACTCTACAATCCCTCCACGGGGACCTTTTCCTCCACGGGACCTTTGGCCACAGGCCGGAATGAACCTGTCGCCGTAATGCTTCAGGATGGCAAGGTCCTTGTCGCGGGGGGGTACAACGCGTCCTCACTGGATTCCGCGGAACTATATGACCCTTCCACGGGTACCTTTACGCCTGTGGGGAGAATGGCGACGGCTCGCTATCGTTTCACGATGACGTTGCTTCCGGACGGCAAGGTGCTGGTGGCGGGAGGATCCGACGGGACGGCAACTCCTTTGAACCCGGCGGAACTTTACGACCCCTCTACGGGTACCTTTTCTCCCACGGGAAATATGGTCACCAGTCGCGAATCGCACACCGCGACGCTGCTCCCGAACGGGAAGGTGCTGATTACGGGGGGAGGCGGCTACTCTTTAGGATTTCTAAGATCCGCGGAACTCTACGATCCCTCCACGGGGACGTTTACCTCAACGGGGAACATGTCTTCAAGTCGTTACGGAAACCACACCGCGACGCTTCTTCAGGATGGGAAGGTACTGATCGCCGGAGGGGTCAATTCGTCAGGAACCTATTTAAATTCCACGGAACTCTACGATCCCTCCACGGGGACTTTTTCCCTCACGGGGAATATGGCCATTGGTCGTGATTTCCACACTGCCACGCTGCTTGCGAATGGGAAGGTGTTGATTGCGGGGGGAAATGGATCGTCCGCAGATCCAATAAATTCCGCGGAAATATACGACCCCTCCACCGGTACTTTTGCCTCGGCTGGGGATATGTCATCCGCTCGTCGTAACCACACCGCAACCATCCTTTCGAACGGTCAGGTGCTGGTCGCAGGGGGGTGGGGATCCTCATGGTACCTGGACACTGCTGAACTTTACGATTATTCCACCGTTACCCCGGCCATATACACTTTCACGGCGAGCGCCGGCCCCGGGGGGACCATAAGTCCATCGGGTGTGTTCGCGGTGCCTGGAGGCGCAACCCAGGCGTTCACGATTACCCCGGACCCCGGATACAGGGTGGCTGACGTAGTTATCGACGAATACTCCGTCGGGCCGTCACAGTTGGTAACGTTCCCCGTCGTGGCGGCGGATCATACGATCAACGCAAGTTTCATCGCCGAAACGTATATTGGCGACAGCGTGCTTACCTGGACGACTAAATCTCCCATGCCGACGGCTCGCATCGTTCACGGCGTAGGAGTGGTCGACGGAAAAATCTATCTCTTGGGAGGCGGTACGGCGACTCAATCCGCTTCCCCTCCAGGAATCCTCCTGAATACGGTGGAGGTGTACGATCCGAGAAATGACAGTTGGGCAACGATGCCTCCATTGCCTCACCCGATTTCTGCCGGTTTCAGCGTATCGCAGGGAAACACCATCTATTTCCTCGGCGGCTCATCGGAATCGGGGGTTATCGTCTCCGACGTTTATGCCTATAACGCTTTCGATGGATCTTTGACGCAAATCGGCAACCTCTCAACACCGCGATACCGTGGAGCATCCGTTCTCCTCAACAATAAGGTTTATCTCATCGGCGGGCTCTCCACGCCTTCAATGACAAATCCGTTGAATACCATCGAGGAATACGATTTAAGCACCAATACGGTCACCAAGGTGGTCGCGCTTCCCGCGCCCAGGGTGGGATGCTCAGCAGCCGCCATCGGGGGAAAAATCTACATCTTCGGCGGATACGACGGCACTCAGGATACCAACACGACATGGAAGTATGACCCGATTACCGATGAGTTCATTACGCTCAGCACAATGCCGATCGCGGGGCGCACCCCCTCCGCGCAGGTTCTTTCCAACGGCAGGATTTACCTGGCCGGCGGAATGAGCATTTCAGGGGGTGGGGTAACCTCCAGCGTCCAGGAATACGATCCGGCGACCGATTCATGGAGAATTGCGCACGATTCCATGCCCACTGCGAGGCAGTCGACCGCACAGGTCGTCGTCAACGATTCCCTCTACGTGATCGGGGGATTTGCCGCAGATAGACAGGGGCTGAACGTAAATGAAGTGGCGACGTTGAATTTGCTCTACTGGACTCCCAAAGCAGGCCTGGCGACTCCGCGGGGAGGATTTGCGACAGGCGTCCTTGACGGGAAAATCTACTTGTTGGGAGGGAGAACGACTTCGGACGGTCCCACTTCGGATACTGTAGAGGTATTCGATCCGGTGACCAACACGTACGAATCAAGACCGCCATTGTCGCTTCCGATAACCAAGGGCATCTCCGTGCACCAGGGAGATTCCATTTATATCCTCGGCGGGCTGGATGAACTCTCCGGCGCAGCAACCGGCCGCGTTATGGCTTACGACATGCGGAACGGGACGATAGTGCAAATCGGAAATCTCCTCACTCCGCGCTGGCGGATGGGCGGGGTTCTGCTGAACAACAAGATTTACGCGGTCGGAGGACTCTCGGGGACGGAGTCGAGCCCCGTTCCGTTGGATACGATCGAGGAATTCGATTTGAACACCAACCAGAGCGTCATAAGGGCGACTTTGCCGGCGGCAAGATATTTGGCGTCGACGAATGCGGTTGGCGGATATATCTATATTTTCGGAGGCCACGACGCGAGCCAGCCGTACTGGCCGCAGACCAATACGGGATGGAGATACGACCCGCTCACAAACGCATTCGCGAACGTCAGCCCGATGCCGGTTGCGAAAAACGGGACTACGCCGCAATTCAGCGCCAACGGGAAAATCTATCTTTCCAGCGGGTACACCCAAGGCCAGCTTACCGATATCGTCGAGGAATACAACCCGGTCATTGATTTCTGGAGGATCGTCGGTTTCCCGATGCCCACTCCAAGGTATGCTTTCGGGCGCGCGCAGGTCGGCGACCGCTTCTACTACATCGGAGGATTCGACGCGAACGGACAGGGGACCGGTGCGAATGAAGAAGTCACATCGATTTATCCGGCTGAATATCCGGTGCGGCCCGGAGTCAACGTTACCGTTACGCCGATACCCGAGATCGAAGTTACATTCGAAAACGTCGTATGGGGCGGTACCGTTATTGCAACGGCCATTGACAATCCTTCCGCCCCCCCATATTACCGCGCATTGATCGGCTCATCTTTCGAGATCGGCACGGACGTCGGAGTCGTTGGACCGATCCGGGTATGCCTGAACTACAGCAATACGGCGCTTTCTCTCCCCGAAAACGAGCCCTACCTGCAACTCTTCCACCAGGAAGGCCAGACCTGGGTGAATATCACCACGTCGGTTGACCTTATCGCGAAGAAAATATGCGGATCGACCAGCACCCTTTCCCCGTTCATCATTGCCGAGCCTTTGGTCGGCAGCCACACGATCACGGCTACCTCCGGCGCCGGCGGATCCATTACCCCGTCCGGCGAAGTGCCGGTGCTGGACGGAAACAGCGTGTCCTTCACGATATCGACGAACGTCGGCTACGGAGTGGCGGACGTCCTGGTGGACGGGATCTCCGTGGGCCCGGTGACGGCATATACCTTCACCAACGTGACCGCTCCCCATACGATCAGCGCAAGCTTTACTCAGAATGCCTACACGATCACGGCGTCGGCGGGCGCGACCGGGAGCATCGACCCGGCGGGAGCCGTAACGGTGCCCGGCGGCGGCAGCCAGACCTTCACGATCGCGCCGAATGTCGGCTACAAGGTGCAGAACGTTCGTGTGGACGGTGTTTCGAAGGGTGCGGTGACGGCCTGGACGTTCAGCAACGTTTCGGCGGACCACACGATCGACGCCACCTTCGGCGTGGCGACGTTCACGATCACGTCATCGGCGGGGGCGAACGGCGGCATCAGCCCGTCGGGGACGGCGACGGTGAACTACGGGGCCAACCAGATGTACACGATCGCCCCGAATGCCGGGTACCACGTAGCCGATGTCCTGGTGGACGGTGTTTCGGTTGGTGCGGTGGCAAGTTATACGTTCACCAACGTAACGGCGAACCACACGATCAGCGCGAGCTTTGCTGCAAACCCGACGTTTACGATCACGGCGTCGGCGGGGGCAAACGGCAGCATCAGCCCGTCGGGATCGGTGGCGGTGATTGGAGGCACGAACCAGGTCTTCACTATCACCCCAACTGGCGGATACCACGTGGCGGACGTCCTGGTGGACGGGTCCTCGGTGGGCGCGGTGACCAGCTACACGTTTACAAATGTGATGGCTGATCACACGATCGACGCAAGCTTTTCAGCAAACCCGACGTACACGATCACTTCAAGCGCCGGAGCCGGCGGCGGCATCACCCCGTATGGGGCGGTGGCAGTTGTCGGAGACACCAGCATTAGCTTTACGATGGTTCCGGACACCGGCTACAAGGTGCAAAACGTTCGTGTGGACGGTGTTTCGAAGGGTGCGGTGACGGCCTGGACGTTCAGCAACGTTTCGGCGGACCACACGATCGACGCGACCTTCAGCGTGGCGACGTTCACGATCACGGCGACTGCCGGGACCGGCGGAACGATCAGCCCGCCAGGCACAGCGACGGTCAACTACGGAACCAACCAGACGTATACGATTACCCCGGCTGCGGGGTACCACGTTGCGGACGTCCTGGTGGACGGCTCCACAGTGGGCGCGGTGACGACCTACACGTTTACAAACGTCATTGCGGAGCACACGATATCCGCTACGTTTGCCGTGAACCCGCCAGTAACTATCTCGGCATCTGCCGGAACCGGCGGCAGCATCAGCCCGTCGGGATCGGTGGCGGTGCCGAGCGGCGCCAGCCAGTCCTTCACGATCACCCCGGATGCGGGTTATCGGGTGTTGGACGTCCAGGTGGACGGCTCCTCGGTGGGCGCGGTGACGACATATACCTTCACCAGTGTGACCGCTCCCCATACGATAAGCGCCAGTTTTACGCTGAACGTTTACACGATCACGTCGACTGCGGGTGCGAACGGCGGCATCAGCCCGTCGGGCGCGGTGACGGTGGCCGGTGGCGGCAGCCAGGCATTCACGGTTACCCCGAACCTCGGGTACAAGGTGCAGAATGTCAAGGTGGACGGGGTCTCGAAGGGTGCGGTGACGGCCTGGACGTTCAGCAACGTTTCTTCGGACCACACGATCGACGCGACCTTCAGTGTGGCGACGTTTACGATCACGGCAACTGCCGGGACCGGTGGAACGATCAGCCCCTCGGGGACGGCGACGGTGAATTACGGGGCCAGCTCGACCTACACGATTACCCCGAACGCCGGGTACCAGGTGACCGACGTCCAGGTGGACGGTGTTTCGGTTGGTGCGGTGACGACCTACACCTTTACCAACGTGACCGCGAACCATACGATCAGCGCGAGCTTTATGACGAACCCGACGTTTACGATCACGGCGTCGGCGGGTGCGAACGGGAGCATCAGCCCGTCGGGATCGGTGGCGGTGCCGAGTGGCGCGAACCAAACGTTCTCCATAACTCCGACTACTGGCTACCGGGTGGCGGACGTCCAGGTGGACGGCTCCTCGGCGGGCGCGGTGACGACATATACCTTCACCAATGTGACCGCTCCCCATACGATCAGCGCAAGTTTTACCCAGAACATTTACACGATCACGTCGACTGCGGGTGCGAACGGCGGCATCAGCCCGTCGGGCGCGGTGACGGTGGCCGGTGGCGGCAGCCAGGCATTCACGGTTACCCCGAACCTCGGCTACAAGGTGCAGAACGTCAAGGTGGACGGTGTCTCGAAGGGTGCGGTGACGACCTGGACG